>Ga0308160_10000067_pt1 | contig 329427 bp, 281 predicted proteins | sample PhyFR1_FD_201036 | JGI IMG/M metagenome (GOLD analysis project Ga0308160, IMG submission 201036) | Phyllosphere microbial communities from UC Gill Tract Community Farm, Albany, California, United States - DLSLF.R1 | ecosystem: Host-associated > Plants > Phyllosphere > Unclassified | place... | reverse complement strand
TGCCAAGGTTGAGGTCGAGAGTTCGAGACTCTTCTCCCGCTCCAGTGTTTTACAAATGGCGATTCGCTCCTAAGCGGGAGTAGCTCAGTTGGTAGAGCGCAACCTTGCCAAGGTTGAGGTCGAGAGTTCGAGACTCTTCTCCCGCTCCAGTGCTTCGTCAGATCATTGTTGTTGTAGTCGGCAGTAACACTCCACGCGGGAGTAGCTCAGTTGGTAGAGCGCAACCTTGCCAAGGTTGAGGTCGAGAGTTCGAGACTCTTCTCCCGCTCCAGATTCAGAGAAGCCAGCCTTCTCGTGTTGATGTGGTTCGATAACCCGCCATGTCAGCATCGTCAAAGTTCACCTCGGGCGAGGTAGCAAAGCGGTTATGCAGCGGCCTGCAAAGCCGTCTAGACGGGTTCGACTCCCGTCCTCGCCTCCAGATTCCCCAGTAGGACAGCGTGTCACTCCAAGTTGAGTCCGTTTGGACACCACATCGAATTTGTGGTGCACCACACGCATAGACGGCCTACAGGTCGTCTACGTTTTCGTTTGACTTAACCATACCTCGACCGTGATCAAGTGTCGATGCACCCATCGGGCATACGATGTGCGGACTATGGCTACCATCATCAAGCGCCCGTACGGGTTCCAGTTGCGCATCTCTCATAGCTCCTGCCCAAAGACCTCTGGGCAACCTTTGATACTCGCGAGGCGGCCGAGCAATACCGCAGGCAGCTTGAAGGGCTCTTGGCGCAAGGTATAGTTCCGGCTGCATTGCTCGAGCGAGACCAGCCCCGGCAAGAGATCTGGACAGTCCAGCGATGCATCGCCGAGTATCTGCGGCACAATCCCGTTCCGCTATCGGAGCAGAAGCTCCTGAATTCAGTGATGCCGAGCTTGGAAAAGCTCAGCACGGGTTCGCTGAACTATGAATGGGCTGAGGGATGGATCCGGGACATGAAACGGACCAGTCAGCTAGCGCCCGGTACGATTCGACATAGGCATGGAGCACTCGCACGGTGCTTCGACTGGATGCTCCGCAAGCATCCTGAGATCATGGCGCAGAATCCCCCACGGCTGCTAAAGCGCGGCTTCGCGACATACACTGATGCCGACGTCGAGATGCTGGCAAAGCAGGGACTACAGCCAAGGGTCGACGAGGAGCGTGATCGTAGGCTTGCACCAGACGAGGAGCAGCGCATCCGCAAGCGCTTGCAGGGGAGGGCGGATGAGCTACTGTTGTTCGAACTAGCATTGCAAACAGCAATGCGGCTGCGCGAGGGCTATACGCTTTACGTCTCCCAGATCAATCTGGCGCAGCGGACGATCTTTCTTGACCGAACCAAAAATGGATCGACGCGCCAAGTGCCGTTGCCAACTCCCGTGATGCAGCTGCTGTCCGCCTATACCAAGAGCCGCCAGCCGGCGATTACTGGACGGCGGGGCAGGCTTCTTCCGTTCTGGTCCGGTGACGATTCAGGGGAAGCGCTCATCGCTACGACCGCGAACTTGTCCGCACGCTTTGCCAGAATCTTCATGCTGGCAGGTGCGGCCGACCTGCGGTTTCACGACCTGCACCATGAGGCGACATGCCGGCTGTACGAAAAGACGAAGCTGTCCGATGTACAGATTGCCCGGATCACTGGACACAAGGATATCCGGATGCTCAGGCGCTATGCGAGCCTACGTGGGAGTGATCTGGCGACGCACCTTTGGTAACGGTCAAGATTGTTCCGCATGTGGCAATAACGGAAGGGTCCTACGTCGCGTACGGGGCTTCGGAATCAGAACGACCGCATCCGGCTGCGGCGGAGCCGAGTGATCAGTGCGTCTACCTCGACGCTCTTCTGTCTCCTCAAGAACGCGATTCCGAAGGAAGGCAAGCACGTCTTCCCGGAGGAATACCCACCTCTGGCGCATGGCCGGCGTCCTCGAATGGCTTGGCCGGATCACGAGCAGAGAAATGGCAGCGTAGCCTGCAACTTTTGCCTCGCGATGCGGGTCAGGCCGTGCGCTCCACGATGGGGTCATGCACGCTGCCGAACCAGGTGCCCAGAACTTCAAGGTCGCCGTGGATCTTCAGCTCGCCGCTGGCTTGCAGCCGTGCGAGCGCAGCGGCGTAGCGTGGATCGTCCGCGTACAGCGTGTTCAGCTCGTGCGACGCCGCGGACGTGACCTCCACCGTGACGTCCGCCTGTTCGCCGGGCAGGCTGCCGACCCTGAAGCGGGGCTGGCCGTCCCGGATCTCGAAGCGCAGACCCTGTACCAGACCGCCGGACAGCGGCGCGCCGTCGAGGTAGCGTTCGACCAGGCCGAAGTTCAAACCGGGCGGCAGCGCAGCGCGCGTTGCGGCCTCGCATATCAGCCTCCCGACCATCTCGAACCAGGCCGGGCTGCCATGCGCCAGCCGCGTGCTCATTCCTCATCCTTTACGATGAGCACAATCTTGCCGCGGATATGGCCACCAGCCGCGCGTGAATGGGCCCGGTCCGCCTCGGCCAGCGGGAAACGGCTGTCGATGCCGACCCGTACGCTGCCGTTCTCGAGCAGCCGGGCGGCTTGCGCAAGCTGAGCGCCGTTCGAGCGTACTTGGGTCGACGAGACCGTGTACCCGGCTTTGGCCGCCTCTTCGGCACCGGTATAACCCAGCGGGAACAAGGAAAACAGTGCACCGCCGGGCTTGAGGCTGGCCAGGAAGCGGTTGGCGGCGGGACCGCCAACCGTGTCGAGCACCAGATCCACATCGCTCACCATGTCTTCGGGACGGGTTTTGGTGTAGTCGATGAACTCGTCCACGCCGAGCGTGCGCAGGAAGGCTTCGTGCGGGCCGGAGGCGACCGCGACGACGTGTGCGCCACGCCATTTCGCCAGCTGCACCGCCAAGTGCCCCACGCCGCCGGCAGCGCCGTTGACCACGACCTTGCGTCCGTCCAGCGGCACCGGGCGGTGCGGCCCAGACTGGAACGGATTCGGCGCCTCGTGGCCGAGTTCGATCAGGAACTGCCATGCGGTCAACAGCGCCATGGGTGCCGCCGCGGCCTCGGCATGCGACAGGCCGGCCGGCTTGCGCGCCAAGTCCGATGCCGGTGCGGTGACATACTCGGCGTAGGCCGCGCTCTCGCCAAAGCTGGGAAAGCGAATCATGCCGAACACGGCGTCGCCGATGGCCAAATCCTGTACGTCCGGCGCCACCGCTTCGACCACGCCCGAGAGGTCCGATCCTGGAATCGCGGGCATCGGGACCGGTGGACGCCAGTCCGTAGGCAGGGAGCGGTAACCATCGCGCAAATACCAGTCGGGCGGATTAAGGCTGGCGGCGTGTACACGGACTAGGACTTCTCCGGCCGCGAGAAGGGGCTTGGGGGCATCTTCGTAACGCAGTACTTCGGGACCGCCGAATGCGTGTAGGCGGACGGCTTTCATCGTTTCAGTTGACATCGTTGACTCCTTCATCAAAAATAGGCCGCCACAACTCGGAGCGCCGCTCCATATATCCGAAGCGGCGCTCCGTTTGTCGAGATGGTGAATATATGGAGCGCCGCTCCGCTTGTCAAGCCTTAATGAACTGCTCTATGCGAGCCGACGCAAAAAAAAATTATGATCACTTGCTAGAAGTTGCACGCAGCGTCATAGCCGAACAGGGCGCGGAAGCATCGCTGCGCGACATCGCGCGCCGCGCTGGCGTCGGGATTGCAACGCTGTACCGGCATTTCCCGACGCGTGAGGCCTTGCTTGAAGTGCTGCTGCGCGATGGTTTCGACCGTGTTGCCGCACGTGCAGCCGAATTAGAAGTGACCCAGGCTCCGGGCCAGGCTCTAGTGTCCTGGCTGCGCGACATGGTCGCGTTGACTTACGATCACCGCGGCGTGCTGGCATCGATGGCCGCTGCCATCGACGACGAACAGTCGGCCTTGCACGCGTCTTGCGTCGAATTGAAGGCATCAGGGGGGCGCCTGCTCACCTTGGCGCAGGCCAATGGCCAAGCGCAACCGGGCATCGATGGCACCGACCTGCTCGCGCTGGTCTCGGCGCTGGCATGGCTCAACGACCAGCCGCCATTCGCGGCGCGGGTCGAACACCTATTCGACGTGATCGCGGCCGCCATACTCGTCAAGCCGTAGCGTGGTGAAGCCGCAGTTCTCGCAGTTCTGAGGGACTGATCAGCCTAAAAACTCTTCCAAAATGACTCCGTTTCACGGCTTGGCTTAACTCAGGTCTTAACCTCCACGTTGCAACAATTGAGGGTCAGGTTTGGGTCGGTTGCAGACTTTCGTGGCAGTGAGTTAGATTTTTCGATCTGGCAACATGCTATGCTGGCCCAACCGTCTGCAATCGGCCAGGAGCGGACGTTCGTCGTTTGTATGAAGCCAACCATTTGACTCAATGACCTACTTCAAGGATCTGGACCTAGTTCGCTACCATCGCGGCCCATGCTGCGCCGATAACTGGCATTGTCCCCTGCTAGCAATTGGATGGCTGGAGAGCGGCGATGACTACCGAACAGGAGTTTGCCCGTCACAAGTTACAGAAAGACTGGCTGAGCTACGAGCTAAGTTCGCGACCGCTTTCCCAGCGTTTTCATTCCGAGGATGGCACTCCTGCTCAATGTGTGACGAAGGGCTTGAGCTGCTGCGCGATTCACACATCAACTTATTTATCCCCGGCCGTGACGTACTCTATCTGGCGACAGGAAGAGCCGATCATTACATTGATTTTCACTCCTATGTTCCGCCTGTAGCGTTTATCGACGCTCTCATGGCGTGCCCTGATCCGGACTCGGCCGAATATAAAGCTGCACTGCTCAAATTGAACAAAGGACAGGAGCCGCCTCTGTTTTTGTGACAGTCTTGAACTCGGCAGCCGTATAAACTCCTCCCGATCAAAAGAAGATGTCACCTGGGTCAGCGGTCAGCACAGAGTGGCTAGGTCCGCTTAGGGTCGGAAGCGGACTGCACGGCAGAGGAAGGAGTTGCTTCACTGCATTGGCCCTGTGCAGATTGAGCCGAACTGATGTGGTGCTAAGTGTGGTGCTGAGCTAACTTATTGATTCGTTAGGGCAGAAATGGCCTGCAAAGCCGTCTAGACGGGTTCGACTCCCGTCCTCGCCTCCATCCTATCTTCATATCGCCGCTATCTCTTGAGCTAAGTCAGGGCATACTCCTTTTGCTTTGCCGTTGCCGGAAGTTACATTGCGATGCTTCGGAATGCTCTTATGCTGTTGGCATTGTGCTCTGCTATGAGACGTCCGATTTGTGATTTCTCAGGTTTCGTACGGTGATTAGCCGAGCGTACTTTAGGCTCGAAAGTGTGGATGAAACTCATGGCAATTCAGTATGCGCATACAGAATAATAAGAATTCTTTGACACTTCATCAATGTCGAAGACATACTGGACGCGAACCGACGAAAACGAAATAGCTATCGGTACATTAACTATGCTATGCCGACTTCCCCGTTGACGTATCACCCTTAGTCGAATTCCTGTCATCTGCTTTGCACATCGTTAGCTAATGAACCGCAGATCGAATCGCTTGCAGGCTCTGCTCATCGACGCCGCCATCCATACTGCCGCGTCCCATGGACCTGTAAGCGCCGCTAAGGACTTAATTGAGGCTGGCGTGCCGTGGGAAGTCATTATGCGCGTGCTCAGCAGGCCTAACGATCGGCGATCGTCCTGGAATGGAAGTCAACCAAAATAACATGTGTAGGAATGGACTGGCTCAGGTATAAGATCGTGTTCAGGACGAACGGAGCTTAGAATGCCTTTGCTTATTGCTGTACTTGAGAAAGACTCATCTACTCGTAGTGCTATTTGCTGACATGTGCGAAGCATTAGGGCATGTCGCCGTCTGCTCTGAGAGTTGGCAACATGCGCATGTCACTATGGATTCGGTTTGCGTCAATATAATGATGCTCAGCCTTGCACCTGACGACCCGGACGGGGTTGCGCTTCCCGAGAAAGCTAAGCTACGCCAGTCGGAGGTAAAGATCTTGGTCGCCAGTGGCCTAAACATACCTGAGGGACTAATCGCCTAGTCGATGGCTATATTCAAAAGCCGTTCACGCTGCAACAGCTTGATCAAGCAATCGTTCGCCTGATACTGCGATTGAGTAAAACCGTCTAACAAACCGTCAACAGAACTTGTCTATGCTATCGGCAACACCCAAGGTAGCTAGTTAGCTTCGCAGCAGCTTCAGCAATGTCTCGAACTTGTACGGCTTGGTCGCGAACAAGTAGGGTCGTTCGTGCCTTTCGAGTTCGGACGGCAGAGTAAAACCCGATACCAGGACAATCTTGACCTTCGGATATATTAGACGGACGGCATCGCCGAGCTGAAGTCCGGTCATACCCGGCATCATGATGTCCGAAACGACTGCTTCGATTTCATCATCGGAAGCAAGCAACTCAAGCGCATCCCTGGCAGAGTATGCAGTCGGGGTAGTGATTCCATGAGCAGCCAATATCATCGCTGTCAAATCAGCGACATCGCTTTCGTCATCGACGACGAGTACCTTGCGCGGCAAACTATCGGCTGCCGCTTGTACCACATTGTCGATAGAACGATCCCGTAAGCTCCTATAGTCATGTGAACCGCTAAAACGTTGATTCAAGAGCGAGCTGAGCATGATAATTTCCGTTGAGTGATCTTCAGTGTAACGCAGAAAATTTTATTCATTAACAAATTTGTTTTTCAGCCGTAGCGCGATTTAGCGTGAGTCGATGCGTCCGCTTGGGTAGGGAACGGGTGTCGTGACAGTCTGAGAATTGTCAGCCCGGCAACATGTTGTGCTGGCGCGACCGCCCATGAATGGCCAAGGGTAGTCGTCGGCGTGACACTGTATGCGCTTTGTTGATCTGGTATTTGCCAGCTGCGCGACCGACAACACGGTGTCCCGACCGTCCTTATCTTGACGAACGGCCCTGGCCGAGGAACAGTGTATAGTGAGTCCTCCTCCAGCTGGCTAGACAAGTTGGCAGTAGCCCAACCTCGTCACCTAGCAGGCATGTCATGTTCCCTTGTAGCGACGTAGTCGCTTTCCATCTCACGCCGCGTGGCTGGCGGAGCGGTGACGTCCAACGCGACGGCTTGCCATTTCTATTCAGGCCTGCGCCGCTTGACCGCGTGCTTAGCCTGCTATACACGAGCATCATCGATAGCGATGGGTATCGTGCGCAGAATTGCAGAGAGATTTGGCGAAGCCTCGATAAGCCTCAGGTGCTTCTGCTTTTGATCAGGTATGGAGCAGCGTCAGGCCACATGCCAGTCTCCTAAGCGTCCACCATGTTCCCCCATCGAGAGTTGATCTGTTACCACCTCACACCTAGGGGATGGATCATGGGAGATAAAAGCTTTGGCTATGGCCTCATGTATCGAAGCCCAGCTCCGTCTGACCAAGTGGTGAGCATGGTCAGCAGGACCACGATTGCGTCGAATGGGCTAATGATGCAGACCAGCGCCGAGATCTGGCGTAGCACAGACAACGCACAGGTAGTTGGCTTAATGGCACGTTTCGGCCGCTCACCGTCGACATTTTAGGATCAACTTTATGTTAAACAACATTGTTCACCTTTGCGTAAATCGGTCTAATGAACCGCAGATCTGCTTGGCTTCGCGCTCTTCTTATCGATGCCGCTATAAACGTCGCAGCATTGCATGGTCCTCTCCGCGCGGCTAAAGACATGCTTCATGCCGGGGTGCCATGGGAAGTCCTGGTGCGCGTGCTTAACCATCCTCATGAAAGGCGCTTCCACTCTGGTGGCGCTGACTAATAGCGTCTAACAAGACCCTAAACTAGCCAAACTGCTCGATAGCGAACAGCTGAGTACACTGAGCCGTGCAGGCTGTCCGCTATGCTTGTACGCCAGGCGAAACAGCTTACCCGCTTCATCGACGACTTGTTGGATACTTGCGTATCGAAGATGCCTGCAATATACGAGCTCGATGCACGCCAGCAGCGTGGGCGAAGTTTTAGCGTCGGAGCGCGAGGTGGCCGATGGCGTCCTCTATACTTGCGGCCAGCAACTGAACGTGGAGATCGACACTACCGCGTCTTTAAACGCGCTCTTGTGGTGCGATTCCAACCGTTTGGCGCAGGCGCTTAACAACGTCATGGTCGACGCTCGCTGGTGTCCGATGATGGTCCCGAAATTTCGCTGGCGAGGGTATTGGACTAACGCCAAGCGAACAACACCTTCGGTTCGACCGTTTCGTCAATTCGCACTGTAGCCGCGGCGCGCCGGCGAGAGCGCGACTGGGCTGGCGTTAGTAAGCGGAGGCACGCTGTCAGCATACAGGCCTGTACAAGGACAGGGGACTTATCCGATATTTGTACTGCCGCTCGCGCAGGACGCTGCTATTGCTTGATGCTAATCACTCAAACCTCAAAATGCGCAGGCGTATTTTCGCCGGCAAGCTCGGTCGCGAGCGGTAGACGGACCTCGAACCGGCTGCCTTGGCCAGTCCCCGCGCTGCGTGCGGTGACGTTGCCGCCATGCGCTTCAACCAGGCTCTTCACCAGCGCCAGTCCCAGGCCTAGGCCGCTGTTGCGCCCTTCAGGTGCGTGCTCCGCCTGCGTGTACAGGTCGAACAGGTGAGGCATCAGTGTCTCTGGAATGCCGATACCGTTGTCCGTGATCCCCACCAGCAGTTCCGCATCATGGTGCGTGACGACGATTTCGATCTGTCCGCGAGCCGGCGTGTAACGCACTGCATTGCCGAGCAGATTGGAGACGATCTGGAGCAGGCGCGATTGATCGCCTTCGACGATACATGAGCGGGATGGCAGCGCGAGCGCGATGGCATGCCCCTTCAATTCGGCTGCCGCAGCCAGCTGTTCGACCGCAGCTTCGATCACGTCGCGCATGTCCACCCGCTCGCGCGTGATCGACACCAGGCCGCGGCTGACACGCGATACGTCCAGCAAATCTTCCACCAGGCGGCTCATGTGCGTGACCTGACGCGTCACGACTTGGCCGAGCTTGATGCTCTGCTCTGGAGACTGTCCGCCTTCGAGAAGCGTTGCCGCCATCCCGGCCGCGGAGAGCGGGCTGCGCAGTTCATGGCTGAGGATCGAAAGGAACTCGTCCTTGCGCCGGTCGGCTGACAGCAGCGACTCGGCCTTATCCTTGAGCAGCAGGTTCAAAGCCTCGATCTGCTGATTTGTACGTTCGAGATGACGACTGACGTCGATCAATTCGTTTTGCTTGGCCTGTAAGGCGGCCAGGGCGTACGTCAGTTCCCGGTTTTGCTGATTGGCTTCGGAGAGCGCAACGTTACCAGGCAGCGCCGCCAGCTCGCCCACCGCTTCGATGAGGCGTTCCGGCTCCAGATAAGGCGCATGTGCGGGAAGCTTTCGGGCTGTCATGATGTCCGTACCGCGCTCGCCGGTGACGATCTCGAGCTCGTCCATGAACTTGTGTGCCGCCGACAGGCCGCTGCCTGTTGCCTGATGAGCGTCGCCATCGAGCAGGGCAGCCAAGCATGGGGCCTGCATACCCGGGCCATTGTCCTTGACCACGATGATCAGGGCCTGGCGATGCTCGCACATGCCGAGGAAGTACTGGATCTTGCCATCAACTGCATGCGCTACGGTATTGCGCGCCATTTCGGACACGGCGGTCGCGATACGCGTCTGCTCGTTCGCTCCGAAGCCGCACAGTGCGGCGATCTGGCGTGCCCGCAAACGCGAAGCAATGACGTCGAGCTCGCTGCGCACCGCAACCGTCAACAACGGAAACAGTGGTGCATGGCGCTGCAGCGCCCGTTCGCCAGAAGGGCTGTCGTTGATACGCATGAGGTCGGCTTCTGCCTTTTTTCGACGGGATGGACGTGTAGGCTGCGGTGCCTGCAGTCGATCGGTAAACGTAAGCATTATCCTACACCTGCATACAAATTGCCGAAATTATCGGAGGCAAACAACAGTCCGGCATGTGATCGAAGATTTCAACCGAAAGGTGCTATAGTCAGCCGTCGAAGCGGTTAAGATCCGATGCCTCCCTGGTCGGCGAATGACTTTCGTAGTCTGATCCACCTAAGGGATGACCGGCAATGACCAACGACGATGGGCTCCGGCTCGCAGGGCTGGTGCGCGACCATGCAACGTCCATTGTCGCGGCGTGGCATGACGAGTATGTCGGAACAACGCTGCACGTCCGATCGGGCGAGGCGGAGCGCTTGCGCAAGGACTGTTACCGCTTCGTGCTTGCGTTTGCAGCGGCCCTGCTGTCCGGTGAGCACGACAACATCGAAGGGCGTGCTTGGGTGGAGGTGCGGGAACTACTTGACGATATCTCCTTTGGCCGGGCCAATGGTGGCTCGACAGCGGCAGCAACGGCCACTTTCATTTTCGCCGTTAAGCAACCCTTGTTCGATCTTTTGCGCATGTATTTTGCGAACGATGCGCGCATCCTGGCCAACCTGTCCTGGGAGGTCAGCACAATTGTCGACAGCCTCGGGCTGTACACCCTGGAAGTCTTTCAGAAAAACTGCGACCAGATCGTGACCCGGCAACAGCGGGAACTGCTTGAACTGTCCACGCCAGTGATTAATTTGTGGGATGGCATTATCGCGCTACCCTTGATCGGCACGTTAGACAGTGCACGCGCACAGGTCGTGATGGAAAATCTGCTCGACAAGATCGTGGCCAGCAGCGCCCACACCGCCATCATCGACATTACCGGCGTGCCCACCGTGGATACCCTGGTCGCGCAGCACCTCATGAAGACGATCGCTGCCGCCAGGCTCATGGGTGCGGAGTGCATTGTCAGCGGCATTCGTCCGCAAATCGCCCAAACCATCGTACACTTGGGGATCGACCTTAGGACAGTAACGACCAAAGCGTCGCTGGCCGATGCGTTCGCCGTCGCGGTCGGCGAAACCAGCATCCGGCTCTGACCGATATTGATCATGCGTGTACTCATCATCGATGACAACGAACTCGTGCTGGAGATTTTCCTTACGCTCGCACGGTTTTCTCATCCTGAATGGCAGGTCCGGTATGCGCTTGGCCACGATCTAGGCTTCGTCATCGCGAACGAGTTCATGCCCCACGTGATATGTGCGGATATCGGGCGCATGCCGAAGCCAGGGCTGGCGTTCGGCCAGCAAATTCGCCGGAACAAAACATTAAAAAATGTGTTCCTGATCGCGATCACCGGTTGGGGCGACGTCCACACCCATGAGCAGATCGACACGGCCGGATTCGACGTGCGCCTGACTAAGCCTGTCGGGTACGAGCTGTTCACCCAGCACATTCATGCTTTCGCATTGACAAGATCGTTACTGATGTGAGCATCAGCGCGAAACCAGCCGGCAAATCGTGCGAAAACCCTGGTCTATTGCTGTGCTAGGATGGGGCTCGTTACCGAAAACGCAGGAAATGACAACACTCCCGAATTCGCCCCGCATCCGTCGTTGCGTGCAGGTGTTGTGCTCACTGGCAATCGCCATGGCTTGCATGGCGCTGCTGGGCTATGTGTTGCACAAGGCGCGCCTGTTCGCGCTCTCGCCGCAATGGCAAGGCATGTCCGTGTTGACGGCGATCGCCGTACTCTGCATTGCCACGGTGCTGTGGCCGAAGCGCCAGGAATTTTCGTTCCCGCTTCATGCCTTGAACATTGGTCTGGCCGTGATGTTGCTACTGGCGGTGCTGGGTAGTCACCTAGTATTCGGCCAGGACGTCATCAGCCCATGGATCTCCGATGGCGTGCTCGGCATATCGGCCGGGTCCAGCGGGCGGGTGTCGGTGGCGACGGCCGTCGCTCTGCTCTCTCTTGGTATCGCCGCCGTCGTTGTCCGTAGCGGGATCGGCTCGAGGGTCAGGATCGTCGAGGTCTGCGCCAATTTCGCCCTGCTGATCGGCGCGACCGCCACGCTCGGCTATGCCTACCGCATCTCGGATTTGTACGTGATCTACCTGTTCAACACGATGTCGCTTCAGTCGGCGCTATCTATCGTCAGCCTTGCGTTGGCGAGCCTGATCACGGTACCGCAGACGCGCCTGGGGATGGCGCTGCGCTCGACCAGCTTGAACGTGCGCCAGCAACGGCGTCTGTTGACGCTGACGGCGATGCCGCCGGTCGCCGGCTGGCTGCTGCTGCACGCCGGTACGCCGCTGTCGAACGGCAACAGCGCGGCGATGGCGCTGCTGGTCACCGTCACCGGCATTCCCATGTATTACCTGGTCCTGGAAGTCGCGCATAGCATGGAGTTGCTCGATCGCGAACGCCATGCGCAGCATGAGATCGAGCAGCGCGTGACGGACGATCTCCGGACGAGGCTGGATGCGCAGACCGCTGAACTCGTGGAAAGCCATCGGCTGAACGTGGAGGCCCTGTCCCAGGGTGAGCGCAACAAGCGTTTCGAGATGATTGCCCAGCTGACCGGCGGCATCGCCCACGATTTCAATAATCTGTTGATGATCATCAGCGGCAACGCCCAGTTGCTCAAGATGCGCATGCGCGGTGACCCATCGGCGCTGCCCTTCGTCGAACGAATTGCGGCCACCGTGACCGGCGCCGCTAGGCTGACTGGTCAACTATCGGCTTTTTCGCGTACGCAGCGCCTCGATACCACCCCATTTCCTATCGATGCCATCGTGCGTGCCGCGATCGAAGATTGCAAGCTGGACTGCGGTGTCAATATCGTGTCGAGCGTGCGCTTGGGGGCGCCCGACAGTATCGTACGTGGCGACAGCGCCCAGTTCCAGCTGGCGCTGACCCATATCATCCGCAACGCCTGCGAATCCATGGACGAGGGGGGTACGCTGTCGGTGACCAGCGCGCCGCAGCAGGCACGCGAGCGCCAGTCGGTACGAATCGAAGTGACAGACACCGGCGTCGGCATGACGTCCGACCAGCTTGGCCGCGCGCTCGAACCGTTCTACACGACCAAGCGCGGCAATCACCTCGGTCTTGGCCTGGCGCAGGCCAACTCGGTGGTCAGCCAGGCCAGCGGGACTTTGCATCTCTCGTCGCAAGTCGGTACCGGCACCAGCGTCGAATTGATTTTGCCTTGCGTCGAGCCACCCGCGGTGCGGATGCCCGTCGATGAGCGTCGGTCGACGCAGGAGCCGCCGACCAATCAGCGCTTGCTCGTGATCGACGATGACGACGAAGTGCGCACGGTCATCGTAGCCCTGCTGCGCCAGATGGAATACGACGTGGTCGAAGCCAATGGCGGCAAAGCCGGTCTCGAATTGTTGCGGAGACAGATGCCGTCACTGGCGATCATCGACTACCTCATGCCCGACATGAATGGCGCCGAGGTGGCGCGGCGGGTGCGCCAGCAAGCCCCCGATCTGCCGATCGTGTTCATCAGCGGCTATTCGGATTCGGAAGCGATCGCTGCCATTCCATACAGCCGCGTGTTGCGCAAGCCGGTCGCGGCCGAGGAACTGGCGCAAGCGGTAGCGAGCGCGCTTCAGGTGATAGATTTGATGTAACTTATCAAATAGCAGGGAAGAGACCTGTGAGTTTGGAAATCCCCAATGTGCCGGGAGGCCGTTAATGCAGAATGATCAAAAGATTTATGAGGAAATAGCGAAATTGCTCGTGTCTCGAGCGCCGCAAGATGCCTATGTGTTGAAGTTTAAATTCTCCATTTACCCTGATGATAATGGCGGTGATTGGGGGTATGCGCGATTCATGTTTGATTATATAAATTCTTTCGGTGAGGAAAATTGGTATGAGGTTAAGGAAACGCCAGTAAAGACTGCATTAAGCAAATTATGTTCGGAGTTGCGAAAAATAATGCAAGAAATTTCTGGCGATTTGTGGCACGAAATGGAATTTACGGTCAATTTGCGCGAAGCTCGTTTCAAAGCTGAATTTAACTACGATAAACCCATTTCAAACGGAATAGAATAATAAGGCGGCAATATAAGCTGCCATTTCGAGGCCGAAAATTTTCAAAGGTGAAGATACCCGTGGCAGCAAAATCCCTCGCGCGATCGCTGGCGGCGGGATCAGTACGGATGCTGGCGCCAGAATGCAGTTAGTCGGCAGCAGCGTGAATGGCGATAGCGTAACCATAAAGGGACAACGATATTGCCATCGCCGGCAGTTCGTTGACTGCAACGGATACGTTGACCTTGAAGGCTGGCCGCGATCTCAGCATTAAGAGCATCACGTCCAGCGATATCAACAACCGCATGAGCGAGGAATAGAAAGACTGCTTCGCGTTCGGGGCTGGCGGCATTAGCTACAGCAAAGCCGAACAAAACCAGCTCAGCAACGGTACGACGGTCACCCAGGTCGCCAGCACGGTCAGCGCAGGCTCGGTCACTGCAACCAGTGCCCGGGACACGAGAATCGATTATCGGTCGGCTATACAGAAATCGCTCCATAAGCTTGGCTGAAATACGGAACGTGCCTGAGCAGAATTGCTGTGTTTAATCAACTGTCATGGATACTATTAGGCGCAGGCAGATTTTGTCGGAGTTCGCAGTCGATCGTAAACAATCTTCAATGAGCGAAGTCGTGTGGTGCAAAGTGTGGTTCTGCGCTAACTCGTTGATTCCTAAGAGCCAAAACGGCCTGCAAAGCCGTCTAGACGGGTTCGACTCCCGTCCTTGCCTCCATCCTATCTGTAGATCAGCGCTTCGGCGCTAATCCACGTCAGCGGTTTCACCCCGTTTCTAGTCCGGTCACTCACTGTCTGAACAGCACGTTCGTAAGCCCAACTTATCTTGGCGTGAGTTGCAATATAGGTGCAGCTGTCGTGATAGTCAGTGAACTTTCTTTGCCGGCAACATGCTATGTTTGGTCGAACGGCCGCAATCGGCCTTGGATTCAACCGGTCGACGCAACAAGTTGGCTGAATCGTTCAGCGGGTGTTTGATATTCTAAAGTCTTCCTTGGCCGCTCATTCAGTTTACGGGCAACTTCATTGAGTTGAGCTTGCGAGTATGCCGAGACATCGACGCCTTTGGGGAAGTACTGGCGCAATAGTCCATTGGTGTTTTCATTACTGCCGCGTTGCCACGGGCTGTGTGGATCACAGAAGTAGACATCGATGTCGGTAGCAAGCGTAAAGCGCTTATGGCCAGCCAGCTCTTTACCCCTGTCCCAAGTGAGCGATTGATAGAGTTCCTGGGGCAATTCGCGCGCGTTATCGATCAATGCGTCGATGACTGTTTCGGTGTCTTTGCTGGCGACTTTTACCAACATGACATAACGAGTCTGGCGCTCAACCAAAGTGGCGATCTGGCTGTTACGGTCCCCGAACAACAAGTCGCCCTCCCAATGGCCAGGTACCGCTCGATCTTCGACCATGGCAGGGCGTTCGCTGATCGATACCGTATCTTTGATCCTGCCATGGTTGTCGGTTTTTTGTGTGTGATGACGCGACCGGCGCATAATCCGAGGTCGCCGAAGATGCGCTAACAGCTCTTTTTTCAGCGCGCCACGTGCTTGAATGAAGAGGCTACGATAAATCGTTTCATGCGACACCTGAAAGTCCTCGTCTCCTGGAAACGTATGCTTGAGCCACCCGGCAATTTGCTCTGGTGCCCACTGTAGTTGAAGTTTGGTGCCCACGATTTCTGCCAGCACAGGATTGTCCACCAGCTTACATGTCTTGGAACGTTGGGCACGCTTCCAGGCAGCATCGTCGGCACAGTTTGCTCGATAGCTCGTCTGGCCGCCATTTCGGCTGATCTCGCGGCTAATTGTAGATGGTGCTCGTCCGAGAAGTTGGGCGATTCGCCGGATCGGATGACCAGCAGCTAACGAACGCGATATCTCTTCCCGCTCTGCCAGCGACAAGGCCAACCTTGACCGCTGCCTTTGCGCAGGGCGAATGCCGCCAGACTCTGCAAGAATCCGCTGTATCGATGAGTGATTTCGATCGAACAGCGCGGCAATTTGATGCAGCGATTCGCTCTTCTTCCAACGCTCCCACATGAGCGCCTTCTGGGTTTCCGTATAGTAGATCCTAGGTCTCTGCTTCATCCGCAACACTCCTTCTGCTCATGCAGAGTTTAGTGTGTTGCGTTGACCAGTTGAATCCAAGGCCATAAGCGGACAAATGAATGCTTGAGTGAAGAAGCGACGATGGAGTTATTCAACGCATCGAACCATCGCTGCTTTCCATCATTCTTCCGCGGAATAGTGCGATCAGGCGTTGCGTTGCAGGCGCCAGATAAGCGTCCTGTCGGTAGGTCAAGCCCATGCGCCGCAGCAGTGTGGTCGTAGCAAACGGCACTTCCCTCAACTGGGTTCGCCCCGGCTGCAAGTTCGTCTGGGACGCGAAGCCTAATAGTCCAGTCTCCTCGATAAGCGGCAGCATCATGTTGAGCATGGTTGGAGAGATCTGTACGCGTGGACGGGACAGGCCATTCGCGTCGAAGACACTGTCCAGCCATTTTCGGCTTGACACCGTAGCCGCTGGCAAGACCCATCCATATTCGAGCAAGGCTTCCAGCGTTACCTGCCTGGAAAAGATCTCGTGGTGCGGACTGGCCACGACGATCATTTTGTCCTGAATGACCTCTTCCGACACGAATGTGGTGTCGGACTGCACGAGCGGCCCAAGCACGAGGTCGAGTTCACCACTGCGCAGCCCATCCAGTAGCACATCGTTCATTGCGACCTTGATGTCGACAGTGACTTTGCTTGCCTCGGTCAACAATTCCTTGCAAACCCGAGGCAGCAGATGCTCGGCCAATGTCGGCACGCACCCGAGCCGAATATGACCTTGAAACCCTTTCGCGTAATCGCTGATCTCGCGGGTGGCTTCATTCATTAACAGTCCGACTTGACGCGTCCGTGCCAGCAGCACGTCGCCCACCGGTGTGAGTCGCATGCCACGGCTCGTCCTTTCGAACAGTTTCGCGCCCAGTTCTTCTTCCAAACGATCGATACATTTCGTCAGCGCCGGCTGGGTACGGAACATCTTCTCGGCAGCGCGCCCAAGATGGCCTTCTTCAGCAATCGCTTCGAAGTACTTCAGATCCCGAAAGTCCATAGCATTATTCCTGAAATTCATAGAGCGCAAGAAAAAAGGAAATATACATTATCAGGAACGCTTCGTACACTCATCTCAGATCGCTGCCTCACAACGATGCGTTGACTCCGATGGACCTGCACTTTTGAGGCGCGATGTAATCGCCAACATCACCGGTCTAGCATAGCCCGGTAGTGGCATCAATCTAAAGGAGACCTCATGAGCACCAAACCCGACCTCATCCGTGATATCGACCGCGTCGATGCCGACATCGTCAAGCAGGCGTCTGCCTTCCCCGCCTCGATCCTGGCCGATGTGGCTGGACGCCGCGGTACTCTATGCAGCCGCGTTGCGCCCCTCTCTCCGACCATGCGCCTTGCTGGCCCGGCCGTCACCGTGGAAGTTCGCCCAGGCGACAACCTGATGATCCACGCCGCTATGGCCATTGCCAAGCCGGGCGACGTTTTGGTCATCGATGGCAAAGGTGACGAAACCAGCGCGTTGCTAGGTGAAATCATGGTTGGACAATGCAAGAAACAGGGTCTAGCCGGCCTCGTCATCTACGGTTCCGTTCGCGACGCTGAAGCGATCCGCCTACTCGACTTTCCGGTATATGCGATCGGCAACAATCCAAATGGTCCGACCAAGCTGGTGCCGGGCCGCGTGAACCATCCGATCTCTGTCGGCGGCACTAGCGTCAATCCTGGCGACCTGATCGTCGGCGACGGTGACGGCGTGGTTGTAGTGGAGAAGGACAAGGCGGCGTCGCTACTTCCTGCCGCCGCTAAGAAGGTGGCCTATGAGCAGAAGCGCATTGCGGAGATCGCCAGCGGCGAGGCGTTGCGCCCGAGTTGGCTGGAGGCTGAACTGCGCAAGGCCGGCGTTCTGAAGGAAGGGGAAGCGCTGTGAGCGATCTGTCCGCCAACCGTCCCGTCATCCTGGTGACCGGCGCCGATCTCGCGCCGCAGGCTGTGGCGCTGCTGGATGGCTTCGACCTTGTCTACGCCGGCAAGACGCCGACCGAAGACGATATTGCCGCGCTGTGCGAACAGCACCAGCCAGTGGCGATCATCGTGCGCTACGGCCGCATTACGCGCCGCATCATCGATACCTGTCGCAATCTGAAAGTCATTTCGAAGCACGGCACCGGCATCGACACCATCGATTCCCAAGCGGCCGCCGAGCGCGGGATCGCGGTCAAAGCTGCAGCCGGCGCCAACGCCGCGGCGGTGGCCGAGCATACCTGGGCACTGATCTTCGCTTGCGCCAAGAGCGTCGTTGCGCTCGACAAGCGTATGCACGAGGGACACTGGGACAAGTCGACCCACAAGAGCATCGAGCTGAAAGGCCGTACGCTCGGCCTAGTCGGCCTCGGCGCCATCGGTGCGCGCGCGGCACAGGTCGGCGTGGTCCTAGGCATGAATGTCGTCGCATATGACCCATTCGCAAAGACAGCGCCGGATGGCGTGGCAATGGTCGACCTGGATACGGTGATCCATACCGCTGACGTCCTGTCGCTGCATTGCCCGCTGACAGCTGACAACAAGCACATGATCAACCAGCAAAGCCTGGCACGGATGAAGGACGGTGCAATTCTCGTCAACACCGCACGCGGTGGCCTGATCGATGAATTGGCGCTCGTCACCGCACTCAAGTCCGGGAAGCTGTACGCGGCGGGCCTCGACAGTTTCGAGAAGGAGCCGCTGGCGGCCCCGCACCTGTTTCAGGGTCTCGCCAACATCGTCCTGAGCCCGCACATCGGCGGCGTGACGAACGATGCCGTGATCGGCATGGGCACGGGCGCGGCCAACAACATATTGGCGGTCCTCAACGACCAGACCGTTGCCGCTTAATCCGCCATGACTCACTGGTCCGCTATGTGCACAGCAGTGGACCAGCATTACAAGAAGCGAACAACATGAAAGTGGTCTTTCTCGACGCAGCGACCCTGCCGCGTGCGCTGTCGTTCTCCAACCCGAACATCGACTACGTCGCCTATGCATCCAGTGAAGGCGACGTGCTACCGAAAATCAAGGACGCCGCGGTCGTCATCACCAACAAGGTCAAGCTGGGCGCGGACGTTTTACGCCAAGCCGAAAAACTGCGCCTGATCGCCGTGGCGGCGGCAGGCACCGACAATGTCGACCTCGAGACCGCGGCAGCGCTTGGGATCAAGGTCGCGAACGTCCCCGATTATGGTTCGGACTCGGTGGCGGAGCATGTGATCGCGACCCTGTTTGCCCTGCGCCGCAACCTGCCGGTCTATTCGGCTGCGGCCGTCGATGGGCGCTGGACCGCGTCACCGCATTTTTGCTGGACCGGGCCGCGCATCAAGGATGTCGGCGGCACCATCTTCGGCGTACTGGGCCGCGGCCGCATCGGCGAAGCGGCAGCGCGCCTGGCGCGGGGACTCGGCATGAACGTCGTGTTTGCGCAAACGCCCGGCATCCCGCTGCGTGACGACGAACTGCCGCTGGACCAGTTACTGCCACAGGTCGATGTCCTGACCCTACACGTGCCGCTGACCCCGGCAACGCGCTGCATCGTCGGACGCGAGGCCTTGAAGGCGATGAAGAAGGACGCGGTCATCGTCAACACTGGACGAGGCGCCTTGATCGAGCCCCTGGCCCTCGTCGAGGCATTGCGTAACGGCGAGATTGGCGGCGCCGCGATCGATGTGCTCGATACGGAGCCGCCGCGGCTTGACCACCCCTTGCTCGGGCGCGATATCCCCAACCTGCTCGTGACCCCGCATGTAGCATGGGCCAGCGAGCACGCGCAGGCGCGCCTCGCGGCAACGCTCGAACGCCTGGTGGAGCAGCAGCTGTGACGAAACTCGCGGCCAACTTGAGCATGCTGTTCACCGAGCATTCCTTCCTTGACCGCTTTGGCGCGGCGGCGCAGGCTGGCTTCGAGGGCGTCGAATTCCTGTTCCCGTATGCCTTCGAGGCAAAGCAGATCGCCGACCAGTTGCAGGAACACCGTCTGCAGCTGGTGTTGCACAACCTGCCTGCCGGTCATTTCGACGCCGGGGAGCGCGGCATCGCCTGCCATCCCGACCGCGTCGACGAATTCCGCGACGGCGTCGAACAGGCCATCCACTATGCCGAGGCGCTCGGCGTCACGCAGCTCAATTGCCTGGTCGGCATCCGCCCCGTGAACGTCGATGAAGCCACTGTCCGCACGACTCTGGTCGATAACCTCCGCTTCGCCGCCGACGCGCTCGAAAAGCGCAGTATTCGCCTGCTGATCGAGCCCATCAATACCTTTGACGTCCCAGGCTTCTGGTTGACGCGCACGCAGCAGGCGGTCGACCTGATCCGGGACACCGGCTCGAACAACATCTTCCTGCAATACGACATCTATCACATGCAGCGCATGGAAGGCGAATTGGCGGCGACGATCAGAAATAACCTTGGCTTGATCAAGCACGTCCAGATAGCCGACAACCCCGGGCGCTTCGAGCCGGGCACCGGCGAAATCGATTACCGCTTTTTGCTCCGGCACCTCGACGACATCAGCTACGACGGCTGGATCGGTTGCGAGTACAAGCCGCGCGCGGGAACCCTGGAAGGTCTTGGCTGGCGCGCACAGCACGGTCTTTGAGCAGAACGAACGCGCCATCGAAAAAAATCAGGAGACAGCATGGCAAACATCGGTTTCATCGGTCTGGGCATCATGGGCGCGCCAATGGCAGGCCACCTCCAGAACGGCGGTCACCAGCTTTATCTCTACGCCAGGAATGGGCCACCGTCTGCGCTGGTGGAAGCCGGCGCCGTCGCCTGCGCCAGCGCGGCGGAGGTGGCCAGGCGTGCCGACATCGTCATCCTCATGGTGTCGGACACGCCGGACGTGGAAGAAGTCTTGTTCGCGGCCGATGGCGTTGCCAGCGGACTCTCGTTAGGCAAGGTGGTGATCGACATGAGTTCGATCTCGCCGATCGCTACCAAGGACTTTGCCAGGCGCATCAACGCCCAAGGCTGCGAATACCTGGATGCTCCGGTATCTGGCGGGGAGGTCGGTGCCAAGGCGGCATCCCTGACCATCATGGTCGGCGGGCCTGAGAGCACTTTCAATGAGGTCAGGCCGCTATTCGAACTCATGGGCAAGAATATTACCCTGGTCGGCGGCAACGGCGACGGCCAGACCACCAAAGTCGCCAACCAGATCATCGTCGCACTCAATATCCAAGCAGTGGCAGAAGCCCTGTTGTTTGCTTCCAAAGCTGGCGCCGATCCGGCCAGGGTACGCCAGGCATTGATGGGCGGCTTCGCGTCGTCGCGCATCCTGGAAGTGCATGGCGAGCGCATGGTGAAACGCACTTTCAACCCGGGCTTTCGCATCGCGCTGCACCAGAAAGACCTGAACCTCGCATTGCAAGGCGCCAGGACGCTGGGTGTGTCGCTCCCCAACACCTCTGCTGTGCAGGAACTGATGAACGCGTGCGTCGCCAACGGCATGGGCGGGCTAGACCACTCAGCCCTGTGCCGAGTGGTCGAGCTTTTATCCAACCATGAGATTGGAGGGGCTGAAGCGGCCTGAGCGGCCGGCAAGACATCGATCGTCCCGAGCGTGCATCAAGACACGCTTTTCTACAAATAACGGAGACTATATGAACGATATCGACCAACATTCTGCACTTGAATCGAGCACCATGCGTAAAGTTGCGTGGCGGCTAATTCCCTTCCTCATCGTTTGCTACCTGATGGCCCTAATCGACCGCGGCAACATCGGAATGGCCGGCTTGCAAATGAACGACGACCTCGGCCTCACCAAGAAAGTCTTCGGCTTTGCCGGCAGTTTGTTCTTCATCGCGTATTTTTTCTTCGAGGTGCCTAGCAACCTTGCGCTGCAAAAGTTCGGTGCCCGCAGGTGGATAGCGCGGATCATGATTACCTGGGGCCTGGTGTCGGCTGGCACCGCCTTCGTACAGGGCCAGAACTCGCTATTTGTCATGCGAACTCTGCTCGGAGCAGCCGAGGCCGGGTTCTTCCCTGGCGTGGTCCTCTACCTGACCTACTGGTTCCCTGCCGCCTATCGCGCCCGCATCGTCGCCACGTTCATGGTGGCGATCCCGATGGGCAGTTTCATCGGTTCGCCGATTTCGGCGCTGCTGCTCCAAGCCGATGGCCTGCTCGGCATGCGTGGTTGGCATTGGATGTTCATTCTCGAAGGCCTGCCCACAGTACTGCTGGGAATCGCCTGCCTGTTCTTCCTGACCGACCGTCCGGAGCAGGCGACATGGTTGTCCGTGGAGCAGCGCAACTGGCTGAGTGCGCGCATGGAATCGGAACGCCAGGAGAAGAAAGCAGTGACTCGTGTCTCGATCTGGAAGCTCTTTCGCAGTAAGGAAGTGCTGGGCATGGCGCTCGTGTGCTCGGCGGCTTCGGCTGCCGGTTCGGTGCTTAATGTGTGGCAGCCACAGCTGTTGAAATCGTTCGGTCTAACCATCATGCAGACCGGTCTTGTCAACTCGGTACCATATGTGATCGCCTCGGTCCTGATGATCCTGTGGGGACGCCACTCGGACAAGCAGGGCGAACGCCGGTGGCACACCGCGATCCCGCTGGCCCTGATCGCAGTGGGCATGCTGAGCACTTCAGCCACCCGGTCGCTGATTCCAACCGTGTTCCTACTGTCGTGCGTACTGGTCGGCGCCTACTCGTTCAAGGGACCATTCTGGGCACTGAGCTCATCCTGGATCGCCCCGTCCTCGGCTGCAGCCGGCTTGGCCGCCATCAATGCCACCTCCAACCTGATTGGCGGCGGTCTGATGATCAACGTCTATGGCTGGATCCGGGAATCGACGGGCAGCTACTCACTGGCCCTGTTGCCGATCGCAGGATTGGCGCTGGCTAGCATCATCGTGCTGCTCTCACTGAGCAGTGATGCCAGTCAGGCGGCGCGCAAGGCGTCTGCCAAGGCGGCCGTCTAGCGCGACTCTCAAACCGGGCGGCTGTCACCGGCCGCTCTCATCACGCGTTTCGTTTTTTCCGGCAGTCCGCGGAGGGATGCCTGCGTCCTTTCGTATCCAACACCATACCAATAAGGAGACAAGACAATGAAAAACCGTGTAATGATGCTGGCCCTTGCAACTGTATTTCCGACGGCCGTATTCGCCCAATCGAGTTTCAATATCTACGGATCGATTGATGGCGGCCTGCGCTACCAGACTGATGTGGACGCGGCGGGCCGTGGCCTGCTGTCGACAACGTCCGGGCAATATTACTCGAACCGGCTGGGCTTTCTTGGCCAAGAAAAACTTGGCAATGGCCTGAACGCCCATTTCAAGCTGGAGAGCGGCTTTAACGACAAGACGGGCGCGCTGGACAATACAAACAACATGCTGTTCAATCGTACCGCATCGGCGGGTCTGGGCGGCGCGTGGGGTTCGATTGACGTCGGCCGACAGTACACGGTCGGCTTTCGGACTGAAATTTTCCTCGATCCGTTCAATCACCATTACACCAGCATCGATCCGCTGTCCTCGGGCGCAGGCACGAGCTTGCCGGCTGACGCGAAAGCGGCCGGCCTGTCCGCGTCGTCAAACTCGGGCACGCGCTTCAACAACGACGTGCAATACACGGGAACTTTTGGCGGGTTGACCGTGCGTGCGGAGTACGCTTTAGGCGAGATCGCGGACGACGCGAAGAAAGGCTCAGCCCAGGGGGCGGCCTTTAGCTATACCGGCAGCACGTTGCTGGCAGCAGGCGCCTACATTCACAAGCAAACGCCGACCGGGTTCACCAACAACATGTTCGTAGCCGGAGGCGGTTTCAAACTAGGTGGGGTAACGGTGAAGGCTGGCATGTCCCGTGAACGCCAGGATACCGCCAGCGCCGGCACCTATCAAAACGAGACACGCTTCGGCGGCATTAGCTATAGGATCACCCCGCCTCTGGAATTAACGGCCGGGGTATTTCGCTCGACCTACGATAGCGCGAAAGCATCGGGAACACGCTTAGTTGGCATTGTCGGCGCAGCGTACTTCTTGTCCAAGCAAACGAACCTGTACGCCGAGTTCGACGTTAATCGTTACAACGGCGCCCTGATTCCTTCGTCCAACCAAACCTCGCAGCGCGGATTGGCGATGGGCGTGATGCACTTGTTTTGACCTGTCACTTACCAATCCAATTAGGAACGCTCCATGAAGATCGTGATTGCCCCCGACTCCTACAAGGAAAGTCTATCAGCGATGGAGGTCGCCAGCGAAATCGAGGCCGGCTTCCGGGAGATTTTTCCTGAAATCGACTGTGTGAAGATGCCGATGGCGGATGGCGGCGAAGGCACCGTCCAGGCTCTGATCGAAGCGACCGGGGGGATGCGCATCGACCTTTTGGCAACCGGTCCGCTCGGTGACCCAGTGGAGGCATTCTATGGGTTGACTGGCGGCGACAAAATCGCGGTCATCGAGATGGCTGCAGCCAGCGGTCTCGAGCTGGTGCGTCCCGAACAGCGCAATCCGCTCGTGACAAGCAGCGGCGGCACGGGCGAGCTGATCCAGCATGCGCTGGATGCGGGCGTGCGGCACTTCATCTTGGGCGTGGGCGGCAGCGCCACCAACGATGCCGGCGCCGGTATGCTGCAGGCGCTGGGCGTGCGCCTGCTGGACGTGCAGGGCGTGGAGATCGGATTTGGCGGCGGCGAACTTGGACGTCTTGAACGCATTGATGTCGCTGAACTTGATGCACGGGTACACGATAGTGTGTTCGATATCGCTTGTGATGTCAGCAACCCACTCGTAGGGCCGCATGGCGCCTCGGCGGTATTTGGACCGCAAAAAGGCGCCAGTGCTGCCATGGTCGAGCTGCTCGACGCTAGTCTGACGCGCTTTGCCCGGATCGTCTCACGCGATCTGGGGCGCCAGGTGGCAGAGGTGCCGGGCGGTGGCGCGGGCGGAGGAATTGCCGCCGCCATGCTGGCGTTCCTGAGTGGGCGTTTGCGTCCAGGCAGCGAAATCGTTGCCGATGCAATCGGCCTTGATGCAGCGGTAAGGGATGCCGACCTGGTGATAACCGGTGAAGGCCGAATCGACGGCCAGTCGGTCAAAGGCAAGACACCTGTCGGCGTAGCGCGGGTCGCAAAGCGGTATGGAAAGCCGATCATTGCTATCGGTGGGTGCCTTGCGCGCGATGCATCTGCAGTACACGAACATGGCATTGACGCGATTTTCGGTACCGTTAGAGTAGCGTGCACAGTGGCAGAAGCCATGGAAAGTGCCAGATTCAATCTGCGCTCGACTGCGAGGAACATCGCCGAAGCCTTGCGATTAGGGGCACAGCTTACGTGATCGGACTTTATTACGTTCGAATCTGAGCAAACTTGATCGTCGCGGTTTTTCTGGAGACGATCTACCTCAGCAGTTCTACTCTCGAAAGACGTCACGAACGTCTCATTATCAAAATTCTTTAGGGTTTAGCTCCCGTATGCGGTCCACTAGTGCTCATCGATAACGTTAGGGGGCGAACCTTCAGTAATCAGCTAACTAGACGCGACTTGATCGGGCCGCTATGCCCGCTTTGGGTCGAAAGCAGTCTCAGCTGAGCCTTAGGGGAGAGGGATCAAGCAACCGATGAGGTTGGTATGCGTATTCAAGCGAGCTGGCGTGGTGCTAAAGTGTGGTTCTCAGCTAAGTCTTTGATTCATAAGACCCGAAACGGCCTGCAAAGCCGTCTAGACGGGTTCGACTCCCGTCCTCTCCACCACACCTTCCCTCTACACCTCTCGTTGAGAGCTGATTGAGAACGCGTTCGCCACCTACCACATTGGGAGGTGCACCTACTTACGCAACGGGCCAAATTGCCGCCGCCGATCGAGTCTAAACTGGAATTCATACTGATGAGGAATTTCCATGGCACCGATCAAGAAGACCCCTTCCGGCATGTTTCAACTGTGCGTCAAGAACAAGCTGCTTCCCAAGACGCTGTGGGCGACCTTCGACACCTATGAACTGACCGAGCAGTACGGCACGCAACTCGAGCGCTTGCTGGGACAAGGGCATCGTTCTCACTTCGCTGTTCGAAGGAGCCACCCAAGCGAATGGCCTGGACCATAGCGCGCTGTATAGCCGAGTACATCCGGCATAACGCGAAGATTTGTCGTCCCGCGTTTCCATTCTCCACTTTGTTGGACTGCTTTCGTTAATGCAATAGGAACCTGCCCTGCATCTGCGCTATATCAGTTAATGAAAGGGGCATATCGAACCAATGCGCATGTAATCCTGTAACGGCGAACTGCCTGTCGTTGGCCTATCCCGATAGCCTTATGAAATTGAGCAGTATCAATTTCCTAAAATCAACGGGAACTAGAATTTGCTCAGGCAGGCGCATATGGAGATGCACTGCTTTCCGAGGAGACGGCATGAGAGCGATTGGGTGCGCGCCGAGCATACAGTTCAGTGGTCGCAAAGCCATGAAACAGCCGGGTCATGAAAGCGGCGCCATTGCAATTATGTTCGCTGGATCGCTGATTTTGATTATTGGATTCTGTGGGTTGGCACTCGAGCTCTCCCAAGTCTATAACCGCAAGATCGAAATGCACAATGTCGCCGACACCGCCGCCCTGGCTGCCGCATACGAGCTCGACGGTACGCCAGACGGGATCAAAACTGCGGTACAGAAGGTCTCCGACAGGTTCACCGCAGCAGCGCCAAGCGCGCTTACCTATCAATACAACAAGATGCGTATGAACTGGTCCGATAGCGCTATCGAGTTTGGGACATCGCCTAGCGGTCCCTGGATTCCGTATAGTGATGCGGTTGCAAAACCTAGTCCAAATGGACTTTTATACGTGAAAGTCGACACCCGAGGACTTGATCGGTCTTATGGCGAGGTAAAAACGTTGTTCATGCAAGTTCTTTCAAAGGATTTGGCAACCGTGACAACAGAAGCCAGCGCCATCGCCGGACGCTCCGGGATTGCGGTGACACCGCTGGGAATCTGCGCCATGCGTCCAGAAGCCAGACGGAACCGTAGCGGCGGTAGCCCTGATGGTGAGCTAGAGGAATATGGGTTTCGGCGCGGCGTCAGTTATGACCTCATGCAGCTGAATCCAAATGCGACAGACGTGGGCCGCACCTTCCTGATCAATCCGCTCACAGGACTTGGGGCAACAGGAGTACCCGCAAGCGACATCAAGACCATTGCTCCCTTCGTTTGCACTGGAACAATGGGCGCCGCGCGGCTAGCGGGGACGAGGGTCGATATCCTGTCCTCGTTCCCGCTCGGCAGTCTGGCTCAACATCTAAACTCCCGCTTCGACACATATACCGCGGCGACGGCGCCCTGCACCCCGGATTCCGCACCACCGGATTCGAACGTCCAGAAATATCCGTACACCGGCACCGGGGCCGTTACGTGGATGAGTACGGCACCCGGCGGGCAATCGGCGGCACTCTCGACGGCCGACAGCAAACGCTGGACAGTGGCGGGCCCTGATCCCACGCCAGGCGGTACGACCGCGGGCCAGTTCGGGGTGCTATGGTCATACGCGAAGGCCGTCACTTACGCTGACTCGGAGCCATCGGGTGGCTATACACCGTACGATACGTCGCGCTGGAGCACGTTGTACAGCCCGGGGCAGCCTAAAGCTGCCTCCATCTATCCGTCTGTGCCACCGTACTTCAAGAATGGGTACAAAAAGTCGCCGAGCCACCCGGGCATAGATGACCGGCGCGTGTTGAACGTACTCCTCCTTTCTTGCCCGGTGTCGGGCAGCAGCGCGACCGTAGCCGGCATCGGAAGATTCTTCATGACCTTACCTGCGGACGACGTAAATCTCCATCTCTACGCGGAATTCGCGGGACTCGCCAAGGAACAAGCGTTACGTGCTCAAGTGAAACTTTACCGATGAAACCTTTATTTAATAGATTCTGTCACCGCTCGCAGCGGGGAAGCATCGCTGTCGAAGCGGCGGTGTGTATCCCGATCCTGATACTCTTTCTGGTCGTGCCTCTGTTTTTCGCGCGGGTCTTCTGGTATTACAGTGTCGCCCAGAAAGCCGCGCACGATGCCGCCCGCTATCTGGCGACCGCGACACGCGTCGAAATGACGACATTGGGGGCCAACGACTCCGACGCTCCTGTCGCAGCGCTAGCAAAGGCGATCGTACTGGCCGAGACCGACGAAATCAGACCCGTGCTCGATGCGCGGACCATCTCGGTCCAATGCGATCTGGACGTATGCGGATGGGGCCCTCCACAGAAAGTCCGTGTCTCAGTGCGGCTCAGGGTAAGCGACAATATTTTCGGCGCCATAACCAATGATATATATATGGTGAACGGGCAGGGGATCAACCTTTATGCTGACGTTACGATGGGCTATGCGGGCAGATAGGCAACCGTTCCGTGTCCGGCCGACATGCGGAAAAGAGCAGGGCGCCGCGGCGGTTGAGTTCGCGCTCGTTGCTATTATCTTTTTCATGCTTGTCTTCGGTATCATTGAAGTGGCTAGGGCAATGTATGTGTGCAATACCTTGCAGGAGGTCACCCGCAAGGGGGCTGCTCTTGCGGCCACGACGGACTTCAGCAATGCGACCGCGATGCAAGCCGTGCGCGAGCAGGCGGTGCTCCGGAGTTCTCCCGGGGTGCTCGTGTTTGCGGAACCCATCACCGACAGGCACGTCAAAATCGACTACATGTCCATCCAGAAAAGCGGAACAGATTTGATAATGACGCCAATTCCAATAGGTTCCCTGCCGACCAGTCCGGCCGCGAATTTCGCGAACTGCCTGAGAGATTCGTACGGTAGCGACTGCATCCGGTTCGTGCGCGTACGCGTGTGCCAACCGGACGGTAGCGCCAACTGCATGCCCGTTCAGTACCAGACATTCGTCTCACTGATCGCACTACCTTTCAAGCTGCCGCCATCGACGACCATCGTGAATGCCGAGACATTGGGTATGCCTGAGGGACCGCTTCCATGCGGATGCTAGTTCGACGACAGTAGGTGGCGAAGCACAGGGTGCTCATCAGCTTGGGCCGATTGCGTACCTAAAGACCACAGGTACGCTCATAGCTCTAAGCCGCTGCCTTGCGCTTTCGGTTCGAGATCCAAGGCCGCGTGTTTGAAATCCTGCCGCAGAATGCGGGTCACGGCATCGTCGATGCGCGACATCGGGATGCGTCCGGCTTCGGTGTCGTTCCAGCTGCTGAACGAGGCCATCACGACCTGCGCGCCCGCGCCCAGCACGCCATAGTAGCCCCGGGCGTGGCTGGCGTTTATGATGCAGAGTTGCTACGTGAGAAGCTTTTGCCGTTCATCGCTAAGTTAGAAGAGAAAACTCGTGCTTTGATGAACATCTACCCTGAAGTCAACGCAACGGTCAATCCAGACCTGCCTTTGCAAATCTCAGGTAAGGCTGAATGGTCTGATAAAGCTGGAAACATAAGAACGTGGGGAAAGTGTGGACCTTTCACGCAGCAATTCACTCCGCGTGCTGGGCATCGGTACTTGGTGCTTTTTGAATTCAGGGGCGATGAGTGCGCACAGTCTGTTTCCGACATTAGCGATGTTAAACAAACTTCAGTAGCGGACTTGAGCCCTTTAGAATGTGCTAAGTGAGCAGTAGAGGGCATGGCGTTAAAATTACATAAGTCGCCTGTAAGCGATTGGGTGATCCTGCTTTATTTTGGTTGTGAACTAGTCGAAAAGCTAATTTCATAAATTAATTATAGATTGAATTGCCGAGGAATCGATTGCAAGTCGATCCATCTGGAAACTACTCGCAGGCATCAGTAGAGTGGGCAACGCATTTAGTTGCTGCATGTGACCGACTGCGATTGGCGCGGTTTGGTACATGTAGAATTCACCGGAACTCACGAGGTTCCCAAACGACAGTCAATGAGCGAAGTCAAGTGGTGCAAAGGGTGGTTCTAGGCTAACTCGTTGATTCGTAAGACTCAAAACGGCCTGCAAAGCCGTCTAGACGGGTTTGACTCCCGTCCTCGCCTCCATCCTTTTTCTGTCTCGCAATAGCCTCTTGACTGGCTCAGGTTCTGCCAACCGGACGTTTGTGTTTCCATAACAGCTCTTCGATCAACGGCAGGCAACCGACCGCCCAGCGGATTGATGGTCGAATGATCGACTAATACCTCTCGCTCGCTCGATAGTTCTTCAATGTGGCGTTAGCTCAGCGGATAGGCCTTGTACCAGCGAATGCAGGCCAAGACGACATCGGTCGAAAAGCGTATCCCCTTGAAGCCGATCACAATAAATCGTCAAGTGATCGGGTTCGCAGTCGATCCGATCGCTGTAACGCCTCGGCCAACCCGACGTAACCCATACACCTCGGTCAAGCCTTCAGCCAAACCTTCGACACGATGCGCTCATCCGTGGGCGATGACGTCGGCGCAGCGCCGGAGACCGTGAATCCGCCAGCCGTTCCGGGTGCGTAATTCACGACCGCGCCGTGCGGTGAAAATTTCGCGGGCCGGCCAGTACGGTTCATGTGCGCATAGTGCGGCACGGCGAGCATCGGCGTGCCGTTATCCCAGCGCCCGGCCAGGGTCATGACGCCCCCCAGAAGGTCGGGCCGCCAACGCGGCGTGATCGGACCGCGTCCCAGGCGCCGGTCGATGTCCTGGCCGTCCGCGGTCTCGACACTGTAGACGATCGGCCCGTAGGCCAGGGCCACCTGGTCGCGCGTCGCTTCGACGCGGCGGTCGGCGCTGATCCTCTGCGGCACCATGGGCAGTTCCAGCTCGATCTGGTCGCCCGGCTTCCATTCGCGCACGATGACGGCGTAGCCCTTCACGATCTCAGGTAGAACGCGTTCGCCATTCACCTTCACATGCTTGTAGCCGGCGACGCGCGGCGTGGCCGTGTAGAGCGCGCTGGTGGCACGATCGGGAATGCGGATCCGGATAGCGAAGCGCGTTGGGTGGTCTGGATTGACCGTCATGGCGATCCGTCCGCTCCACGGATAGTCCGTCTTTTGCACCATCTCGACCTTCGTGCCCGCGACGTTTTCGATGTGCATCCGGCTGCCGATGAACAGGTTCACGTACAGCCCCTGCGCGTCCTTCACATAAGTCCAGGTCGGCAGCATCAGCAGGGTGCGCGGGATATTCGCCACGCAGCAGGGGCAGCCATGCCAGAGCGTGCGCTCGGTGTTCACCAAAGGATTGGTGTAGCAATAGGTCTGGCCCGACGCATCGATGCTGCCCATCAAGGCGTTGTACATGGTCTGTTCGTACAGGTCGGCGTAGCGGGCGTCGTGATACGCCAGGTTCATCTTGTACTGGAAGAAGATGAGGCCACAGCTCGAGCATGATTCGCAGTAGGCGTCGTGGGGAAGCGAATAGTTCGCGCCGAAACCCTCGGCGGTTTCGCCGCTGCCGACGCCGCCGGTGACGTAGTACTTGCGGTTGACCATGTTATCCCACAGCGACATCACGGCGCTCTGGTAGTCGACGTTGCCGGTTTCGGCGGCGATGTCGGCCATGCCCGAGTAGAAGTAGACGGCGCGCACGGCGTGGCCGACCGCCTCGTACTGACGAACCGGCGGCAGGTGGCTCTGGTCGTACTGCGAGCCGCCCTGGCGTGACTCGAGTAGGAACTGCGCAAGCTTGATGTAGTCGTCACCGCGCCCATCGCCTTCCATGTCGTTGACGAAGCGGCCGAAGCGAACCAGGGCTTGCTCCATTTCCTGGTGACCGTCGAACCAGGCCTTGCGACCTGGGCCAATGTGCGCGACCCAGCAGTCGGACAGCTTCTTGGCAGCGTCGTACAGCCGCAAGTCGCGGCCTTCCGTCAGCGTGTAATGGTTGATCGCCGACTCGATGAAATAACCGGCGACGTAGCCTTCGTGATCGCTTCGGTGCGCCGCGGACCAGCGCTCCGGCCAGGCGCCTGGCTTGGCCAGCGTCTTGGCCGTTTGCAGGTAGCCGTCCGGCTCCTGGGCCGCCAGGACGATCGGAATCCAGCGCTCCAGCGTATCGCGCATGCGCTCCTGCGCCACGGCGATCTCGCGATCGCCCTGCGGATCCACCATCAGGGCGATGCAGATCGCTTCGATGGTCTGCAGCACATACGCGTTGGAGAAAACGTAACCCTTGTGCGCGCCGTGTGGTTCACCGCGGTTGGCTTTGCCGGCCTCGATGAAGTTGTCGATGCCGCCGGTGCCGGTCGGGAGGTCGGTGCGCTCGCAAAAGTCGACCACATGCGGAATCCAGCGGGTGATCATCACCTTGGCGCGTTCGTTCCAGAGCGGGTTGTCGATGCTGTAACGCTTGGTGTACACGACGTCGAGCCGCTGTTTCGGAGGCGCCGCGACCGCATTGACCCGCAGCAGCGAGGTGGTCGCGAACGCGCCGTTGCGTGATTCGAAGGCCAGTTCGTAGGTACCCGGCGCGGTGAAGCGTGCCACCGTGCGTGTCGCGGCCGTCGAAGCAAAGATGACCTCGCCGGGACCGGATACCTTGCGCCACCGGGTCCGCAGCGCGCCGGGTCCTGCCGAGCGCGCTACCGCATCGAGATAGGTGGGGCCGCCGACGATCACCGAACGGTCGATGCCGGCTTGCGCGATCGGGGGCAGGGCGGGGACAGTGCCGGCACTCCAGACCTGCCAGTCCAGCAGGCCGGCGCCATGCTTGTCCTGCGTGACCAGGTCCAGCCGCAAGCGGGTGGCCGTGACCGGTTCGAATCTCACCTCGGTCAAGCGGTCCGGTTCGACCGTGTAAGCCGAGCTCACTTGCACCGGCACGAACGCCGTGCCGTTCCAGTAGGAGAGACGATATGCGGCGGGCAGGCGCACGGACCCGTCGTCGGTGTACCAATAGACCGCAACGCGGTCGGTCGTGACGGGCACGCGCCATTCGTACTGCACCCAGTGCCGGCCGGCCTGTTCGCCGGTGCTGTAATAGCCCGCCGACTGATCGCGCGAGTCGGCCGGATTGATGCCGTCACGGAGCGCGTCGAGCGTGCTGTCGGGCGCGTGGAACGAGGTGGCAACCTGAGCAACGCCTGCCAAGTTGACGCTGGCATCGGTCGCGGCGAATGCCGGACCTGCAGCATAGGCGGCGAGCGTGCCGGCGGTGCCGGTCAGGAAGCGGCGCCGCCCCGAGCGCGCGGTGCTGTCGTGGACACATCCGTCGAGCGTTTGGTCGGTAAGGTGGGAACCTGTCTTCGTCATGGATGTCGATTTGGTTGCCGCTTACACGTCCTTACGAACGCGCAAGCCGTATTCGGTGGGGCTCATGCCGGTAAACGCCTTGAACTGGCGGCTGAACGCACTGTGGTCGGTGTAGCCGCATTCGTGGATCAGCTCGGCGATTTTCAAGTGGGGCTTTTGCTCGATCAATGCCTGGGCGGCGGACAGCCGGCACTGGAGCAGCAACTGACGCGGCGATTGATGAAACACCTTCTGGAACAAGCGTTCCACCCGCGACAGAGATAAGCCCGCGTCTTCCGCCAGCGTCTTGAGCGAAATATTCTCCCGGTAGTTTTCGCTGATGGTGCGCGCGATCTGTGCGATCTTGCCGTAGGCCGGATGCAGGTCGTCGAGCGCGCCGAGATCCTGCGACGTGCCGATCAGGCCGACCACCTCACCGTTCTTCCCGTACAGCGGCGTCTTCTTGGTCAGGCACCAGCCACGGTTGCGCCAAGGGTAGATGTGCAGCTCGAGTTGCTTGTCGATCGACACGCCCTGGTCGATCACCATCCGGTCCTGGGCCAGATAGGTCTCGGCCAGCGCGCGCGGGAACAGGTCGAGCGCGGTCTTCCCGATGACGTCGCGCTTGTGCTGGACGCCACATCGCCATACCATCGTCCGATTGATGCTGAGATAGCGTCCTTCCCGGTCCTTGACGAAAAATGCGATGTCGTTCAGGGCGTCGAACAAGGACTCGACCGCCTCCACACCGATAGTCTCCAAAGCCAGAGCCACTTTTTGCTCGATCATCATTCCCTCCGGATTCACAACTATAGGCGTCCGGCCACGGCGTGGCAATTCTTGCGGACCGACGACGGCCGACTGTGCTGATTTCGGCGTCATTCGCGGAGTCTGCAGGCAAGGCCGCCCCTTCGCAAGGCTCTAGCATGGAGCCTTTTAAATTTTTGCACTCCAACAGCATCTCAGCAGGAGCACACATGACTATTGGCGGAACGTCCGCACAGGCGGCACTCGACACCCTGACCAACATGACCGGGGGCGCGGTGCCAATCGCACTGGAAGAACACTGGGCGCGGATCCGGCGCGCCCAGGAGCGCATGCGATCGCTGGGGATCGCCGCCCTCTATCTGAATGCCGGCAGCAACCTCACTTACTTCTCGGGCATGAAGTGGCATCCCAGCGAGCGCATGGTCGGAGCGATCCTGCCGGCGCAGGGCGAACTGGCCTATATCGCGCCGGCCTTCGAGGAGGGCACGATCCGCAAGTTCATGGTGGTGCAGGGTGATGTGTATTGCTGGGACGAGCATGAGGATCCGGCCGCGCGGCTGCGCCAGGTGCTCGAGATGTTGGGCGTTGCGGGCGGGACGCTCGGCATCGACGAGAGCACGCCGCTGTTCCTGGTCGATAAGATCCGCGCCGCGACGGATGGTTACCAGCTGCAGTCGGCGGCGCCGGTTACCGCTTACTGCCGCATGTGCAAGTCGGATGCGGAACTCGCGCTGATCCAATGCGCGATGGACATGACGATGGCAGTGCATGTCGCCACGGCCTCGATGCTCCAAGAAGGCATCACCACCTCCGAGGTCGAGGAATTCATTCAGCTGGCGCACAGGAAGGTCGGCGCCAGCGGTTCGTACTTTTGCATCGTGCTGTTCGGCGAAGCGACCTCGTACCCGCATGGCGTCAACTACGTCCAGACTCTCAAACGCGGCGACACGGTGCTGATCGACACCGGCTGCAAGGTCCACAACTACATCTCCGATATCACCCGCACCTACGTGTGGGGCGAACCGTCAGCACGCCAACGCTTCGTCTGGAACGCCGAACAAGCCGCGCAGGCCGCGGCGTTCGAAGCGGCCCGCCTGGGCACCGCTTGCGAGGAGGTCGACAAGGCCGCACGGCGCTCGCTCGAAGCCAATGGATTCGGACCCGGGTACAAGCTGCCGGGCTTGCCGCACCGGACCGGGCACGGCATCGGCCTGGATATCCACGAAGGGCCGTACCTCGTCGGCGGCGAAACCACACCGCTTGCGCCCGGCATGTGCTTTTCGAATGAACCGATGATCTGCGTGCCGGGCGAATTCGGCGTCCGGCTCGAAGATCACTTCTACATGACGCCGGCCGGTCCCAAGTGGTTCACCCAGCCCGCGACCAGCATCGATCAGCCTTTCGGTTGACGCGCCCGCGCGGCCGCGCACGCCGAACGCAGTGATCTGCCTGGCGATTTATCCATCGATCGCCAGGCACCCGCGCTATCAGAACTTCAAGTTACTGACGATGTAGAGCTGGCGGCCGAGCGGGTCGGTATAGCGGCCATCGTAACCCAGCTGGTTGCCGCCACCGTCGATGCGCTGCGTGAAAGGCGGATCCTGATTCAGCAGATTCTTGATGCCGAGCGTGACGGACAGGTTCGCATTCCACTTGTACTTGGTTTGCCAGTCCAGCGTGGAGTAGGATTTCACGTCGCGTGCGGAATCGACGGCGTCGCCCAAGCTACCATCGGCATTCACGAGAAGCGCGTTGCCGAGGTCCGCCGACAAGGCCTGGTCATGGTAGCCGGAGTGGTAGCTGAAGGTCAGCGAGTGGGTGAAATTCGCGTTCTGTTTCCAGGTCGCCGTCAGCCGCTGGATCAGGCGGAAGGTCACCTCGTTGTACGAGTCGAAGCGGCCCACGCTCGATTCGACACCGGCACCGGGGACATCCTGTTCCGCCTTCAGCATGTAGGTGCCGGTCCAGTTCAGGCTCACCTTGCCGAAACGGGTGTTCGTGCTGTAAGTGTGGTCCCAATCGATCCCGCGGTAGTGGGAACTGGCAATATTGAAGTTGGGCAGGAAGGCGGCCAATACATTCGCCTTCTGGATCGGATCGTAGTAGGACTGGAACAAATTGCCATAGGCCGCCGGATTGGTGAACACCAGGTCTTGCGGCAGCGCCTGGATCTGGTCCTTCAGCTTGATGTCCCAGAAGTCCACACCGAGCGACAGGTTCGACATCGGCTCGAGGCGGATGCCTGCCGTGAACTGTTTCGACTTCTCGGGGCGCAGACCATCCGGGCCGCTCAAGGGATTGCCGCCGACCAGCAAGCTGTACTCGGCGGGACCGGTGCAAAGCGGAAGCAGCGGGCCGGATTTGATCGGGCAGGCGTAGAAGTTCGATGAGCCGCCGTTGGTCACCGGCGTGGTGATCGCATCCAGGGTGGGCGCCTTGAAGCCGGTGCCGTAGGAGCCGCGCACCAGCAAGGAGTCGATAGGACGCCATGCCGCGCCCAGTTTGTAAGTCGCCGAACTGGCTTTGTTACCCTGGGTCGCAGCGGCGATCGGGTTGCCTTCCGTGTCGTAGTTCTTGCTGTTCTTGGCGGCCCCGTAGCTGTCGTAGCGGACGGACGTGGAGATGTCGAGGGTCTTGGTGACGGGCAGGGCCAGTTCGACGAAGGCGCCCCAGCTGTTGCGTTTGGTGTCGAAGGGCAGTGCGCCCGCGCCGCCACCGATCACGGTATCGGTCCAATTTGGCTGGAGCTTGTTCGGACCCTGCTGGATCGCGCTGGGGTTGGCGGCATATTCCTGCTGCATGAAGTCGATGCCCGTGCCCATTCCGGCGTTGCCGCCGGCAAGCTGGAACAGATCGGGACGGCCCAGGCGCGCGCTGGCCACCTGAATCTTGGACAGCGATTCGGTAATGTCCTGGTGCAGCACGGCGGGCGCCAGGGCTGCCTGGGTATTGCTGTCCGGCGCCACGAACGGGTTGTAGGTCCCCGCCTTGATCAAGGCGTCGAGCTTGTCGGAGGAGGTATAGCCGGCGATTGCGCGTTCGGTCGAAACATTCTCCGAATTCGTGTAAGACAGCTTGTAATCCCAGCCGGAGACCACGCCTTCGACGCCGACGACGCCGTGCTTGGCGAGCGTTTCCCAGGCATCCGTGCGTCCGCCGGCGTCAACCAGGCGCAAACTCATGGTCGCACCGGTGACCTGGGCGGGATCGATCCCCAATTTGACGAGCGCGGGCACGACCGAGGTCTTGTAGGGCATGGAGGTCGTGTCCACCGTCAACGGCTGCGCCGGCGCGGCGTAACGTGCGGTGCTGGTGAACTTCGAATACAGGCCTTCGTAGAAGAAGCTGTGCGATTCGCCCAGCTTGATGCTGCCCGAGGAGAACACGCCATTGCGCTCCATCTTCGGCAAGTCTTCGACCGTCGCGGCATAGTTGAAGCGGCAGATGTTCCCGGTATTGAATGTGTACGGCGCCGGAACCGGGCACTTGCCGGACAAGACGTAAGCCGGGTTGAAGCTCACGCTGTCCTTGCCGGCCTGGGTCACCCTCACGTTGGCCGGGATCGAGTTGGCCGAAGTCTGGTAAAGCGAGTACAGCTTGCCGTTATTGGTGAACGGGTGGACGCCGCCCGGCGCGGAGAACGAACGGTCGGCGGCATCCAGTTCTTTCTGACCGTCATGGTTGAACGCGACCAGGACGTTGTAGCCATCGGTATTCAGGTCGCCAAAACCCTTGGAGACGGAGACGTTGGCGGTGCGGCCCTTGCTGGACTTGGTCGGGGTGTTGTAAGTCGCTTCCGCCTGCAGGTCTTGCTGGTTCTTTTTGAGGATGAAGTTGACCACGCCGGCGATCGCGTCCGAGCCGTAAAGAGCGGACGCACCATCGGTCAGGATCTCGACCCGTTCCACCGCCGACAGCGGAATCGAGGCCAGGTTGACTGCCGAGCCGGCGCCGAATGGCGCCACCCGGCGGCCGTTCAGCAGTACCAGCGTGTAGTCAGATCCGATCGCATGCACGGAAGCGGTCTGGATGCCGCCGCCGCCGCCATTGATCGACGCGGACGAGGTGACCATCCCTTGCATGCTCGGCAAAGTCGCGACCAGATCGGCGACGGTCGTGGCGCCGGTTTGCTCGATCTGCTGCTTGCTCAGCGTTTGTACGGGCAGCGCCCCTTCGACGTTGATGCGCTTGATCGACGAGCCGGTGATTTCGACGCGTTGCATATTGCCGTCCGGTGTCGCTTCCTGCCCCCATGCCGGACCACTCAGCCCCGCAACGAGGCCGCCGGCGAACAACACGCGGACCGACCGCGCCATGACTTTTTCTTTGAACATATCCCAGCTCCCGGAGAACTCTTGTTGTTGATGAGCTGTCGATGGGATCATGCGCGGAATAGTAGAGTCAATATGCGAAAAACGTATAGCGCAGCGCACCACAAAGCTGTGCGTGACTCGAGCGTATTTGCAGCGAAACCGGTACAAGCGGGCCACATGGCGGCATGCTTCCGTCATCATGTGATCATGAAGATGCTCAGCACAACGCGGTTTATGCACGCCCACCTCAAGACTCGCCACATCCTGCTGCTGGTCGAGCTGGGGCGGCGCAGATCGATCATGCAGGCCGCGGAAGCCGCCTGCATGAACCAGCCGGCCGCCTCGCGCCTGTTGAGCGATCTCGAATACGCTTTGGGTTTGCAGCTATTCGACCGCAACGCGCGCGGCATCGTCCCGAACACGTATGGCGAAGTGATGATCCGTCGCGCCGGCGCGGCGCTGGCGGAAATGGAAGCGGCGCTTCAGGAAATCATGGAATTGTCGGCCGGGGTCACTGGCCGCGTCGTGCTCGGCAGCGTGAATACGCCGGCGGCGAGTGTGGTGCCGGATGCGGTACGCTTGCTCAAGGCGCGCTTTCCCCGGCTGGAAGTGGCGATCCACGTGGACGCCAGCCAGCCCCTGTTGCGCCTGCTACGCAGCGGCAAACTGGATTTGATGATAGGACGGGTCTCCGACAACGACACGCTTGACGAACTGGCATTCGATCCGCTGACCCACGAACTCCATTGCCCGGGCATGGACATGTACGGCATTGTCACACGGCGCAATCACCAACCATCACCGGCGACGCAAGCCACGCTGGAAGCCTTGCGTCAGGTGATGGTGCGCTGATTGTCCGGACTGACCACCAGGCGTACGCCGAACACCGGACCGGCCGTGAAGCCCGGTTCCGGATCGAAGCGCACCGTGATGCTGGACTTGCCGCGGGTGAGTTCCTGGGGAAGCGGATACAGTTCATCCACGAAGGTCCGTGGCTGGCGTCCGTTCAATTGCACATGTGCGACGCGCTGGCCGTCGACACTGATGGTGAAATTACGCCGCGTCTCTTCGCCCCAGTAAGTCGCTTGCAGCGCCAGTTGGCCCGGGCCGCTTTTCATCTTGAAGCTGAAGAATCCGCCGGTGCGTGCATCGCGGCCATTGCGGCCTCGGTAGGTCACGGGGAAGGACATGTCGGATTCAAGACCATGATCGCGTTCCGGCTGCATTTCGCCAAGGTGCATCACATCGAGCGAACGCGCGGCCAGGTCTTTCTGCAGCGCTTCCTGCTTACGAAATTCGGCTTCGGCGCCGGCCCATTCCGCTTCACTGTAGGTGTGAAAATAGACGGCTGCACGGCGCTCGTACTGCGCGAAGAACGGCTTGAATTCCATGTCGCCAGGCCGACCCGTGCCGACGCTGCGATAAATCGCGGCGCTTCGATCCGCTTCCACGAAGCTGCCCTCGATGTCGGCGCCCACCAACGCCGGCGCCAGCCCGTCGAACGGCTTGTCGGCCGGCCCGAGGTCGGCGGCCAGCACCATCGGACCGCGCAGCAAGGCGACCACGTGCGCGTCGCCCGGTGTCGACTCGAGCCGCAGCGCGAGCGGCAGCGACAGCCGCACTCGATCGCCCGCGCGCCACTGGCGGCGCACCAGCGCATAGCCCTTGTGGCGTTCCACCGTGACCGCCTTGCCGTTGACTTGCACGGCATGGGTGGTCGCCCAGGCGGGAATGCGCAGCGCAAGCGTGAACGTGCGCGGCCCGGCGAGCCGCTTGACTGTCAGATCGATATCGCCCTCGAAGGGGTAGCGCGTATTCAGCTCCATCGACGCGCCACCGGATCGCCATTGCACGGCCGAAGGAATGAACAGATTGAGGTAGAGCGTATCGCCTCCTTCCCACCAGATCGAGTCGCCATGCTTGGCGTGGCTCTCCATGCCGGACAGGACGCAGCACCAGAAATCGTTTTCTTCGCTCGAATATTCTCGTGGCACGCCGGACATCAGCGGTGTCATGTAGGTGAACATGCCGGTGCGCGGGTTTTGATGCGCGAGGATGTGGTTCAGGTGGGTGCGCTCGTAGTAATCGAAGTAACTCGCATCCGGCGACCAGGCATACAGGTGGCGCGTCAGCTTAAGCATGTTGTAGCTGGCGCAGGCCTCGCAGGTTTGCTCGGTCAGGTGCGCCGCGATGCTGTCCGGTTCGAAGAAATATTCGCGGTCGCCGTTGCCGCCAATGACGTAGCTATGGTGTTCGGTCACGGTGCGCCAGAAGAAGTCGGCCGTGTCGGCGTCGCTGCGCTGCCCGCTCACTTCATGCAGGCGCGCCAAGCCGATAATCTTTGGAATCTGCGTGTTCGAATGCACGCTGGGCAGGATGTCGTGCCCTTGGGCCAGCGGCGTCAGGATCTTGCGATGGTACAGGCGGCGCGCCAGGGCCAACCAGCGCGGGTCATGCGTGCGCGCGTACAGTTCGGCGAAGCTTTCATTGATGCCGCCATGCTCGCACGCGAGCACGAGTTGCACCTGGTCGTCGCCCAGCGCCGCGAATACCTTGTCGATGTAAGTGGCCAGGCCGAGCGCGACCTTCAATGCCTGCTGATTGCCAGCGAGCGCTTGTGCGTCGAACAGTCCCGCGAACACTTTGTGCCAGTTGTACAGCGGCACCCAGCAACCGTTGAGGTCGAACCCGGCGGAGCGAATGTCGCCCGCCATGATTTCGGGGAAGATTTCTTTGCCATCGACGATTTTGCCATCGCGTCGCTTGTGCATGAAGCCGCCGACGTAGCCGTCGCCCTGCGCCGCCTGCACGCGCGCGAGTTCGCTGACGATGTAATCGACCCGTTCCCGGAAGACCGCTTGCCCGGTCTGAGCATACATCAGCGACAAGGCGGACAGGTAGTGCCCAAGGCCTTCGCCGGCGATCGTGTCGGATTCCCAGCCGCCATACAGCGCGCCCTTCACCGGCAAGCCGGCAAACAGGTGATAGTTGTGCAGGAAGCGGTCGGCGTTCAGGCGCAGCAGGTATGCCCCGTTGGCGCGCATGGCGTCGGCGTAGGGCGAGGGGAGCAGGCGCACCGCGGACAGCGGCACCGGCGTCACGGGCGCCGGTTTCTTGGCGACAGCCGCGGGGGCGCCGAGGCTCCACCCAGACAGCAGTCCAAGGCCCAGGACACCCTGTTTGAGCGCCCGGCGACGGGAAAATGAATATGCAGCCACACCTGCTCCTCGGCGATATTGACGCCCAAGTTTATGCAGTGCCGGCGCGCTCGTGTTGCGGCAGGGGGCGCCAGCCCTGCCGAAATCGGCACAGATCAGGATTCAATGCACTGGGTGCGATACTCGACCGGGCTCATGCCGGTGTGGGCCTTGAACTGGCGCGAAAAGGCGCTGTGATCGGAGTAGCCGCATTTGTCCGCAATCCACCCGATACTGGTACTGGGACGCGTTTCGATCAGGGTCATGGCTGCGTTCAGGCGCGCGGACAGCAGGAATTGGCGCGGCGAGCAGTGGAAGACGCGCCGGAACATACGTTCGACGCGTGACAGCGACAGGCCGGCTTCCTCGACCAGGTCGGTGACGCAGATGTCCTCGAAGCAGTGTTCGCGAATGTGATTGGCGATATCGGCGACCTTGCGGTAGACCGGGTGCTGGTCGTCCGGCAAGCCGAGGTCCTGGGACGTTCCCATCAGGCCGATGATCCTGCCGTCGACATCGCGCAAGGGTGTCTTGTTGGTCAGGCACCACCCGCGATCGCGTGTCGGGTACACATGTAATTCCAGATGGGTGATGATCGGCACGCCGCTGCGAATGACCTGCTGATCCTGTGCGGTGTAGGTCTGCGCCAGCGGCCGGGGCAGGACATCCAGGGCGCGCTTGCCGATCAGATCGCCCTTTTTGCGCAAACCGCAACGACGCACCATGGTGTGATTGACGGCGACGTAACACCCTTCATTGTCTTTGACGAAAAAAGCGACGTCGTTGAGCGGATCGAACAGTGCTTCCACGGTAGGCAAGTCGACGACGGATGCTGCGGGGCCGATGTACGCGGTTTTCATGTGTTTAATCCTCCTGTCATGATTCTAGAAGAGGATTCGTTGATTGTGGTCAAAAATTATGAAGTAGCGACAACGTGACCCGGCCGACACGCCACACCCAGTTTGCGCCGCAACAGGACGTGGTCCTTGCAGCGGTGGCGCCGCTGGCCACGCCACGACACTGTGCGTGACTCGATCGTGTTTGCAGCGAATACGGTACAAGCGGGCCACCTGACGGCCTGCTTGCGTCATCATGCGATGCTAAAGATGCTCAGTACGCAGATCGCACAACAAGGAAGGGCCGGCGCGGCGCTTTCACCCTATTAGGATTTCCATGAAATTCATGCTCGCGGCCGTGGCCGCCGCCGTCACCTTCTCAAGCAATGCCGCCGCCGCCGCCAGCGCAGACGCGCACTTCAAGTCCATCTACACCCGGGAATGGCAGTGGCGCCAGGCGCAGCACATCGAGGACGACGACGATGGGAGCGAAGGCATCAGCCCCGACCTGCCGCACGTCGATGCGAACACCCAGGCCGAGCGTCTCGCGTACTGGCAAAAGGTGATGAAACAGCTTGACGGCATCCGGCCCGCCGACCTGTCCGCGTCCGAACGCGTGAATTTCGCGGTGTACCGGGCGCAGATCGCGGCGCTGGCGCAAGCCCAGCGCTTCCGCCAGTACGAACAGCCGGTCGCCGCCGACAACGCGTTCTGGAACAGCTTCACCGACGACGCCCGCAGGACGTTCAGCACGGTGGCCGACTACCGCAACTACATCAAGCGAATGAAGGCCATGCCGGTGTTTTTCAACGAGGAAGTCGCGAACATGCGCGCGGGCCTGGCACGCGGCTTCACGCCGCCGAAAGTGGCCCTGGCCGGACGCGACGTGCCGCTGGCATCGATCGCGAACGCGAAGACGCCCGAGGAGACGGTGTTCTATCTGCCGTTCAAGGACATGCCGGCGACGATCCCGGTCGCCGAGCAGGAAGCGCTGCGCCGCGAGGCGATTAACGTGATCAAAGAGTCGGTGCAGCCGGCACATGCCAGCGTCCTGCGCTTCATGCGCGAAGAGTACCTCCCGCACACGCGCGAGACACTGGCCGCCGAAAGCCTGCCTGACGGGAAGGCTTACTATCAATCGAAAATCGTGGAATTTACGACGACGACGATGACGGCGGCCCAGATCCACCAGGTGGGCTTGAACGAGATGGCCAAGATACGCGCCGAAATGCAGGCCGCGATCGCGCAGTCGCAATTCCAAGGCGATTTCGCGGCCTTCCTGCAATTTCTGCGCACCGATCCGCGCTTTTATGCGCGCACGCCGGAAGAGCTGCTGATGCGCGCGTCCTACATCGCCAAGAAGTTCGATGGCAAGGCCGATCAGTATTTCGGCTACCTGCCGCGCCGCCGCTTTGCCATCAAGCCGGTGCCGGACGACCAGGCGCCGTTCTACACCGGGGCCAGCGGCGGGCCGGGCGTCTACCTGGTCAACACCTATATGCTGCCGGCGCGCCCGCTGTACAGCCTTCCCGCGCTGACCTTGCACGAGTCGGCGCCGGGCCATGCGTTCCAGATGCCGATCGCGCTCGAGCAGAAAGGCATGCCGCCGTTCCGGCGCGCGTACATCTCGGCCTACGGCGAAGGCTGGGCCCTGTATTGCGAGCGGCTGGGCAGCGAAATGGGGATCTACGAGACGCCGTACGAGACCTTCGGCATGCTGAGCTATCAGGCATGGCGGGCGGCGCGCCTGGTCGTCGACACCGGCATCCACGCGCAGGGCTGGACGCGGGCGCAGGCGCAGGCCTACCTGCACGACAACACGGCGCTGGCCGACCATGAAATCGAGACCGAGGTGGACCGCTACATCGCATGGCCAGGCCAGGCACTTTCGTATTACATCGGCGAGATGGCGATCTTCGAGGCGCGCCGAAAAAGCGAAGCGGCGCTGGGCCCCAAATTCGATATCCGGGCATTCCACGATACGGTGCTGCAAATGGGCGCGGTGCCGCTGCCGGTGCTCGCTGAACGTATCGACGCCTTCATTGCCGGCGGCGGCAAGGGGCCGTATCCGGACGTGAAGTGACTTCATCTGGCACCGTCATGGATGCCAGGTTCGACACCGCTGCAGGGCGTTGAAACTATGCTGATTTCGTCATGCCGAACATCGAAAAGCATCCATCGATTTCGGTGTTTTGCCCGCATCCTATCGCCTTCATCAGGGAGACACCATGCCAAGTCAAGGCAAGTTCAAGCAGCATCTTTCGCTGCTGGATGTAACGTTCATCGGGCTCGGGGCGATCTTCGGATCCGGCTGGCTGTTTGCGGCGAGTCACGTTTCCGCGATCGCCGGTCCAGCCGGTATTCTGTCCTGGCTGCTGGGCGGCGTCGCGGTGCTCTTGCTGGGCCTGGTCTACTGTGAACTGGGCGCGGCGCTGCCCCGTGCAGGAGGCGTGATCCGCTATCCGACGTATTCCCATGGCCCTCTGTTCGGCTACCTGATGGGATTCATCACGCTGATTGCATTTTCCAGCCTGGTCGCGATCGAAGTCGTGGCGTCGCGGCAATACGCCGCTGCCTGGATCCCCGGCCTGACAAAGACGGGTTCGAGTGATCCGACCTTGCTCGGGTGGGGCTTTCAATTCGCATTGCTGTGTATGTTCTTCGTGCTGAACTATCGCAGCGTCAAGACGTTTGCGGTGGCGAACAACCTGATCAGCATTTTCAAATTCATCGTGCCGCTGCTCGTCATTGGCGTGCTGTTTACGTTTTTTAAGGCTGAGAATCTCACGGCAGGCGGCTTTGCGCCGTTTGGCGTGTCGGGTGTCGAAATGGCGGTGTCGGGTGGCGGCGTCATCTTTGCCTACCTGGGACTGACCCCCATCATTTCGGTCGCGAGCGAGGTGAAAAATCCCCAGCGAACCATTCCCATCGCCCTGATCCTGTCGGTGCTGCTCTCGACCGTGCTCTACGTGCTGCTGCAGCTGGCCTTCCTGGGCGGTATTCCCGCAACCATGCTGGCGGGAGGCTGGAGTGCGGTTGCGAAGCAATTGTCGCTGCCGTATCACGATATCGCGCTTGCACTGGGCGTAGGCTGGCTGGCCTATCTGGTGGTCGCCGACGCGGTCATTTCTCCCAGCGGTTGCGGCAACATCTATATGAATGCGACGCCGCGCATCATCTACGGCTGGGCGAAAACCGGCACGTTCTTCCAGATCTTTACCCGGGTCGACGAAGCCTCCGGCATTCCCCGTCCAGCCCTGTGGCTGACCTTCGGTCTGTCCGTCTTCTGGACCCTGCCGTTTCCGTCATGGGAGGCACTGATCAACGTGGTGTCCGCCGCACTTGTGCTGAGCTATGCGGTGGCGCCCATCTCCGTCGCGGCGCTGCGGCGCAATGCGCCGAATTTGGTACGTCCCTTCCGGGTCTCATGGATGGCCGTGCTGGGACCGGTCTCGTTCATCGTCGCCGCGCTCATCGTCTATTGGTCCGGCTGGAGCACGGTCTCCTGGCTGCTGGGTCTGCAAATCGCCATGTTCGTGGCTTACATTCTGTGCGGCCGTTTTGTTCCTACCTTTCACCTTTCACTGAAAGAGCAAGTCTGGTCGTCCGCATGGTTCATCGGTTTTTATGCGATCACGATCGTTTTGTCCAAGCTTGGCAGCTTCGGCGGCATCGGCGTGTTGGCCCACCCGTACGACACCGTGGTCGTGGCGCTCTGCGCTCTCGGATTCTATTACTGGGGCGTGCACTCTGGCGTGCCGGCGCATGAGCTGCGCCTCGAAGACGACGAAGGCGAGGGCGTCCGGACCATTGCGGATGACACCCCGGCAGTCGCGAGCGCGCGCGCCTGGTCTTGACCCCTCGTCAGCATTCCTCGAACGGACTATTTGGAGAATTGATTCATGAAGCATCTGCACGTCATCGACTCCCACACCGGCGGTGAACCGACCCGCCTGGTCATGAAGGGCTTCCCGGCGCTCGCCGGGGCGACCATGGCTGAACAGCGCGACGATCTCAGAAACCGGCACGACAAGTGGAGAAAAGCGTGCTTGCTGGAGCCGCGTGGTAACGATGTGATCGTCGGCGCCTTGTACTGCGAGCCGGTTTCGGAAAATGCAACCTGCGGCGTCATTTTCTTCAATAATGCCGGCTACCTCGGCATGTGTGGTCACGGTACGATCGGCCTGATCGCATCGCTGCACTATCAAGGGCTGATCTCGCCGGGCGAACACCGCGTCGATACGCCGGTGGGGCAGGTCGGCACCATCCTGCATGACGATGGTTCGGTCACCGTCCGTAACGTGCCGGCCTACCGTTATCGCAAACAGGTCGCGGTGGATGTGCCGGGTCATGGTGTCGTCGTCGGTGACGTCGCATGGGGTGGCAACTGGTTTTTTCTGGTGAGTGAGCACGGCAAGACACTCGAGATGCCCCACGTCGAAGCGTTGACGAGCTTCACATGGAAGATACTGCGCGCTCTGGAAGCGCAAGGCATCAGCGGCGAAGGCGGCGCGCTCATCGACCACGTCGAGCTGTTTGCCGACGACGAGGTCGCCGACAGCCGCAATTTCGTCCTGTGTCCAGGCAAGGCGTATGACCGTTCGCCCTGCGGTACCGGGACCAGCGCCAAGCTGGCCTGCCTGGCCGCCGACGACAAGCTGGCGCCGGGTCAGGCATGGGTCCAGGCCAGCATCACCGGAAGCCGGTTCGTCTGCCGTTATGAGCTGGAAGGAAACCATATCACACCCTTCATCACCGGCAGCGCCTACATGACTGCCGACAGCAAGTTCCTGATCGATGACCGGGATCCGTTCGCCTGGGGTATCTGACCTTTCCTCGACGCCGCGGCAGGCGCCGGGCCTTTTTTTCAATCACGAAACAGCTCTGGATAGCGGCATGCCCGCCGCGCCAGGCGGGAAGTAGAACTTGCAGAAATCATTTGCCCCCAATTCCGCCGCACATGTCGTCGTCGGTGCCGGGATCATCGGCGTGGCCTGCGCACTGCAGCTTGCTCGCAATGGCCGTCGCGTAACGGTTCTGGACCGGCAGGCGCCGGGGTCGGGCGCCTCGTACGGTAATGCGGGGCACTTGGCCACGGAACAGGTCTTCCCGATTGCGGATATGTCGATTCTGAAGCGAATCCCGGCAATGCTGCGCGACCCGATGGGGCCGCTGCGGCTGGACTGGCGCTACCTTCCTCGCGCAATGCCATGGTTCGCCCGCTTGCTGCTGAACCTGCAGCCGTCGCAGTATCAACGCACCGTTGCCGGCATCCGTGCCCTGAATGAAGCCAGTCTCGACGCCTGGATGCGGTTGTTGAGAAATATCGACGCCGAGGCGCTGCTGAAGAAAGAAGGTTCGCTACTGGTTTACGAGCGTAGTGAATCGTTCGAAGCGCTCGGCGCACTCCAGGCGCGCATGGCGCGACAGGATATCGATGTCGCATTCTGGCAGGCAAATACGGTTCGCAACGAAGTCCCGCAACTGAACCACAACATCCGCGGCGGGCTGTTTTTTCCAAAGACAGGTCACTTCATCGACCCGCACCAGGTCGTGTTGAAACTGGTCGATGCCGCCAAGGCATGCGGTGTCCGCTTCGAACGGCGCGACGTGCTCGATGCGAAAGTCACTGAGCATGGCGTGCGCATCTTCACGTCGGACGGCGAATTGACGGCTGACCGCATACTGGTTGCGTGCGGCGCACATTCCGCTCGGCTCACCACCGCATTGACAAGCAAGCGCGTACCGCTGGATACGGAACGAGGGTATCACCTCATGTTGCCGATGGAAGGGGGACGTCTTCCTTTTGCGGTGACCTCTTTCGAACGCAAATTCATCATGACGCCCATGAGCGGCGGGCTGCGGCTGGCGGGCACCGTTGAATTTGCGGGCTTGAATCGCCCGCCGAATATGGAGCGCGCATGGCAACTTCACAGCTTGAGTGAGGGCCTTTTCCAGGATTCGCTGAATACTGCAGGGGCGACGCCCTGGATGGGATTCCGGCCGTCCATCGCGGATTCGCTGCCGGTCATCGATTCGGTTTGCGATGGCAAGGTCATGCTGGCATTCGGGCATCACCATCTCGGTTTGACGCAAGCTGCGGTGACGGCTGAAATGGTTGCGCGTTTTGATTCGCAGGCCTCACCCATGAATGGCCTGCCGGAGGCATCCGCATACAGGCTGTCCCGCTTTTGACGGGCCGATTACGTCAAGGCAATCCGGTTTGTGCCGGTCTGCCTTGACGATTCGGGCGAGTGGCTTCAGCCCCAGCGAGCCACTTCTTTCGACCAGTCGGCGTACCAGCGACGGAATTGCTCGTACTGCGTCTCGGCATAACGCCGCTGGCTTTCGCTGAGGACGTCGGTTTCGTTGAAGTGCAAGGTGTATTCCTGGTCGCCGTTCAGGACCATCAGGTATTTGTAGTAAAGGACGAGATCGGTGCCTTCGTCGAACGAAGACAGTACCGCCAGTGCCGATTCCAGCTCAAGCGCCTGGCGCCGCGCCACCACGTCCCCTTTGACAGCCTTGCGGCACAGTTCAACCAGGTGCAGGACTTCGCGCGGCAGTGCGTTACCGATACCGGTGATCGCGCCGGTCGCGCCGCAGTTGACAAACCCATGGAAGACTTGGGTATCCACACCCGCCATCAGCGTGACATTCTCGTCCTGGCTGGTGATGTGCTCGGCAGCGTAACGCATGTCGACGGCACCGCCGAATTCCTTGAACCCGACCAGGTTCGGGTACTTGGCGCGCAGTTCGAAGAACAGGTCCGCACGTGTCGCGAAGCCGTAGTACGGGCTGTTGTAAATGACGCTAGGCAGTTCGGGGGCGGCTTCGAGGATGGCGGAGAAGTGCGCCTTTTGCGCGGCCGGCGACGCGCCACGTGACAGGACGCGGGGGATGACCATCAGACCGCTTGCCCCCACCTTGGCCGCGTGCGCAGCGTGAGCAACCGCTTCCTTGGAATTCACCGCGCCGGTGCCGACGATCGTCGGAACACCGGCGGCAACCAGCCGCGCCACGCCTTCCTGGCGCTGGGCTTCGCTCAGTAGCGGCCAGTCGCCCATCGAGCCGCAATACACCACCGCGGACATGCCCACGTCGATCAGCGCGCGGCCTTTGGCGACCAGCGCGTCATAATCGGGCGTACGCTCGGCAGTACACGGGGTCATCAAGGCCGGGATGGTACCGGTGAAGATATTTTTGATCGTCATATTTTCTTTAAATGTGCATGGGGTGGTTGGGGAAACTTTGAAAGTCTGCCTTTTCTCACAGGTGTATCTTCGGTTTCCGCAATACGTGAGGGTAGTTATATTGTCAGTAAAAGATCGAATCGGATTGATGTTTTTCGATGTTCGAAATAGCGAAACTGGCATAGCGCTACTGCGCCAAAACGGCCTCGATGGCGACTCACAGGTGAGGCGTGCCGTCAGCGGCTGCGGTGCGCATTCGGCATAATGGCCAAGCTGACCTGGTCGATCGCGGCATCATAAAAACACGTCAAGCGCCGGCGTGCGGCCGAAATCGGCGTGTTTCCGAGCGTTTCGAGACTAGCCGCGCGGGCCGCGCCGCATCAAAATGACGAGGGGCGTCTGCCCCCGCCACGACGCCAAAAACGACACAAAAAAACATGCCACGCCACCGCCGCTTCCTTCTCTTTTTCTCCGCCGCCATGCTGGCCATGGCCGGCGCGCAGGCCGCCGACAAGTTCGCCAACGCCGCACGCGAGCGCTTGCTTTTCAACGCCGACTGGCGCTTCAACAAAGGCGACCCGGCCGGCGCCGCCGCCCCGGCGGGTGCTGCAATGGAAACCTGGAGCACGCCGGCCGCAAGCCCGGCATTTGCCGACGTGCGCTGGCGCAAACTGGATCTGCCGCACGACTGGGGCATCGAAGGGCTGTTCAAGCAGGAATATCCCGGCGAGACCGGCAAGCTGCCCTGGTGGGGCGTGGGCTGGTACCGCAAGCATTTCACGCTGCCGGCCGCCGACGCCGGGCGCCGCATCTTCCTCGACGTCGACGGCGCCATGTCGCACGCGGCGGTTTGGATCAATGGCCATTACGTGGGCGGCTGGCCCTACGGCTACGCCTCGTGGCGCGTCGACCTGACGCCGTACGTGAAGGCGGGCGCGCCCAATGTGGTGGCGATCCGTCTCGACAACCCGCCCGATTCCTCGCGCTGGTATCCGGGCGGCGGCATCTATCGCAACGTCTGGCTGGTCAAGACGGCGCCGCTGCACGTGGCGCAGTACGGCACCTTCGTCACCACCCCGCGCGTGAGCGCCGACGCCGCTCTGGTGAACGTGCAGGCGACGCTGCAGAACGACGCCGCCGACGTGGCCGGCGCGCAGGTAGCGACCGCAATCTATGCGCTGGACACCGAGGGCCGCCGCAGCGGCGAGGCGCTGGCGCGCCAGGAAGCATCGAAGGCGGCGAAAGTCGGCGCCGGTCGCCAGGCCGAGATCAGCCAGACCCTGAACCTGCCGCAGCCGCGCCTGTGGAGCGTAAGTCGCCCACAGCGCTACGTCGCCGTGACCACCGTCAGCGTCGACGGGCGCACGGTCGACGAAGTCGAGACGCCGTTCGGCATCCGCACCATCGTCTTCGACCCCGAACGCGGCTTGCTGCTCAACAGCCAGCGCGTGACCATCCAGGGCGTGTGCATGCACCACGACCTGGGCGCGCTGGGCACGGCGATCAACCTGCGCGCGCTCGAACGCCAGCTCGAGATCCTGCAAGAGATGGGCGTGAACGCGATCCGCACCAGCCACAATCCGCCGGCGCCGGAGCTGCTCGACCTGGCCGACCGCATGGGCTTCCTGGTGCTGGACGAAGCCTTCGACGCCTGGGCCGAGGAAAAGACGCCGCAGGACTACCACACGCTGTTCGCGGCCTGGCACGAGAAGGACCTGCGCGCGCAGATCCGGCGCGACCGCAACCATCCGAGCGTGTTCGCTTGGAGCATCGGCAACGAGATCCCCGAGCAGGGCAGTCCGGAAGGCTGGAAGCTGGCTGCCAACCTGGCCGAGATTGCGCACGGCGAAGACCGCACCCGCCCCGTCACCATGGCCGACAACCATATCGACTCCGGCTACAACGGCTTCCAGGAAGTGGTCGACCTGTTCGGCTACAACTACAAGCCGCAGGAATACGCGAAGTTCCATGCGCACGCGCCGCATATCCCTTTGTTCGGCAGCGAGACCGCCTCCACCGTCAGCTCGCGCGGCGAATACATGTTCCCGGTCAGCGACGACAAATCCAAGGGCCTGGCCGATTTCCAGGTCAGCAGCTATGACTTGTCGGCGCCGCCCTGGGCCACGCCGCCCGACGCCGAATTCCGCGGTCAGGACGACAACCCCAACGTGGCAGGCGAATTCGTCTGGACCGGCTTCGACTACCTGGGCGAGCCGACGCCGTACAACAGCGATGCCACCAACATTCTGAATTTCACCGATCCGGCCCGGCAGCAGCGCGCCGCCAAGGAACTGGCGGAACTCAAGACGATCACGGTGCCCTCGCGCAGCTCATACTTCGGCATCGTCGACCTGGCCGGCTTCAAGAAGGACCGCTTCTACATCTACCAGGCGCGCTGGCGTCCCGAGCTGCCGATGGCCCATCTGCTGCCGCACTGGAACTGGCCGGAGCGCGTCGGCCAGGTCACGCCGGTGCACCTGTACACTTCGGGCGACGAGGCCGAGCTGTTCCTGAACGGGCATTCGCTCGGCCGCAAGAAGCGCGGCCCGCGCGACTATCGCCTGCGCTGGGACGACGTGGTCTATCAGCCGGGCGCCCTGCATGCGGTGGCGTACAAGAACGGCAAGCCATGGGCCGAGGACACGGTGCGTACCACCGGCAAGCCGGCGGCATTGAAGCTGGCGGCCGATCGGGCGACCCTGCACGCGGATGGCGCCGACCTGGCGTTCGTGACGGTGACGGTGGCCGACAAGGATGGCCGCACCGTGCCGCGCGCCAGCGACCGCGTCAGCTTCAGCCTGAGCGGCCCGGGCGAGATCGTCGCCACCGATAACGGCGATGCGACCAGCCTGGAATCCTTCCAGTCACCGTCGCGCAAGGCCTTCAACGGCATGGCGCTGGCGATCGTACGCACGCGCGCGGGACAGGCCGGCAAGCTGATATTGACGGCAAGTGCGCCGGGATTGGGCAGTACCAAGATAACGCTGAATGCACATTGATGGTTCCGCGGGACGTGACAAGGTGCGATATGGACCGGAGGGAAGGGGTGTCGATGAATTGGTTTGCAACAGGCAGACGCGGCGCCGGAAAGTCGACAGGCGCCGGATGAGCAGAGCATGCCGGCGTACGCTGCGGCCGGCATGTCTTGTCGGCGTCGGTGATGTGCGCAGGTGACACGCTCGTTAATCCTTTGGTGGGCAATGCCGACATGGCATACAGCCGGGACTTACGAGCGATGCGGCTGCTTGGATGCAGTTGCGCCGCAAATAGGCGCGACCGGCGTCCTGTTTCAGATGGAGGCGCCCGGATTGCGAACGTAAGTGAGCTGGTCCAGTTGCTGGGCCGCCGCGACATTCTTCGCCAGCCCCTCGATGAAGGTGGCGTCCATGACACTGTGGAAACCGCCCTGGTCGTCGAAGTTCACATTCGCGCCCGACACCATGAAAATGATTTCCGTGATTTCGGTGTTGTCGGCGGGTGTATGGAACAGGTGGGGAACGCTGCTTGCGGGTTCATAGAGGTAGGAACCGGCGGTTTGCGGCTGGTCGGCATGCTCGGCGTAATACCAGCAACCCGACAAGGTATATGCATGCACTGGGCCGGTATGCAAATGCGACGGCAGCGTGATGCCGGGACCGAACAGCGCGCGGATGCACCACATGCCATTTGCGGTGTCGATGAACAGCGGCTGGAAATTGACGCCAGGGCCCAGTGCGTCTTTCAGGATGGGCAGCTGGTTGACATTCAGTGTGAGAAGTTTTTTATCGGACGACATGGATCGGACTATTCGGTTGGATCTGGATGACTGAGCAGTTCAATGATGCAGGCATCAGACCGGGTGAGGAGGACGAGCTGATCGAACCCGTGACGATTGAGCGTGACGGCGTTCGGGTATTATCCACATCCCGGATCGTCTTTCCAGGTCCAAACTTCCGGCAGTTTCGACGATTTATGGATGTACGTGACACGCTCGGCGTAACGCCCCCTGCCTTGATCGACCTCGAGCTCGATCGGGATTTGCACAAACCCCTCGAACTCCAGATTGCCGATTACTTCCAATCGTCGATCGCGACCGGCGCCTTGCGCAGCGGCGCGCGCTTGCCGACGACCCGCGATCTGGCCCAGCGGCTGGGAACGACCCGGAATGCCGTGGTGGCCGCGTACGACCGGCTCATCGGCGAAGGGCTGGTGGAAGGCAGGGGGCGCCAGGGGACCTTCGTGGTAAATGGCGTCACAGCAGCGCCGGAAACGCTCGCGGGAGATGCGTACCCCCTGCTGTTGCGGCGGGGCGATGCGGCGACAGGCGAAGAGAGTTCGCAGCCGCATCTGGACTGGTGGCCAGGGCAAGCGCGCCCATACGCGTTGCCGGATACGACATGGCGCAATGCGTTCCGAAAGGCCGGCAATACGGTGCCGCCCGTCGGTATCGGCGACGCCCAGGGCGAACCCGGTTTGCGCGAAGCGATTGCGACCTGGCTGGCGACGCATCGCGCCATCGTCGTCGATGCCGGCCAGATCATCGTCACACGCGGCATCGCCGATTTCCTCGCACTGCTTTCACAGCATTTGATCAAGGCGGAAGATCGTTGCGCGATCGAAGATCCGGGACATCCGCTGGTACGGCGAGCGCTTCTGGAGGCGAAGGCCGACCTCGATTATGTGCCGGTCGACGATCAGGGTCTGCTGGTTGGCCGGGCATTCGGCGCCGAGAAAAAACCGGTGCTCGTGCATATCACGCCGAACCACCAGTATCCGGTGGGCGGGCGCCTTTCCGCTTCGCGGCGCCAGCAGCTGGTCAGCTATGCGCAAACGCATGGCACGCTGATCCTCGAGAATGACTACGGTTGCGAATTTACTTACGAAGGCAGCGATTACCCGACCTTGTACAGTATGGCACCCAGGAATACGATCCTGTTGGGAACATTTGCCAATGCCGCATCGCCGGCATTGCGCATCGGCTTTGCGGTGGCGCCGATGCAAGCCGCGCGACATATCGCCTCATGGATAGGCCGGGCCCATCAACAGGCGTCCTGGCCGGCACAAAAAATCATGGAAGAGCTGTTGCGCTCGGGTGAGCTTGATCGTCACATCCGCCGTTCGCGGCGTCATTACCTCGCGATTCGTCGGCTCATCCAGAAACAACTGGCGCCGCTCAGCCAGTATATAGATGTCCAGGGCAACGGTGCGGGCATGCTGGTCGTCCTGCGCGGACAGACCGGGCCGATCGACCGCGCATTGCAAGAGGCGTTGAAAGCGCGTGGCGTGCGCTTCCAGCCCATGCGTGATCTAGCGGGGCCGGCATCGAATCCAGCTGGCTTCCTGTTTGGGTACGGGCATATGGAATTGTCGATGGTGAGGGCGTCATTGGAATTCCTGTCGTCCTGTATCCACGACGTGGTCGCGGGCAGGAACGTCCCGCCCGATTCAACCGCTCAGTAATAAAGATCCGCCAGCACCTTCACGTTGTTACGCTCAGGCAGAGCGCCAAAACGTGTCCATGCCTCGCCACGCTGCCGTTGCCACTGCAGGGAAAGACTGAAGCTGTCGTAGCGCTTCCTGAGTTCCAGCCAGGCCTGCCGGCCCTGATTGCCCATGTCCGCCTGCACGAATCCCGACAGATCGAGTCCCTGGACCACGACATTGTGCGCGCTCAGATAGGTGAAGAAGGCCTGGCGCGTAACGGCATCCTGCAGGTTGTAGGACCACCTGAGGGCATTGCCCCAGGCCGCCGGATTTCTGTACGCCATGGCCTGGTCGTCGCCTTTCGCAACGCCGGCGCCGTTCGTCTGCCATTCGAATGTCGTCGTGATGTCGAGCGGCCAGGTATAGGTGACGCCGACCGCGCTGCGCGAACGGAAACGCACATCCTGTTCCTCACGATTGGCCAGCGAGTACAGGGACGGCGCGCGTCCGCCAGCCCATTCGCCATACACGACGGCGGACTTGCCCAGCAGGGTGCTCAGGTTGAAGCCGAATTGCGGCGAGTGGCCTTCTTCGCGGTAGATCAGCCACTGAGGCCGCAGCGTCGCGCCGATCTGCTGGCTGCCTGTCAGCAGCCATCGGTTGATGCTGTTGGTCTTGCTCAGGGCATCGTCCGCTTCCGGATCACCCGGCTCGCGGCGGGTGGCCAGCCGCGGCGAGAGCAACAGCGACACCGAGCCGGAATCCCACAGCTGTTGACCCTGCAGCATGACGCTGCCCAGCCGGTTGGTGCGGCGGCTGATCGGATCGGGGCTCGAGGTGACGACCGAGCCCGACTTGAAGAAGTCCGTCGGGTTGTAGCCGGTCGCGACGCCGAAGCGCTGGTTGATGCGGCCGGCGTCGATCACCTGGGATGCGCTCGGCTGCCAGCTCAGGTAGGCTTCCTTCAGGTAGGGCGTGGTGCGGTACACCGACGTCGGCGTTTCGGCGTTGCGTTCGATACGGGCGGCCACGACCGCGCGCACCTCCGGCGTCAAGGCGTAATTGACCGAGCCATCGAACGAGTAGCGGTAGCGCGTGCTGGATGTACCGTCCCAGCGTTGCAAGGTCTCGCTGCCGCCTTCGACGTTCAGCTTCCATGGCCGCACCGTTGCCACCGGCGCGGTCGGCGTTGCATCCGCCAGCGAAAGTGCGCCGAGGTCGTCCTGGGCGCTGGCGTAGCCGGACACCATGCTCGACACGACGCCTGACACCAGGGCGGCGGCGATGGACAGCCGCGGGAATCGACGCGCGCTCATTCTGGATGAAAACGCGACAGGTAATCGCGTTGCAGCCAGGTTTCGGGAATCTCGCGCCAGGCATACGCGTCGAAGCGCATTACGGTCACCCACTGCGGATCGAGGCCGTCGATGATCACGGTTTCGGTCGGACGTTCGACGCCCAACTCGTTGCGGTAACGGCGGTAATAGGCCGTTTTCAGCAGGCGGTCGCTGTCCGAATAAAACTTGGCCTTGACCGGGCGTGCATCCTTGGCGTCCAGCCACAGATCGATGTGGTGGTAATTGACGCCTTCCGGCACCGTCGCGATCAATGCCAGCCGGTTCGTGTGACGGGTCTGGCGATCGCCGTCGGTCACGTCTTCCTCGCCGGTGAGCTTGGCGCTGTAGTCGCGCGCTAGGTTGATGGTCGCCACGTCGCCGTTCGAGGCTTGTCCCAGCAGGCGCTGTTCTGGCGAGATGCGGATGCTGGCCTGGTTCGATGGGTCATAAAACCACAGATCGTTGCCATTCTTGAGCATCAATTTTCCGGTTTCGCGCGCAGGCGCCAGGAAACGCACCAGGGTGCGGTACTGGCCGCCGTTTGGATCCGGCTTCGAATAAATGGACAGGGTGTTGCTGTCGGTCTGCTTGCCGGCGCGGTATTCGATCAGCGTTGCGGTGAGAATGAACGATTTGGTCGGATTGCGGATGGCGTCGCTCGCCGCGAGCAGGGCCTTGGGATCGGCGGCGGCATGGGCGGTCGCTGCCAGCGCCAGCCCACATGCCATGATAAGTTGTCGGAACATTGAAACCATGCCTTACGGAAATTTACATACTTCCGAAGACTACACGTGTCTCAATGCATCGACAATAGCTTGTTTCGCTGCACCGCGCGCCGGCACCCAGGCGGATAGCGCGGCAACAACAGTCAGTCCGCAGAATGCACCCGCGATCATCGGCCATTCGCCCCAAACCCTGACCGTCAGCGGAACCGGATCGATGCGCGAAGGCGGTATCCAGGTGAGGCCGCTGAAATTGATGGCGCCGGAAATCACCAGGGCAACCAACACGCCCAGCGCCGATCCGATAATGCCCAATAATGCACCTTCGGTAATGAAGAGCGACTCGATACCGCTGGTACGTTGTCCGATCGCGCGCAAGGTGCCGATTTCGACCGTGCGCTCGTAAATCGTCATGCTCATGGTATTGCTGACCACGAACACGACAATCGCGCCGATCAGGACGAACACGAAGCCGAACAAGGCGGAAAACATGCGGTTGGTCTGGCCGTAATAGGGATTGAGGGTGTCGAAATCCAGGATATCGAGGTCGGCGCCCTTGAAATCCTTAGCCAGCAATTCCTGAATCCGCGCGCGCGCCGCCGGGATCTGGTCCGTATGCTGCAGTTGAATCAGCACGGCCGTCACCTGCGGCGCATCGCGCCCATAGACGAGGCGTTGGGCGCTCGGCAAATGCATCGCCACGTGCACGTCGTCCAGCTCCTTGACGCCCAGTTGTTCGGCTTTGATGACGTTGAAACTGCCGACGTTCGGCGCGCCGTGGACGTTGGTCGCCAGGACTTCGATCTGCGTGCCTTTGGTGGTGCGCGCCGGCGCGGCTTCCAGTGCCGACAGCGCCGCCAGATCGGGCGGCGCGTCGGCAGGGGGCGCACCACCCGCGGCCGTGTCGGCGCCTTTATGCTGGGCGTCGCACTTCGTCACCTTCAATTCGGTACACAACTGTAGCACCCGCGCAACACCTTCGCCGATCACGATCGAATCCGGACCCGAACCGTTCAGCGGCAGCGGGCGCGGAATCAGCGGCAGCCCGTAATCGTTCCACTTGCGCAGCTGCGCCTCGTCCTGGGCCACCATGCCCTGCACCAGCACCGTGCGCGACACACCGGCATTGAAATTCCCAGCGATGCCGCCGAGCTGCAGCGTCGGCGTGACGACGACCACCATCTGCTTCAAGACCGGATCGTTTTTCAATGCGGCGATCAGTTTCTCGTAACCCGGGATGCCATACGCAGCCGAATTCCCGCTGCCGTAGAGGAAATAACCGGCGCGCTGGATCTGCAGATGGCCGCTGCGCTGCACGAAATCGGTCTGCATTTCGTTGGTGATGTCGCGGCTGTAACCGCCGAAGATCAGGATCGCGCCGACGCCGACGACCATGGCCAGCAAGGTGGTCATCGAGCGTTGACGGTTGCGCATCAAGTTGCGCAATGCGAGGGTCAGGGTGGTCAGCGTACGCTGGTGGTTGCGCATCAAGTTGCGCAGTGCGGGGGGCAGGGTCAATTTCATTCCGCGATCGGTCTTTTCACACGTTCGAAGCCGGTAATGCGGCCATCGATAATATTGAACACTCCGTCGGCGGCATCGATGACTTTCGGGTCGTGCGACGAAAAGACGAACGACACCTTGTACTTGCGCTGGATGCGGCGCATCAGGTGGATGATCATGTTGCCGGTCTGGCTGTCCAGATTGGCGGTGGGCTCGTCGGCCAGCACGAGCGCAGGCGACAGCGCCAGGGCGCGCGCGATCGCAACGCGCTGCCTTTGTCCGCCGGACAGCTGGCTGGGCCGGTTGTTGGCTTTTTCCTGCAAGCCCACCGCGCCGAGCAGCTTCAGGACGCGCGTGCGCCTTTGTTCGGCCGGTACCCCGGCCATGATGAGAGGGTATTCGACGTTTTCATAAGCGGACAATACGGGCAACAGATTGAAGGTCTGGAAAATGAAGCCGATATGCCGCGCGCGAAAATCGGACAGGGCATTGTCGGACAATTTGCTCACGTCCTGTCCCGCGATCATGAGCTTGCCGCTATCCGGACGGTCGATACACCCGATCATGTTGAGCAGCGTGGTCTTGCCGCTTCCCGAGGGGCCGCTCAGCACTGTAAAAGCGTTCGCGGCGATCTGGATCGACACGTCGACCAGACCAGTGACCTTGAAATTGTCGAGCTGATACGACTTGTTGAGATTTTCGATGACGACGGCTGGCTTGGTTTCCATTGAATTCATCGGGTGTTCAAGCTGGGTTGGGACAGGCATTCGGTGAGCGCCGCAGGGCTGAGCTCGCCTTACAGTGTAACATTCGGCACCGCTCGATAGGCGGGGGATTTTTGGGGCTGGCTTTACGCTGTTCGACCGGCGTGCGGTGTTTGCCACGGCGGCACCGCGAAGCGCTGCGCCAGCCAGTCGCCGAAGGCACGCACCTTGGCCGACGCGTGCGTGCGCGAAGGGCGCAGCAGGAAGACGCCATCTTCGCCACGGACGTCCCAGTCGGATAGCACCTTGACCAGGCGGCGGTCGCGCAGTTCTTGCGCCACCAGCCAGTCGGCTGCCATCAGCACGCCGCAACCGGCCAGCGCCGCGGCGATCAGGGCATCGATGTCGTCCGAGGCCATTCTGCCGGCCACGCGCACCGCCTGCGCCCGGTCCCCTTGCGCGAAATGCCACACCGGGTGGGTCGACATCGGCGTGAAGGTCAGGCAATCGGCGCGGCGCAGATCGTCCGGGTCGCGCAGCGGGGCGGCCTCGCGCAGGTAGGCCGGCGCCGCGCACAGCAGGCGCCGCGTCGGCGCCAGGCGGCGGCTGACCAGGCCGCTATCGGCGAGATGGCCGATGCGTAGCGCCAGGTCGTATTCCTCGGCGATCAGGTCGGCATAACGGTCGTCGTAGGTCGCTTCGATCTGGATGGCCGGATGGCGCTTGAGGAAGTCGGGCAGCATCGGCGCCACCCAGCGCCGCCCGAACGCGGTCGGCAGCGTCAGGCGCAAGGTGCCCGAGGGCTCGGCGGCGCGGGTGCGCGCCTCGTCCTCGGCATCCCGAATCAGGCGCATGGCCTGGCGGATCTTGTCGTAGTACTGGGCGCCGGCTTCGGTGGTGGACACGCGCCGGGTCGAGCGTTCCAGCAGGCGGATGCCGAGGCTGGCCTCGAGAGCGGCGATGCGGCGCGACAGCACCGAAGCGTCGCGCCCGAGCGCGCGTGCGCCCGCCGCGTAGCTGCCTGTCTCCACCACGGCCAGGAAGGCCTGGCGCATCTTTTCGCCGTCATCACTCATGCATGCACCGCAATACAGTCCTGTAAAGGTGGCAGTGTAGCGCGTGGCGGCGCCGCTAGCATGACACCGTGTTCATTTTCGGAGTCGTCATGAAAGCCATCCATCTCAACGGTCCTTCGATCGACCAATTGCAAACAGTCGATGCCGAGACGCCGCGTCCCGGCCACGGCGAGGTCTTGATCCGCCAACGTGCCGTCAGCCTGAACTACCTCGACCTCGCCATCGCGCGCGGCCAATTCGGCCCCGGCCGCTTTCCGATCGTACCTGGCGCGGACAGCGCAGGCGACATCGTCGCGCTCGGCGCTGGCGTCGACGGCTGGGCGCTGGGCGAGCGCGTCGCCGTCGGCACCATGCTGCGCTGGCAGGCCGGCGCGCTGTTCCCGGCCGCGCATGCGCAGCTGCGCGGCGTCACCGTCGACGGCGGCCTGGCCGAATACGCTGCGGTCCCCGCCGCCGCGCTGGTGCGCGTGCCGGCACACCTGGACTGGATCGAGGCCGCGACCTTGCCGATCGCCGCCACCACCGCCTGGAACGCCATCGTCAAGGGCGGTGTGCGCCCCGGCTCGACCGTGCTGTTGCTCGGCACCGGCGGCGTCAGCCTGGTCGCGCTGCAGCTGGCCAAGGCAGCCGGCGCGCGCGTGATCGTCACCTCGTCCTCGCACGACAAGCTGGCGCGCGTGCGTGCCCTCGGCGCCGACGACCTGATCCACTATGGCGACACGCCCGCCTGGGACGAGGAAGTGCTGCGCCTGACCGGCGGCCATGGCGCCGACCTGGTGCTGGAAAGCGTCGGCGCCGCCACTTTCGCGCGTTCGCTCAACGCCGCGGCCTACGGCGCCACCGTGTTCGTGATCGGCTTCGTCGGGGGCGCCGACCTGAACATTCCAGTGCTGCCGATCATGCTCAAGACCTTGACCATCCAGGGCAACAACACCGGTTCCACCGCCGACCTGCGCGCCGCGGCGCAGGCGATCGGCGCGGCCGGCATCCGTCCGGTGATCGACCGCGTCTTCGCCTGGTCGCAAACGCAGGATGCCTACCGCTACCTGGCCGGCGCCGGTCATGTCGGCAAGGTCGTGATCGAACTGGCGGTGGCTTGAACGGTTCTATTCGAGATCGTCAATCGGCACGATCGGCATCGACCGACCCGACTGCAAATCCCGATTTGTTTTGATTATCCAAGTCGATAGGAAGTGAATCAATTGGTTTGAATGATGTTGTCATTTCGTTTCACTCCATATCGCCGGCGGATGAAGCGATTCATGAATTCTGCATATCGAATAGCCGAGTCGCCCCGACACGGATCTATTCCAGAAAATTTTTTTTAAAAATTCTGAATCCGATTCGAAGCTCTCCACGTATAAGGCGATGTGGGCTGTAAATATGCCAAAACCCGAGGGTCAAGGCATGAAATGGCTTACAAACACTGTTGTCTGTATTACGCAATCGCTGGCGATACGCCGGGAACGCCGAAGTCAGCCTTTTGTCTTCGATCTCGATGGCGACGGTGCCAATGCGTGTCGATTACCAGGTACCCGCCGTGCATGGATCGTTAGCTGTAAATATTTTCGTCAAAACCAATCGTGCGCCGGGACTTTTGATGCAGACTCTGTGGGCAAATCGAACAAAGAACGACCATTATCGTCAAATAACTGGAGGGGAAAGCTATGCTTAGCAAATACAGTGGTTTCCGTACGTCCGCGTTTTCGCTCGCCGTCGCATTGGCGGCGGCAAGCATCGGGCCTGCCCACGCATCGAGCCACCGTGAGGCGCCGTTTCTGACCAATTCACCCAAGGTCGACGGCACCGACTTCTATATGTTTCGCAGTTATGCGTCCGGCCGCCAGGATTACGTGACCCTGATCGCCAACTTCATCCCGTTTCAGGATCCGCAGGGCGGCCCGAATTTCTACCAGTTCGACCAGAATGCGCTGTACGAAATTCACATCGATAACAATGGCGACGCCAAGGAAGACATCACCTTCCAGTTCCATTTCAAGAACACGTCGAAGCGCACCGCGCTGACCATCGGCGGCAAATCCGTATTGATCCCGCTGATTAATTCCTCGACCATCAGCGGCGTCAATCCGGGATCGCTCAACGTGCGCGAGACCTATACGGTCGACATGGTCAAAGGCGACCGTCGCGGCGGCACCCGCACCCGACTGGCAGCGACCAGCGGCACCACCGAATTCGACAAGCCGGTCGACAACATCGGTGACAAGACCTTCGGTGGCGCAAGCGGTTACGAAACCTATGCCAACCAGCACATCTACGACATCAACATTCCCGGCTGCGGCACTGGCCGGGTGTTCGTCGGACAGCGCAAGGAACCGTTCTACATCGCGGTCGGCAAGATCTTCGACCTGTTCAACCTCGATCCGCTCGGCGCCGAGGCCAGCGGCAACAAGAACGACCTCGAAGGCAAGAACGTCAGCAGCATCGCGATGGAAGTGCCGATCGCCTGCCTGACCTCGGCCGGCGAACCGGTCATCGGCGGTTACGCGACGGCCAGTCTGCGCCAGGGCCGCCTGCTCAACCCGAGCCCGGCTTCGGGCATCAACAATGCGACCAAGGAAGGCGGCGCCTGGTCGCAAGTCTCTCGCGTCGGCATGCCACTGGTGAATGAAGTCATCATCGGCATGGACGACAAGGATCGCTTCAACAGTTCGAAACCGAAGGACGATGCGCAATTCCTGACCTATGTCACGAATCCGGTCCTGCCGACCGTGGTCGAGACCCTGTTCCCGTCCGCCAAAGCGCCCACCAACTTCCCGCGCACCGACCTGGTCACCGCGTTCCTCAAGGGCTTGCCGGGCGTGAACCAGCCGAAGAACGTGGTGCCATCCGAAATGCTGCGCCTGAACACCAGCACGCCGCCGACGGCCCAGGCATCGCAGAATCCGCTCGGCGTGGCGGGTGGCGACAATGCCGGCTTCCCGAACGGCCGCAGGCCGGGCGACGACATCGTCGACGTTTCGCTGCGGGTGGCCATGGGTGCGCTGTGCGTGCTGACCGGTACGAGCGACGCCCTGGGCGTGGGCTGCAAGCCGAGCGATGCGCCGGCCGGCGGACTCAAGCTGACCGATGGCGTGCGCAAGACCGCGAACGACTTCAAGCCGGCCTTCCCGTACTTGAACACGCCGCTGCCGGGCAACCAATAAAGTGGGGTGACATCATGACGCTCAATCAATCGAGAAAGCAGCTCGGCCTTGCGGTGCTTGCACTGGCCGCGTTGCTGGCAGCCTGCCACAACAACGACGACGACGACCATGGCGGCAGCACCACCACGCCGCCGCCGGTGACGACGACCCCACCGCCATCCGCGATCGACGCCTTCTTCACCTACGTCAGCCAGGTGGTGGCCAGCGTGAGCGACACGGCGGAGCCGGCTTCGACCGACGGCGTCACGGTGACGACGCCGGAGGACACCGAGCCTCAGCCGCTGCCGGCCTCCTGATGGCGGTGCGCATCGTGCCCATGCTGCGCAGGCTGTGCATGGTCGCGCTGCCGGTCCTGTCGTTGGCAGGGCCGGCTGGGGCGGCGCCATACATCCCGACCGACGGCAAGCAGGTCGTCGAACGCCTGCCCAGCCGGGCCGATCCGGTGCAGCGCGAGCTGCACCGGCTGCGCGCCGGCCTGAATGCAGCGCCCGGCGACCTGAACCTGGCCAGCGAACTGGCCAGGCGCTATATCGAGCGGGCCCGCATCGAAGGCGATCCGCGCTACCTGGGCTATGCCGAGGCCGCGCTGGCGCCTTGGTGGAAACAACCGGCACCGCCGCAGCCGGTGCTGGTCTTGCGCGCCACCCTGCGCCAGAGCACGCACCAATTCCCGGCTGCGCTGGCCGATCTCGACCAGGCGGTCAAGCGTGACAGCGACAATGTGCAGGCGTGGCTGACGCGCGCCACCGTGCAGACCGTCACCGGCGATTTCAACGCCGCGCGCGCCAGCTGCGTGCGCTTGTACTCGCGCGCGCCGGCGCTGGTGGTGCAGACCTGCATGTCGAACGTCGGCAGCGTCAGCGGGCAGGCCGGCGCCAGCTATCGCCAGCTGCTCGACGCGCAGGCGCGCCACCCGGTCGACGATCCGTCGGTCCGGATCTGGGTCGCGACCCTGCTGGCCGAGATGGCTGCCCGTGCCGGCGCCGACGCCCAGGCCGAAGCACACTTCCGCCAGGCGCTGGCGCTGGGCGACCCGGATGGCTATCTGGCCGGCGCATATGCCGACTTCCTGCTGGATCATGGCCGCGCTGCGGAAGTCGTGCGCATGCTCAAGGACCGAACCCGCGTCGACCCACTGCTGCTGCGTTATGCGCTCGCGCTGCAGGCCACCGGCTCGCCCGAGGCGCATACCCAGATCGAGGTCCTGCGCGACCGCTTCGACGCGGCGATGCTGCGTGGCGATTCGGTGCACCAGCGCGAGCAGGCCCGCTTCGAGCTCTTCCTGCGCAACGATCCCAAGGCCGCGGTCCGTCTGGCCAAGGCCAATTGGGCCGTGCAAAAGGAACCGGCCGACCTGCGCATCCTGGCCGAAGCAGCCGCCGCCAGCGGCGACCCCGAAGCCACCGCGATGGTGCGCGACTGGCTGCGCAGCTCACATATCGAAGACAAGACGATCGGCGCCAGCGTGGCGCGGCTGAAGGCGGGTGCATGAAGCGCGCGGCACGTATTTTCTGCTTGCTGGCGCTCGCCATGCTGTGGTCCGTCCCGGCCTGGGCGCACAAGCCGAGCGACAGCTACCTGACGCTCGACGTGCGTGGCAAGCACATCGACGGCCAGTGGGACATCGCCTTGCGCGACCTCGACATGGCAATCGGCCTTGACCAGGATGGCAACGGCGAACTCACCTGGGACGAGGTGCGCGCGCGCCACCCGGCCATCGCGGCCTATGCCTTGTCGCGGCTGCAAGTCGCGAGCGGCGGCACGGCGTGTCCGCTGCGCGTGACCCAGCAGCTGCTCGACGACCACAGCGACGGCGCCTATGCGGTCCTGCGCGTGAGCGGCGATTGCGCCGCCGACGTCGCCCAGCTCGACATCGACTACCGCCTGCTGTTCGACATCGATCCCCAGCACAAGGGCTTGCTGCAGTTGCGGCATGAGGGCCAGGTGGCCACGGCCATCTTCGCGCCGGACAACGCGCGCCAGAGCTTGCGCGTGGCCGGCACGTCCGGCTGGCGCCAGTTCGGCGACTACGTAAGGCACGGCATCTGGCACATCTGGATCGGCTTCGATCACATCCTGTTCCTGTTGTCGCTGCTGCTGCCGGCGGTCCTGGTCTACCGCGACCAAGCGTGGCAGAGCCGCACCACGTTCCGCTCGGCCGCGCTCGACGTGCTCAAGATCGTCACCGCCTTTACGCTGGCGCATTCGATCACCCTGACGCTGGCCACGCTCGGCGTCGTGTCCTTGCCCTCGCGCCTGGTGGAATCGGCGATCGCGGCCTCGGTCGTGCTGGCGGCGCTGAACAATCTGTGGCCGATTTTCCATGGCCGGCGCGCGCTGGTGGCCTTCTGCTTCGGCCTGATCCACGGGTTCGGCTTCGCCAGCGTGTTGCTCGACCTCGGCCTGCCGAAGGCGGCGCTGGCGCTGTCGCTGCTGGGTTTCAATCTCGGTGTGGAGATCGGGCAGATCACGATCGTGGCGCTGTTCCTGCCACTGGCCTTCCTGGCGCGCGGCTCGGTGGTCTACCGCAAGGGTGTGCTCGGCGCCGGCTCGTGCGCCATCGCCTTGCTGGCGCTGGTCTGGCTGGCGGAACGCGGCCTGGACATCAAGTTGCTGGCTTGATGCGCAAACCGGTTTTCGCCGCGATCGTTTGCGCCCTGTCCTGGATGCGGCCTTGCCTTGCCCAAGACACTGAAGGGCAGGGCGCGGCCGTGGTCGAGGTGCGCGGGCATTACGACAACGCGGTCGGCACGTCGGACGCCGCCAGCCAGGGCGCGATCACGGCCGACCTGATCGCCAGCCGCCCGGCCATGCGCACCGGCGAGATCCTTGAATTCGTGCCGGGCATGATCGTCACCCAGCACAGCGGCGACGGCAAGGCGAACCAGTATTTTCTGCGCGGTTTCAACCTGGATCACGGCACCGACTTCGCGACCTATGTCGATGCGGTTCCAGTCAACATGCGCACGCACGCGCATGGCCAGGGCTACTCCGACCTGAATTTTCTGATCCCCGAACTGGTACAGCGCATCGACTACAAGAAGGGCACGTATTTCGCCGACGAAGGCGACTTCGCCTCGGCTGGCGCGGCGCACATCCGGCTGGCGGATCGCTTTCCCGAGGGCCTGGCCAGCCTGTCCCTAGGCAGCTACGGCTACCTGCGCGGCGTGCTGGCCGATTCGTTCAAGGCCGCGCATGGCGACCTGCTGGTCGGCCTCGAGCTCGATCGCAATGACGGTCCATGGGATTTGCCCGAACGCGTGCGCAAGGTTGCAGGCGAATTGCGCTACAGCCGCGGCTCGCGCGACGACGGGTTCAGCATCACCGCCATGGCCTACCACAATACCTGGAATGCCACCGACCAGATCCCGCAGCGCGCGGTCGACGCCGGGCAGCTCGATCGTTATGGCAATCTCGATTCGACCGATGGCGGCGCCAGCGCGCGCTACAGCCTGGCCTACGCGATGCGCAAGCGCGACGGCGATCGGCAATTCGAGCTGAACGCCTACCTCCTGCATTCGCGCCTGGACCTGTTCAGCGACTTCACCTATGTTCTGGCCAACCCGGAGCGGGGCGACCAGTTCGAGCAGAGCGAACGGCGCACCATGGCCGGCCTCAATGCGTCGCAAGCCTGGGCCTCGACGCTGGGCACGTTCGAGGCGCGCAACAAGATCGGCGTACAGACGCGTTACGACAATCTGGCGCCGGTCGGCATCCACGACAGCGTCGCACGCACGCGCACGGATACCGTCCGCGAAGACCGCGTGCGCGAAGCCAGCGCCGGCCTGTATGCCGAAAGTGCGATCCGCTGGCGCGCCTGGTTGCGCATCATCGCCGGCATGCGTTACGACCTTTATCGCTTCAAGGTCGCCAGCAGCCTGGCCGGCGACAGCGGCGGTGCCGCGGACCACATCGTCTCGCCCAAGCTGTCCGTGGTGTTCGGCCCTTGGGCCAAGACCGAAACCTTCATGAACCTCGGCCGCGGCTTTCACAGCAACGATGCGCGCGGGACCACCCAGACGCGTTTGCCGGATGGCGGCCCGTCGACGCCGGTGACGCCGCTGGTGCCGACCCGCGGCGGCGAACTCGGCGTGCGCACCGAGTTCATTCCCGGCCTGCAGAGTTCGATCGCACTGTGGCGCCTCGATATCGACTCGGAACTGGTGTTCGTCGGCGATGCCGGCGAAACCGCACCGAGCCGCGCGAGCCGGCGCACGGGCGTCGAGTGGAACAACCATTACATCCTCGGGCCCGGCTTGCTGCTCGACCTCGACCTGGCCACTTCACGCGCCCGCTACACCCAGAGCGATCCCTCCGGCGACTTCATCCCCGGCTCGCTGAACCGCGTCGCCTCGCTCGGCATGACGGTGGACGCGCTCGGACCATGGTCGGTCGCATTCGAGCTGCGCCATTTCGGTCCGCGCCCGCTCATCGAAGACGATAGCGTGCGCTCCGCCTCGACCACGCTGGCTTATTTGCGCGCAGGCTACCGGCTCGGCCAGCATACCCGCCTCGATCTCGACATCTTCAATCTGTTCGACAGGAAGGCCAGCGACGTCGATTACTATTACCCCTCGCGCTTGCGCGGCGAAGGCCCCGACGGCGTCGGCGACATCCATTTTCATCCGGTCGAGCCGCGTTCGTTGCGGCTGACCTTGATGCATCGTTTCTGATGTTCCGTCATGCAGGCGCCTGCTCGACCACCGTCTCCCCGGCCATGATCTCCTGCACGAAGGCCGTGAATGCGCGCGCCTTCGCGCTTGCCAGCCGTCCGGACGGATAGACCGCCCACAAATCGATGCTCGGCAAGGACCACTCGGGCAGGAGCTGCTCGACCGCGCCGCTCGCCAGTTCCGGCGCGAACATCCATTCCGATACGATCGCCACGCCGACACCGCCGCACACGGCCGCGCGTACGCCTTCAGCCGCACTCACGCGCAAACGCCCGTTCACGGTTACCGACGACTCGGTGCTGTCGCGTTCGAACGACCATGTCGTCGCACCGCCGGCATCCGACAGGTAGACGACTGCTTCATGCTGCGCCAGGTCGGCCGGGATCATGGGCACGCCGCGTTCTGCAAGATAAGCCGGCGCGGCCACGGCCATGCGCCGCCCGGTCGTGATCCTGCGCGCCGTCATCGAAGAATCGCCCAGCTTGCCCATGCGCAGCGCCACGTCGATGCCGTGCTCGAGCAGGTCGATCTGGCGGTCGTCGAGCATGACCTCGACTTCCAGCGTGGGATGGCGATCGAGGAAGCGCTTGATGTGCGGGATGATGTGCAAGCGCGCGAAGGTCACTGCTGCGCAGACGCGCAGCTTGCCGACGAGGTCGGCATTCACGCCACGCGCCGCGCCATCGGCTTCGTCGACCATCGCGATCGCGCGCTTGGCGGATTCGTAATACGCCTGTCCGGCTTCGGTCGTGGTCAAGCCGCGCGTCGAACGCAGCAGCAGGCGCGTCTGCAGCCGTTCTTCCAGCTGCGCAATCGCCTTCGAAACCGCCGGCTGGCCCACGTCCAGGCGCCGGGCAGCGGCCGAAAAGGAGCCGGTCTCCACGGTGCATACGAAGGTTTCCATCAAGGTCAATCGATCCATCGCGTTCCTTTTCGATACGTCATTCCTGCATGCATGGCATTCCGCGCAGGAATGAATTATATGCGCCGTAGCGGTCTACCTCGCTGGTCCCTGGCCGGCGATCATGCACCTGTCGCAACGAAAACATCCACTCAAGCACAGGAGCACGATCATGAGCAAATTTACCGTCTACACCCAGGACAACGCACCGGAAGCTTCCAAGCCGATTCTCGGCGAGGTCAAGCAGGCCTTCGGCTTCGTCCCGAACCTGCAGGCCAACATGGCCGAGTCGCCGGAACTGCTGGCCGGCTATACCGCGTTGTGGGACCTGTTCGCCAAGAGCAGCTTGACGCCGCACGAGCAGCAGGTGGTCTACTTGACCGCGAACTTCGAGCACGACTGCCACTACTGCATGGCCGGCCACACCACGCTGGCCAAGATGATCAAGATGGATGCCGGCGTGATCGCCGCCCTGCGCGCCGGCGCCGCGCTGCCGGACGCCAAGCTGGAAGCCCTGCATCGCTTCGCGACGCTGGTGGTGCGTGAGCGCGGCTTCGTGCCGGAAGCCGACGTCGACGCCTTCCTGGCCGCCGGCTACACGCGCCGCAACGTACTCGAGGTCGTGCTGGGTGTGGCCACCAAGGTGATGAGCAACTACACGAACCACCTGGTCGACACCCAGCTGGACAAGTTCATGGCCGGTAACGAATGGACCAAGCCGGCGCAACATTGACCGCATCGTGGCGGGCTGCGGGCCCGCCTTTCCTCAGCAAACGACTTCGACAGGCAAGGACATGCGTGTCCTTCAAGCTGCCCATGCAAGGCGTGAGTGGCGTGTCAATGCCCCATCGCGCTCTTGCCCATCTCATCTTTTTTCATCGCGTCCTTGTCCATGGCGTCCTTCTTCATGCCTTCCTTCGCCATGCCATCCTTGGCCATCGCATCCTTCTTCATGACGTCCTTTTTCATCCCCGGCTTTTTCATGCCGTCCTTGGCCATCGAATCGTGGCTCATCTCGTCCTTCTTCATGGCGTCGTTCTTCATTGCGTCCTGGGCGAAGGCGGCGCCCGACAACAGCGAAGCGGCGATCAGGGTAGCGGCGAATGCTTTCATGGTATTTCCTTTCTAGTGATTGAAACGATGGGGTAGTGCAGAGGGGATTCGGCGCTCAACTGCCGCCAAACCAGTTGTAACCCTGGTCTTCCCAGTAACCTCCGGGATAGGTATTGGTCACGAAGATCGCCTGGATATGCTTCGGGTTCTTGTAGCCCAGCTTGGTCGGCATGCGCAGTTTCACCGGATAGCCGTAGCGCGGCGGCAGGGTCTGGCCGTCGTAGGTCAGCGCCATCAGCGTCTGCGGATGCAGCGCGGTCGCCATGTCGATGCTGGTGAAGTAATCGTCGGCGCACTTGAAGCCGACGTATTTGGCGCCGAGGTCGGCGCCGATCCGGCGCAAGAACTGTGCGAACGGCACGCCGCCCCACTTGCCGATGGCGCTCCAGCCCTCCACGCAGATGTGGCGCGTGACCTGCGATTGCTGCGGCATGGCGCGTAGTTCGGCCAGCGTCCACGGCTTGCGGTCGGCGATCAGGCCGGACAGCTCGAGGCGCCAGGCGTCTCCGTCGACGCTGCGCACCTCGTCTTCGCCGTAGTAGGCATTGAACGGGAACGGGCGCGTGATCATGCTGTCCGGGTAGGTGGGCGCCAGGCGCGTCGGGTCGAATAGAAAGGCCTGAGCGCGGTCGTTGAAGCGCGAGATCGAGGCGAGGGCACGTTCGATGCTTTCCTGGCTGTCGGGCGTGCATCCGCTCAAGAGGCTCAAGCCGCCGAGGGTCAGGCTGCGCTGCAGGAAGGCGCGGCGCGACGGCTGCTCGACGCGCTTGATCGCATCGGCCAGCATTGCCGCGCCATCTTCGGGCACGACGATGTTACGAGGTTTGAAGAGTGTCATGTCGGTGTCCTCGATCGAAGGTCAACGGCCGCGCAGCATGGCGATCAGGGTGCGCGGCACCAGGGCGACCATGACCACATGCACGACGATGAAGCCGCACAGGCCGGCCATGGCAAAGAAATGGACGCGGCGCGCGCCTTCGTAGCCGCCCACCAGCGTGCGCAGCAGCGGGAACTGCACCGACTTCCACAGCACCAGTCCCGAGACGACCAGCACGATGCTGTCGACCATGACGAACACATAGGCCAGCCGCTGCACGCTGTTGTAGTGGCGCGGATCGGTGTGCGACAGCCGGCCACGCAGCGCGGCGCCGACTTCGCGCAGCACCTGGCGCGGCGGGATCGGAAAGAACTGGCGGCGCAGCCGGCCCGATGCCAGGTTGATCGCCAGGTAGGCGAGGCCGTTCGCGACCAGCAGCCACATCGCGGCGAAATGCCAGGCGATCGCGCCGCCCAGCCAGCCGCCCAGCGTCCAGTTGGCAGGAATGGCGAAGCCCAGAAAGCCGCTGGCGTCGTAGATGCGCCAGCCGCTGGCGACCAGCACCAGTACGGCGCCGGCATTGAGCCAGTGGCCGATGCGCAGCCAGGCCGGATGGATGATCGCGCGTGGATCGTTCATTGCGGCCTCCCGGCTTGTGCCAAGGGCATTCTGCAAGCTGCGGTATCGACGGCTTGCAGCACGTGAGCGTTCTCGTCCTGGACAAAGGCGAGCGCCTGCAGGCCTGCGCGGCGCCACTGCGGCGGCAGGGGCAGGTCGCGGTGCAGCTCGGCTCGGCCTTGCTCGAGCGCGACCGGACCGAGCCAGAGCCGGGCCGTGGCGTCGTGGTGCAGGGTCACGCCGCCGTTCTCGCCGCGCCGGACCTGGCTGGCCAGGCCGCTTTCCGTGATGGCGACGTATAAATCGCCGGCCGCGCGCGGGTCGGCGAGGCGCGCCTGCACGTCCACGCGCACGCTGTCGCCCGCGCTCGTGATCGACGCGGCCTTGAGCGCGATCGACGCGGCCGCGGGCCTGGCGTTGATGCGCCGGATCGTCGCAGTCAGCTGGCTCTGCCAGTCACGCAGCTCGTCGCCGTTGACGAAGAACTGGGGCGTATAAGCGACCCGGAGGCGGCGCTGGCCGAGCAGGGCGCGTTGGCGTGCATCGAACGCGCTCTGGGCGAAAGGGTCGCGCCAGCCCGGGCTGTCCCAGTAGGTCACGTGCAAGCCAACCGGCACGACGCCGGCACCGGCTGGCAACTGGCTGCGCAGCGCGCGCAACCGCTGATCGGCGGGCGGGCAGCTCGAGCAGCCTTCGCTGGTGTACAGCTCGACCAGGGCGGCGGTCGCTGGACCGCTCTGGACTTCGCACGCCTCGGCGGCGAGGGCCGGCGGCGCTGGCCAGGCAGCTGCCAGCAGTGCGGCGCTGGCAAGCGCTGCGGTGTAACGCGGAATGAACATGGCGGATCGCTCGTTTGGAAATGACGCTGAATAGTTCGCGACCATTGCGATGCCGGTTACACGCCACGATATTTTTTTTAAAATGCCCAGAACGGGCATCATGCCGCACAGGGTGCGGACCGTGCCCAACTATTTTTCGAGCAAGCTGTAACCGGAACGCACCCAACGACGAATGACGGTTGGATGGTTCGGCTTGCTGCCGGTATCTCACGAGGAATGGCATGAAAACTGATGATTTGGTCGCGATGCTGGCGACCGGTATCGATGCGGTCGATCCGCGCGCCGTGGAAAAACGGTTTGCGCTGGCGCTCGCGCTGGGCCTGTCCGGCGCCGGCATCCTGATGGTGGCCCTGCTGGGCGTGCGGCCCGACCTGGCTCAGGTCGCCATGACCGGCATCTTCTGGCTCAAGCTGGCATTTCCCGCCGCCGTGCTGGGCGCGACGCTGTCGGTCACGATGAACCTGGCGCGGCCCGGGCGCGGGGCGGGCGCCGGCTGGCTGTTGTCGGCCGCCGTCCTGGTAGCGCTCTGGATCGGCGCCGGGGCCGTCCTGATCGCTGCGCCGCCGGCCCTGCGGCCCCACCTGATCCTCGGCGATACCTGGCGTGTCTGCACACTGTGCGTGACGATATTGTCGCTGCCGGCGTTTTGCGCGGTGTTCTGGGCGCTGCGCGGCCTCGCGCCGACCCGGCCGCACCAAGCCGGCGCCGCCGCCGGCTTGCTGGCGGGCGCGCAGGGTTTGCTCGTGTATTGCCTGCATTGCCCGGAGATGGCGTTGCCGTTCTGGGGTGTCTGGTACCTGCTCGGCATGCTGGCGCCTGCGGCGCTGGGCGCGCTCCTGGGCCGGGTGCTGCTGCGCTGGTGAACGCGACGATGACACGCACCAAAGCCGAATCAGCGGCACCGATGCACGATACCGGACCACGCTCTCCCGTCGAGGAGCAACTGCAAGCCTTGCTGGTGGCCGGCCTGGATGGCGATGCACGCGCCTATCGGCAGTTCCTGGAAGAGTTGACCAAGCGTCTGCGCGCCTTTCTGCGGCGGCGCTTGTTCGACATGCAGGACCAGGTCGAGGATATCGTGCAGGAGACCCTGCTGGCGGTGCACAATGCGCGCCTGACCTATCGGCGCGGCGAGCCGGTGACCGCCTGGGTGTATGCGATTGCGCGTTACAAGCTGATGGATTTCCTGCGTGCGCGCATGCGTCACGATGCACTCAACGATCCGCTGGACGATGCACACGATCTGTTCGAGGCGTCGGCCGAGCAGGCCAGCGACGCCCGCCGTGACGTCGCCGCGCTGCTCGAGGCGCTGCCCGACCGCCAGCGTTTGCCGATCGAGATGGTGAAATTGCAGGGCCTGTCCGTGGCCGAGACGGCCAGCCGCACCGGCATGTCGGAATCGGCGGTGAAGGTCGGCGTGCACCGCGGACTGAAGGCACTGGCTGCCCGTATCCGCGGCGAGCGCTAAGCTAGAGGCGTCGAATTAAATGCCCGCTGCGCCCTGCAGGCTGATGCCGGACTTCGTGCCGGCCGGCTGTTCGCCGGTGCGGGTGAGCGAACCGTCGGCGCCGATCGCATACACGACGATCTTGTCGTTGCCGGCATAGTCCTGGTACAGGTATTTGCCGTCCGGGCTGATCCAGGCATCGGCGGCAAAGCTCGATCCGCCGGCCTTGAGCGCCGGTTCCGCTGCGACGGTCGCGTTCACCAGCGTCAGCTTGCCGGCCGCGTCGAGTGCGAACTGCGAGATCGTGCCGCTGCCGTTGCTGACATACACGAAGCGGTTGTCCGGCGTGATCGCGATCCAGCATGGCGCCATCTGGCCCGTCACCTTGACCGGCCCGCTCACTGCGGAGAATGCGCCGCCCGCGCTGAAGCTGTACGAGGTGGCGGTCGTGCCTGCGGCGTCGGCCGTCAGGTAGGTACCGGCCAGCGCGCCATGCCCGAACACGCCGCCGAACGGTCCGACGCCGACCGTGGCCGACGTTACCGCTTTGCCGAGCGTGCCGTCGCCGTTGATCGGGTAGGCCAGCAGCGTATTGCCCGGCGTGGTCGGCGTGAGTGCGCTCAGGAAGCCGTTGACGACCACGTATTTGTGATCGGGGCTGACCGACACTTCGGTCGGCAGCGCGTCTTGCTGCAGCACTGGATACTGTCCGAGCGCGGTCAGCTTGCCATCGCTGCCGACGCGGTAGGCGCCCAGTTCGTTTGCGCCGCGTTGGTGCGTCACGTACAGCACGCCAGCATTGAACGCCAGCGAGGTCGGCTGAATGCCGCCGGTCGGCGACACCGCCTGCAGCGTCAGGCCGCCGGCCGGCGCGATCACGAACACGCTGACCGTATTGTCGCCCGCGTTGGCCACGAACAGTTGGCGGCCATCGTCGGACACCACGACGCTGTGATTGCTGGTCAGCGCGTCCGGCCCCACGCTATTGCCCATGAAGTAGTTGACGCCGTTGGTGCCCTTGCCGCCGGTGCTGACGGGCGTTTGCGGCACGAGCGAGCCGTCGGCATTGCGCAGGTAATGCACGACCATGTTGTTGGTGTCGTTCGTCTGCGCGAACAACTGGGCGACCGGGGCAGGCGCCGGATGATCGTCGCTGCCGCCACAGGCCGCGAGAAGGACGGCAACCGCGGCCGCTACTGCTAAGTGCTTGCTCATTGAATTCTCCACTGATTACGTCGGGCCTGCGCCCAGGATGGACAGACCTACTGCGGACCGCACGCGCTGCCGTATCGCGACGGCTGCTGCAGATCCGGTGGGTAATTCGCCGGCGCCCGTGCTGCGGTTACATCGCGGAGATGTTTTGCGTGATGTCGATGACGAAATCGAGGAAGGCCCGTACCCGGGCCGGCATGTGATGCCGTGACGGGTAGTACGCATACACCGGGAAGCTGTCGTCGGGCCAGTCGGCGAACAGCTCCACAAGGCGGCCATCGGCCATGTACGGTTCGACGCCCAGCGCCATCACCTGCGCGATCGCTTCGCCCGCGAGGCAGACGCCGTGCATGGTGGCGACGTCGTTGACGATCAGGCGCCCCAAGACGTCGACCGTGATCGTCTTGCGTCGGCGCTTGAACTCCCAATCGAAGGGGCGTCCGGTTTCCGGATCGCGGTAGCGCACGCAGGTATGCGAGGCGTCGGCGAGATCGCCGGGCCTGGTCGGACGTCCGTACCGCGCCAGATAGGCCGGCGCCGCGACCGTCAGGATGCGCGTCTCGAGCAGCTTGCGTGCGACCAGGCTAGATGGACGCGGCACGCCGAAGCGGATCGCCAGGTCGAACCCGTCGGCCACCATATCGCCGAGCTGGTCACGGCTGACGATTTCCACCTGCAGCTCCGGGTAGCAAGCAATGAATTTGCCGAGGTGAGGCGCCAGCACGCGCTGGCAAAAGAAAGGATCGGCGTTCACACGCAAGCGTCCGTGCACGCGCGCGGCGCCCCCAAGGGCAGTCGACATGGCTTCTTCCAGCGCCGCCAGCAGCGGCATGACCTGGGCGAGTAGACGCCGTCCATCGTCGGTCAGCGTGACGGAACGGGTCGTGCGGTCGAGCAGGCGGACGCCGAGCCTGGTCTCGAGGCGCGCGACGGCGCGGCTGACCCCGGGTTGCGACATTCCGAGCACCTCCGCCGCGGCGCCGAAGCTGCCGGTATCGACGATCGCCGATAGGACACCCATGCCTGCGAGAAGATGTTGGTCAGGGTTTTGCATCTATGATTCTTTGGCATAAATTAAATGCTACCCATGTTATCGCCAAATGAATCGTGTAGCGCGAGAATGCGTCCGTCACATCCATGGAGAATCGCATGAACCAACAAAAAACTGCACTCATCATTGGCGCTTCCCGCGGCCTGGGTTGGGGCCTGGCGCGCGAATACCTGCGACGCGGTTGGCGCGTGGTCGCCACCGTCCGCGCCGGTAGTCAAGACACGCTGCTGCATGCGCTGCGCAACGATTATCCCGATCTCGAGATCGAAGTGCTCGACATCACGCTGTCCGAGCAGATCGCCGCATTGCGCGCGCGCTGCGCCGGGCGCCGGTTCGACCTCATGTTCGTCAATGCCGGCGTGAGTAACGATCCGAACGAACGTATCGGCGACGTCTCGACCGACGAGTTCATGCGCGTCATGCTGACCAATGCCCTGGCGCCGATGCGCGTGGTAGAACGGCTGGGCGAGCTGGTGGGCAAAGGCGGCACGATCGCCTTGATGTCGTCGGAACTCGGCAGCGTGGCCGGCAACGTCGACGGCGGCTGGGAAGCCTATCGCGCCAGCAAGGCCGCCCTGAATTCGCTGATGCGCTCGTGGGTGGCCCGCCACCCACGCGACAGCCGCAGCTTCTTCGTGGTGGCGCCGGGCTGGGTGCGCACGGAGATGGGCGGCGCCGATGCACCGCTGGACATCGACACCAGCATCCCAGGCGTCGTCGATACGCTGGAGCGCCGCAGTGGCAGCGGCGGACTGGCCTACGTAAACTATCGCGACCAAGTGCTGCCGTGGTAGTCGCTCGGGCAATATCGAACGGCAGATAACGAAACCGTAATGTGCTTGTCCGCTTGCCGTCGGTTTGGCTTCCTTAAAGTGAAGTCTGCAAGCGCTTCGGATGCCTTCCACGGGTTCCGAAACGCCGTAAAGATATCCACTTTCGAGGAGAACATGATGAATCGCAGGACTTCCCTCATGCGTCTGGCCGCGGCCACGCTGACCTTCGCCATCGCCTTCGGCGCCCAGGCGCAGCAGGACAAGGCCGCCACCCGGGCGCCGTCGAGCGCCGCGGCCAAGAACGTCGTGCTGGTGCACGGCCTGTATGCCGACGGCTCCAGCTGGGGCAAGGTCATCCCGCTGTTGCAGGCCAAGGGGCTGCACGTCACGGCAGTGCAGAACCCGACCACGGCGTTCCAGGACGACGTCGATGCGGTCAAGCGCGTGCTGGCGCTGCAAGATGGCCCGACCTTGCTGGTCGCCCACTCGTATGGCGGCATGGTCATCTCCGAAGCGGGCGTCGATCCGAAAGTGACCGGGCTGGTGTACATCGCGGCGCGTGGCCCGGACGCCGGGGAGGACTATGCGGCACTCACCAAACGCTTTCCGGCAGCCCCCGCCGGCGCCGGGCTAAAATGGGAAGCGGACGGCTTCGGCGCGCTGACCGAAGCGGCGTTCGTGAAAGACTTCGCGGGCGACCTGCCGGTCACGGAAGCACGCGCCTACTACGCGGTGCAGCAGCGCATGGGCAAGCCGGTGACGCAGGCCAGGACGACGGTCGCGGCATGGCATGACAAGCCGAGCTGGTATGCGGTGTCGACCGAGGACCGGGCCATCAATCCGGAGCTGCAGCGATTCATGGCCAAACGCATGGGCGCCAAGACGATCGAACTGCCTTCCAGCCATGTGTCGCTGCTGTCGCATCCGCAGGAAGTGGCCAAGCTGATCCTGGAAGCAGCGCACGCCAATTGAGAACGATGTGAGAACAACCGGCCGGGCGACGTGGCGAAGCGGCCCGGCCGACATCATGGAGCCGACATGCGAGTCCTGGTTGTCGAAGACGAGCCGAAACTGGCAAGCTATCTGCAGAAAGGCTTGAGCGAAAGCGGATACGTGGTGGACGTCGCGCACGACGGCATCGACGGCGCCCACCTGGCGGTGCATGGCGACTACGACCTGGTCGTGCTCGACGTGATGCTGCCGGGGATCGACGGATTCGGCGTGCTCAAGGCGATCAGGGACAGCAAGGACACCGCGGTGCTGATGCTGACTGCGCGCGACAGCGTCGAAGACCGCGTGTCCGGCCTGCGCGAAGGCGCCGACGACTACCTGGTCAAGCCATTTGCTTTCAGCGAGCTGCTGGCGCGGCTGACGGCGCTGCAGCGGCGCGGCGTGCGCAGCGGCAGCGTCCAAGCATCGACGCGCCTGGTGGTCGGCGACGTCGAGCTGGACTTGGCGCGCCGCAAGGCCACGCGCGCGGGCAAGGTGCTCGACCTGACGCCCAAGGAATTCCTGCTGCTGAGCCTATTGATGCGGCGCCAGGGCGAAGTGCTGTCGCGTACCGTGCTGGCCGAGCAGGTGTGGGACATGAACTTCGACAGCGACACCAACGTCGTCGAAGTGGCCGTGCGGCGTTTGCGCACCAAGCTCGACGATCCTTTCGAGACCAAGCTGCTAAAGACCGTGCGCGGCATGGGCTATGTGCTGGAGCAGCCTTGAGGCTACCGTTCATGTCCCGGCCCTCGCTGTCGCTGCGCATCGGCCTGATGGTGGCCTCGGTCGCGGTGGTCGTGTTCTCCGCCACGATCTACTTCCTGCACAAGGATCTCGAGCGCATCCTGCAACTGGACGAGGAAGCCGACCTGCACGCCAAGATCCAGGTCGTGCGCAAGTTCACCGACGAGGTCAGGAGCGGCGCCGATCTGCCCCTGCTCAAGCGTCACCTGGATGCCGCCGGCATCGGCGGACGTTATCGCTGGAGCGTCTGGCTAGTCGACCGCAGCGGCCAGGTCATTTATGGCGACGCCGTGCCGCCGGTGTTCGCCGCGGGACCCGACCGTATCCGCATCGAGCGCCAGGACGGCGTTACCCTGCGCGGCATCAGCTACCTGCTCGACGCCAATCCGATGTTTGCCGGCGCCCGGGTCTTCATCGGGATGGACCCGCGCCCGCGCGTGATCATGCTGGCTCGCTACGACCATTCCAGCCTCGTCATCTGCCTTGCCGGCGTACTGCTGACCGTCGTGCTGGTGTTCGTCGCCACGCGCCGCGGCATGCGGGCGATCCGCACGCTCTCTGCCGACGCCGCCAGCATCACACCCGATTCGCTGTCGCGCCGCTTGACCTTGTCCGTGGCCAGCGTCGAACTGCTGCCGCTGGCGCAGCGCTTCAACGAAGTGCTGGACCGCATGGAACAAGCCTGGCAGCAGCTGGACGGCTTCAGCGCCGACGTCGCCCACGAGCTGCGCACGCCGCTGGCGGTCATGATCAGCGGCGCCGAGGTCGCGCTGTCGCGCGAGCGGCCGCTTCCCGAGTTGCGCGAAGCGCTCGAAAGCCACCTCGAAGAGTTGCGGTCCCTGGCCGGCATGGTCAACGACATGCTGTTCCTGGCGCGCGCCGACCGTGGCGCGATGGCGGACAACGTCAAGCGCTGCTCGTTGCGCGAGGAAGCCCGGCGCGTGGCCGACTTCGTCGAGGCCGTGGTCGAGGAAAAGCGCCAGCGGATCGTCATCGAAGGCGATGCGGAGGTGGTCGTGAACGCGCCGCTGGTGTGCCGTGCGATCGTCAATCTGCTGACCAACGCCGCGCGTCACTCCAGCGAAGCGGCGACGATCGTGGTGCGCCTGGCGCCGACCGCCGAGGGCGCCCGCATCGACGTGGTCAATCCGGGCTCGCCGATCGGCGACGAGATCCGGCAACGCATGTTCGACCGCTTCTGGCGCGGCGACAGCGCCAGGGCGAAGGTCGGCGACCGTTTCGGACTTGGCCTGGCGATCGTGCGCGCGGTCGCCATCATGCATGGCGGTACGACCTTCGTGTACAGCGATGCCGGCTACAATCATGTCGGCGTAGTCCTCGTGAACGCGGAAACGCAGGGGCCGGCAAGCGGCTGATCGAGCCGCGCCATGAACGAGCGCGCCGATCGCGCGATCGCGGCGGCGGCTGCGTCCAGGACGCATCAGATCAGCGCCTTGCCCACCGACGCGCCACCGTCGACGAACAGCGTCTGGCCGGTGATGAAGCCGGCGTCTTCGCTCATCAGGAATGCAACGGCCGCGGCGACCTCGTCCGGTTGCCCGAAGCGGCCCATCGGCACCGCGTTCAGGTAGCGCCGTTCGCCTTCGCTGCCGTGCGGGTTGTTCTTGCGGAACAGCTCGGTCTCGGTCGGACCCGGAGCGACCGCGTTGACGGTGATGCCGGTGGCGGCCAGTTCCAGCGCCCAGGTGCGGGCGAACGAGATCAATGCGGCCTTGGCGCCGGCATAGGCGGTGCGCTCGGGCGTGCCGAGCACCGTCAGGCTGGCGATGTTGACGATACGTCCCCAAGCTTGCGCGCGCATGTGCGGCAGGATGGCCTGCGCCGCCTGCACGGCAGGGCGCAGGTTCAGGTCGAGCACGGCATCCATGTCGTCCAGCGCGACCTTGCCGAGTCCCTGAGGTCGCACCAGCCCGACGTTGTTCACCAGTCCGTCGAAGCGGTACTGCGACGTGAGGCGCTCCAGCGTGGCGGCGGTGGCGGCGCGGTCGGCGAGGTCGACGCCGACCAGCACGCCGGGAAAGTCGGGCCAGTCGGCACGCCGCGCCAAGCCAACCACGCGGTGGCCGGCGCGCGCGAGTCGCCCGGAGGTCGCAAGGCCGATGCCCGCGCTGGCGCCGGTGACGAGGAAGGTTCGTTTATCCATGACAGGCTCCCGAAAAAGCGGACCGGCGCCGGGGCCGGCCATGTTGAGTTGATGAATGGATCAGGCGGCAGCCAGCAGCTTGTGCAGGACCGGCAGCATGCTGTCCGGCTCCGGGCGGCGTGTGTAGTCGGGATTGACCTCGGCGTAGGCGATGACGCCATCCTGGCCAATCACGTGGCGGGCCGGCATCGGCAGCGTCCAGGCCGGGTCGTCGTTGAAGGCAGGCAGGTCGTTCTTCAGGCTTTTGTACAAGTCGATCAGATAGTCCGGCAGCGCGAAGCGCAGGCCGAAGGCGGCAGCGACGTCGTTATGGGTGTCGCTCAGGATCGGGAAGCCCAGCTTGTTCTGGCGCTGCGACTTGCGGCTGTTGGCGGCGGTCTGCGGCGAAATCGCGACCAGATTGGCGCCGAGCGCCTGGAACTGCGGTAGCGATTCCTGCAGCGCTTGCAGTTCGAAGTTGCAGTACGGGCACCATACACCGCGGTAGAAACTGATGATGAGCGGTCCCTTGGCCAGCAGCTCGGCGCTGGACACCGGCTTGCCTTCCGGGTCGCTCAGGGTGAAGCTGGGTGCACGGTCGCCGGCCTTGAGTGCGCGGCCGGCCTGGCCGGAGGCGACCAGTTCGGCGGTGGCGCGCTCCATGATCGGGTGGATTTCCGGCGGCGCGAAGTAAGGCGCTTTGCCGCCTTTGAAGTCGGCTTTGAAGGCGTCGAGTTTGGCTTGCAGCGTCATGATGTGTGCTCCTGTCGGTGGTTGTGAGGTGTTTCGATGAGGCCTATGGTGCCGGTCGCGGGAGGCCGGCGCTAGCGGGTTGGCCGGCATAGCGCCTATGCCGCCCCGGAGTGGCCGGCTCGGAGCGCGGCGCGCGCGAGCAGGCGGTGGATTGCGGCCGCGATGACGTCGACATGGGTTTCGAGCGCGAAGTGGCCGGTATCGAGCAGCCGGACCTCGGCGTTCGGGTTATCGCGGCGGAAGGCTTCAGCCCCGGGCGGAATGAAGAACGGGTCGTTCTTGCCCCAGATGACGAGGGTCGGCACCTGCGTCGTACGGAAAAATTGCTGGAATACCGGATACAGCGGCAGGTTGTTCGCGTAGTCGAGGAACAGGTCGAGCTGGATGTCCTCGTTGCCGGGGCGCTGCAGCAGCGCCGCGTCGAGATGGTAGGCCTCGGGCGCCACGCTGGCGGGATCGGCGACGCCGTGCAGGTACTGCCACTTCGTCCCTTCGAGCGTCAGCGCTGCGCGCAGGGCATCGCGGTTTTCGACACTGGCGTCGTTCCAGTATTTTTTGATCGGCGCCCAGGCGTCGCCCAGGCCTTCCAGATACGCATTGCCGTTCTGCGAGACCAGCGCCGTGACGCGCTCGGGATGGGCAGCGGCCAGGCGCAAGCCGGTCGGCGCGCCGTAGTCGAACACGTACAGGGCGTACTTCTGCAGGCCGAGCGCATCGACGAACGCCTCCATGGTCCTGGCCAGGCTGTCGAAGGTGTACACGTAATTGCGCCGCGGCGGCACGACGGTGAAACCGAAGCCCGGCAGGTCCGGTGCGATCACGCGATAGCGATCCGCCAGCAGCGGCATCAGGTCGCGGAACATGTGCGACGACGACGGGAAACCGTGCAGCAGCAATAGGACCGGCGCGTCGGCCGGACCGGCTTCGCGATAAAACACGTCGACGCCATCGGCAGTGATGGTACGGATGGCCGGACGACGAAACTGGGTGTCGGTGGACATGATGTTCCCCTTGAAATTCGAGCTTGCTCAGGCAGCGGGCACGAGGGCTTCGACGCGTGCGATGGCGCGTTGCACTGCCGGACGCCGCGACATGGCGGCGAACCAGCGCGCGACGTTCGGGCTGGCGTCGAGATCGACGCCGGCAAAGGCGCGCCGCCAGATCCAGCCGAAGTGGGCGATGTCGGCAATCGAATAGGCATCGCCGGCGGCGAACTCGCGCTTGGCCAGCGCGCCGTCGAGCAGCGCCAGGGTACGCAGGGCTTCGCCATGGAAGCGCTGGATCGCGTGCGGCATGACCTCGGGCGCGAGCTTCTGGAAGTAGCCGGCCTGGCCGAACGCCGGACTGATGGCGGACGCATGGAAGAACAGCTGCTCGAACACGCGGGCGCGCGCCTCACCGCTGGCCGGCAGCAGGGCGCCGTGCCGCTCCGCCAGATAAACCAGGATGGCGGCCGATTCGGTCAGCGCCATCGTGTGGCCGGCGTCCAGCACCGTCAGCACGGGCACCTTGGCGTTCGGGTTGAGTTCGACGAACCCTGGCGATTTTTGTTCGCCCTTGCGTACGTTCACGGCGTGCAGTTCGTAGTCGAGGCCCAGCTCTTCAAGAGCGATGACGGGCTTGATGCTGTTGGGCGTGGCGAAGGCGTGGAGCTGGTACATGGCATGTCCTTTCATGATTACTGTTTGGCGGCCTTGATCGACTTGACCAGGGCGGCTGCGCTCGCGCCTTCGAGGCTCAGGCCATAGCCGGTCTGCTGAATCAGCGCCAGCTTGATCGGCTGGACGAAGAAGGTGCGCGTGTCGCGCCGCGTCACTTCCGGCTTGCTCAGGTAGCGCGCCGCCAGTTCGCGTGCCTTGGCAACGGCCTGGCCGTCCGCGACCACTTCCGACACCAGCCCGTATTCCTTGGCCTGCGCCGCCGTGAACGGTTTCGGATCGAGCAGCAAGGCTTCTGCGCGGGTCGGGCCCATGCGATACGACCAGGCGGTGAAGATGCCGTCGCCCGGCACGATGCCGCCGTCGAAGTGCGGGGCGTCGTTGAAGCTGGCGCTGCTGCCTGCCACGACCACGTTGGCCAGCGCGCAGTATTCGGTGTGCACCCATGCCTTGCCCTCGACCGCGCAGATCATCGGCACGCGGATGTTGGCGACGTTCTCGACGATTTGCGTGCCTTCGTCATGGACCTTGGACCAAACGTCCGGATCGCTCACGTCCCCGAACGAGGCGAAGTCGATGTCGCCCATCCATTGCCCACCCTTGCCGGTCAGGATCACGATCTTGTTATCGCGGTCGCGGCTGATGTAATAGAAGGCGTCGACGAAGGCTTCGTGCGCCTTGGCGGTGAACTTGAATGGTCCGCCACCCGTGTTCATCTCGACAAGCAGGACGCCCTGGGCGTCACGCGTCATGCGCATGTTTTCGGTTTGGGTGAAGTAGGCCGGATCGGCGGCGTGGGCCGGGCCCATCGTGCCGGCGGCAACGGCAAGCGCGGCGGTGAGGGTACGCAGGATGTTCATGGATGTGCTCTCTCGGTATCTGGTTCGGTGGCGATGCCCGGTCGATGCTTCAGAGGGCCGGTGCGGCCGGGAAGTCGACCGGAACTTGGGTCAGCGCGTGCAGGTAGTTGGTGATGATCTTGTCGCCGATGACCATCACGGTGTCGACCAGCTGGCCTTCGGTATAACCGGCGGCGAAGAACGCATCGACCAGCGCCGGCTCGGCATGGCCGCGGCGTTCGGCAGCGCTTTTTACGAGGCGCGCCAGGGCGTCGAGCTTGGCGTCGAACGGCGTGCTGCCCTTGCGGATCGCGATGATCTGCTCCGGCGTGAAGCCGACCATGCCGCCCAGCGCGGTGTGCGCCGCCAGGCAGTAAGCGCATTCGTTGACCTGGCTGACCACCAGGTTGATGACTTCGCGCTCCTTGGCGTTCAACGAGCTCTTGCCGTTTTGTAGCGTCAGGTAGTTGCCGAGGGCGTGTTCGGAGTGCGCCAGCGTGGCGTACAGGTTGGGCACCATGCCCAGGCCCTTCTGGAGTTTTTCGAAGATGGCCTGGTTGGCGGGGGAGACGGTGGCGGCGGTCGGGATGGTGAAGGTTTTCATGATTCGTCCTTTGTGGTTGCTGTCGTTGATGTGTGTTGCGACAGGACGAACTATGAAGTTTTCGGGCTTTTCAGAGTAGCAAGCTGGGAGGCATAAGGTGTATTCCTTGCAGCGTAGAGCGACTTGCGAAAGCAGCTCGGGAATCCGGATGCGCCCCGGCCCGAATGTCCTCCTCCTTTCGGCCGATTTGGTCATGCAAGCGTCCTTCTACACTGGCTTTGCCCGAAACGCCAGGGCAGGCCTGAGGCGAAGGCCTTTGGCTTCACGATCGAACAAAATCAGGAGGAAACCAGCATGACCGACAACGAACGCATCATCCGCAATCTGTACGACATCGCCGAAGTCCAGGACGCCGCGGCCTTCACCGCGCTGTTTACCGACGACGGCTATTTCTACGACGTCTCGGCGGGCCAGAAATACTACGGCCAGGACATCGGCAAGACCGTGAACATCTATGCGACGGCTTTCCCGGACATGCACAGGGCGCTCGGTAAATTCACGGAGTCGGGCGACACGATCGTCGTCGAACTGTCGCTGAACGGCACCCACAAGGGGCCGCTGGCACTGCCCGCGGGTACGATCGCGCCGACCGGGAAGGAGATGCACACGCCCTGCTGCGACGTGTTCGTGCTCAAGGACGGCAAGGTCGCATCCTTCCATTGCTATACGGCCGCGACCATCCTGCTGGGCCAGCTCGGCGTGCTGGGCAATCTCGGCGCGGCGCTGGCGCCGGCCGGCTGAGGCGCGGGCCGGCTGCTAGAACTCGATGAAGCCGCGCTGCACCGCCAGCCGTACGGCGTGCGCCCGGTCGCCGGCGTCGAGTTTCAGCAGGATCGTGCTCATGTGGGTCTTGACCGTGGTTTCGCTGATGCGCAGCGAGGTCCCGATTTCGCGATTCGCCTTGCCCAGCGACGCCAGCTGCAATACCTCGAGTTCGCGCGCGGTCAAAGCATCCTTGGCGTAGTAGTTGGCGATTTCCTGCCTGAGCGCCGCGGGCATGACATAGCAGCCCTGATGCACTTCCCGCACCGTCTGCGCCAGCTCGGACGGCGGTGCGTTCTTGTGGACGTAGGCGCGCGCGCCCAGCTCCAGGGCCGTCGCGATGCGCGCGTCGCCGCGGTAGGTGGTCAGCACGATCAGACGCGCCTCGCGGTCGAAACCGCGGATGGCGCGGATGGTGTCCAGGCCGTCCCGGCGCGGCATCTGCAGGTCGATCAGGGCCACGTCCGGGCGATGGCGCATGTAGGCGTCGACGGCCTCGTCGCCATCGCCGGCCTCGGCGACGATAGCCATGCTGCCTTGCGCAGTCATGGCCGCGGCAAGTCCCTCGCGCATGATCGGGTGATCGTCGACCACCATGAGCCGGATCGACGGTCCCGGCATGGGTGCGGCCCAGGGCGTCTCGATGATGTCGTTGTACCTTGAATTCATGATGCTGCGCTGGTAGGACGGAAGTGTGCCAGCGAGCCATGCTAGCGGCCGCGCGGGGGCGCTCGCCAGTATCCATTGATATAGCTGCGCGCCGGCCACCTAGCTGGCCAGCGCGACGCGGTGCGGCGTGCGGCCGTCGAGCGCGCCGAACATCTCGACTGCCCAGTCGATGAAGACGCGCACCTTGGCGTTCATGTGGCGATTCTGCGGGTACATCGCGTACAGCGGATGGCGCGCCTGGCGCCACTCGGGCAGGACCTGCACCAGCTCTCCGCGCTCGAGATAGGGCTGGACCTGGAAGCGGAAGTTCTGCCCGACGCCCAGGCCGCACACCAGCGCGGTCAGGTGCGCCGTGCTTTCGTTGACGGACACGGTGCGCATCGGCTGCACCTCGAGCACCTCGCCGTCGCGCTCGAACGACAGGTTGAAGGGCCGCCCGGTCAGCGACGAAAAATAGCCGACGACGCGATGCCGCTCCTGCAGTTCGGAGGGATGGGCCGGCATGCCGTGCCGCTCGATGTAAGACCGGTGGGCGCAGATCAGCACGTCCAGTTCGCACAGCTTGCGTGCGATCAGCGAGCTTTCGCCGATGTCGCCGCCGCGGATCACGCAATCGATGCCTTCGCTGACCATGTCGGCCGGGCGGTCGCTCACGCCGAGGCGCAGGTCGATGTCCGGGTAGCGCGCCTGGAAGTCGGGCAGGGCCGGGATCAGGGCCAGGTTGGCCAGCGAGGAGCCGATGTCCACGCGCAGGCGCCCGCGCGGCTGGGCGCGCACGCGCCTGGCCTCGGCATCCATGTCCTCGAGATCGGTCAGCAGGCGCAAGGCGCGCTCGTAGTAGGCCGCGCCTTCGGGCGTGACCGTGGCCCGGCGTGTGGTGCGCTGGATCAGCCGGGTGCCCAGCATCTGTTCGAGGTCCTGGATCAGTTTACTGACGGTCGAGCGTGGGATGTCAAGCTGGGCGGCCGCCTTGCCGAAACTGCCGGCCTCGGCGATGCGCACGAAGGTACGGATGGCGAGAAGTTGATCCATGGTCGGAATCGGTAAGGAATTCCTGATTGTACATAGGTATGGATAGTCATTCCAGTTTTCTGGGATTACGGTCGAGAGGTGGAATGTCTACACTTCCCTGTACACCCACTCAAACGAAGCAGACATCATGCACGATTCCAAACAGGAGATCGCGGTCGCCCAGCGGCTGATCGATCTGCACTTCGAGATCTGGAACGATCCCGATCCGCGCCACCGGGCCGCCAAGTTCCCGGCGGTGTATGCCAGCGACTTTTTCGTGGCCGACCGCGACGGCATCGCGACCGGCTATGAGGCCGTCAGTCAGCTCATTCAGAAGCTCCAGGGCGAACACGCCGGGTTTTCGTTCCACCCGGACCCGGTGGCCTGGAACCACGGCATCGGCCGCGTGACCTGGGGCTACGGTCCGAGCGATGACCCGAACCTGGTTCGCGGCGAAGACATCTTTACCATCGAGGACGGCAAGCTCACCAGCGCGCGCGTCTACCTCGACAAAAAATAAAAGGAAACCCAGCATGAAGTTCATCGCTTCTCTCATCGCGGCCGCGGCGCTGTCGACCGGTGTGTCGGCGCAGGCGGCGGGCGTGCGCGCCGTGGGCATCGACCACGTCGGCATCACCGTGCCCAATCTGGCGCAGGCGGAACAATTCTTCTCGAACGCCCTCGGCTGCGTTCCGGTCACGCATATCGGCCCGTTCAAGCTCGATGCCGCGGCGCTCGACGCCGATACCAGGTTCGCGCCGCGTGCGGACAGCGTGGTACTCGCCATGATCCGCTGCGGCACCGGTTCGAACATCGAGCTGTTCGAATACACGAACTCGAAAGGCAGCCCGCAGATACCGAAGGCAGAAGACATGGGCGCTTCGCATCTCGCGTTCTATACCGACGACATCGCGGCTGCGGTGGCCTACCTGAAGTCGCAGGGCATCACCGTGCTGGGCGAGCCCATCACCATGCCGGCCGGCGATACCGAAGGCGAAACCTGGGTGCATTTCCGCTCGCCCTGGGGCGCCGAAATGGAACTGGTCAGCTATCCCAAGGGCAAGGGCTACGAAAAGTCGGCTAGACTGAAGCTCTGGAATCCGAAGCGGCCTGCCGACTGATCGCACCGGTGCCTGGCGCAGAGCCGGCCGGCGATCGTGTCCTTGCGCCGCGTCGGCAGCGGACAGTTCCGTCCGGGCCGTCGCATCGGTACAGGCGCAGCGCCGGGGCGTATATCCGTACCGATCGCCCTCCGCCCGGGCCGCTATCCTGTGCGATCGCTTGTCGACGATCCAACCAGGAGATCAGATTGCCATGAGAAGTGCGAATCCACCCGAGCTCGCGGCGCAAGACGACGTCCGCGCCCGCCTGGCGCAACAAGCGCTGCCCTTGCTGCTCAACTTTACCGCCGGCTGGTGCCAGCCATGCAAGACGTTCGCGCCGGTGCTGGGCGCCGTGCGCGCCAAGCATGGCGACCGCATCGACGTCGTGCGGGTGGACGTCGACGCCTGCCCGGAGCTGGCGCGCGAATTCGGCGTGCGCGGCGTGCCGACCACCATCCTGTTGCGCGACGGCGCCGAGCACGATCGTTTCGTCGGCGCGAAGTCGGAGCAGGCGGTGGTCCAGTGGCTGGTCGCGCGCGAGGTCGCGCTGCTCGCCGTCCAGGCCGATGACGACCGGCGCTTTGCCTTCGGCGCCTTCTACGGCGACGACAGCCTGAAGCAGTTTTTGGTCGAGCGCCTGTGCGCCCACATGGACCGGGGCGAAGTCACCGCGCACTTGTTTCCCGCCTGGGTGGACGGCAAGGGCTCGGTCTCGGGCGGCCTGGCGCACCATGGATCGCCCGAGGTGTTCGAGCACGTCACCGGGCTGCCGTACGCGTTCGCCTGTGCGCTCGAGTTTCTGCGGCTGGAGCGGCGCGCAGACGCGCAAGCGCTGTTCCAGGCGCTGGCGCCGGGCCAGGACGTGCGCGCGGCGCCCTTGCGCCTGATGCAGGCCTGGCTCGGCGCCGATGCGCTCGAGTGGCCGGCGGCGCTCGGCTCGGCGCCGCACGACGCGCTGCGGCGCGACTGGCTGGCCGCCAGCGGCGAGCTGGCCGACGGCGCCGGCGTACCCGCCGCGCACTGGACCGCACTGCGCGAGCGGGCGCGCGCGCTGGCGACGCCCGACAATGACGCGTATCGCCAGCTGGAAGACGACCTGGCGGCGCTGGTGGCGCTGATGTCGCCGCCGCCGGACGTGCAGGACGGCGCGGCCTGGCGCGCGATCCTGGGCCGCTGCGGCTTCGCGATGGGGCGCCTGGCCGAACGCGCCGATGGCTGGACCCGCGAAGACAGCGCCAAGCCCGCCTTGCGCGAACGCTTCTTCACGCAGCATGTTCCGATCGACGCGAACGGCGAGTTCGACCGCGAGCTGTTCGAGGCCAAGCGCGCCGAGTGGGAGCGCGACAATGCGGATTTCGTCGCGCTGGAAGAGCGGTCCGACTCCGCGCAGCGCTCGCGTACGTGGATCGAATTGCACGCCCGGTTCCGGCCGGTGCTTGCGCAGATCCTTCTCAGCGCAGGGCCTTGACCGCCAGCGCCAGCGCCACGCCCAGCGCGACCCAGCCGAAGCAGCGTTGCTGGAGCTTGCCGTCCGAGCGGCGGGCGAGCAGGCGCCCGCCCAGCATGCCGGCCACCGAACCGGCCGCGAACGGCAGCGCGACGCGCCAGTCGAGGGTGCCGGCGGCGGCGTTGGCGGCGATGCTGGCGCAGGCGACCAGCGCGATCACGGCCAGCGAGGTGGCGACCACCGATTCCATCGCCAGGTCGGTCGTGCGGCGCAGCGCCGGCACCAGGACGAAGCCGCCGCCGACGCCGAGCATGCCGGCGCACAGGCCGGCCGCGGCGCCGGTGGCGAGCAGGGCGCGGGTGCAGCGCGCGCTCCAGACCAGGCGCCCGGTCGACGGGTCGCAGCAGCAGGGCGGTGCCGGAGATGGGCAGGGCGCCGTTGCGTCGGCCGCGCGCCTGCCGGATGCCTGGCGCAGCATGCGCACGGCCACCCAGGCCAAAATCAGCGCGAACACGACGGTCAAGGCGCGATTGCCGAGACGATGCGCGACTAGGGCGCCGAGCGGTGCGAGCAGGGCGCCGCAGGCCGCCGTCGCCAGCGCGGCGCGGTAGCGCACGATCCCTGCGCGCAGGCCGAGGAAGGCGCCGGTGGCCGCCGACATGCCGACCGCGGCGAGCGCGATCGGCGCCGCATGCGCGGTGTCCAGGCCGGCGCCGAACACCAGCGCCGGCACCGCCAGGATGCCGCCGCCGGCGCCGCTCAAGGCAAGCACGACGCCGACCAGGGCGCCCAGTAGCAGGTCGATCAGCACCAGGTCGAGCATCGGATGGCCGCTCACAGGACGTCGAGTGGAATCTTCAGGTAGGCCACACCGTTCGCCTCGGGCTGCGGCAGCCGGCCGGCGCGGATGTTGACCTGCACCGCGGGCAGCATCAGCGCCGGCACGGCGAGCGTGGCGTCGCGCGCGCTGCGCATGGCGACGAATGCATCTTCGGAGCTGCCGCTGCCCAGGTGCAGGTTGTGCGCGCGCTGGGCCGCGACCGTGCTGTGAAAGCACGGCGCGCGCCCGCCGGGCCGGTAATCGTGGCCGGTGTAGAGCACCGTGTCGTCCGGCAGCGCCAGCACATTCTGGATCGAGCGGTACAGCTGGCGCGCGTCGCCGCCGGGGAAATCGCAGCGTGCGGTGCCGAAGTCCGGCATGAACAGCGTGTCGCCGACGAATACCGCGCGTGCCGCGTCATCGCCGACCAGATAGCTGGTGCAGGCCGGCGTGTGGCCCGGCGTGTGCATGGCGCGCAGCGCTAGGGCGCCCAGCGCAAACGTGTCGCCGTCCTCGAACAGGCGGTCGAACTGCGAGCCGTCGACCGGGAATTGCGGGCCGAGGCCGAACAGGCGCGCGAACGTCGCCTGGACCTCGACGATGCGCGCGCCGATGCCGGTGCGCCCGCCCAGTGTGTCTTTGAGGTAGGCGGCGGCGGACAGGTGGTCGGCGTGCACGTGGGTCTCGAGGATCCAGGCGAGCTTGCCGTCCAGCGCACGCACGCGCGCGATCAGCGCATCGGCGGCGGCGTGGTCGATCCGGCCCGAGGCGGCGTCGTAGCCGAGCACGGTGTCGATCAGCGCGCATGCGCGGCTGTGCGGATCGAGCACCAGGTAGCTGGCGCTGCCGGTGGCGGCATCGTAGTGGGTCTCGACGTGGAAAGCAGGTGTCGTCATGGCATCTGGATGGGAGAACGAAGGCGCGAGCATAACCCACACGCGATGACGCCGTCATGACGGTTATGGCGGAAACCGCTGGAACCGTACTGCGGGCGGCATGCGGACAGAATCCATTGCCTGGCGCCGGCCTCATTCCCTGATGCGCGCCAGCGGCGACGCCTTGAAGATCGCAACCGTCAACAGCAGGCTGGCGCCGGCCACGCAGGCCTGCGCGGTGCGGATATCGAAGCGATCCGCGATCATCCCGGCCGAGGCCGCGCCGACCGGCGCCATCGACGCTGTCAGGAAGCGCATCGTCGAATTGACGCGGCCGAGGTAGGCATCCGGTGTATTGCGCTGCCGCAGCGCCACGTACGGCAGCATGAACAGCATGACGCCACAGTCCAGCAGGAACAGCAACACCGCGTAGCCGGCGCGGCTGAGCGTCGCGCTTCCCGCCAGGCGCGGCGGCAGGACGGCGGTCAGCGTGAAGCACAGTGTGGTGGCGACCAGCCCGACCAGCATCGTGCGGCCACTGCCGAAGCGCCGGTCCAGCGGTTTCATGAGCAGGGCGCTGGCCAGCACGCCGGCGCCGCCGGCCGCCTGCGTGATGCCCAGCATGCCGGCGGACAGACCCAGCGTCCTGGTCGCGAACAGGATGTTGAGCGCCATGTAGCCGCTGAACAGCAAGGTCCAGGGCGCGACCGCGCACGCCATCGGCAACAGGATCGCGTGGCGCCGGATGAAGCCCAGAGCGTCCCACATGTCATGCAAGGGGTGGCGCCGGCTGGGCTGCGGAAGTGGGTCGTGCGCATCGATACGCCGCAGCGTCAGCACCGAGGTCAGCGACGCGCCTGCCGTCGCCAGCACCGCAACCGGCGCGCCCAGGCACTGCACCAGCAGTCCGGCCAGACCGGGACCGAACAGGCGCGACGCCGAATCGGTCAGCGCGAAGTGGGTTTGCGCCTGCACGATGCGTTCGCGGCCGATGACGTTGGTCAGGAACACCTGTTCCGCGCTGCCGCCGACGACGGCGCTGCAGCCGAGCAGGAAGGCCACGGCGTCCAGCCAGGCGATCGACAGGCTGCCGCTCCAGTAGGCCAGCGCGATGCTGGTCAGCGCCAGCACCGCCAGCAGCTTGCTGGCCAGGAGGGTCGGCAGTTTGCGGCTGCGGTCGAGCCAGACGCCGACCGGCATCGAAAACAGCGCGAACGGCAGCGCTTCGAGTGCGGTCAACACGCCGATCTGGGCTGGCGAGGCGTGCAGGAACAAGGCGGCGCACAAGGGAATCGCGAACAGGCTGATCTGCGCGCCGAACGCGTTCAGCGTACCGCTCAACCAGAAGCGGCGAAAGCTGGGGTTGCGCAGCAAGGTATCGCTGGGAGCGGACAGGATGGTGGATAAGGGCATGAGCGTGGCGATGAAAAGAAACGGCCTCCAGGGAGGCCGTCGTGCGAAGCGGTGAAACGCGACTCAGTGCGCGGCGGCAGGCGCCGCTTCGCCCTTGCTGAACTTCAGCAGGTCGAGCACCTGCAGCCCGGCCAGGTCCTGCGCGAGGTTGCCGACCGAGGCCGCGCGGCTGGGCGTTTCCGCCTTCAGCCAGCGGGCCGCGGCCGCCTTGACCGCCTCCAATGTGCAGGCGAGGACGCCGGCGCGGAAGCGCTGGCGCGCCGTGAAGTCGATGCCGCGCTGGTGCAGCGTCCAGGCTGCGAGCGCCGCGTCGAATGGCGAAGCCGGGTGGTCCAGCTTCTGGATCACGCCGATGATCGCTTCTTCCAGCTGCTCGGGCGCGAAGGCGTCGTTCAGCATGGCGTCGAGCGAGGACGCGAAGTCGGCATAGGTGCCGGCCAGGCGCGGATCTCGGTAGGAGCTCATGATGAACACGCCGGCGCCTTCCACGTAGCCCGCAAAGCCGCCATAGGCGCCGCCGCGTTCGCGCAGGGCCGGGTGCAGCAGCTGGTGCGACAGCAGTTGGGCCGCCACCGCCAGCGCCGGCGCATCGGGATGGCGCAGGTCGGGCGCCGCCCAGGCGATGTGGCAGTGGTTGATCTGGCTCGGCGCGAACACGGCGCTGTTCGCGCGCGCGGGCTCGTGGGCGGGTTCGTGCGCGGGTTTGTGCGCGTTACGCGGCGCGCCCGCATCCGCGCGCGCCCCGGCGTGCGTGCACGGCGCATCGAACAGCGCGGCCAGCGCGCCGGCGTCGTCGCCGGAGCCGGCCAGCAGCAGCGTGCAGGGCGCCTCCACGATGCGCGCGTGCAGCCGCGCCAGCCGGCCCTGGATCACCTGGAAGCCGTCCGGCAGCGCCAGCAGGGCTTGCAGGCCGGTGAGGAAGCGTACGAACGCGGCGCCATCGGTGGCCTGTTCGTAGGACCGCAGCGGCGACAGCGGCGCGGTCGCGACGAGCATGGCGTAACGGTCGCCGGCCTGGCCGAGGTTGTCCAGGCGCTGGCGCGCCATGCGATCGATCAGGAAGCGGATGCGCGTCTCCTCGTCGAAACGCGGCCGATGCGCGTAAGCGTCGAGCACGGCCGCGATCTGGGTATGTTCTTCGCGCAGCGCGCCGGCGAAGAAGTGCATGGCCAGGCGCAGCGAACCGTCGGCCGCCTGCACGGCGTTGGCACCGATGGCGAAGCGCGACACCTGCGCGCGGCGCCATGCGCCCGCCTGTTCGAAACCCTGGTCGGCCACGCCCAGGTCGGCGCGCAGGCTGGCGTACAGCGCCAGCCACGGCCAGTCGTCTTGCGGCAGCGCGCTGATGTCGAACTGGACGCGCGCGTACGAGATGCCGTTCGATGGAATGCTGAACACGTACTTGCCATCCGCGCCATCGGCGACCGCCGGCAGCGCGAGCGGTTGCGGGCTGACGTCGGCCGGGCGGATGCGCGGCAGCACCGACGAGTCGACGGCGGTGCGCTGCAGCGCGTCGAGTGCATTGCTCTCGGCGGCCACGCGTTCGATCTCGGCCGGCGACAGCTCGGCGTGGCGCGCATCGAGCCGTTGGCGCTCGGTGGCCGCGCGCGCCGTGAAGTAGTCCGGGTCGGGCTGGATCTGCGCGTCCAGGCGCGCGGGGTTGTCCAGCAGGCTGCGCACCAGGCGCGGGAAGAAGGCGGGATCGGCGACGTCCTCGCGCAGGCGCGCCAGCGCGTCGCTGCTGTCGAAGGCGCCGACCACGTCGCCGCCGCGCATCACCACCGGCACGGCGCCGAGCATGCGCGCCAGCACGTTGGGCATGCGTCCGCCCGAGGTGTCGCGCTGGTCGTAGGTGATGTCGCGCAGCGCGGCCTGCAGCGCCGCCGCCGGCACGCCGCTCTCGGCCACCTGCTCGAGCGTGTTCCACAGCAGGGCGCGCGCATCGGCCAGCTGTTCCGGGTTCAAGCCTTCCATGCCGGCGTGGAAGACGATCTGGCGCGCGTTCGCGTCCATGCCGTTGATGCGCGCCGGCCTGCCGTAGCCGGCGGACTCCATCGCGCGGCGCAGCGGCGCCGAGGCGTCGCCCAGCAGGCCGGCCTGGAGCAGGTGCGCGTGGTAGAAGGCGATCGGGTCGGCCGATTCGCCCAGCAGCCAGGCCAGTTGCACGCCGTGTTCGCCGGCGCCTGTGCCCGTCGACGGGATCGCGATCGTGGCCTGGCGCGGCGCGGCGGCGCCGGCCAGTTGCGGCATGCGGCGCGGCGCGCGCGATCCGGCGCCGCCGCGCTCGCCCAGCACGCGCTCGGCGATGCGCTGCTGGATCTCGCTGGCCGCGATCGGTCCGGCGGTCATGAACACCGCCTGCGACGGGTGGTAGTGGCTGGCGTGGAAGTCCTTCAGCATCTGGTGGCTGAGCGAAGGGATGTCGAGCGGATCGCCGCCCGATTCGACCGCGTAGGTGGTGCCCTCGAGCAGGCGGCCGGTGACGCCGCGGTACAGCGCGCGCATCGGATCGGTGAACGCGCCTTTCATTTCGTTGAAGACCACGCCCTGGTAGTTCAGCTTGCCGTCGTCGAGCGTGTAGCGCCAGCCTTCCTGCAGGAAGTTCAGGTAGTCGAGCTTCGGGAAGAAGGTCGCGTCCAGGTAGACGTCGAGCAGGTTGAAGAAATCGTTGCGGTCGGTGCTGGCGAACGGATAGACGGTGCGGTCGGCATAGGTCATCGCATTCATGAAGCTGGCCGTGGAGCGCCGCGTCATCGAGAAGAAGGGGTCGCGCACCGGATAGCGGCGCGAGCCGCACAAGGCCAGGTGCTCGAGGATGTGGGCGCGGCCGTCGCTGGTCTCCGGCACGGTCGGAAAGGCGACCAGGAAGGCCAGGTCGGCGCGCTCGCTGACCAGGTGGATGTGGCGCGCGCCGGAGGCGGGTTCGACGTATTCCTCGACCGTGGTGCGCAGGGTGGGGATCTCGTGGGTACGGCGTTTTTCGAATGTCGTCATGGATGTCCTGGAAGAGGCGTGCGCCGGACTCGCGGTGTCGGGCACGCTTCGATTCTAATTCAGGCTTGCTTGAGTTGCGCGATCAGCACATCGGCGGCACGCCGGTTGGCCTGTACGACCGTCTCGCGGTCATGCCGTATCTTGCGGCGCAGTTTTTCGTCGATTGCCGGGTAGTGTTGCGCCAGCAGGGCAAACACGGTGATGCCCTGTTCCTGCAGTTCCGGCTTGTCGGCCAGGTGGGTCTTCCACATCAAGTCGAGGTGGGCGCGGATTTCGGCATCGTCCTCGGCTGTGAAGCCCGACTCGGCATCGGCCTTGTGGACGGCGGCGCGGCCATACACGCGCAGGGTATCGAACACGACCGATTTCGAGGTCAGCGGGTCCCAGGCCGCGGTCTCGACGCAGGTGGCCAGGCTTTTCAGCAGCTCGCTCGACTGTGCGTCGGTCAGCGCGGTCGCGCTGCGGCGCGCGGCGCGCCATTCGGTCGGGGCCGGGCGTTCGCCTTCGAGCAGGCGCCGGTGCAGCGCGCGCACCGCGGTCGCGGCTTGCTGCAGCTCGGCCGGCACCTCGGCCAGGCGCGCGACGAAGTCGTCGGCGTCGTCCAGTACGCTCACGATCACGACGCTACCGGCCAGCGAGACGTCGGCGCCGGGACGGATCGCCGACAGCAGCTCGACACCGAACGCCAGCGCATCATCCACCGTCGCCTGCTGGGCGGCGAGGCCGTCGACGGTGGTGGCCAGCCATTGCGGCAGACCGAGTTCATGTTCCCATTGCGCCAGGTCTTCGCTTTCCAGGATACAGCCGACCAGGCTGCCCTTCGCTCCGTTCCAGGCCAGCGGACCCGGCGCCAGCTCCTTGGCCTCGGCGTGGGCGCGCAGGCGCGCAATGGCGGCGTCGCGCGCCGCGGCCATGGATTGGTAGGCGTGCAGGGTCATCAGGCCTCCAGCTTGTCGTCGAGTAGGGCGGCCAGGCGGGTCTTCGATTGGGTGCCGAGCAGGCGCGCGCATTCCTTGCCGTCCGAGAACAGCAACAGCGACGGCAGGCCGCGTACGGACATCAGCTGGCTGACTTCCTTGTTTTCGTCGGCGTTGACTTTCACGACGCGCACTTCGGGATATTCGTCGGCCAGGTCGGCCAGGATCGGCGCCAGCGCCTTGCACGGGCCGCACCAGTCGGCCCAGAAGTCGACCAGCACCAGGCCGGGGGCGTTGAGGACGTCGTTCTCGAACGAGGCGTCGGTAGCGTTGAGGATGGCAGATGACATGTTGTCTCCAATTGAAGTGGTGAATCCAGCACGCTCAGATTAACGCCCTGGGCGCTCATCTGGCGTGGTGGAATTGCGTATTTTTGTCAGGCCGGATCGGGCCAGTTTTCAGTACAGTTATGCGGCGCTGGCGCTGGCGCTGGCCGGAGCGAGGGGGCCGACGCGGCCGCGCACGGGCTCGAGCTCGAGCACGTGGTCGTGGAAGCGGGCCAGTTCCGGCCGGTGCGCGACGCTGACGATGGCCGCGTTCGGCAAGGACTGTACGAGCGTCGTGTACAGCAGGGTCTCCAGGCCCGGATCGAGCGCACTTGTGGCCTCGTCGAGGAAGACGAAGTCCGGCGCATGCAACAGCACGCGGGCAAAGGCCACGCGCTGCTGTTCGCCTCCTGACAGCCGTTTTTGCCAGTTGTCGTATGCGCCGATGTCCGGAATCGAGCCGTCGAGCGCGCACAGGGCGAGCGCCCGACGGCAGCGCTCGTCGTCGAATTGTTCCGCTGGATGCGGGTAGCAGAGCGCTTCTTTGAACAACCCGGTCGGCAGGTAGCTGCGCTGGGGGACGAACATTATGCTGGCCCGATCCGGCAGCGCGATCGCGCCGGCGCCGTAGGGCCACAAGCCGGCCAGCACGCGCAGCAGGGTGCTCTTGCCGACGCCCGAAGGTCCGCGCACGATCCAGCGCTCACCCGGCGCGATGCGCAGCGGCGCCAGGTGGGTCAGCGGCCGATCGAGCGGGTCCGAGATCGTCAGCGGCCCGGTGACCAGCGCCGCTTGCGCCTGGCGCTCGAGCGCGAAGCCGTTCTGGCGCAGGCGTGCCTTGTGGATCGCCCATTCGAGGTCGCGCAGCCGGTTGGCCAGTGCGAACCAGTCGGCGAATCCTTCATAGGCCTGGCTGAAAAAGCTGAGGGTACTGCTGAGCATCCTGAAGGCGGCGGCAGCGCGCGTCACGCCGCCAAGGGTGATCTGGCCGGTCAGGTAAAGCGGCAGGGCCGCCAGCATCGGCAAGCCGTCGAACAGGTGGCCCCAGGTAAACGTCGTCAACTGCACCTTGGCGCGCCGCATGATTAGTGAAATGGTGTTATGCCGGATGCGCGCGAAACGGGCGTTCAGGCGCGCATGTTCGATGGGGGCGCCGCCGTAGAATGCGATCTGCTCGGCGTTTTCGCGAATTTGCATGGCGCCAAAGCGGAAATCCGCCTCCACCGTCTGGCGCTCGTTGTTCAGCCCGACCAGCCGCTTGCCGACCCAATGCGTCAGCGTCAGGCTGCCGATATTGTAGGCGACTGCGACGAAGACCATGAAGCCGTGAATGGCGAACGTGCTACCGCCGATCTGCACCCGGATCACCCGCGACAGGTCCCACAACACGTAGCCGTAGCTCGCCATGCCGACCATGACGTTCAGGCAATTGAAGAACAGGGTGAGAGACGAGTGGGTGAACAGCTTGACGTCTTCGGCGATGCGCTGGTCGGCATTGCTCAGGTGGCCTTCGCGCTCAATGTCGTAGAAGGCGTGCGCCGCAAGCCATTCGCGCTGGAAGTTTTCGGTCAACCAGGTGCGCCATCTCAGATCGAGGAAGTTTTGAACCGCCCCGCTGATGACGAGGACCGCACCCAATGTGACGCCGGCGAAGGCGCTCGCCGCCAGCACTGGCCAGATGACCGACCATTTCATGGTGAGCAGGGCGTCGGTCGTGCCGCCCACCAGCCGGTTGATCCAGATGGACAGCGAAGCGCTGCCGAAGAGATTGGCCAGCAGGACAACCAGCATGGCGTACACGCGCCAATCCCGGACCTGGCGCCAGTAGCTGAACACTACGGTCGCCAGGCGCGGCCTGGCGATTGCTTGCTGCTTGTCGTGCATCGATCGTCGCTCGTCGTTATTGGAAGCTGCGTTTCACGGTCAGCGCATACGTGCGTCCGGGCAGGACCGGGATGAAGGAGTTCGTGACCGCGGTGCCGTACAGGACACGGTCGAACATGTTCTTCACGCCCAGCGTCGCATTCCAGGGGCCGGTCGTGTAGAACAGGCTGGCGTCGGCCTGCGCGCCGCCCGGCACCGTGAACACCGGCGCGAAGGTGGTGCCGAGACTGCTGCTGGTCGCGCTCACGCCGACGCCGACGCCCAGGCCTTTCAGCGCGGCGGTCTGGAATTTGTAGACCGCCCACAAGTTCATCTTGTGCTTGGGTTTTCCGGGGAATAGCGTGGCGGGCTTTTCGACGTCCTTGACCTGGCTGTAGGTGTAGTTGAAGATCGTCTCCAGGCCCGGCAGCAGGCGCCCCTGCGCATCGATTTCGGCGCCCTGGGTGCGTTGCGCCGCCCGCACGTTATAGCACTGGTTGACCTGGTCGTACAGGAGGCTGTTCGACTCCTGCAGCGAGAACGCGCTGGTGGTCAGCGTGAAACGGCTGTCGAACAGGTCGAACTTGGCCCCGACCTCGCGGTTCGTGGTTTCGTCCGGCGGCACCAGGGCGCCGCCACAACGGATCGCATTGATCGGCCGGAAGCCTTGGGCGTAGCTGACGTACAAGGACGTATCTTCGCTCCACTGGTACACCAGGCCGGCCCCAGGGGTGTTGTGCAGCGTGTTGGTGGCTTTGGTGGGCGACAGGAAGGTTCCGGTGCTGGTGTAGAAAACGCTGGTCAGGTCCGGCGTGGTGTAATGCGTACGGCGCCAATTCAACAGCAGGTTCCATTTGTCGTAGGACATCAGGTCCTGGGCGTACAGGGCGCGCTGGCGCTGGCCGCTGCCGAAGGTCGTGAGCAGGCCCGTGGCGCGGTCGCGCAAGTCCGCGAACACATACGGCGTCGACGAATAGACTGGCACGGTCACGGTGGCGCCGGAGTATTGGGCCTGCGAGATGTCGTCGTTGTTGTGGTTGAAGCCGACCGAGAGCTTGTGCCGCACGTCCAGGGTGGCGAAGTTGAAACGGACATAGTGGTCGCCGCTGAGGGTATGCTCGTTGCTCAGCATGCGCGACGCGTAGAATTGCATGTCGGGCCGCGGCGAGTCGTTGGCTGCGCCCTTCACGTACAGTAGGCCGCTCGCCGACGGAATGTGCAGGTCCATGTCCTGGTGGGTGTCCTGCAGGCGGCTGATCAGGACGGCATTGTCGCCCAGCGTCTGTTCGAGCTGGTAGCTGAAGCGGCGCACCTTGGTGTCGACGCCATCGGCTGGATTGGCCAGCAGGCGGTCGGGCACCGGCAGGATCACGCCGTCGCGGCGCGCGAACGTGTACGGAAACAGCGGCGTGAAGTCGTTGGTGTACTCGGCGGCGGCGATGAAGTCGGTGGTCTTGTCCTTCCAGCGCAGCGCCTGCATGAACGACTTGTTGTTCTTGCCGTGCATGCCGATCTCGTTGCGGCGCGCATCCTCGGCGCTGGCGACCGTGCGGTAGGTGAAGCGCTTGTCTGCGCTGACGGCACCCGACAGGTCCAGCGCGATCGTCTTGTCGTCGTAGGAGCCGTATTGCAGCGTCAGGTCGCGGATCGTGTCGGCCTGCGGCTTCTTGACCACGATGTTGACCGCGCCGCCCAGCGAGTTGCCGCCGGACAGGATCGCCTGCGGGCCTTTCAGCACTTCCACGCGTTCGACCGCGAACACGCTGCGCGTCGTGGCACTGTTGTCGGTGATGCCGTTCGAGTCCGAGCTCGCGGAAAAGCCGCGCACGCCGAAGGTCGTATTCGCCTGCGGGGTGCGCGCGAAGCTCATGCCGCTGACGTTGCGCAGCGCGTCGGTCAGGTCGGTGGCTTGCTGCGATTCCAGCACCTTGCCGGTGATCAGCGTGACCGATCCCGGCACCAGGTGCAGGCTGGTGCCGCTTCGGGTGGCGGTGTCCGAGCGGTCTGCCTTGAATTCGGTCTCGGCCTGGTCGCGCTTGGCCGTCACTTCGACCGTCGCGGCGGGCATCACCACCAAGGTCCCGACGTGGTCTTCGTTCAGCGTGAGCCGGGTGCCGGCGAGCGCCTGGCTGACCGCCGCGCCCGCGCTGTAATTGCCGACCACGGCGCCGGCGCGCACGCCGTCCGTCGTCGCGCGGTCGAACACGACGCGGCGGCCGCTGGTTTTCGCGATTTTGTCCAGGGTGTCGGCCAGCGGCCCCGGCTTGATGTCGTAGAAATACACCGCGGCCAGGTCGGTTGGCGCCGGCGCTTGCTGGGCCTGGGCGGCATGCGGCGCGCTCAAGGCGAACAGGCTGGCCAGCGCGCCAGGCAGAATCAGCTTGCGGGGGGCGAAACGTGAATCCTTGCGATGCATTTTGGACACCCTTCTGAATGAAATTTGGTGTTGACTAATATAATTAAATGTTTTCTGTCATACTAGCGTAATAACAGTACAGTAATTGCGCATATCCTCCTTTTCGTACTGACAGTGTCATCAGTGAGGAATTCGCGCTCGACCCATTGTTCAGGAGAAGCCATGCCGCGCGGACGTCCCCTTCATCGACCTGCTGTCACGTTCACCAAGGAGACGCTCGCGACCGCGACGGGCGGCGACGGACGGGTGTCGCTGGTGGATCGGATCTTCGACAGGGTGGTGGCCGAGATCCAGTCGGGCCGGCTGGCCGCCGGCAAACGCGTGCACTCGGTGCGCCAGCTGGCCGACGAGTGCGAGGTGAGCCGCGACACCGTCGCACGCGCCTACGACAAGCTGGTTGCGCACGGCCACCTGGAATCGCGCGCCGGTTCCGGCTTCTTCGTGCGGACCCAGGGGCGACCGGCGCGGCCGGCGATCGACAGCGGCGCCCATCCCTTGCTGCCCGAGTGGTGGCGTTTTCAGCTGGTGCAGCCCGCCGCCAACTTGCAGAGCGCGCCGGGCCTGGGCGTATTCCCGCTCGACTGGCTCGACGAAACGGACCTGGCCAAGGCCACGCGTGCCGCGGCGCGCGCCAGCGTACGCCATCTGGCCGGGTATGGCGACGCCATGGGCTATCTGCCCTTGCGCCAGCAGTTGCAGGCCAAGCTGCGCGACGTGCACGTTGATGCGCCGGTGGCGCGCATCATGACCACGGGCGGGGCCACGCACGCGCTGAACCTGATCGTGATGACCTTCCTGAGGTTCGGGCAGGTACCCGTGCTGTGCGAAACGCCTACGCCGTTCATGCTGCGCGATCGCCTGCTGGCGTCGGGTATGGAATTGCTGACGGTACCGCGCGAATCAGACGGCCCGAACATCGAGGCGCTGCGCGAGCACTGCGTGCGCCATCGCCCCCGCCTGTTCTTCTGCAGCTCGGTGCTGCACAATCCGACCTCGAGCCACATCGCGCCGCACAAGGCGTTCCAGATCCTGCGGCTGGCCGAAGAGTTCGACCTGACCATCATCGAGGACGATACCTATGGCGACCTGATGCCGCCCGGCGCGGGCGCGCCCGCGACCCGGCTGGCCAGCCTCGACCAGCTGCAGCGGGTCATCTACATCGGCAGCTTTTCGAAAACGATCGCGCCCGGCGTGAGGGTGGGCTACCTGTGCGCGTGTCCCAAATTCATCGAATGGCTGCTCATCTATCGAACCCTCAGCGAAATCGCAGGATCGTCGGCCAGCGAGCGCATTGTCTACCAATTGCTGTCGCAGGGTAGCTACCGCCATCATTGCGCGCAGCTGCGCAGCAGGCTGGACGAGCACCGCCAGCCGGTCATCGAAGCCCTGGGCGGGCTTGGCATGCGTATCGAGCGCGAGCCCGACTCGGGCATGTATGTCTGGGCGACGCTGCCGCACGGGATCGACGCCATGGCGGCGACCGACGAGCTGCTCAAGCAGGGGCATCTGCTGGCCCCGGGCGGGCTGTTTTCGTCAGGGCCGGAAACCGCGTCGAAGATGCGCTTCAACGTGAGCCGCACGCTCGACAGCCCGGCGCTGCCTGCCTTGGAACGGTTAATCGAGGCGAGGTCGCGCGCGGCGTAGCGAGGGCCTCACGCGCCGCCAGGCGTCTCCTCGATCACGACCTCGCTGATCTGCTGCACCGGAACGACGTTGGTGAAGTTGGCGATGTCGGCGGCCAGTTCGGCGGCGTGCGGTCCGGCGCCCGCCATCAGTGCATCCACCGACTCGCAGTACACGTGGCACATGGCGATGTACGTCGGCGCGGTGCCGGGCAGGGCGCCGCCGATGCCCTTGTCGATGCTGTAGTACTCGCAGTAATCGCCCATGCGTTCCTTCAGCAAGGGCATGTGCACGTCGCGGTAATACGCATGGTCGAAGTGTGCATCTTCGCTGTAGGGATACATCACGCTGAGTTTGATCATCCGGTTTTCTCCTTCAAGTTTGATCAGGCTGTTTTTTCACGAAAAACGAATTGGAGCGCCGCCTCGACACGCCGTTCCAGCTGCTCGGGCGTGAGCGGCACATCGACGCCGAGCGCGAGTACGCGTTGCCGTTCGGCCGCCGCCATGGTCAACGCCAGGTCGGCCGCCAGGATCGGATCGTCGGTGGCGATGAAGTGCTTGTCGCGCATGCGCTCGATCCAGGCCACCAGCTGCTGCTTGCCCTGCTCGTCGCGGGTGCGGTAGTAGGCTTCGCCGATGGTCGGGTAGCGGCTGCGCTCGCGGATTGCCATCACGTAGATGCCGATGGCTTCCGGACCGCAGGCGAAGCCGACCCATACCTTCAAAAAATGGGCGAGCACGGCGCGCGCCTCGGCGGCGCTCGCGACCGGCTGATCGAGCACGCTGGTGGCGGTCTGGATGCCGCGGCACATGACATGACTGATCAGTTCTTCCTTGCTGGCGACCACCGTGTACACGGTCCGCTTCGAGATCTTGGCGCGCTGGGCCAACTGGTTCACGCTCAGATCGGCATCCGCACCCTGTTCGTCGAGGATGTCGACGGCTGCCTGGATCAGCCGATCGAGCAATTGTTCGTGACTATTGGTCACAGGCCTGCCGACCTTTGGTTGTTCTGAATTTGTCATGGTCTCCAATTATTCGAAATTGTTATAACATTGTTTCATAAAAATTATGAAACCGCACGGTTTACAAATTCTGTTTGTGTCGATATGCTAGCTGAATGAACTTTATTTGGTAAGGATGCTCGTGTCTGACTCTACAGGCTCCAGGGGATTACTAGCAGTCACCGGAGCGATCTTCATTCTTCTCGGCCTCGCCCTCACGGGAGGCGGTGCCTACCTCGCGAGCCTCGGCGGCTCGCTATACTACGTCGTCGCCGGCATCGGCATGATTGCCACCGGCGTGCTCGTCTTCAAGGGACGCCGCGCCGCACTCGGCCTGCTGTCCCTCGTACTGATCCTGACCGTGATCTGGTCGCTGGCCGAAGTCAAATTCGACTGGTGGCAACTGCTGCCGCGCCTGGACATCTGGTTCGCCGCCGCGCTCTGGCTGCTGTTGCCGTTCATCGACCGCCGTCTCGGCAAGCGGGCCGCCGGCGCCGATGCCGGCCGCAAGGCCTTGTTCGGCGCGGTCGCCGTCACCGCCCTGGTCGGCGTGGTCGCACTGTTCCAGCACGACCACGACCTGCCGGGCGACGTGCCGGCGGCGAACATGGCTGGCAGCGGCCCGTACGACGCCGCCGGCGTCACGCAGGGCGACTGGTCGGCCTACGGCCATTCCGGCTACGGCGACCGCTACGCACCCGCGGCCCAGATCACGCCGGCCAACGCCAAGCAGTTGCAGCAGGTGTGGAGCTATCACACCGCCGACTTCAAGGGGCCGCACGACCCGGGCGAGATCGCCAACGAGGTCACGCCGATCAAGGTCAACGGCATGCTCTACCTGTGCACGCCGCACAATATCGTCATCGCGCTCGACCCGGATACCGGCAAGGAAATCTGGCGCCACGACCCGAAGATCAACCGCGACGCCGCCAGCTACCAGCACATGATCTGCCGCGGCGTGTCCTACTGGGACGTCAATGCGCCGTCGCCGGCCACTAGCTCTGCCACTAAGCCGGCTACACCGCGCGCCGACGCCGCCGGCATGGAATGCCCGCGCCGCATCTTCGCGCCGACCATGGACGGCACCCTCATCGCCGTCAACGCGGATACCGGCGAGTCGTGCAAATCGTTCGGCAACAACGGCACCGTCGACCTGTACCAGGGCCATCCGGTCAAGAAACGCGGCATGCTGATGCCGACGTCGCCGCCGACGGTGTCCCGGAACATGCTGGTGATGGACGCCAGCGTGACCGACAACGAGTCCACCGACGAGCCGTCGGGCGTGATCCGCGGCTACGATCCGGTAACCGGCAAGCTGGTGTGGAACTGGGATCCGGCGCGTCCGGACGAGACCAATCCGCTGACCCAGGGCCAGACCTACGTCCGCAACTCGCCCAATTCCTGGAGCGTGTCGAGCGTCGACGAAAAGCTGGGCATGGTCTATATTCCGATGGGCAATGAAACGCCGGATACCTGGGGCGGCATGCGCAACAAGAACGGCGAACGCTTCAACAGCGCCATCGTGGCGCTCGACCTCGCCAGCGGCAAGCTGCGCTGGGTCTACCAGACCGTGCACCACGATATCTGGGACATGGATGTCGGCGGGCAGCCGACGCTGGTCGACATCGATACCGCGCAGGGCAAGGTGCCTGCGGTCGTCGCTACGACCAAGACCGGCAACATCTTCGTCATCGACCGCCGTACTGGCTCGCTGGTGGTGCCGGCGCCGGAACAGCCGGTGCCGACCGATCACGTCGCCGCCGGTGACAAGCTGTCGCCGACCCAGCCGCACTCGGCCCTGAGCTTCCTGCCGGACCGCAATATCGAAGAAGCCGACATGTGGGGCACCACGCCGCTCGACCAGATGGCTTGCCGCATCATCTTCAAGAATCATCGCTACGAAGGACCGTTCACGCCGCAGACCGTGGGCGAGCCGGGCAAGGGCGCGCTGATTTCCCCGGGACCGCTCGGCATCTTCGAATGGGGCGGCGCCACCGTCGACCCGGTGCGTCAGCTGTTGATCCTCAATCCCAACTACATGGGCTTTCTGGAGCGCCTGGTGCCGCGTGCGAAAGCCAAGGCCGCCGCCGGTTCGGGCACCGAAATGGGCCTGCAGCCGCAAACCGGCATCCCGTTCGCGGTCGAGATCAGCCCCTTCCTGTCGCCGCTGGGCTTCCCGTGCCAGGCGCCGCCCTGGGGCTACGTGGCCGCGGTCGACCTGAAGACCATGAAGAAGGTATGGATGCACAAGAACGGCACGACCCGCGACAGCGCACCGGTGCCGATCGCGCTGCCGCTCGGCGTGCCCAGCCTGGGCGGCATGACGACGACCGGCGGCGGCATCGCCTTCCTCAGCGGCGCGCTCGACTATTACATCCGCGGCTTCGACGTCCGTAACGGCAAGGAAGTGTGGAAAGCACGCCTGCCGGCAGGCGGCCAGGCCACGCCGATGAGCTACGTGTCCGACAAGACCGGCAAGCAATACATCGTGGTGATGGCCGGCGGTCACGGTTCGCTCGGCACCAAGATGGGCGACGAAATGGTTGCCTTTGCCCTCCCGGGCGCCGTGGCGGCGCCGGTCAAGACTGCCAAGGCCCGGTAAGTCAACCTTCAGCCGGCGCTCTGCGTCCAGCCGCCGGCAATCCATCCGCATTCTCGTAAGACAGTGCATGAGCACTTCGGCGAGCTCGACAGCGTGCCTGTCGGGCCGCTGCATTTTTCAAAGCAGTTTTCAAAGCAAAACAACCATGAACAGCATCCCTAACAAGACCGCGATCGCAGCGGCCGCCGTCATCCTCGCGACCGGCATGTTCGGTCCGCAACTCGCCGCGGCAGCCGACCTGGCCACCAGCCCCTACCTGCTCGGCGACTGGAACGGCCAGCGCACGCGCCTGGCCGAGCAGGGCGTCCAATTCCGCCTCGGCTATGTCTCCGAAATTGCCGGCAATACCTCGGGCGGCGCGCGCCAGACGGTGCGCAACAGCGACCAGTGGCGCTTCGGCACCGAGCTCGACCTCGATAAACTCTGGGGCTGGTCCGGCGCCAGGTTTTACATCGATATCACCAACCGTAACGGCCGTAACCTGGACGCCGATGCCCAGCTCGGCAATTTCCAGCAGGTGCAGGAAGTCTATGGCCGCGGCCAGACCTGGCGCCTGACCAATTTCTATCTGGCGCAATCGCTGCTGGACCGCAAGCTGACCTTGAAGTTCGGCCGCATGACGATCGGCAGCGACTTTGCCGGCTTCTCCTGCGACTTCCAGAACCTGACCTTCTGCGGCTCGCAGCCCGGCAACCTGGTCGGCAGCTATTGGGCCAACTGGCCGGTCAGCGTCTGGGCCGCCGTCGGCCGCCTGCAGACTTCAGAGCACACTTACGCGGCGCTGGGCGCCTACCAAGTCAACCCGGCCTACGTGAACGACGCCGATGCCGAGCATCGCGGCATGTTTCCGAACAATCCGCGCGGCACCACCGGCGCGCTGATCCCGCTCGAGTTCGGCTGGCTGCCGACAGTCCGTGGCCTGCCCGGCAGCTACAAGGTGGGCGCCTGGTACAACACCTCCGACACGGACGACCTGATGCTGGACCGCGACCGTCAGCCGCTCCGGACCACCGACGTCGGCGCCTTCAAGCGCGACGGCGCTTACGGTGCCTATGTCAACCTGCAGCAGCAAGTGACCGGCAGCGCCGGCGGCAAGGGCATGACCCTGTTCCTGAACGCGGCGCAGGCCGATCGCTTCACGTCCGCGACCGACAACCAGGTCGCGCTCGGCATGCAATACAAGGGCGCGTTCGAGCGTCCGCGCGACATGATCGGCGTGGCCATCGGCGCCACCCACGGCAATGGCCGCTATGCCAACCATGAGCGCCGTCTCAACGAAATGAACCCGGGCGCGGCCACGGTCGTGAACGACGGCTACGAATATGTCGCCGAGCTGTTCTACCGCTGGTCGCCGATTCCATCGCTGAGCATCGGCCCGAACCTGCAGTTCATCAAGCACCCGGGCGGCACCTCGCAGAACCACGACGCCGTGGTCCTCGGCGTAAAAACCCTGGTGAGGTTCTGATGCGCCGGCCGTTGTGGTCAGCGCCAGCGCGCCTGAACAAGGTCGCGGACCGCCGGTAGGTCGGGTCGGTGATCGGCGGCGACAGCAACAAGCGCTATTACGAAGCGGCGCCGGAGTGCAACTGGCTGCTGGGCGTCGGCGTCCGGTATCAGTTCCAGGTTGGTTCGCAGCTGCGGCGCGACCTGGCGCAAGCCTGCGGCAAGCGCCAGAACCGCTGACTTGGGGCGGGTCAGCATGCCAACTGCATTTGGCTTATATCTTCATTCGGGATTCGTTCACGAAGAGGAGACATCATGCCGAATATCACTATTCTCGGGAAGACCAATCTGCAGGAAGACAGTTGGCACTCGATGCTGATCTCGCTGCTGCGCGGCCTGGCAGCGCTGCAGGTGGCGGCAGCGCACCTGCGCGCGCAGATGTTTCCCGGGTTCGGCACCGTGATGAGTCCGCCTTTGCTGTTCAAGGGCCTGGCGTTCGGCACCGGCTTCGCCTATCTGGCCGTGATCGTCTTCTTCGTGCTCAGCGGCTGGCTGGTGGGCGGCAGCTTTCTCAACAAGCTGGGTTCGGAGCGTCCGTTCCAGCATTATGCGGTCGACCGCGTCTCGCGCCTGTGGATAGTGCTGGTGCCGACCTTCGTGGTCGTGCTGCTGGCGGGCGCCGCGGTCGGCCTGCTTGACCGCTCCCAGCCCTCGTTCGACGCGGGCGAGCCCTACTCGGCGGCCGCCTTCGCCGGCAACATGCTCGGGCTGCAGACCATCGTCGTGCCGCCGTTCGGCGGCAACTTTCCCTTGTGGAGCCTGGCCAACGAGACCTGGTATTACGTGCTGTTCCCGCTGCTGGTGCTGGCGTTTCCCGGCAGGCCGACCGCAACGCGCATCGCCGCGCTGCTGGCGATCGCCGCCATCGCCCGGCTGGTGCCCGGCGCCATCCTGCTGTACTTCTCAATCTGGCTGCTGGGCGTGGTGTTTTCGCGCATCCGGATCGACGCCGGACCGGCCTGGCGCTGGACCCTGACGCTGCTGCTCGTCGCTACCTGCCTGGCGATCCGGCTGAAAGGCAAGGGCGACATCGCGCCGGACAGTTTTCTACAGTATCTGCTGTTCAGCCTGGTGTTCGTGGTGTTCTTGTCGAGCATGCAGTTCAAGCGCCGTTCGACGCCGCTGCTGGACCGCCTGGACCGGATCGGCCGCTTCTGCGCCGACTTCTCGTTCACTCTGTACGTGGTCCACGTGCCGCTGATGCTGGTGATGGGGCGCCTGCTGTGGGCGCTGTTCGGCATCGGCCAGCTCTCGCCGTACCGGCTGTCCCATTACGGTGTGTACGTGGCCAGCTACTTGGTGCTGGTGGCTGGCGCCTACTGGTTCAGCCGGCCTTTCGAAGCCAACACGGCGCGCGTGCGCCAGTGGCTCAAGGCCGTGCTGTTCGCGCGCGGCCGGGTGGCGCGCGCGTCGCGCTAGTTTGCGACCCTATATCAACTCGATGCCGAACCTCTTGACGACCGCTGCGAACAGCACGAAGCACACGACCGTCAGGACCACGCACGCCGCCAGGGCCGGCCAGAAGCCGAAGCGGGCCAGCAGCGCCGGGAAGACCAGGAACATCGGCAGCGTCGGCACCACGTACCAGAAGGTGTACCATGCATGGTTGGCCACCCTGGCGGTCGGCTGGCGTTCGACATGCAGCCAGATCAGCGTCAGCAGCGTCACGATCGGCAGCGCCGCGACCAGTCCGCCCAGTTTGTCGTTGCGTTTGGCAAATTCGGAGACCAGCACGACGACGGCGGCCGTGATCAGGTATTTGATGACGACCCAGGTCATGGCACCGCCATCGACATGACGTGGGTCGTCAGCGCGTCTGCGCAATGGCCGTGGATGGGAGCAGGGGCGGGTGTCGGTGCTTGCATCGGTGTCCTCGGGCGGCCGCGCTAGCGTCCGGCCAGCTTTTTCTCGCGCCGCGCGCGTTCGTTGATGATCTGGTGCCGGCAGTGGTCGGTCATCTTCTTCCACTCGCGTGCTTCGGCAAGCGTGCGCAGGCATCCGGTGCAAAGCCCGGTCTTGCCGTCGAACTGGCACAGCTCGACGCAGGGTGATTTGACGGCCATTGCGGCTCCGAATACAGGGTAGGGGCTATATTAGCAAATTCGATGGGATGGCCATTTCCGTCGGGACTGCCTTGCTGGCGACGCGGTGTAGTATCGAGGATCGACAATTCCGAGATGCAAGCCCGAACGCCATCCCATGAATCGACCGCCGACCCACGCCGCCGCCGAAGAGCGCGCCGGCTTTCCCGACATTTTTCTCGTCTTCCTCCGGCTCGGCCTGACGTCCTTCGGCGGTCCGGTGGCCCATCTGGCCTATTTTCGCGAAGAATTCGTCGCGCGGCGCCGTTGGCTGGATGAGCGCGCGTATGCCGACCTGGTCGCCCTTTGCCAGTTTTTGCCCGGGCCCGCAAGCAGCCAGGTCGGGATGGCGCTCGGCCTGTCGCGCGCCGGCATCCCTGGCGCGATCGCCGCCTTCCTGGGTTTTACGCTGCCGTCGGCCGTTCTGCTGACCTTGTTCGCCCTGGGCGCGGCGGATGCCGGCATCGGCTCGAGCGGCGGCTGGCTGCATGGGCTCAAGGTGGTCGCCGTCGCCGTGGTCGCGCAAGCATTGTGGAGCATGGGCCGACAGATGGCGGCGGACAAGCTGCGCGCGACGATCGCCGTGGCCTCGGCGGCGACGATGACCTGGATGCCGGATGCGTTCGGACAGATCGCGGCGATCGTGGGCAGCGGGCTCATCGGTTGGGCCTGCCTGCGCATCGACACCGCATTGCCGCACAGCGCGCTGCCGGTGCCGATCGGACGCCGGACCGGGGCGCTGCTGTTGGCGGGTTTTTTCTTGCTCCTGCTCGGCTTACCGCTCGTCGCGCACGAAAGCGGCGCCTACGCCGTCAAGCTGTTCGACGGATTTTACCGTTCGGGCGCCCTGGTATTCGGCGGCGGCCACGTCGTGCTGCCGCTGCTGCAGTCGCTGGTCGTGCCGGCCGGATGGGTCTCCAACGACGCCTTCCTGGCCGGGTATGGCGCTGCGCAAGCCGTGCCGGGCCCGCTGTTCACCTTTGCCGCCTACCTCGGCGCCATCGCCAGCCGATCGCCTTCCGGCTGGACCGGCGCGGCCATCGCCGTCCTGGCCATCTTCCTGCCGGGCTTCCTGCTGGTCACGGGCACCATGCCGTTCTGGGAAAGCCTGCGCCGCCATGCTGGCATCCAACGCGCGATGTTGGGCATCAACGCGGCCGTGGTCGGCCTGTTGCTGGCCGCCTTCTACCATCCGGTCTGGACGAGTGCGATCCGCGCGCCGGCGGATTTCTGTGGCGCGGCGATCGCCTACCTGCTGCTGGTCTTCTGGAAGTGGCCGCCTTGGCTGGTCGTGCTGCTGGCGGCCGTCCTGTCCGGACTGAGCGCGGCCGCCACCTGACCGACGACGTTTACTGCGCCGCCAGCACCTGGATCTGCGCCGTCGCCTTCGGAGTCGGCCAGATCTTCGATTGCAGGCCGGTGCTGACCGCTACCTTCTGCCCGGCGCCGGTGTCGTAAGTGATCACGCCGCCGCTCACCGCGCCTTTCAAATCGCGCTGCCACAGCACCTTGCCGCCGGCGCTGTCGATGACGTAGAAATTGCCGCCCATGTCGCCGAAGAAAACCACGCCGCCGGCGGTCGGCGTCACGCCGCCGATGATCGGATTGGGCGCCTTGAAGCGCCAGCGCTGCTTGCCGCTGATCGCGTCGACCGAGGTCAGCCAGCCAGCCCATTTGGCTTTCGGGTCGAACTTGCCGAAGCCGTCCTTCGACGAGCCGGACCAGGCCTGGCCTTTGGACACCGAGGCGATCTTGTCGTCGGCGTCGACGTGGACGGTGGTGCACCAGTCGACCTGGCCGCTGAGCACGGCGTCGTGCGCCATGTCGTAGGCCGGTCCGTTCCACTCGGAGCCGCCCTGTGTGCCGGGGCAGAAGCGCGTGCCCTTGGGCGACAGCGGGGCGTCGGTGTTGAACTGGGTCGTCATCGGTTCCCGGTACAGGCGCTTGCCGCTCTTGCGCTCGAACGCATACAGAAAGCCGTCCTTCGGCGTCAGCGCCATCACCTCGGTGCCGTCCTTGGCCGTGAACAGGGCAGGGGCCGACGAGACGTCGTAGTCATGGAAGTCTTCCGGCACGATCGCGAAGTGGCGCTTGTAGGCGCCGGTCCTGGCGTCGAGCACGACGACCGAGCCGGCGTACAGGTTCTGGCCCTTGCGCAGCTGCTTGGCGAAGTCCGGTGCCGGATTGCCGCCCGGGACGTACAGTTCGCCGGCCGCGGGATCGAGCGAATACGAGGTCCAGGTCGCGCCGCCGGTGATTTCGATGCCGGGCGCGTTGTTCCAGGTCGCGCTAGGGGCCGGTCCGGCGCCCTGCGGGCCGCGCGTGACGTCGCCGGGCGACTTCGGCACCAGGTAGTATTCCCAAACGATTTTTCCGGTCGCACCATCGAGCGCAACCATGCGTCCCTTGACGCCGCGGTTGTCGCCGCCGGCGTTGCCGATGAAGACCAGGCCGTTCCAGGCGATCGGCGCGGCCGGCACCGTTTCGCCCTTGTCCTGGTCGGCGATCTGCGTATGCCACAGGCGTGCGCCGGTCTTTTCGTCATACGCATACACATTGCCGTCCGAGCCGCCGCGGAACACCCGGCCGTTCTCGATCGCGACGCCGCGCTGCACGCGCAGGTAGCTGCTCTTGAAATCCTCGTGCATGCGCCAGTTCAGCTTGCACGTATCCGGGTCGATCGAAAAGGTATCGTGTTCGGTGGTGGCGAACAGGGCGCCGTCGACCTGCACCAGTCCGGACTGGAAGCCGGTCGATTCGCCGGTATCGTAGGTACAGACGAGCTTCATGGCGCCGGCATTGGCCGGCGTGATGCCGCCCAGCGGCGAGAAGCGCTCCGAGGCGACGGTCCGGTTGTAGCTTGGCCAGTCGGCGGTCGGCGCGGCGTGCAGCGTGGGCATGCCGAGCGCGAGCGCGGCGCTGCCTAGAAACAGAGTGAATGGTCGCATGGGCGTCCTCGATGTGGTCGGTTTGTCATGCCAAGTGTAGCAAGCCGTGCCGGCGGGGACTGTTCAGCTGGTGGAAATGAGTTTTCCATTCGTAACAGTCTTTTTCCGGAAGCTGGAGCGCAGCATGAAACGTGTACACTCCGATTTATTTGTGCTGTAGTCCAATGGCTGCTGATCAACATACCAACTCGTCCCCGACCCATTCTGCCGCGCGCACGCCGCGCACCTCGCGCGACCTGACCATTGCCGTGCTGGCGCTGGCCGCCGTGCTCGGCGCCGGCCTGGTATCGGCGCACGCCGCCAAGCCGGCCGCGGCCGCGTCCACGCCTGCCGCCAAGCCCGCACCGGCACCCGTGCCGGCGCCCGCGCCCGCGCCGATCAAGCTCGACACCGTGACGGTGCAGCGCGGCGACATCCAGGAGACGGTCGAGGCGACCGGCAAGCTCCAGCTGCACAAATGGGCCGACGCGTACGCCCAGATCGGCGGCCAGGTCAAGGAAGTGGCGGTGGCCATCGGCGACACGGTCAAGGCCGACCAGGTCCTGCTCGAAATCGCCCCAAACCAGCAGCTCACCAAGCTCGAGAGCGCGCGCGCCCAGATGGCGCGGCTGCAGGCCGACCTGGCCGACCAGCGCGCGCAAGCCGAGTTCGCCCAGCTGCAGTTTCAGCGCCAGACCCAGCTCAAGGCCCAGAATGCGACGCGCCAGGAAGCCTTCGAATCGGCGCGCATGAATGCCGCCTCGGCGAGCGCCCGCGTCGACGCGATCACGGCCCAGATCCACGAACTCGAAGCGACCTCGAAGATCGACGAGGATGCGCGCCAGCAGACCCACGTCAAGGCGCCGATCGGCGGCACCGTGGTGTCGATGGCGGTGCGGCCCGGCCAGATGGTCGCCGCCGGGCAGCCGGCGGCGCCGCTGCTGCGCATCGCCGACTTGTCGGACTTGACGGTGGCGGCGCGCGTCGCAGAGAAAGACGTGACGCGCCTGCGGCCCGGCATGGCAGCCAGCTTCAGCACGCCCGGTTATCCCGGCAAGCGCTGGTCGGGCAAGCTGCGCCAGGTGATTCCGGTCCCGGCCGATGGCAGCGGCGAGCAGGGCAAGGAAACCTTCTACACCGTGCTGTTCGAAGTGAAGAACCCGGACCACGAACTGATGAGCGGCATGAGCACCCATGTGCAGTTCGTCGTCGCGCAGGCGCGCGACGCGCTGCTGCTGCCGTCGAAGGTGCTGGGCGCCGCGGACGAGGATGGCATGGTCGAGGTCAACGTGGTCGAGGCCGGCCAGCGCGTCAGCGCGCGCAAGGTCAAGCTCGGGATGCGCGACGCGCGCCAGGCGCAGATCCTGTCCGGCTTGGGCGCGGACGACAAGGTGCTGGTCGGTCCGGTGCCCAAGGCGCTGGCGGCGCCGGTCGCGGCAACTTCCGCGAGCAAGCCGCCGGCGCTCCCGGTCCCGGCGCCGGCATCGGGTTCGTGAGGGCGCGCCCATGACGCATCGCGCTTCGATACCGCCGTTGCCTTTCGTCCGCCGCGCGGCCGCGCTGCTGGCCGGCCTGGCCTGCGCCGTGCTGGCCGGCTGCGCCAGCCACGGCCCGGTCACGCAGGCGCCGCCCAAGGTCGACCTGCCGGCCGGCTGGAACGGCGCCGCGGCGCCGAACCACCAGGAGTGGCCCGACAAGCATTGGTGGCAGCGCTTCGGCAGTCCCGAACTGAGCCGCCTGGTCGACGAAGGTCAGTCCAGCAACCTCGAGCTCGCGGGCGCGCTCGCGCGCGTGAAGCAGGCCGAGGCCGAGGCGCGCATCGCCGGCGTCTCGCTGCTGCCCACCGCCAGCTTCTACACCGACGCCAGCCGCGCCATGCCGATCCGCCGCGGCAGTCCCAGCACCTCGGCCGACAGCGGCGTGCAGGTGTCGTACGAGATCGACTTCTGGGGCAAGAACAAGGCCAGCGTGGCCTCGGCCGAGGCGTCGCTCGAGGCCAACCGATTCGACCGCCAGACCGTGGCGCTGACGGTCACCAGCGGCATCGTCGCGACCTATCTGCAGGTGCTGTCGCTGCACGACCGCCTCGCCGTCGCGCGCGAGCACGTGGCCAATGCCGAGCACGTGCTGACGCTGGTCGAGGCGCAGGCGGGCGCTGGTTCGGCCTCGCCGCTCGACCTGGCGCGCCAGCGTTCGGCCGTGGCGCAGCAGAAAGCCGAGATCCCGGACCTGGTGCAGCAGGAGCGCGAGGCGCAGGCGGCGCTGGCGATCTTGCTCGGCAAGACGCCGCAGACCTTCTCGGTCGCGCCGAAGGGCCTGGACACGATCACCTTGCCCGAGGTGTCGCCCGGCCTGCCGTCCGAACTGCTGGCGCGCCGGCCCGACATCCGCCGCGCCGAGGCCGACCTGGCCGCCGCCGACGCCAACATCGCCGTCGCGCGCGCCAACCTGTTCCCCAGCATTAACCTGACCGGCGCGATGGGCGCGCAGAGCAGCGCCTTGCTGTCGATCCTGAACGCGCCCAACCTGCTGGCCAACGTCAGCGCCTCGCTGATGGCGCCGATCTTCGACGGCGGCCGCCGCGAGCGCGAGCGCGACTATGCGATCGCGCGCAAGCAGGAACTGGTGCAGGTGTACCGCGCGACCGTGATTGCGGCGCTGTCCGAAGTCGACACCGCGCTCGGCCAGATCCACAGCCTGGACGAGCAGCAGCGCCTCAAGAAGCTCGAACTCGAGCAGGCGCGCCAGGCCTACGACCTGTCCGAGATCCGCTACCAGTCCGGCGCCGAGGATTTCATGACGGTGCTCGACACCCAGCGCGCCTTGTCGGACGTGCAGAACGACATGGGTATCCTGAAGCTCAAGCGGTTGCAGGCGACGGTGTCGCTGTACAAGGCGCTCGGCGGCGGCTGGAAGGACGAGCCGGACCCGGCCAAGCCCGAGCAGGCCAAGCCGGCGCGCGCCAAGACCTGATCGGCCGGCCGCGCATCCAAGCTATAGCGCGGCCTGTTGCGCGGCCTGCAGCGGCTGCGCGCGCAGCCAGCGCTCGATCGTCTCGGGCGGCGCCGGCTTGCTGTACAGGTAGCCCTGGTGACAGTCGCAGCCGAAGCTGACCAGCATGTCGCGCGCACCTTCGGTCTCGACGCCCTCGGCGATCACGTCCAGGTTCAGGCTTTGGGCCAGCGCGACGATGGTGCGGGCGATCGCGGTGTCGTTGCTGTCGGTGAGGATGTCGCGCACGAACGAGCGGTCGATCTTGAGCGTGTCGATCGGCAGCTGCTTCAGGTAGGACAGCGACGAGAATCCGGTGCCGAAGTCGTCCAGCGCGAACGAGACGCCGGCCGCGCACAACTCGCGCATCTTGACGATCGTGTCCTCGATGTTCTCGACCAGCATGCTCTCGGTCAGCTCCAGCTTGAGGCGCGCCGGCGGCGCCCCGGTGCGCTCGAGGATGGCGATGACGTCGCGCACGAAACCGGCGTCGCGCAGCTGGCGCGCCGAGATGTTGACCGCCACCACGGCCTGGCCCAGCAGCGGGTCGTCCCGCCACGCGCCGATCTGGCGGCAGGCTTCTTCCAGGATCCACAGCCCGAGCGGCACGATCAACCCCGACTCTTCGGCGAAGGGAATGAACTTGACCGGCGCGACCAGGCCCTGATGCGGATGGCGCCAGCGCACCAGCGCCTCCAGCCCGAACACGCCGCGCCGCGCGTGCATCTGCGGCTGGTACTCGAGCGTGAACTGGCCGCCGGCCAGCGCGGCGCGCAAGTCCGATTCGAGATGCACGCGTTCCAGCATCTCGCTTTGCATGACCGGATCGAACAGGCAGATGCGGTTCTTGCCCATGCCCTTGGCGCGGTACATCGCCACGTCGGCGCGCTTCAGGGTTTCGCTGACGGTCAGGTCGTCGTCCGCGAACAGCACGATGCCGATGCTGGGCGTGGTGTGGTGCTGGTAAGGGCCGATCTGGTAGGCCTCGCTCAGGCGCGCGCGGATGCGCTCGGCCAGCGCGCACGCCGCCTGGCTGGCCGCGTCGGCGGATGCGCCCGGGCCGGTCAGCATCACCACGAATTCGTCGCCGCCGAGGCGCGCCACCAAGTCGCCGTCCTGGACGCTGGCGCGCAGGCGTCGCGCCACCAGTTGCAGCAACTGGTCGCCGACGTCGTGCCCGCGCGTGTCGTTGAGCGACTTGAAGTTGTCCAGGTCGATGAACAGCAGGGCGCCCTGCGCGCGCGGACGTCGAGCGCTGCCGATCGCGGCCTCGAGCCGTTCCAGCAGCGCCTGGCGGTTGGGCAGGCCGGTCAACTGGTCGTGATAGGCCAGCGACTGGATCCTGGCGATGTGCTTCATGTTGGCCAGCTCCGAGGCGACCCGCGCGCTGAAGATGCGCATGCTCGATTCGATCAGCTCGGTGTCCGAGAGCTTGCTCTCGTACAGCACGAAGACCGAGCCGATCACCTCGCCCGCGCCGTTTTCCAGGCGCGCGCCGACACAGGCCTGGAACGGGTCCGGGCCGAACAGGCAGGCGTTCGGGAAACGCTCGAGCAAGCCCTCGGTCACCACGCATACCGGGCTGGTGAACATGGTCGCGCACGGCGTGCCCGCCAGCGCGTAGCCGAAGCCTTCGATGAACTGGCCGTGCGCCACCGCGGCGATGATCTCGCCGCGCTGCTCGGCCGGAGAAAACAGCGCGATGAAGGCGGCGTCGGCGTTGACCGCCTCCGCCATGTGGGCGACGATCTGCTCGAAGAAGCGGTGATCGGTGTGCGAGGACACGCCCGCCGCCAGCGTCGAGACGGCCGAGCGCATGCGGTTCTTCTCGGCCTGGACGCGCAGGTGGGCGATGCCGAAGCTCAGCTCGTCCGCCAGCGCCTGCAGCAGGTGGAACTCGTCGTCCGACGGCCGGTGCGGTTCGGTGGCGTACAGCGATATGGCGCCGATCGGCCGGCCTTCGTCCCGCAGCGGCAGGCAGATCACCGCCTTGGCGCCGAAGCGGTCGGCGACGCCGCGCCAGCGGGCAAACGCGGGCGCCGCGTCGATGTTCTCGATCACCTGCACGGTCCCGGTGCGCACTGCCGTGCCGGCCGGACCGAGGCCCAGGCCGTCGGGTGCATCGGCGTCCCAGCTGATTTCCATCCCGAGCAGCATTGCCGCGTCGGCCGCGTCGGCCGAGGTGGCGGCGACGCGCACGTGCTTGCCGGCGTCGTCGTCGGCGAAACCGGCCCAGGCATTGCTGTAGCCGCCCACGTCGCGCGCCAGCCGGCAGATACCGTCTAGAAGTTCGTCGCGGTCCTTGACGCGCATGAGCAGCTGGCTGCAGGCGCTGCGCAGGTTCAGCGCGCGGTTCAGGCGCGACAGCTCGATCTCGGTTTTCTTGTGCTCGGCCAGGTCGATGAAGCTGCCCACCACCGACACCAGCTGGCCGTTGCGGTCGCGGATCGCTGCGCCCTTGTCGAACACGTGCGTGTAGGAGCCGTCGGGCCGGCGCAGGCGGTATTCGGCGGCCCAGCGTTCGACGCTGCCGTCCATCAGCTGCAGGAATCCGGGGATCACCCAGCCGCTGTCGTCCGGATGGACCCGTTCTTCCCAGCTGCGGTCGGACAGCAGCGTCGTATCCGAGGCGAGGTCGTAGATGGCCTTGGCCTGAGCGCTGCGCCAGACGGTCCTGGTGCGCAGGTCGACTTCCCAGATCAGGTCGGTCGAGACCAGCGCCCAGCTCTCCAGCCGCAGCATGTGCGCCTGCAGTGCGTCCTGGGCCGCTTTCTGCGCCTGGATGCTGGTGCAGACGACGATCGAGCCGAGCTTGCGCCGGGTGCCGGGTTCGAGCATGACCTTGACCGTCACCGAAAACCATTGATAGGCGCCGTCGCGGGTCAGCTTGCGCACTTCCAGCGCGCGCGCCGCCGCGCCGTCGCGCACCTGGCCGGCCACGTCGGCGCGAATCGGCTCGACGTCGTCCGGGTGGATCAGGTCGTAGGCCTGCTTGTCGCGCAGCTCGGCCAGCGTGTAGCCGAGGATGACCGCGTACGACGGCGAGATGTAGACGTAGCGGCCGTCCGGGTCCAGGTGGGCGATCAGGTCGCTGCTGTTCTCGGCCAGCAGGCGGTACTGCGCCTCGCTCCTGGCCAGCGATTCGTTCGCGCTCTTGTGCGCGCTGATGTCGACGATGCTGCCGAGGTGGCCTTCGAAGGCGCCGGCCGCATCGAAGCGCGGCGCCGCGCTCTCCAGCACCCAGCGCACGCCGCCATCGGATTTCTTCAAACGGTATTCGACCTTGTACTCGCGCTGGCCGCGCCGCGCCTGCGCCAGCCGTTCGCGAATCGCGCACCAGTCGTCTTCGTGCACGAACGCCGACCAGTCGTCGACAGTGACGGTGCGCACGTCGCCCGAGAGGCGCCGGGCCACGTCCGGGTTCAGGTAGGTGCACTGTCCGGCAGGGTCGGCCATCCAGAAGATCGCCTCGCAGGTGTCGACGATGTCCTGGAGGTCTTGGCGGGGGCCGGGCGGCGGGTGGTCGAGCATGGAGAAGTCGAAGATAACGGTAAGAAAAGGCGGTCGCGACGCCGGCTGCATCGAGCTTGTACTCAACAGTCAAAAATGCAGGCAGATACAATTTTACTTGAGCTAGCGCAATATTTACGCAGTGGTCGGAGTATGTGGAAATTGAACAACGGCGAGGACCGGCCCGTTAATCGCTGGCGTATTCGAGTACTGTACATTTATACAGTATCATGTCCATCATTCGGTTATTGACGAGAAGCGGGGCATGAGCACACAACATACGATTGCAACGGACACCACCGCCGTGCCAGCCGATTTTCCGCAGGAGGCCGGCGGCACGCCCATGAATCGCTGCCTGGACTGGAACGTCTGCGAGGAGCTGGCGCTGCACCTCGCGGGAGAGTGCGCGCGCCTGCAGGCGGAAAGCGAGCGCTCGGTGCGTCCGGTCGACATCCTGCTCAAATCCTACCGCCTGGTCGAGTCGCTCGGCTGGGGCGAGCCGCCTTTGCTGCGCTGGATCGTGCGGCGCGTCGCGGCCCTGCTGGACTGGCCGGCGCCGGACATCGCGCGTCCTGTGTAAGTGGCATGGGCGTGACGTCGTTTTGTTTGGCATGCCGGGCACGGCCGTGTAATCTTTATTGAACGACAAGCGCGAGCCGGAACAGGCCGCGCCAACGACAATAACGACAGGTTTGTGGAGAGACGATTGATCACACGACGCATGATGCGCTTGCGCGCCGCTTGCCCGCTTTTGCTAGCGCTGCTGGCCGCGCCACTCACCTGGGCGCAAGGCAGCGCCGACACCCATGCCGACCGGCAGGCGGCGCAGGCCGGCGCCGCCTTTGCCGGCGGCGACAAGCTGGCGCTGCGCTGGGAGCTGCAGCGCACGCTGTTCTCGCAGCAGGCGCCGGGCGGGCGCACGCAGGCGCGCCTGGCGCTGGCCAACCATGACAGCCGGCCGCTGCCGGCGCAGGGCTGGTCGCTGTACCTGAACTTCATGGACGGCGTCGAGACCGGGCCGCTGGCGGGCAAGGTGATCCTCGAACAGGTGGCGGCCAACCTGTTCCGCCTGCGTCCGGCGCCGGACTTCCCCGGCCTGGCGCCCGGCCAGCGCCTGGACATCGTCTACTATCACCCGCACCCGGTGGTCAAGCTGGCGCGCGCGCCGAGCGGGCCCTACCTGGTCTACGACGCCGACCCGGAGCACGCGATGGCGCTGAGCGATTTCGCGCTGCTGCCGCTCACCGGGCCCGAGCAGATCGACGAGGGCAGCAGCGGCGCATCGCCGATAGTGACCGCGCAGGACACCTACCAACGCAATGCCGGCGCGGATGTGCTGCCGGCCGCGCAGGTGCCGCCGGTGCTGCCCACGCCGCTGCAGCTGCACAAGGGCGCCGGCACGCTCGCGCTGCACGGCCTGCCGGCGATCGACGCGACGGCCGCGCTGGCGAACGAGGCGGCGCTGGCGCGCTCGCTGTTGACGACCAACCTTCCAGCCAGCCCGGCGGCCGGCGGGCCACCGCTGCGCCTGGCCATCGGCGGCGTGCCGGGCCAGGCCTCGCCCGAGGCGTACCGCTTGACCATCCGCGCCGATGCCGGCATCGAGATCGTCGGCAACAGCGCGGCCGGCATCGCCTACGGCCTGCAATCGCTGCGCGACCTGCTGCCACTGCCGGGCGCGAAGGGCGCGAAGGGCGGCATGATCAGCTTGCCCGAAGTGAGCATCGTCGACGCCCCGCGCTTCGCCTACCGCGGCTTCCAGCTGGATGTGGCGCGCAACTTTCACAGCAAGGAAACGGTGTTCAAGTGGCTCGACCTGATGGCGCGCTTCAAGCTGAACACCTTGCACTTCCACCTGACCGACGACGAAGGCTGGCGCCTCGAGATCGCCGGCTTGCCCGAGCTGACCTCGGTCGGTGCGGTGCGCGGCTACAGTGCCAAGCCGCTGGTGCGCCTGCAGCCGGCCTACGGTTCCGGCCCCGATCCGCGCGACCCGCACGGCAGCGGCTATTACACGCGCGCCGACTACATCGAGATCCTGCGCTATGCGAAGTCGCGCCACATCGAGGTGATTCCGGAGATCGAGATGCCCGGCCACGCGCGCGCGGCCGTGCAGGCGATGCGCGCGCGTCATGCGCGCCTAGAAGCGCAGGGACGGGCGGACGCCGGCGACTACCTGCTCGACGACGCCGCCGACCGCTCGGTGTACAAGTCAGCGCAGATGTACACCGACAACGTGATCGACCCCGGCCTGGACTCGACCTTCCGCTTCATCGAGCACGTGGTCGACCAGGTGGCGGCGCTGCACCGCGCAGCCGGCGTGCCGCTGCACACGATCCACATGGGCGGCGACGAACTGCCCAACGGTGCCTGGGAAGGCTCGCCGGCCAGCCTGGCGCGCATGAAGAAGGAACATTTGGAGAGCAGCGCCGACCTGTGGGACTATTTCTACGACCGCGTCGACGCCATCCTGCGCCGCCGCGGCCTGGCTGCCTCGGGCTGGGAGGAACTGGCGGCGCGCAAGACCGCGCTGGCCGGCCGTCCGAAGCTGATCCCCAATCCCCGCTTCACCACGCGCGGCTTCACCGCCTGGGTCTGGAACAATACCGAAGGCGCCGAGGACTTCGCCTACCGCCTCGCCAACGGCGGCTACGACATCGTGCTGGCGCCGGTCACCAGCATGTACATGGACATGGCCTACAACGCCAATCCGGAAGAGCCGGGCCAGAACTGGGGCGGCTACGTCGAACTCGACACCGTCTACGACTTCATCCCGCTCGACTACCTCAAGGGGGCCGGTCGCGCCGCGCGCGTCGGCAAGGATGGCTTGAGCGATTACGGCAAGCGCCGCGTGAAGGGGCTGGAGGCGACGCTGTTCACCGAGACCGTGCGCGATCCGGCCCGCATCGACTACATGGTGATGCCGCGCCTGGTCGCGGTGGCCGAGCGCGCCTGGGCGGCGGACCCGGCCTGGGCGCTCGAAGCCGATCCGGCCAGGGCCGAGCCGCTGCACCGCGCGGCCTGGTCAGGCTTCGTCAACGCCCTCGGCCAGCGCGTGCTGCCGCGCCTGGACCTGGACGGTTCGAACGTCGCCTATCGCATCGCGCCGCCCGGCCTGAGCGTGGATGGCGACCGGGTGCTGGTCAACCACGTCATGCCCGGCTTCGTGCTGCGCTACACGGTCGACGGCAGCGAGCCGAGCGCGGCCAGCAAGATCGTCGACGCTCCGATCGCCGAGCGCGGCCTGATCCGGGTGGCCGCCTTCGACCGCAACGGCAGGCGCGGCATGAGCGCGAGCATCGACCGGCGCTGAGCGTCGGATGGCATCGGCGCGCTGCGCGTGCGCGTCCGGCAGGTTTTGCCGCGCTGCGGCACAATCGCATTCAGCTCATCACATCGGCTCATCAACGAAAGGAAACCAAGTATGGACAAGACCGTCAAAGTGCCGGGTCCCGACCACCCGATCGCCATCATGCCATCCGCCAAGCGCGTCACAGTGGCCATCGGCGAGACCGTCATCGCCGACACCAAGCACGCGCTGTCGCTCAAGGAAGCCGCTTACCCGGCGGTGCTGTACATCCCGCGCGCCGACGTGCACATGGACTTGCTGATCCGCAGCCAGCACAGCACCTACTGCCCGTACAAGGGCGATTGCAGCTACTACAGCATCCCGTCGGCCGGCGAGCGCGGCGAGAATGCGGTGTGGACCTATGAGCGGCCGCACGACGCCGTCGCGTCGATCGCCAATCATCTGGCCTTCTATCCGGACCGCGTCGAGATCATCACGCTCGATTGAACGCGCCTGCCGCGGCAGGGAAGGGCCGGGTCCTGCGTTGCGGGTCCCGGCCCTTCGCATTTCAACTCGGCGAACCGGCGTAGCTAAAACGCAACATCAATACCACTCATGTGCAGTTTTACCACAGCTGCGCGGCGTATCCACCCTGCATCGCTTAGATACCACTCTTAGACCGGCGCAGCGGCCAGCCCCTTATGCACCCATAACATAAGCTCATGCGAGCGTACCACCTGTGGAAACGCTTCCACCGGGCGCGGGCGCGGCACCGATCGAATACAAAATCGACAAGAAATTGGTAGTGATCTGGTATCGAACCCTTGTATATTGAGCAGCACTGGTTCTACCGAAGCAGGACCGGCGCGGCAGACACCACACCAACAAGACGTCATTCGAAGCTCACCAAGGGGAAGCACATGAAAGATCCGAAGCCAGCAGCCAGCAAGCGTCAGCAACCACCTTCCGATACCAGCCTGACGCCGGCGGCCCTTGCCGTCGCGCTGCTGGTGCTGGGCGTCGCCAACGCCGCGTCGGCGCAGAATGCGACCCAGAACCCGGTGCCCGACAGCGCCACCGGCGACGCGCCGACCAACACCGTGATCGTCTCGGGCATCCGCGCTTCCCTGCAGCAGTCGCTGGCGGTCAAGCGCAACGCCGACAGCAACGTCGAGGTCATCACTGCCGAAGACGTCGGCAAGATGCCGGACAAGAACGTGGCTGACTCGCTGCAGCGCCTGCCGGGCGTGAACATCAGCTCCTCGGCGGCCGGTTCCGGTGGCTTCGACGAGAACGACCGCGTCAGCCTGCGCGGTACCGCGCCCAGCCTGACCCAGACCACCATCAACGGCCATGCGCTGTCCTCGGGCGACTGGTTCGTGCTCGACCAGGTCGGCGGCGCGGTCGGCCGCAGCGCCAGCTATTCGCTGCTGCCGTCCGAGATCGTCGGCCAGGTCATCGTCCACAAGACCCCGACCGCCGACCTGATCGAAGGCGGCGTCGCCGGCACCGTCGACATCATCACGCGCAAGCCGCTCGACTTCCGCCAGCCGCTGTCGTTCGAGGCCTCGGCGCAGGAAGTGCGCTCGACGCTGGCCAAGAAGAACGACCCGCAGTACAGCGTGCTGGCCAACTGGAAGAATGCCTCGAACACCTTCGGCGTGATGGTGCAGGGCTTTTCGGAAAAGCGCAGCCTGCGCCGCGACGGCCAGGAATTGCTGCAGTGGGCCCAGATCGCGCCGACCAGCAAGATCGCCAGCGCCCATCCCGACCTGGCCAACGTCTGGTATCCGCGCCTGATCGGCTCTTCGCTGTTCGAACAGGAGCGCCAGCGCAAAGGCGGCCTGCTCGACCTGCAGTTCAAGCCGACCCGTGACATCTCGTTCGACGCGACCTATTTCAGCTCGCTGCTCAAGGCCTCCAACTACAACCGCAACTACATGACCGACATGCTCGGTTCGGGCGTGATCGGCGGCGACGTGTCGCCCGATTCGTATTCGGTGCGCAACGGGACCTTGACCGCGGCCTCGTGGGCCAACCACGGCACCGCCGCCGCGCCGCTGCGCTACGGTATCGTCGACAACATCAATCGTCCGGGCGCCTACGCCAAAACCCAGTTCCTCGACTTGGACGGCCGCTGGCGCGTCACGAACGACCTCGACCTGACCGCCAAGGCCGGCATCACGCGCGGCACCGGCGCCACGCCGGCGCAGGGCGTGTACGAGGGCGACATCAACAACTCGGGCGTGAACTACCAGCTCAACGGCCTGGGCAACCCGGCCACGGTCCACTTCCCGAGCATTAACACGGCCAACTTCACCGGCACGCCGCTGGACTGGGTGTTCGGCGCCTCGCCGGCCTCGACCTTCGACGAAGAGAAGTATGCGCAGATCGATGCCGCCTACCGCCTCGAGGCCGGCCCGCTACGCCAGATCAAGTTCGGTTTCCGTGGCACCAACCACCATCGCAGCAACCTGGAAGTGTCGCAGGGCCCGAACTGGTCCAACACCAATCCGGGCAGCGCCGACACCAACCCGGCCTGGAACGGCAGCACCTATCCGGGCGACTTCGCCAGCGACCTGGGCGGCGACTTCCCGAAAAACGTCTGGCAGCTCGATCCGAACATTCTCTCGGCCTGGGGCGATCTGCACTCGAACCGCGACGTCAGCCGCACCTACTATCCGGACATGTTCAACCTGAAGGAAAAGACCAAGGCGCTGTATGTGTCGGGCGACTTCGAGGGCGATATGTGGAGCGGCAATGCCGGCGTGCGCATCGTGCGCACCGAAGGCACCTCCAACGGCTACCAGATCCTGCCGAACCAGCCGCCGGGCGGAAGCCTGCCGGCTTTCCCGTGGGGCGGCTTCGTGCAGCAGACCGCGGTCGACAACAACAGCACCTACGCGCTGCCGAGCGCGAACGTCAAGTTCGACGTCAACAAGGACGTGGTGGCGCGCCTGGGCGTGTCGCGCACCATGACCCGTCCGGACTTCGGCGCATTGGGCGGCACCGTCACGCTGACCGACGAGAACCACACCGGCAACGGCGGCAATGCGAAACTCAAGCCGGTCATCTCGAACAACATCGACGCGACCGTGCAGTGGTACTTCGCGCCGCGCGCGCTGGCCTCGGTCGGTCTGTTCTACATGGACCTGCGCAACTACGTCGGCTACGGCACCACCAGCGCCGTGTTCCTCGACAGCCGCGCCTCGCAGCAGACTGGGCAGGGCGTGTTCGCCACCTACACGATCACCGCGCCGATCAACGTCGACGCCAGCGTCAAGGGCGCCGAATTCAACCTGCAGGTCCCGCTCGGCATGGGCTTCGGCGCCGACACCAACCTGACGCTGGCCGACTCGAAGCAGGGCTTCGGCAGCTGCCCGGCGACGACCACCGTCACCAGCTCGGACCCGTGCGACATGCTGGGCGCGTCCAAGGTCACCGCCAACGCCAGCGCCTTTTACGAGAACGACGTGTTCAACGCGCGCATCGGCTACGCCTGGCGTTCGTCCTACCTGGCCGCGCAGGACCGCGGCACGCCGATGTACCAGGATGCCGTCGGCCAGCTGTCGGCCTCGGCCAACTGGAACATCACCAAGAACGTGACCCTGACCTTCAGCGGCCAGAACCTCAACAACCCGGTGCTGAAGAACTACGTGTACAACAAGGACCAGCCGAGGAGCTTCTACGTCAACGGCGCGCAGTATTATCTGGGCGTGCGCATCAAGTACTGATGCCGACCGTTTGACCGTTTGACCGCGCGCCGCGCCCGCCCCACAAGGCGGCCGCGGCGCGCATGTGCTTCCGTTATCCTGACGTCCATGACCCAGCCCATACGCGAATACACCCACGTCGACGCGGCCCTGCTGCACGGCAAGATCCTGCCGTCCGCCACGCCGGCGGTGCTGCGCGGTTTCAACGCCGACTGGCCGGCGATCGCGCACGCGCGCGCGTCGCCCGAAGCCATCTGCCGCTATCTGCTGGATTGCGACAGCGGCCATCCGGTCGATGCGCTGCTACTGCCGCCCAGGGAAAAGGGCCGCCTGTTCTACGCGCCCGATATGAACGGCTTTAACTTCGCGCGGCGCAGGCTGCCGGTCTCGCAGGTGATCGAGCAGCTGGCGCGCTACTCGCAATTCGCCGAGGCGCCGGCGCTGGCGGTGCAAAGCGCGCTCGTCGACGAGTGCCTGCCGCGCTTCGGCCGCGACAACCGCCTGGCCTCGGTCGATGCGCTGGACGCGGCGCCGCGCATCTGGATCGGCAACGCGATCGTCACGCCGGCTCACTTCGACGAGTCGGAAAACATCGCCTGCGTGGTGGCCGGGCGGCGCCGCTTCACGCTGTTCGCGCCGGAGCAGGTCGGCAACCTGTACATCGGCCCGCTCGACTACGCGCCCACGCCTACGCCGATTAGCATGGTCGACTTCAGCGCGCCCGACCTGGCGCGCTTCCCGCGCTTCGCGCACGCGATGGGGGCCGCGCTGGTGGCCGACCTGGCGCCCGGGGATGCGATCTACATCCCGTCGCTGTGGTGGCACCACGTGCAGTCGACCGGGCCGCTGAGCATCCTGGTCAATTACTGGTGGAAGGCGGCGCAGGCCGCCGACACCGGGCACACGCCAATGCAGGCATTGGCCATCGCCATGGACGCACTGCGCGCCTTGCCGCCGGCGCAGCGCCAGGCCTGGGCCGCCATGTTCGGCCATTACGTATTCGATGCCGGCGTCGACCCGGCTTCCCATCTTCCCGCGCACCGTCACGGTGTGCTCACCAAGGTCAGACCTCAATGAAAAAATTCGTGTTTGCCGCTGTGGTGCATGCTGCTTTGCTGGGCGCCGCCGCGCACGCCCACGCCGCGCCCGCCTTCGTCGCCGGTCCCTACCAGTACCTGCCGCTCACCCAGGGCGCCGCGCGGATCCTCCCGCACGGCACCCTGACCTGGGCCTTCGCCTCGGGCGAATGCGGCGACGAGGTCTGGTTCGACCAGAGCGCCGCCGACGTCGCGAAAAACGTCGCCATGTTCGCCAAAGCCGGCCGGCCCTACATCATCTCGACCGGCGGCGCCGAGCACATGTTCACCTGCGCCAGCGCGGCCGGCATGGAGCGCTTCCTGCAGCGCTACGATTCGGCCCGGCTGGTCGGCGTCGATTTCGACATCGAGGACAAGCAGACGCCGGAGCAGGTCGATGCGCTGATGGCCGCCATCAAGGACGCGCAGAAACGCCGCCCCAAGCTGCGCTACAGCTTCACGGTCGCCACCCACGCGGCCAGCGACGGCAGCCAGGACAGCCTGAACCCGCTGGGCGAAAGCATCCTGGCCGCCGTCAAGCGCCACGGCGTGCAGGATGCGGTGTTCAACCTGATGGTGATGGATTACGGCCCGGCCTCGCCGAAAGCCTGCGTGGTGAAGAACGGCGTGTGCGACATGGGCGCATCGAGCCTGCAGGCGGCGCGCAACGTGCACGCCAAATACGGCATTGCCTACGAGCGCATCGCGCTGACGGCGATGATCGGCATGAACGACGTCGTGTCGAACGTGTTTTCGGTCGCGGATGCGCGCACCATGGTCGACGGTGCGCGCAAGCTGAAGCTGGCCGGCGTGCATTACTGGTCGCTGGGGCGCGACAAGCCGTGCGACAAGCCGATGAGCGCGGCCAGCGATGCCTGCAGTGGCGTCGATGCCGCCGCCGGCGCGTTCGACGCGATCCTGTCGCAGGAGCGCTAGGACTTCAGGGGCGGGCGCGCCCCCATCGGAATCAGCTGCGACAACACCGCCACCGGCAGCGCCGCGATCATCACCCACAGAAAGAAGTGCTGGTAGCCCAGCGCCAGCTGGATGTCGCCGCTGACGTACTTGAACAGCGAGAAGCCGAGCTGCATGATGCCGGTCGAGAACGCGTAGTGCGCGGTCTGGTACTTGCCCGGCGCGACCACTTGCATCATGTACAGGATCAGGCCGACGAAGCCGAAGCCGTAGCCGAACATCTCTGCGCACAGGCCGGCGCCGATGACGGTCAAGTCGGTCGGCTGCGTCATCGACAGGTAGTAGAACACGGCGTTGGGCAGGTTGACCGCCAGGATCAGCGCCAGCATCGCGCGCTTCAGGCCGAGCCTGGCCGTGAAGTAGCCGCCGCCGATGCTGCCGACGATGAAGGCGACCGTGCCGACCGTGCCGTACACGGCGCCCACTTCCGCCGTGCTCAAGCCCAGGCCGCCCAGCTTGCGCGCCTCGCGCAGGAACAGCGGGCCGATGGTCTGTACCTGCGCCTCGCCGGCGCGGAACAGGATGATGAAGACGATCGAGACCCAGATGCCGGGCTTCCTGAAGTACTCGACGATGACTTGCCACAGCGTGCGCGCGATCGCGGCGGCATCATGACCGACTGCCGGCGTATTCTTCGCCAGCGGCAACGCCCAGCTGTTGTACAGGCCGAGGGCGACCAGCATCGCCGCGACGATGCAGAACACGATGGTCCAGGCCGAGACCGCGCCCATCGTCTGTTCCAGGTAGCCGGCCAGCAGCAGCAGGCCGCCGGCCGAGATGAAGCGGCCGGCGTTGAAGAAGGTGCCGGTCCAGCCGGCGTAGCGCGCCTGGCCGGTGTCGTCGAGGCTGGCGATGTACAGGCCGTCGCAGGCCACGTCGTGGGTGGCCGAGCAGATCGCGACCAGCGTCAGCATGGCCACGCAGGCGCCGAACCAGAACGGCAGGTGCAGCGCCGCCGCCACCAGTCCCAGGCACACGCCGCCCAGCAGCTGGAAGCTGACCACCACCCGCTTCTTGCTGGAGGCCAGCTCGAGGAAGGGGCTCCACAGCGGCTTGAAGATCCAGGCCGACATGATGGCCGCGGTCCAGTGGGCGATGTCGTCGTTGGCCACGCCCATGCTCTTGAACATCTGGCCGGCGACGATGGCCACGGCGTAGAAGGGCAGGCCCTGGGCGAAATACAGGCTGGGCACCCAGGTCAGCGGGCTGCGCGCCCTTGCCGACGCGGCAGGCGCCGACTGGGTCACGGGTTCGGTCATGTCCATGGCGGCATCCTCAAGCGGATCGTGGGTCGAACCCGGGCACCGGGATGCGGCCTGCGGCCTCGATCTCGCCCGCCAGCCAGGCGCTCACGGCCTCCAGTGCGGGCGGCGCGAAGCCGTAGGTGAGCAGGGCGGGGGCATCGAAGTCGAGCGCCTGGTAGGGATTCCACAGCGCCAGGTGCAGGTCGGGCGTCCAGTTCGCGCGTGCGTGCGCGCCGTAGCGCATGCGGCTGGTCGAGGCCAGCATCGTCGAGCGCCCGTCCCGCGGCAGGGTCGCCCAATCGAAACGGTCTTCGTCATCGAAGGTGACCAGGTCGACGTCGTAATGCCGGCGCAGCATGTCGGCGACGGTCGCCGCCGGCACGCCGGCCTCCGACACGCCGTCGCTGACCACGTCCGCGCGCGCCACCAGGCGCACCCGGCTGCCCGGCGGCGGGCGCTGCGGGTTGCGGTAGGCCGTCAAGCCGTGGCGCCAGGCCCGGGCCATCAGCGCGCGATCGGCGTCTTCCTGTGGATAGGGTGTTGCATGGGCCGGATAGCGCCGCGCCAGCGCGCGCAGGCGTTCCACACGCGCGTGCGCGCCCGCGACGCTCAAGCTGCCGTCGGCCAGTGCCGCGGCGATGGCGTCGATGGTTTCACGCTGCGTGACAGCGGTGCCGAGCGCCATCACCATGTCGGCGCCGGCCTGCAGTGCGCGCACCGCGGCCTGGCCGGCGCCGAAGCGGCCGGCGATCGCGTGCATGTCCATGCCGTCGGTGATGATCACGCCCTGGTAATTCCACTCCTCGCGCAGCAGGCCGTGCAGGATGCGGCGCGACATCGTGGCCGGCATGTCGGCATCCAGTGCCGGGTAGACGATGTGCGCCGTCATCAGGGCCGGCGCATGCGGCGCGGCCGTGCGGAAGGGCTTGAACTCGAAGTCGGCCAGTTCGGCCCAGGGTTTGTCGACGCGCGGCAGGTCGCGGTGCGAATCCACGTGGGTGTCGCCGTGGCCGGGGAAGTGCTTGACGCAGCAGGCCACGTCTTCACGCAGGCTGCCTGCCATCCAGGCCAGCGCCAATTCGGCCGCGCGCGCGGGATCGGCGCCAAACGAGCGCTCGGCGATGACCGGGTTGTCCGGGTTGTTGTTCAGGTCCAGCACCGGCGCGAAGTTCCAGTTGAAGCCGAGCGAGCGCACGCCGCGCGCCACCGCGGCGCCGACTTCGCGCGCCAGATCGGGATCGTCGGCGGCGCCGAGCGCCATCGCCGCCGGCGGCTGCGGCAGCCAGGTCGCGCGCACCACGGCGCCGCCTTCCTGGTCGATGCCGATCAGCGCGTTCGGTCCCATCGCCGCGCGCAGGTCGGCGGTCAGCTTCGACAGCTGGGCAGCGTCGACCATGTTCTGGCGGAACAAGCAGACGCCGCCGATCCGGTAGTCGCGCAGGAAGGCGGCGGTGGCGTCGTCCAGCGTGGCGCCGGGGAAGCGGATCATGATCAGCTGGCCGGCCAGCTGCTTGAGCTCATCGTTCATCGCCGTACCTCGGCCACGTACTCGTAATAATCGCTGCGGCAGTACGAGTGGGTGAGCTCGACCGCGGCGCCGCTTTCCAGGTAGCTGACGCGGGTGATGTGCAGCATCGCGGCGCCCGGCTCGATGCCGGCCAGGCGCGCCTGCTCGGCGCTGGCGTTGACAGCGCGGATGTGCTGCAGCGCGCGCGAGGGCACGGCGCCGCGCTCTTCCAGGTAGCCGTACAGCGAATTGGCGACCGCGTGCGGGTCCGGCATGTAGACCGTGGGGATGGTGCTGGTCTCGATCGCCATCACGACGTTGTCGGCGGTGCGCAGGCGTTTCAGGCGCGCCACCGGCATGCTCGGCGACAGCCCCAGCGACAGCAATTCGAGCGGCGTCGCCATGCCGATCTCGCGCTGCAGCCAGCGCGAGCCGGCGGTGAAGCCGCGCTGCTTGAGCTCTTCCGAAAAGCTGGTCAGACGCGACAGCGGTTGCTCGAGCTTGGGCGTGATGTAGGTGCCGGAGCCGCGCCGCCGGGTCAGCATGCCGCGCTCGCACAGCATGTCGATCGCCTTGCGCGCGGTGACGCGCGAAATCTCGAGCATCTCGGACAGCGTGCGCTCGGACGGCAGCGCCTCGTTGGCGCGCCAGTCGCCGCTGATGATGCCGCTGGAGAGCTTGTTCGCGACCTGGATGTAGAGCGGCGTGCCGCTGTGGGCGTCGGGCCGGAATCCGGCGAGCTGGTCGAGGGCGTTCACGATGCCGGCCCTGCGTGGATGCCGATGCCGTCGCCGCCGATGAGAGAGTCGATCATTGAGCCGCCTGATGATTGATGAGCTGTCAACTTTCAACACACTATAGGTTGGCTATATCCGCATGTCAACAGGTCTTTAACTGGTATCTCTTCGTCTCTTGGCGGGGCCGTTGCGTCTAGCCCACGTATGCCCGCAAGCTATTGATGGGAAAAGGAAAATAGCCGCCCTGGAGCTCAAGCCGGCGTGCTACCGGTATGAGGCCACAGCACGGCGGCGAGAGCGAGCGCAGCGGCATCGGCGCCTGCCGTCCGCCGCCCCCGGCCGGGTCCGGCGAGAATGAACGATTGAACCGTATGGCGAGGAGGGGGCGATGGCGCGCAAGGCCACGATCGAATTGGACCAGGTGCGACGCTACCTGGAACCGGGACCGGTGGTGCTGGTCTCGTCCCGGCATGGGGACGAACGCGACATCATGGTGATGGGCTGGCACACGGTGATGGAATTCACGCCGTCGCTGGTCGGCTGCGTGATCGCCGCCGGCAACCATAGCTTCGAGCTGATCCGCGCCAGCCGCGAGTGCGTCATCAACCTGCCGACGACAACGCTGCTGGACGCCGTGCTTGGCATCGGTTCGACCAGCGGCACCGACATCGACAAGTTCGATGCGTTCAGGCTGACGCCAGAGGCTTGCGAGCAGGTCGGCGCGCCCGCGATCGCCGAATGCCATGCGCAGTTCGAGTGCCGCCTGCACGACGACAGCCTGGTCGAGCGCTACAATTTCTTCATCTGGGAAGTCGTCGCGGCGCGCGCGCTGCGCATGCCGGCGCATCCGGAAACACTGCACTACAAGGGCGACGGCACCTTCATGGTGTCAGGGAAGGTCATCCATCGGCAGCGCGCCGGGCTGAAGTGAAGGCGGGCGCATCGAGGCACGCAGTCAACGGTCTTCGAGTCAAAGATCTTCGGCGCGCACCTGCCGGCTGGTCAGGACCCGGCGGATCACGGCGCCGCCGACGTCGCGCGCCTTGAGGAATTCGATGGCGCCGATGGAGCCTAGGCTGGCCTGGACCAGCATGCCTTGACGGACGATGCCGGCAATGTCGATGGTGTGGTCCGAGCGGCGGTCGATGTGTTGCGTTTGCATGGGGTGTCCTTGGTCGGGTGAAGGCCGATGTGTGTTCATGCTTTGGTGGTGACTGTAATCGCAAGCCCCGGCGCTGGGAATGGATGCTTTGCCCGCCCGGACTTCAGCGCAGTCCTACAGCCAAAAAAATGCAGGCAAAAAAAATCCGCCGACCGCGAGGCCGACGGATTGAACTAGCCCTGTGAAGAGATAGGAAGAAGACCGGACAATCTTAATACGTTGGCGTGTCAGTTTCGTGACACGCTGTCAAAGCCGCCTCAACAGCCGGCGCCGTCACTGTAATGCGCCAGGCTGGTCCCGCTCTCGCTGTGGTAGGCCAGGCTGCATTCCGGATGCTGCGCATCGACCGCGATCACGCCGGCCACGCGGGTATCGTAGCCGTCGGCCAGCCCGGCCGCGACCACGATGCCGGCACTGGTCGGATAACCGTTCGCATTCATCTGCACCTCGTCGAGCACCGTGGTGGCCGCCGGTGAACCGGCCAGCATCCACTTGAGGTGGTACACCTGCGCCGATTGGTTCACGGCGTGGCGCGCGATGTCCATCTTGGCGACGCGCGCGCTGCGGATCGTATCGACGTAGCGCGGCAGGGCGACGGCCGACAGCGTGCCGGCGATCGCGACCACGGTGGTGAGTTCCAGCAGCGTAAAACCGCCCTGGCGTTTCGGCGTATGCATACCATCGCTCCGTAACGAAAGAACAGGATTGAGACGTCTTGGTGATGCATTTTAGTTAAGGTTGCGCCGGGCTGGCGCGCGTTTGTTTTGCAACATCGTCAATCAATACGAGCGCCATCAAATCGCGCGGCGGTGTAAAGTATTCATGGTTGCTCGCACACGGCTACGCGGCCGGCAGCGAGCAGCGCTTCCTTCCATCCACACTGTTCGCGAGACTGCTATGACCGACAAAAAAGATGACGTAATCCAGGAATTCGGCGCCCTGGCGCCGGTGCGCATCGGCCTGGCCGCCGATGTCCGCTCGAAAAGCGTGCGTGCCCTGAACCGCCTGCTGGCGCACACGATGGCGCTGCGCGACGCCTACAAGAAGGCGCACTGGCAGACCGCCGGCGCCACCTTCTACGAATTGCACCTTCTGTTCGACAAGCACTATGAAGAGCAGGTCACGCTGATGGACTCGATCGCCGAGCGCATCCAGAACCTGGGCGGCGTCACCGTGGCGCTGCCGGGCGATATCGCCGCCGAATCGTCGATCGCGCGCGCGCCGCGCGGCCGCGAGTCGGCACGCGCCCAGCTCGACCGCCTGGCCGATGCCCACGAAACCATCCTGCTCGACGCGCGCCCGCTCGCGCGCGAGGCCGACGATGCCGGCGACGACGGCACCAACGACCTGATCGTCAGCGAGATCGTGCGCACCAACGAGCTGCAGAGCTGGTTCATCGTGCAGCACCTGCAGCGCCATTCGGAACTGGGCGACAACGCCGCGCCGAAGAAGGCGGACTGAGTTACAGGTTCGTGTCCGCACCCTGATCCCGGCGGCGCCATGCGGCGCCTGCCGGGATCGGCGTGCCGGTGACGATCAGGCGGGGCCGACCGGACCGAAACTAGCGCAGCGTTTTACCTTCCGCCACTGGCCGCCGCTGCGCTCCATCCGGAAGGCGCAGGCGCAGGCTCAGGCGCCGCCGACGCCGCTGCCGACCATGGCGCGCGCATCGACCACGCGGTCGAAGGTGGCGGCATCGACCCAGCCCGAGGCCAGCGCCGCCGCGCGCAGCGTCGAGCCGCTGGCGTCGGCTTGTTCGGCGATGTGGGCGGCGCGCTGGTAGCCGATCAGCGGCGACAGGGCGGTCACCAGCATCAGGCTGTTGTCGACGTAGGCGGCGATGCGTTCGCGGTCGAGCTGGGTGCCCTCGACCGAATAGGTGCGGAATTTCTCGCAGCCGTCGGCCAGGATCGTGGCCGAATGCAAAAACGCGTTGATGATCAAGGGGCGCATCGCATTCAGTTCGAAGTTGCCTTGCGAGCCGGCGATGGCGACCGCGCCGTCGTTGCCCATCACCTGGATCGCGATCATGACGATCGCTTCGCACTGGGTCGGGTTGACTTTTCCGGGCATGATCGACGAACCCGGCTCGTTCTGCGGCAGTTTCAATTCGCCCAGGCCGCAGCGCGGGCCGGACGCCAGCCAGCGCATGTCGTTGGCGATCTTCATCAGCGCCACCGCCAGGCCGCGCAGTGCGGCGTGGGCGCGCACCATGGCGTCGAGCGAACCCTGGGCCATGAACTTGTTGGGTGCGCTGACGAAGGGCTTGCCGGTCAGGCCGGCAATGGCGCGCGCCACCTCGGCCGAAAACCCGGGCGGGGCGTTGATGCCGGTGCCGACCGCGGTGCCGCCCAGCGCCAGCTCGTACAGGCCGCGCTTGCCGTCCTCGATCGCAGCGATGGCGGCGCGCAGCTGGGCCGCCCAGCCCGACCATTCCTGGCCGACCGTCAGCGGCGTCGCGTCTTCCAGGTGGGTGCGGCCGATCTTGACCACCTCCATCCATGCGGCCGCCTTGGCCTCGATCACGCCGGCCAGCCGCTCGGCCGCCGGCAGCAGGCGGCGGTCGAGCAGGTCCAGCGCCGCGATGTGCATCGCCGTCGGAAAGCTGTCGTTCGAACTCTGGCCCATGTTGACGTCGTCGTTCGGCCCGACCGGCTGCTGGCTGCCCAGTTCGCCGCCGAGCAGCTGGATCGCCCGGTTGGCCAGCACTTCGTTGACGTTCATGTTCGATTGCGTGCCCGAGCCGGTCTGCCAGACGTACAGCGGGAAATGCGCATCGAGCTCGCCGGCGATCGCCTCGTCGGCGGCGCGCACGATGGCTTGCGCCTTCCACGCAGGCAGGCGGCCGGCCGCGGCGTTGACCTGCGCGCACGCCTTCTTGACCACGCCATACGCATGGTAGACCGCCTTGGGCATGCGGTCGTCGCCGATCGAGAAGTGCACCAGCGAGCGCGCGGTCTGGGCGCCGTAGTATTTGTCGGCCGGGACCTCGACCGTGCCCATCGAATCGAATTCACGCCGCCCGCCGCCCGCGGGCAGCCCGATCGGCACGTCCCTGAGTGCGTGTTCATCCATGGCGCCTCCTCACACGTTCTCGATGCGCAGCAAGGCCGCGGTGGCGGCGCGGCTGCGGCGGCAGGCATCGGCGTCCTGCTTCAGGTCGATGCCGAAGGTCGGGATCACCGCCTTAAGGCGCGGCAGCCAGGCCTCCTCGGTCAGGCGTCCGGCGAAGCAGCGCTGCAGCACCTCGAGCGCGATGAAGGCCGCGGTCGAGGCGCCCGGCGACGCGCCCAGCAAGGCCACCAGCGACTGGTCGGCGCTCGACACCACTTCGGTGCCGAACTCCAGCTTGCCTTGCTCGTGCTTGAACCAGCCGGCGCTTTCGTGCGGCGCGATGGTCTGCACGCGCTGGCCGGCCACCGCCTTGGTCCACTCTTCGCGGCGCGCATTCGGGAAGAATTCCGCCAGCTCGGCGAACTGGTGATCGGCGCTTTGCACGACCTGGCCGATCAGGTATTCGGTCAGCTCGAGGTTGTCGCGCGCGACGTCGAGCAGCGGCACGATGTTGCTGTGCGTGAGCGAGGCGAACAAATCGGTGACGGCGCCATACTTGAGGAACTTGGTGGAAAAACCGGCGTAGGGACCGAACAGCAGCGACTGCTTGCCGCCGATGATGCGCGTGTCCAGGTGCGGCACCGACATCGGCGGCGAACCGCTGGCGGCCTTGCCGTACACCTTGGCATGGTGGCGGCTGCTGACCGCGTCGACGTCGCAGCGCAGCCAGATGCCGCTGATCGGAAAGCCGCCGTAGCCCCGGGCTTCCGGAATGCCGGACTTCTGCAGCAGCGGCAGGGCGCCGCCGCCGGCGCCGATGAACACGAACCTGGCCTGCAGCGCGCGCTTCGCGCCGTCGCGCGTGCCCTCGACGCCGATGCGCCATGCGCCGCCGTCCTGGCGTTCGATCGTCTCGACCCGGCTGTCGTAATGCAGTGCGAAGCCGTCCTGGCGCTGCAGGTGGCCGACCAGCAGGTGAGTCAGCGCGCCGTAATCGACGTCGGTGCCGGTGACCATGCGCGTGGCCGCCACCGGCTGCGCCGGGTCGCGCCCTTCCATGATCAGCGGCGCCCAGCCGGCGATGACGTCGCGCTCTTCGCTGTATTCCATGCCCCGGTAGCAGTGGTGCGCCGACATCGCCTGGAAGCGCGCACGCAGGAAGGCCACGTTCTGGCTGCCCCAGACGAAGCTGATGTGCGGGCATGGATGCAAGAAGGCGCGCGGGTCGGGAATCGCGCCGCGCTGCACCAGGTGGGCCCAGAGCTGGCGCGAAATGTCGAACTCGGTGTTGACCTCGAGCGCCTTGGCGATGTCGACCGTGCCGTCGGCGCGCTGGGGCGTGTAGTTCAGTTCGCAATTGGCGGCGTGGCCGGTGCCGGCGTTGTTCCAGCCGTCCGAGCTCTCTAGGCCGCAGTCGTGCAGGGTTTCCACCATCGCGATCGACAGCGATGGGTCCAGTTCCTTCAGCAGCGTGCCCAGCGTGGCGCTCATGATGCCGGCGCCGATCAGGACGACATCGTGGACAGGCGTGTCGGTGTGATCGCTCATGGTCTCATCCTTTCGTGAACAAGTCGATGACGTCGGGGCCGACGGTCACGTAGGCGCGGCGCCAGGGCTGGTCGTCGATCAGGCGCCAGCTGTGGCCGCTGCCGTGGATGTCGTCGGCCAGCAGGACCTCGCCGGGACCGATGACGAAGGTGGCGCCGGACGCGGTGCGGAACTCGAGGGTGCCGCTCAGCGTCAATACGAATTGCAGGGTGGGGGCCGGGTGCGCGCCGAACGCGCCGCCGGGCCGGGTCTCGCGAAACGAGATGGTGCCGGCGCCGAGCACGCTGCTGAGCGTGTCGCCGCGTTGGTCGTGGGGCAGGGCGATCCGTCCTTCTTCGAACAGCGAATCGCCGTCGGGGCCGGTCCAGATGCGTACACAAGGGATCATTCGCGCTCCTTTCGTCGGTCGAACCGAGCTTGCGGGTGGTGCTCGGACTATAGCTGCGGTGCGCCGTGCCGGCCCTGATCGGACGATAGGGTCGGCCTCGGCCGCAGTTGGCTATAGTGCGCACAAACATCCATTCAGATCGGGAGAATCCGTGAATACGATTTATCTTCGCCGTCATGTCGCTGCCGCACTGTTGCTGGCCGCGAGCGCCGCGCCGGCCCTGTCGATGGCCGCGCCGGACGTGTCGGTCGGACCGCAATACGACACCACCCACGTCTACGTCCAGCCGGCCGACCTCGATGCCTTCGTGAGCAGCTTCGTCGCAACCTTCGACGGCAGGGCCTCGCCGCGCGCCGTGTTCACGGTGACGCCGACGCCGAGCAAGACCGCATCGCAATATGTGCAGACGCCGGTCGGCATGCTGTCCGTATTCGGTTTCCAGACGCCGATCCCTTACGGCTTCGGCGCCGAGCGCGTCGGCTGGTTGGTCACCGATATTCAGGCCGCCACCAAGGCCGCGCAGGAGGCCGGCGCCGACGTCGTGGTCGAACCGTTCGACGACCCGATCGGCAAGGACGTGCTGATCCGCTGGGCCGGCGGCGTCAACATGCAGCTGTACTGGCACACCAAGGCGCCGTCGTACGCGCCGCTGCACACGGTGCCGGACTATCGCGTCTACGTATCGCGCGGTTCGGCCGACCAGTTCCTCGGCCAGTTCAAGCAGTTCGCCCACGCCCGGATCGATGCCGACGGCCAGATCGACGGCGCCGAGATCGGCCGCGCGGGCGATCGCATCCGCCGCGTCCAGCTCAGCTCCGGCTTCGGCAAGATGACGGTCTTCGTCAGCGACGGCAAGCTGCCGTTCCCCTATGGCCGCGAGACCACCGGCTACCAGGTCGACGACCTTGCCGCCACGCTGCAAAAGGCCAGCGCCAGCGGCGCGACGGTACTGGTCGCGCCGCTCAAGACCAGCCGCGGCAACGCCAGCGCGATGCTGCAGTTCCCTGGCGGGTACATCGCCGAAATCCACGATGGCGCGAAATAAGCCGATGCAGCGCCGCGCCGGCGGCGTGCTGGCGCTGATGCTGGGTGCGGGCGCGGCCTGCGCGCAGGCGCTGGGCGCCGATCCGGACCAGGGCGCATCATCGGCCGCAGCGCCCACCGCATCGCCTATATGCTCGGCCAAGCGCCCGGCCATCGGATTCAATCGCTGGATGGAAGACTGGAGCGTGCTGGCCGATCCGTGCGTGGCGCGCGCGCCGCTCGACGCCCTGAAGTACATGCCGCTGAGCGCCGACGGCAGCGCCTGGCTGTCGCTCGGCGCCGGCCTGCGCGAGCGTTACGAACACATCGATGCGCCGCTGTTCGGCGCCGGCGCCGCGCCCGCCGACGGCTACCTCATCCAGCGCGCCAACCTGCATGCGGACCTGCGGCTCGGTCCTTACGTGCAGGTGTTCGGGCAGCTGATCGACGCGCGCGCCTTTCAAAAGAAAACGCTGGCGCCGGTCGACGCCGACAAGCTCGACGTCGAGCAGCTGTTCGCCACGGTGGCGGTGCCGACGCCCGATGGCGCGGTCAAGGTCCGGGTCGGGCGCCAGGAAATGGGATTCGACCTGCAGCGCTTCATCGCCGTGCGCGACGGCCCCAACGTGCGCCAGGCCTTCGACGGCGTCTGGGCCGACTGGGAGCACGGCCCGTGGCGCCTGATCGGCTTCGCCACCCACCCGGTGCAGAACCGCGACGTCGATGACTTCGACGACACGTCCAGCGGCCACCTGACGCTGGACGGCCTGCGCCTGGAGCGTCAGGGCCTCGGGCCGGGCGACGTGTCCGGCTATGTGCTGCGTTACCGGCGCGACGACGCGCGCTTCCTCGATGCCGCCGGCGCCGAGCGGCGCAACGTCGGCGACCTGCGCTACAACGGCAAGACCGGCCGCTTCGATTACGACGTCGAAGGCATGCTGCAGCGCGGACGGGTCGGCGCCAAGCGCGTCTCAAGCTGGGCGCTCGGCTCGATCGTCGGCTACAGCTTCCCGCAGACGACGTGGACGCCGCGTCTGGGCGTGCAATTCGACATGGCGTCCGGCGACAAGCATGCCGGCGACGGGCAACTCGGCACCTTCAACCCGCTGTTCGCCAACGGCTATTATTTTGCCCTGGCCGGCCTGACCGGCTACAGCAACCTGATCCACCTGAAGCCGTCGCTGAAGGTGCAGCCGATGCCCGGCCTGAGCGTCACCACGGCGCTCGGCCTGCAATGGCGCCAGACCACCGGCGACGCCGTCTACGTGCAGAACATGATGGGCGTGCCGCGCACGGCGGGGCGGGGCACGCGCTGGACCGGGGCCTACGCGCAGCTACGCACGGACTGGCTGGTGGCGCCGAACCTGACGGCGTCGCTGGAAGCGGCGCACTTTGCGGTCGGCGACAGCCTGCGCACGGCCGGAGCGCGCGATGCGAACTACCTGGGCGTCGAACTCAAATTTGGCTGGTGATCGGACATGAGCGCAAACGATACGAAACACACGAGCGGCCCCGGCGCCGAGCCGGCGCGCTACCCGATCGGCAGCTTCGGCGGCGTCGACTTCGACCTGGTCGCCTGGGGGCCGGCGCAAGCCGCGGTCGACCTGAGCGTGGCTTGCATGTTCGAGCGCGAACTCGACCCGCGCGGCCCGCAGGGCGGCTTGCTGGCGCTGGATGCGGCGCTCGGCGGCCAGCTGACGCACATGCGTGCGGCCGGCGCCTTCCGCGCCCAGCCGATGGAGACGCTGCTGGTGAGCACGCCGCCGCCCGGCCTGGCGCCGCGCGCCGTGCTGGTGATCGGCATGGGCCATCCGGCCACGCTGGACGGCGAGCTGCTGCGGCGCGCCACCCGCGTGGCGTTGAGCGAAGCGGTGCGCCTGGGGGCGCGCTCGATGGCGTTCGCGCCCAGCGTGCTGGACGCCGGCCACCTCGACAATGCCGCGCTCGACATGCAGACCGTGATGCTGGACGGGATGCTGGGCGCCCTGCGCGCCGAACGGATGCTGATGGAGGCGGGCCTGACGCATGCGCCGGCGCTGCGGCGCTGCAGCTTCGACGTCGGTGCGCCGCGCGCCCAGGCTGCCGCAGGCGCGTTCGCGGCGGCGTTCGCGCGCCTGGCGCCGCCGAAACCGCTCGGCTAAGGCTATTTTCCTGCGCCCAGCCGGCGCGCGGCCTGGCGCGGCGGCGTGTCGCCCAGCGGCAGCAGCGCGCCGCCACGCGCGAGCGCGCGCACGAGGGCGGCTTCGCCGATGCGCAGTCCGTGGCCGCGCAGCTGCGGCAAGGAGCGCACCGGCTCGGGCACGATCTGCACGGCGGCGCGCACCAGCAGGCGCTGGACGGAGCGCAGGGGCGCCGGCACGATCGGCGCACCCATCATGATGTGTAAAAATTCGGCGATGATGGCCGAGCCTTCCAGCGTCGGCGCGGTGCGCGCCAGCAGCGTTTCCCACTCGGCCCACGAACGCGGCGCGCCGGTGGCGCCGTACAGCCGCGCCGAGGCCTGGCCTTCGGCGAAGGCGCGATCGCGCTCGAGCGCGGACAGCGATTGCACGTAATGGTGGTAGGCCGCGCTGAAGCCGAAGCTGGCGGTCGCGTGCACCCAGTCGAGCAGGCGCGTATCGTCGGCGCGGTAGGGCCGGCCGTCCGGCGTGGCGCCCTGCACGCGCGCGTGCATGCGCGTCACGCGCGCGATCAGTTCTTCGGCCGCCGTGCGCGGACCATACACCGTCATCATCGCCGCGAAGCCGGTGCGGCGCAGGCGCGTGACCGGGTCGACCCGAAAGCCGGTGTGGTCCCACACGCCGGCGCGCACCGAGGGCTCGGCCAGCTCGAGCAGCACCGCCGCCACGCCGCCGACGAACAGGCCGACCGGATTGGCGAACACGCGCCACGACACGCCATCGGCCGGCGTCAGCGCCGGCTCGCCCGCCGGCCGGCTGAAGTCGAAGTCCATCCCGGGCGGCGGGCGCATCAAGTCGTGGATCGTGTTCAGCATCGCTCCTCTCGGCATTACGTGGGCGCGCGTAGCGTGACGGTCGTGCCGTGCCGTGCCGCCTGCGCCATCGTACATCGAGGCCCGGTCAGCCGTCCACTTCCCCCAAGGCCGGCGCGAGCGCTCACGGCACGCCCATGATGCGTGCGCCCAGCTGGCGTCCCCATTCGATCAGCTCGCGCCCGGCGCGCAGCTGCGCCGTTTCCCACGCGCGCAGCGCGTCGTCGATGGTCGCGCCGGGGCGCCGCAGCGCCTCGGCCAGCGCGAGCGCATTGGCGGCGGCCTTGGCCACGCCGCCGGCCGTGTGCGGACGCGCGATGAAGGCGGCGTCGCCGAGCAGCAGCGCACGCCCGGACACCATGCGCGGTACCTCCAGGTCGAGGATCGATTGCACGAAGGGCTCGGCCGTCGAGCGCACCAGCGCAGCGAAGGGCGGCGCCAGCATCGCCTCGGCATCGCGGCGCAGCGCCGCGGCGCGCGCATCCGGCAGCGCGCCCGGGGGCAGCGAGAACGCGTGCGCGGCGCCGGCGCGGTCGGTCAGCACGGCGGGCAGGTCGGCGCCATCGACCTTGCGGTACCAGACCCAGTTCCAGCGCCGCCGTCCCGGCGCGGTGGCGCCGTCCTCGCCCGGCACCAGGTACTCGAGCAGCATGTGCTCAGGCCCCTGTTGGAACGCGAACACGCCGTCCAGCAGCGCGCGCTGCGCCTCGTCGAGTTCCAGCTCGGGCACCAGCCCGCGCCAGGCGACGTAACCGGCGTAGGCCGGCCGCACCTCCGGCAGCAACTGCGCGCGCACGGTCGAGCGCGGACCGTCGGCGCCGACCAGCAGGTCGCCGCTCTCGACGCGCCCGTCGGCGAAGTGGGCGCGCACCTGGCCACCGGCCTGCTCGAAACGTTCGAGGGCCTGGCCGGCGTGGATGCATTCGGCGGGCAGCGCCGCGCGCATGACGCCGTACAGCATGTTCCACGAGGTCTGGGTCTGCGGCTGGTAGCCGCGCTGGAGCACGTGCCCGGCCTGGTCGAGGAAGATGCGGTCGCTCGACGCCACGCCCAGCATCCCGGCCGGGCGCACGCCGGCAAACTTGAAAGCGCGCAGCACGTCCGCCTGCAGCACCAGGCCGCCGCCGCGGCTGTCCAGCGCATGCGGCGAGCGCTCGAACACGTCGACGCACCAGCCGATCGTGCGCAGCGCGAGCGCGGTCAGCAGGCCGCCAAGCGAGCCGCCGACGATCAGCGCGCGCTTGGCCGGTTCGCCGGCGATGGGTTGGTTCATGCTGCACTCCTGGTCGGGATGGATCGGTGGTCGCATCCGAATCTACACCGGACGCGGACGCGGCGGCACTCTCTTTGGACCGGGGCGGCGCGGCGCCGATTCACGTACACTGCACGCATCGGCCGCGCAGCCGCACGCAAACAAAACTCACCGAGGAGGCGCCATGCAAAACGATTGCACGCATTTTCACCAAGTCTCGCCGCGCGACGGCAACACCGACGGCTGCGAAGAATGCCTCAGGATGGGCGACAGCTGGGTGCACCTGCGCGTGTGCCTGTCCTGCGGCCACGTCGGCTGCTGCGACCAGTCGAAGAACAAGCACGCCACGCGCCACTTCCACGCTACCAGCCACCCGGTGATCCGCTCCGACGAGCCGGGCGAGACCTGGGGCTGGTGCTACGTCGACAGCGTCTTCAAGGATCCGCTCTGATCCTGCGCCACTTTGCGCGCCAATTTGGCAGGGGACGTGCGATCCTATGGGCTTTCCAGAACCACGAACGCAATGATCACCACAGCCGATCCGACCCGCCCAGCCACCGACTGGTGGCGCGACGCCATCATCTACCAGGTCTACCCGCGCAGCTACCTCGACACCGACGGCGACGGCGTGGGCGACCTGCCGGGCATCACCGCCAAGCTCGATTACATCGCCAGTTTGAACGTCGACATCGTCTGGCTCTCGCCCTTCTTCAAGTCGCCGATGAAGGACTTCGGCTACGACATTTCCGACTACTGCGACGTCGACCCGCTGTTCGGCACGCTGGCCGACTTCGACGCGCTGGTCGCGCGCGCACATGCGCTGGGCTTGAAGATCATGATCGACCAGGTGATGTCGCACACGGCCGAAGCGCACCCGTGGTTCGAGGAGAGCCGTTCAAGCCGCGACAACCCGAAGGCCGACTGGTACGTCTGGTCCGACCCGCTCGCGGACGGCAATCCGCCCAACAACTGGCTGTCCGTGTTCGGCGGGCCGGCCTGGCAATGGGATACGCGCCGCAAGCAGTACTACATGCATAACTTCCTGGTCAGCCAGCCGCAGCTGAACTTTCACAACCCGGACGTGCAGCAGGCCCAGCTCGACGTGATGCGCTTCTGGCTGGAGCGCGGCGTCGACGGCGTGCGCATGGATGCCTGCGACTACTACTTCCATGACCGCGAGCTGCGCAGCAATCCGCCGGCCGCGGCGCACGACACCGGCTTGACCACCGCGGTCAATCCCTACGGCATGCAGTCGCACGTCTACGACAAGACCCGGCCGGACAACATCGCTTTCCTGCGCCGGGTGCGCGCGCTGCTGGACGAATACGGCGCGATCGCGATCGGCGAAGTCGGCGCCGACGATGCGCTGGCGGTGATGGCCGAGTACACCTCGGGCGGCGACAAGCTGCACATGGCCTACAGCTTCAGCCTGCTGACGCCCGATTTCTCGGCGGCGCACATCCGCAAGCAGGTCGAGGATTTCGAGGCGCGCGTGCAGGGCGGCTGGGCTTCGTGGTCGGTCGGGAACCACGACAGCGTGCGCGTGATGACGCGCTGGGGCGGACATGATGCAGTTACTGAGCCCGCGCCGGCGCTGGCCAGGCTGGTGCTGGCGATGCAGTGTTCGCTGCGCGGCACGCCCTGCCTGTACCAGGGCGACGAGCTGGCCTTGGTCGAAGCCGAGGTACCGTTCGAGCTGCTGCAGGACCCGTACGGCATCGCCTTCTGGCCCGAGTTCAAGGGCCGCGATGGCTGCCGCACGCCGATGCCATGGACCGAGCAGGCGCCCAACGCCGGTTTCACGAGCGGCAGGCCGTGGCTGCCGGTGGCGGCGCCGCACCTGCATGACGCCGTGTCGAAGCAGGAACGGGAGGCGGACTCGCCGCTGAATTTCGCGCGCCGCTTCATCGCCTGGCGCCGTACGCAGCCGCAGCTCACGCGCGGCGCCATCGCCTTTTTCGATGCGCCCGAGCCGGTGCTGGCGCTGACGCGCAGCGTGGACGGCATGCCGGCGCTGCTGGCCGCGTTCAATCTGTCGGATCGCGAGGTGTCGTTCGACTGGCCGGCAGCGGCCGAGGCGGAGGCGCTGGATGGGCACGGCCTGCCGGGCAGCCGCGACGGCAAGGGCCGCGTGACGCTGCCGCCGTACGGCGCCTGGTACGGCACCATGCAGGCAGACGCAGCGTCCGCCTGAGCATGTGGATACGCGGCGCGCGTCAGGCAGCGCGCCGCGCGGAAATCACAGCTTGGCCGGCTGCGCGTTCCAGATCTGCTCGGCGTACTCGGCGATCGTGCGGTCCGACGAGAACACGCCCATGCCGGCCACGTTCAGGATGGCCTTGCGGGTCCACGCCTCGCCATCGCGGTACAGGGCATCGACCGCTTCCTGGGTCTCGACGTAGCTGGCGTAGTCGGCCAGCAGCAGGTAGTGGTCGCCCCATTCGGCAAACACCTTGTAGACGTCGTGGAAGCGCGCCGGCTCGTCGGGCGAGAACAGGCCGTCGCGGATCTGCTCGAGCACGACCTTGAGTTCCCCGTTCTGCTCGATGATCGCGCGCGGGTCGTAGCCCTGGGCGCGCAGCGCTTCGACTTCTTCGGTGGTGTTACCGAAGATGAAGATATTGTCCGCGCCGACGTTCTCGCGCATCTCGACGTTGGCGCCGTCCAGCGTGCCGATGGTCAGCGCGCCGTTCAGGCCCAGCTTCATGTTGCCGGTGCCCGATGCTTCGGTGCCGGCGGTCGAAATCTGTTCCGACAGGTCGGCCGCCGGGATGATGATCTCGGCCAGGCTGACGCTGTAGTTCGGGATGAACACGACCTTGAGCTTGTCGCCCACGCGTTCGTCGTTGTTGATGACGGTCGCGACGTCGTTGATCAGCTTGATGGTCTGCTTGGCCATGTGGTAAGCGGAGGCCGCCTTGCCGGCGAAGATCACGGTGCGCGGCACCCAGCCGGCATTTGGATTGGCCAGGATGCGGTTGTAGCGCGTGATCACGTGCAGCACGTTGAGCAGCTGGCGCTTGTACTCGTGGATGCGCTTGACCTGCACGTCGAACAGCGAGTTCGGATCGATCGTGATCCCGAGCTTGTCCTGGATGTAGCCGGCAAGGCGCTCCTTATTGGCCAGCTTGGCGGCGCGGAACTGCTGGGCAAACTCATGGTCGCCCGCCAGGTCGCGCAGCTTGCCCAGCTGTTCGAGATCGCGCCGCCATTCACCGCCGATGCGCGCGTCGATCAGTTTTGAGAGCGCCGGGTTGGCCAGCGACAGCCAGCGGCGCGGCGTGATGCCGTTGGTCTTGTTGTTGAAGCGCTCGGGGAACAGCTTGGCGAAGTCGGCGAAGATCGAGCGCGTCATCAGGTCCGAGTGCAGGGCAGAGACACCATTGACCTTGTGGCTGGCCACGACCGCCAGGTAAGCCATGCGCACGCGCCGCTCGCCGCCCTCGTCGATCAGCGACACACGCCGCATGCGCTCGATATCGACGCCGAAGCGCGCGTTGGTGCTCTCGATGAAGGCGGCGTTGATGTCGAAGATGATGTGCAGGTGACGCGGCAGAAAGTGGCCCAGCATGTCGACCGGCCAGCTCTCGAGCGCTTCCTGCATCAGCGTGTGGTTGGTGTACGAGAACACCTTTTGCGTGATGGCCCAGGCGCGCGCGAATTCCAGGCCGTGGTCGTCCAGCAGGATGCGCATCAGTTCCGGGATCGCCAGCACCGGGTGGGTGTCGTTCAGGTGGATCGCGACGAAGTCCGGCAGCGCCTCGAAGTCCTGGTGCTTGGATAGGAAATGCCCGACGATGTCCTGCAGGCTGGCCGAGCAGAAGAAGTATTCCTGGCGCAGGCGCAGTTCGCGTCCGGCCTGGGTCGAATCGTCGGGATACAGCACGCGCGAGACGTTCTCGGCGGCGTTCTTTTCCTCGACCGCGCCGACGTAATTGCCGCCATTGAAGGCCGGCAGATTGAATTCGTCGACCGCCTTGGCCGACCACAGGCGCAAGGTGTTGGTGGCGTCGGTGGCGTAGCCAGGGATGATGGTGTCGTAGGCCACGGCCATCACGTCCTGGGTGTCGACCCAGGTCACGCTGTCGTCGACCATGTCGATGCGGCCGCCGAAGCGCACCGTGAACTGCACGTCCGGGCGCTTGACTTCCCACGGGTTGCCGCCCTTGAGCCAGTAGTCAGGCGCCTCGACCTGGCGGCCGTCGACGATGCGCTGGCTGAACATGCCGTAGTCGTAGCGGATGCCGTAGCCCATGCCGGCCAGGCCGAGCGTGGCCATCGAATCGAGGAAACAGGCGGCCAGGCGGCCCAGGCCGCCGTTGCCCAGCGCCGCGTCGGGCTCGAGTTCGGGCAGCTGGCCGACGTCGGCGCCCAGTTCGCTCAGAGCCTGGCGCACGTCCTCGGTCAGGCCGAGCGCCAGCAGCGCGTTCGTGAAAGTGCGGCCGATCAGGAATTCGATCGACATGTAGTAGACGCGCTTGGCGTCCTGGCCGGTTTGTGCGCCGTCGTTCTTGATCTGGTGTTCGACCAGGCGGTCGCGCACCGCGAGCGCGGTCGCCTGCAGCCAGTCGTGCGGCGTGGCCGCGGACGGGTCTTTGCCGATGGTGTGGACAAGTTTGCTGGCGATGGAACGCTTGAGGGTGGCCACCTGGTTGGCCGAATCGTCGTGGTGTAGGTCGGTAAGGTTCATTGCTTCTCTGCGTTCTCTGTGATGGGTTGCTGTTTTATGTGTTAGTTATGTTGCGATTTGCTGGTACAAGGTAAGGTATTGCGCGGCCGCCGCCTCCCAGTCGAAGCGCTGGCCCATGCCGCGCGCCTGCACCGCCTTCCAGTCGCTCGGCCGCCCGTACAGGGCGAATGCACGCCGCACGGCGGCGTCGATGCCGGTATCGTCGAAACTTTCGAAGACGAAGCCGGTGGCTACGCCGTCGCCGATGTTCTCGAGCGAGGCGTCGACCACGGTATCGGCCAGCCCGCCGACCTTGCGCACCAGCGGCAGCGTGCCGTATTTGAGCCCGTACAGCTGGGTCAAGCCGCATGGCTCGAAGCGCGACGGCACCAGGATCACGTCGGCGCCGGCGATCAGGCGATGCGACAGCTGTTCGTCGTAGCCGATGCGCACCGCGATCGATTCCGGATGGGCGGCGGCGGCGGCCTGGAACGCGGCTTCGAGCGGCGCGTCGCCGCTGCCCAGCACCACCATCTGGCCGCCGCGCCGCACGATCTCGGGCAGGGCGGCCAGCACCAGGTGCAGGCCTTTTTGCTCGGTCAGGCGGCTGACGATGCAGAACAGCGGGCCGTCCTGCTGGACTGCCAGGCCGGCCTCGCGCTGCAGCGCCGTCTTGCAGGCCTGCTTGCCGGCCAGGTCGGCCGCGTCGTAGTCGGCGGCGAGCAGGGCGTCCGTGGCCGGATTCCATACCGCGTCGTCGACGCCATTCAGTATGCCCGAAAGGTCACGCACACGGGCGCGCAACAGACCATCCAGGCCGCAGCCCTGGTCCGGCTGCTGGATCTCGTGCGCGTAGGTCGGGCTGACTGTGGTGATCTTGTCGGCGAAGTACAGTCCGGCCTTCAGGAACGAGCACTGGCCGTGGAATTCGATCCCGTTGACGTCGAAAAAGTTCGCCGGCAAATCGAGGTAGCCGAACACGTGGCTCGGGAAGTTGCCCTGGTAAGCCAGGTTGTGGATGGTCTGGACGGTGCCGGCCGGGCGCCGTCCGGTCGACTGTTCCAGCGCCTTCAGGTAGGCCGGCGCCAGCGCCGCATGCCAGTCGTGGCTGTGCAGCACCTGCGGCCGCCACGCATGGTCGAGCCCCTCGGCCAGGCGCACGCCCATCCAGCCCAGCAGGGCGAAGCGCTGGTGGTTGTCGGGATAGGCGTGGTTGTTGGCATCGGCATACGGGTTGCCGGGGCGGTCGTAGAGCTCGGGCGCGTCGATCACGTAGGCGACGATCGGGGCGTCCGACTGCGTGTCGGGCAGCACGCCGCGGTACAGGCGCACCGATGAGGCCCCGAACACCGGACCGAATTCGGCCACCAGGGTCTGCTCGAGGATGCCCTCGCGCAGGCGCGGGAAGCCAGGCACCAGCACGCGCGCCTCGACACCCAGCCGGCCCTGCGCGATCGGCAGGGCGCCGGCGACGTCGGCAAGGCCGCCGGTTTTCAGCAGCGGGTAGATTTCAGAACAGATATGCAGTACGCGCATTGGGGGATTCCAGTCGGCTCAGAGTTTGTCGAGCATGTCCTGCGTCACCAGCACCACGCCGGTCTCGGTGCGGTAGAAGCGCTGCGCATCGAGTTCCGCATCCTCGCCGATGATCAAGCCATCGGGAAGTTTGCAGCCGCGGTCGATCACCACCTTGGTCAGCCGGCAACCGACGCCGATCTCGCAATACGGCAGGATGACGGCCTGGTCGATGTGGCAGAACGAATGCACACGCACGTTCGAGAACAGCACCGACAGCGCGACGTGCGAACCCGAGACGATGCAGCCGCCCGAGACCAGCACGTTGACCGCCATGCCGTGTTCGCCGTTACGGTCGTGCACGAACTTGGCCGGCGGCAGCTGTTCCTGGTGGGTCCAGATCGGCCAGTCGGCGTCGTAGATGTTCAGTTCCGGCGAGATCGAAGCCAGGTCGAGGTTGGCCGACCAGAAGGCATCCACGGTGCCGACGTCGCGCCAGTAGGCCGGCACGCCAGTGCCGCTGGGGACGCACGACATGCTGAACGGATGCGCCACCGCGCCGCCTTCCTGCACCACGCGCGGGATGATGTCCTTGCCGAAGTCGTGGGTGGTGGCGGAGTTGGCCACTTCTTCGTTCAGCAGGCGGTACAGGTAGTCGGCGTTGAAGATGTAGATGCCCATGCTGGCCAACGCCGTGTCCGGCTTGCCGGGCATGGTCGGCGGATCGGCCGGCTTTTCGACGAACTGCGTGATCTTGCGATGCTCGTCGATCGCCATGACGCCGAACGCCGAGGCTTCGTCCTTGGGCACTTCGATGCAGCCGATCGTGCAATCGGCGCCGGTGGCGACGTGGTCCTGCAGCATCAGCGAGTAATCCATCTTGTAGATATGGTCGCCGGCCAGCACGACCACGTAGTCCGGATCGTGCGAATCGAGGATGTCGATGTTCTGGAACACGGCGTCGGCGGTGCCGCGGTACCAGTGCTCTTCGTCGATGCGCTGCTGGGCCGGCAGCAAGTCGATGAATTCGTTCTTGTCGCCGCGCAGGAAACTCCAGCCACGCTGCAGGTGGCGCAGCAGCGAGTGCGATTTGTACTGGGTCACCACGCCGATGCGGCGGAAACCCGAGTTGATGCAATTCGACAGCACGAAATCGATGATGCGGAACTTGCCCCCGAAATACACGGCCGGCTTGGCGCGCCGGTCGGTCAGTTGCTGCAGGCGCGAACCACGACCACCGGCCAGGACCAGGGCGATGGCGCGTTCGGGCAGGCGGTGCGCAGGATAACCCTTTCTTCTGTCAGGTCCCCGGGTGATGATCTGGTCAAGCATGATGCCTCCTGTTTTTTTGGTGAATGTCACGCGTATCGATGATCAATGGGCGGCGCCGGCGGATGCCTCGGCCAGCAGCACGACGGCATGGGCCGGCAGCGCGATGCCGTCCTTGACATCGTGCGGCTGCACGGCCGGATCGGCGCTGTCGAGCAAAACCTGCCATGGGCCTGGCGGCAGCACGAAGTCGCAGGCCTGAGCCTGGGCGTTGACGAGCAGCAGGCAGGCCCCATCGTCAGCGCCGGATTCTTCGCTCGCCGGTGCGCCCAGCCGGATGCCGATGCAGGGCGGACCGCCGTTCCAGGCCGCCGCGTCGAGCGGCGCGCCATCGGCCTGCAGCCAGGCGATGTCGGGATGGCCGTCGGCCTGCATGGCGCCACTGTACCAGCCGGCGTGGCGCAGGGCGCGGTAGCGCTTGCGTGCCTGGATCAGGCGCGCGGTGAAACCGGCCAGCTCGTGGTCGGCCTGCGGCCAGTCGAGCCAGCTCAGCACGTTATCCTGGCAGTAGGCGTTGTTGTTGCCCTGCTGCGTATGGCCGATGTCGTCGCCGGCCAGCAGCATCGGCGTGCCCTGCGAGAACATCAGGGTCGCGAGCAAGGCGCGCTGCAGGCGCGCGCGCAGCTGCAGCACGGTGGCGTCGTCGGTGGGGCCTTCGACGCCGCAGTTCCAGCTGTGGTTCTCGCCGGTGCCGTCGCGGTTGTCTTCGCCGTTGGCCTGGTTGTGCTTGTGATCGTAGCTGACCAGGTCGCGCAGCGTGAAGCCGTCGTGGGCGGCGATGAAATTCACGCTGGCGGCCGGGCCGCGGCCATCGTGCTGGAACACGTCGCTCGAGCCGGCGAAGCGGCGCGCGAAGTCGCCCAGCATGCCATCGCTCGGCCGGAGCCAGAACGCGCGCATGGCGTCGCGGTACTTGTCGTTCCATTCGAGCCAGCCGGGCGGGAACTGGCCGAGCTGGTAGCCGCCGGGGCCGATGTCCCACGGTTCGGCGATCAGTTTCACGGTCGAGAGCACCGGGTCCTGGCGCACGGCCGCAAGAAACGCCGCGTTGCTGGAAAAGCCGCGCGGGTCGCGCGCCAGCTCGGGCGCGAGGTCGAAGCGGAAGCCGTCGACGTGCATCTCCTGGACCCAGTAGCGCAGCGAATCCATCACCAGCTGCAGCACGCGCGGCTCGGCCAGGTTCAGGCAATTGCCGCAGCCGGTCCAGTTCTCGTACAGCGCCGGATTCTCGGCTTGCAGGTAGTAGTACAGCTGATTGTCGATGCCGCGCAGGCTCAGCGTCGGACCGTGTTCGTCGGTTTCGCCGGTGTGGTTGTAGACCACGTCGAGCACGACTTCGATGCCGCGCGCGTGCAGCGCCTTGACCATGTCACGAAATTCCGAGATGGGCGTGGTGCCGGGCCGGCCGGACCAATAGCGCGCTTCCGGCGCGAAGAAGCCGATGCTGGAATAGCCCCAATAATTCGACAGGCCCATGTTCTGCAGGCGCTGCTCGTCTGCGCGCGCGTGCACCGGCAGTACGCTGAGCGTGGTCACGCCGAGCGCCTGCAGGGTGTCCAGCACGGCCGGCTCGGCCAGGCCGGCATAGCTGCCGCGCAGCGCTTCCGGCACCTCGGGATGGAGCCGGGTGATGCCCTTGACGTGGACCTCGTACAGGATCGTGTCCGGCGTTGCCACGCGCGGCGGCGCGTCCTCGCCCCAGTCGTAATCGTCGTGCACCACCTGCGCCTTCAGGGCGATGGCGGCGGTGTCGAACGGGTCGGGCTGCTCGGGCGCATCGCCGGCCTGGCCCTGGAATTCGGCTTGGCCGCGGTATTCGCCGACGATCGCGCGCGCGTACGGGTCGAGCAGCACCTTGTTCGGATTGAAGCGCTGGCCCTGCTGCGGCGCATACGGCCCACTGACGCGATAGCCGTACACCAGGCCCGGCTCGGCGCGCTCCAGGTAGCCGTGCCAGACGCCGTCGGCGTACGTGGGCATCGGCAGGCGCGCCAGCTCCTGCGTGCCTGCCGCATCGAACAGGCACAGCTCCACCGCCTGCGCATGCGGCGCAACCAGCGCGAAGTTCACGCCGCAGCCATCCCAATGCGCACCGAGCGGGTAGGGCACGCCTGGACGCAGGCCTTGCGGCGCCGTCATGCGTCTCCCTCCAGTTTCAGCATGATCGTCGCCAGCGGCGGCAGTGTCACGGCCAGCGAGACGTCGCGGCCATGGGCGGCGACCGCTTCGGTCTGCAGCGCGCCGTTGTGCAGGCCGCTGCCGCCGTAAACCGCGGCGTCGCTGTTGATGATCTCGACGTAGCGCCCGGGCCGGTCGACGCCGATGCGGTAGCCGTGGCGCGGCACCGGCGTGAAGTTCGCCAGCACGATGATCGCATCGCCGTTTGCCGCCTTGCGGATGAACGAGAACACCGAGTTCTCGCGGTCTTCGTGGGTGATCCATTCGAAGCCGCGCGCCTCGACGTCGAGCTCGTGCAGGGCCGGGTAGTGGCGGTAGACCGCATTCAGGTCGCGCACCAGGCGCTGCACGCCCGCGTGCGGCGCGTGCTCGAGCAAGTGCCAGTCCAGGCTGCGCTCGTGGTTCCATTCGGCGCTTTGGGCAAATTCGCTGCCCATGAACAGCAGCTTCTTGCCCGGATGGCCCCACATGAAGCCGTAGTAGGCGCGCAGGTTGGCGAAGCGCTGCCACTCGTCGCCGGGCATGCGCGCCAGGATCGAGCCCTTGCCGTGCACCACCTCGTCGTGCGACAGCGGCAGCACGAAGTTTTCGGTGAACGCATATACCAGGCCGAAGGTCATCTTGTCGTGGTGGTACTTGCGGTTGACCGGGTCTTCCTGCATGTAGCGCAGCGTGTCGTTCATCCAGCCCATGTTCCACTTGTAGTGAAAGCCCAGGCCGTTCATGTCGAGCGGACGCGAGACGTTCGGGAAGCTGGTCGATTCCTCGGCCACCATCACCGCGTCGGGACGCTCGGCACAGACCAGCTGGTTGGCGCGGCGCAGGAAGGCGATCGCCTCCAGGTTCTCGCGCCCGCCGTGTTCATTCGGAATCCATTCGCCTTCCTTGCGGCTGTAGTCGCGGTACAGCATCGAAGCCACGGCGTCGACCCGCAAGCCGTCGATGCCGAAACGTTCGACCCAGTACAGCGCATTGCCAGCCAGGTAGTTCAGCACTTCCTTGCGGCCGTAGTTGTAGATCAGCGTGTTCCAGTCCTGGTGGAAGCCTTCGCGCGGATCGGCGTGTTCGTACAGGTGGCTGCCGTCGAAGCGGGCCAGGCCGTGGATGTCGGACGGGAAATGGCCCGGCACCCAGTCGAGCAGCACGCCGATGCCGTTGGCGTGCGCGGTCTCGACGAAATGACGGAAGTCTTCCGGCGTGCCGAAGCGCGAGGTCGGCGCGTACAGGCCGATCGGCTGGTAGCCCCAGGAGCCGTCGAACGGGTGCTCGCTGATCGGCATGAACTCGATGTGGGTGAAGCCGAGTTCCTTCACGTACGGGATCAGCTGGTCGGCCAGTTCGCGGTAGCTGAGCCAGCGGCCGTCGTCTTCCGGCACGCGCCGCCAGGAACCAGGATGCACCTCGTAGATGCTGACCGGCGCATGCAAGCCGTTGGCGGCGCGGCGTTGTTCGGACGCGGGAAACAGCGGCGGCAGGTGCCCGACCATGGACGCGGTATTCGGGCGCAGCTCGGCGCGGAACGCGAACGGGTCGGCCTTGAGCAGCAGTTCGCCGCTTTGCGCCTTGATCTCGAACTTGTACAGGTCGCCGGCGACCAGGTGCGGGATGAAGATCTCCCACACGCCCGAGCCGCCGCGCACGCGCATCATGTGGCGCCGGCCGTCCCAGTTGTTGAAGCTGCCGATCACCGACACCCGGCGCGCGTTCGGCGCCCACACGGCAAAGGCGACGCCGGCCACGCCCTCGACCTCGGCCGGATGGGCGCCGAGCTTTTCGTAGGGCCGCGCATGCGTGCCCTCGGCCAGCAGCCAGACGTCCATCTCGCCCAGCACCTGGCCGAAGCGGTAGGGATCGTCGATGTCCTGCTGGTGGCTGCCCCAGTCGACGCGCAGGCGGTAGGCGAAGGGATTCTTGCGCCGCGGGATGGTCGCGCTGAACAGTTCGCTGTTTTCCAGCCGCTGCAGCGCGGCCAGCTTGCGTCCGGTCTTGGCTTCGATCAGGTCGACACGGACGGCGCCCGGCAGCAGCGCGCGCACGACGAGCGCGCCCTCGTGGCGGTGCATGCCGAGTACGGAAAAGGGATCGTGATGGTCGCCCTGCATCAGCGTGTCGACGCTTGCCTGGTCAAATGTCATGGGTGTCTCGAAAATATTGGCTGGCCGCGGTGGCAGGTGACTGGGTTAGGGTCGGCTCGTTATTCTTTACATAATCATACTACTTAATTATCCCGCGACATTGGATCGTCAACTATGTATCGAGCGGACTATACAATTCCGGATGAGTCAGCGGCCGAGCGCCTGCACGACGTGGTCGAGCACGACGCGGGTCTTGGCGGTCATGCGGTGGCCGACCGGGATCAGCGCATGCACGGGCGGCCCGGCGACGTCGGCGTCCGGCAGCAGGTGGACCAGGCGTCCGTCGGCGACGTAGGCAGCGGCGAAGCGGTCCATGATCTGCGCGACGCCCAGTCCGAGGGCGGCTGCTTCGGCCAGCGAGCGGCCGTCGCCCAACACCAGCGTGTGCGCCGGCTGGAGTTCGCGCGGCGTGCCCTTGTCGAGCAGCGACCAGCCGTGCAGCTGGCCGGCGGCGCTGCGAAACAGCAGCGCGTCGTGGCCGGCCAGGTCCGCGACCGAGGTGATTGGGCTGCGCCCTTGCAGATAGGACGGCGCCGCGTACAGGCCCAGTACCAGGTCGCAGATCTTGCGGACCGTCATGTCGCTGGTGGCTGGGAGCTGGCCGACCCGCACCACGATGTCCCAGCCATCGCCGACCGGATCGGACATGCGGTCGTTCAGCGTCATGTCGACGGTGACCTTGGGATAGCGCTCGCGCAGCGCACCCAGGGTCGGCAGCAGCAGGCCGCCGAAGCCGGCAGGCAGGTCGAGGCGCACGCGGCCCACGGGCTCGGCGCGATTTGCCGCCAGCGCCAGTTCGGCTTCTTGCAGGCCTTCGATGGCCGCGCGCGCGGCGGCCAGGTAGATGTCGCCGTCTTCGGTCAGGTGGACCGCGCGGGTGGTGCGCTGGAACAGGCGGGTGCCGAGATGCTTTTCGAGTCGCTGCACTGCTTTGCCGACGTTCGATTTCTGGGTGCCGAGCCGCTCGGCGGCAGCGGTGAAGCTGCCGGTCTGCGCCACGGCGACGAAACTCGTGATGTCCTGCAGCGAAGCGGCGTTCATGTCCAGCATTGTCTTTCCCGCGGCAACAAAGCGACCGAGTGTAGCAGGGTTGCCGCCGCAGGACGAATCAATCCAGGAAGCCGGGCAGCTTGGGCAGCTTGCCGTTGTCGACCGGTTCATGTTCGATCACCAGCTTGGCGTGCGTGGCGGCGATGACGCGGTCGAGCTTCTTGCCCGAGTCGACGGTCTGGCGGTGGTCGTAGTTCCAGGTCGGGACCTGCTGGCGCGTGTGGTTTTCGGTGAAGTGCCACTGGTCGCCCGACAGCACGTAAGGGCCGGCATGTTTCAACTTGATCAGCAGCGCCATGCTGCCCGGCGTGTGGCCCGGCGTCCAGATCGTCTTGAGCGTGCCGTCGCCGAACAGGTCGACGTCGCCGTCGATCACCTTCACGCGCGTCAGCCGGCCGCCGGCGACGTGCGAGCGGAACAGGCTGGCGTCGATGTAGCGCGCGGCCGCCGTCTGCGTATCGGCCATCGCCTCGAGTTCGGCGCGCTGGATGATCAGGGTGGCGTTCGGGAAGTCGCCGATCTGGCCCGCGTGGTCGAAGTGGGCGTGCGACACGGCGACGTACTTGATGTCGGCGGGACGCAGGCCGAGGTCGCCCAGCTGGTCGACGATAGGGCGCTCCAGGCCGGTGGTGAAGCTGCCTTCCTTGAGCAGGCCGCCCAGGTATTTGCGCGGCAGGCCGGCGTCCCACAGCATCCAGTCGTCGCCGTGCTTGATCAGGTAGCAGGACATGACGATGTCCAGCGATTGGCCCCCGTACATGCCTTCGTCCGACATCACCGATTTGTCGCCGAGGGTCATGTGGCCGCAGTCGAGGCGGTACAGCTTGAGGTCGGGCGTGGCGGCGTACGAGGAACCGAGCGCGGCGAACGACAAGGCTGCGGCGGCGAGGCTGGAAAGAAAACGGGACATGGCGATTCTCCTGGAAAGACGACGTGAAGGGGGCTCGGAGCGCCTGGGTTTTCTGGAGGGTGCCCGGCAACCGATGGGATCAGTATGCCGGTATCGAATCGGGCGATAAACCTGCTGTAGAGCGACGCTTTGTCGCTCTAGTGGAGACAATCAGTGGGAAGGGGATAAGACTTGCGCTCGCGTGACTTTGTCAGCCGCGTGGCGCTCAGTCGTGCGGCAGCTCGCGCCCTGGACGCGTTGACAGACGATCGGCCAGCACCGCGGTCACGATTGCCTGCAGCACGTGGATGCCCCAGCGCTCGGCCGCCTTGCGCGGCCCCGCCTCGACTTCGCCTTCGGTGATCCCCAGCACCGGCGCGATGCCGGCGATGTTGACCGCATACAGCGCCGTGCCGTACAGGGCGCCGAGCGCCACCGGCGACAGGTCCGGGGCCAGTTCGCGCAGCTTCGGCACGGCGGCGCCGAAGGCGGCCGAGGCGCCCAGGTGGTTGACGAATTCGACCGCGCTGGTGCCGGCGTCGCCGATGACCGAGCGCGAGTCGGTGAGGTCGTCGATCCAGTCGACCGCATCGCGGTCGAGCGTCTTGCCCAGCAGGCCGGTCCTGCGCCCGAGCTGCATCACGGCCGTGGTCACGACCCCGGCGATCACGCCGCCGACGATGGCTGCCTTGTACTTTTCCATGTGTTTCCCTTGAAATGTCGAATAGACGGTTGGTGTGTGGGACCGACGATACGCGCAGGCGTTCACGATCTCGGTGCGGTGCTGCACCGATGCCGCAGTGGGGCGCGGCCGGATGGCGTCCATCCGCCCGGCATGATCGATGCCGGTTTCGGTATCGCAAGGCCGTGAAAAACCATTTGTTTTCTGCCTCTTAAGACAATTACAGTGTCATGCGCGCGAGCGTGCTCTTTTTGCCTTCATCATCGATCCGAGGTTCTTCATGGTTTTGCATGTCCTGCGCCGTCCCGTCCTCCATCTGGCCCTGCTGGCCGCCGCCATCCACGTCCCGGCCGGCGCCCAGCTCGAGCCGCGCCCGGCGCACGGCCTGTCGACGCGCACCTGGACCGCAGACAATGGCGACGGCACCTTCACCAACCCGGTGTTCTACGACGAGTTCTCGGACCCCGATATCATCCGCGTCGGCGACTGGTTCTACCTGACCGGCACGACGATGCACGCGATGCCCGGCCTGCCGCTGCTGCGCTCGAAGGACCTGGTGAACTGGGAATTCCTCAGCTACGCGATGGACCGGCTCGACGACGGCCCGGCCTACCGGCTGGAACAGGGCAAGAACATCTACGGGCGCGGCATCTGGGCGCCCAGCCTGCGCTGGCGCGACGGCACCTTTTACATCTTCAGCAACGTCAACGGGCGCGCCACCCAGATCTATACGGCCCTTGACCCGCGCGGCCCCTGGACCCACCGCGAGATGAAGCGCGGCCTGCACGATCTGTCGGTGCTGTTCGACGACGATGGCAAGACCTGGGTGGTGTGGGGCTACCAGCAGATGCACCTGGCGCAGTTGAACGCCGACCTGACCGACATCGTGCCCGGCACCGAAAAAGTCCTGTTCACGCAGGACGCCGGAATGGGCGAGGGCGCGCATTTCTACAAGATCGACGGACGCTACTACATCCTCAGCGCCAACTACGCCGGCAGTTTTCGCATGTCGGCGGCGCGCGCCGACCACGTCGACGGGCCCTACGAAGTCAACCCGGCGGTCAGCAAGGATGAGAACTTCGGCATGGCGTCCGGCCACCGCCTGCGCGAGGCCAAGGACCCGACCACGGTCGCGCCGCCCGGCCCACCGTCCGCCAACGCCGATTCGCTGCACCAGGGCGGCATCGTGCTGACGGCGGCCGGGGAGTGGTGGGGCTTTTCGATGATGGACTATAACTCGGTGGGGCGTCTGCTCGGCCTGGCGCCGGTCACCTGGAAGGATGGCTGGCCCTGGTTCGGCTTGCCGGGCAACCTGGGCCGCAATCCGCGCACCTGGGTCAAGCCGAAAACCGCCGAGCCGCAGCAGCCGCGCGCGCCGTTTGCACGCAGCGACGATTTCTCGGCCGCCGTGCTGGCGCCGATCTGGCAGTGGAACCACGCGCCGGTCGACGCCAAATGGTCCTTGTCCGAACGGCCCGGCTTCCTGCGCCTGCATGCGCTGCCGGCGCCCTCGTTCTGGGAGGCGCGCAACACCCTGACCCAGCGTGCGATCGGGCCGATGTCGTCGCCGACGGTGGCGCTCGACCTGGCCGGCCTGAAACCGGGCGACATCGCCGGCCTGGGCTTGCTGAACTTCCCGTATGCCACGCTCGGCGTCGAACGCAACGGCGCCGGCATGGCGCTGGCCTTGTACGACCAGTCGAGCGGGCGCACCGTGCGCATCGCCTTGCCGGCCGGCGCCACGCGCGTCTGGCTGCGCGCCGATTGCGACTTCCTCACCGAGCAGGCGCGCTTTTCCTGGTCGGGGGACGGCCAGGCCTTCGCGCCGATCGGCGAACCGTTCACCATGGTGTTCCAGCTGACCACCTTCCAGGGCGTGCGCTACGCGCTGTTCAACTATAACCGCGAAGGCCGCGACGGCGGCCATGCCGATTTCGACAGCATCGACGTCTACCAGCCATATCCGCACGGCCTGATGCGCGCCATCCCCTACGGCAAGCGCATCCGCCTGAGCCAGGCGAACCGGCGCGGCGCAAATACCGATGCGCTGGCGACGCCCTTGCTGGTGGTCGACCGTGGCCTCGGGCGCGTCGCGCTGCGCGCGGGCGCGCGCGTGCTGACTGTGAATGGCGACGGCAGCGCCGCCCTGCGCGACGCGGGCGATGGCGCCGGCAAGGACGACGGCGCCGCGCAGACCTTCCAGTGGATCGAGACGCCGACCGGCGAGCTGGCGCTGATGTCGCTGGCCACCAACCGTTTCCTGCGCTTTGACGCGGCCAGCGGCGCCTTGCGCGCCGACAGCCCCGGCCCGCTGCCCGACGGCAGCGACGGCGTGCGCTGGACCTGGACGGCGGATCCCCACTGACGCCGCATCCAGGGCATAGTGCCGCGCTGGCGCGCGGGTGTCTTGTCAGCGCGCCGCGCCCGGCGCCATCGCGCGCCCGGTGGCCGGCCGCGGCGCACGCCCGAACGCCCGGTCGAGCGCCTCGCGGCTGAGCGCGACTTCGGCCGCGTCCTGCTGTAGCAGGCGCAGGCGGCGCTGCAGCGGCGCCCAGCCCGGCCATTCGGCGATCCATACCGTCTGCGCGCCGGCCGCCGGCGCTGGAGGCCGCGCGGCCAGGCCGAGCGTCGCGCGCAGCTCGGCGAACATGCCCTCCAGCGCGGTGTCGACCTCCGCGCGCGGCAGCTTGTCGGCGTAGCGCTGCAGCAGAAGGCGCAGCGCCGCCATGTGCGCCACCAGCAGATAGTTCTGCACCGTGAAGCGGTTCAGTTCCTCGGGCGCGCGCCGCTTGCCGGCCGGCTCGTCGAGCATGCGCCCGAGTGCGCCGCTGAGGTTGCCCAGGCTGTCCATGAAACCCTTGCGCGCGATGCGGTAGTGGAAGTCGTCGGCCGGATGCTTGAGCAGCAGGTCGATCGCGGCGTCGATGTATTTGCGGTTGGCCTCGAGCACGTTGTCGACCAGGCGCGGCAGGTTCTGGTACTCCCAGCTCGGCAGCACGTAGCTGAAGAAGGTCGCGATCAGGGTGCCGACCAGCGTGTCGAGCAAGCGCTCCCCGATCACGCTGGCGCCGTGCGGCACGGTCAGGCCGATCAGCAGCAGCGCCTGCATGCTGGCGGCGATCGCCGTGTAGCGGTATTTCACGTACAGGAAGGTCGGCCCGGCCGCGGTGGCCACGAACAGGAAGCCGAACAGCAGCTTTGGTGCGTGCACGAAATGCAGGATCACCGCAGTCAGCAGGCAGCCGATCAGGGTGCCGACCAGGCGGTCGGCGCGGCGCTGGCGCGTCATGCTGAAGCTGGGCTTGAGCACCACGGCGATGGTCAGCGCGGTCCAGTAGCCATGCGTCTTCCAGGGCAGCCAGGCGCTCGACACCAGGCCCAGCGAGATCGCCATGGCGACGCGCAGCGAATAGCGGAAGGTGGGCGAGCGCCAGCGCAGGTTGTCCAGCAGGATGCCGATGTTGTAGCGCTGCTGGGTCAGGAACGGCGTCATGTCGGCGCCCGGGGCGATCGGCAGCGGCCCCTGCTGCGCCTGGGTGGCCGCGTGCAGGCGCGCAATCATCGCGATCGCATCGCGGATCTTGTTGGAAGTGGCGCGCAGCAGGGCCTGGGCCTCGCCGGCTTCGCCTTCCTGGGCCGGCAGTGCGTCCAGCACGGCGTCGAGCGCGTCCAGCTCGGGGCGGTAATCCATGGCGGCGTAGGAAGCGCGGTCGCGCGTCATCGCGTAGGCCACCGATTCGACATCGAGCGCGGCCTTGCCGGTCAGGTCGGCCAGCAGCGGCAGCACCGGGCGGCCGGCCGCTCCTTGCGCGAAATGCTGGCGCAGCAGCACGTAGTCGGTGTGGGTCGACAGCACCAGCTCGTACAGGTCGAACATGGCGTAATGCACCTGCATCAGGATCGCCTCGTCCGGGCGCGGCCGGCCGCGCAGGATCAGGTCGCGCGAGGCCTGCTGGCGCTCGGCCAGCACGCTTTGCTGGCGCACCAGCTTTTCCATCTGGGCCGGCAGCGGCAGCTCGAGGTCGTAGCAGCCGGCCTTGGTGCTGGTGTAGGCGGCCAGTTCGTACAGCGCCTCGGCCAGCACCTGCTGTTTCAGGCGCCGGCGCAGCATCCACACCACCACCATCGCGTACGTCATGTAGCCGGCGCCGCCCAGGAAGAACAGGCCGCTTTCGCGCAGCGCCTCCAGCGGCGTGACCGCTTCTCCACTGGAGAGCATCATCACGAACAGCGACACGAACTGCAGCGGCATCGCCTTCTTGCCGTACACGACCATCATGCTGGCCAGGAAAGAGACCAGCACGATCGCCGTGCGCAGCAGCCAGGGCAGCGGAGAACACAGGCTGATCACCAGCGCAGTCAGCGAACACATGACCACGCCCGAGAGCATCTCGTTGAACTTGTGGCGCAACGGACTGGGCATGTCCATCAGGCTGGTGCACAGCGCGCCGATCGCGACCGCCATCGCGGCCGGCAGGTCGGCCACGGCATAAGTGAAGTACGCCAGGCCGACGATGCCGAAGGCGATCCGCAGCCCGGTGTAGAAATAGTGACTGAACAGGAAGGTGCGCGGCGCGAGGGCGTAGTGCATGGCTGGGTTTGCCCGCGCGCCTGGCGGGCGCGCGTGGCCGGGAATGATGAGTTCATTATAACGCTCGGGCTAGCGCGTTCCGTACTGCGCCGCACACAAGCGCAATGCCCGTCAAGGGTCCTGGCGTTGAGCCGCCGCAGAGAGCGAACCGGTCAAAAAGTGGATTATCATTCTCGGCGAGGTAGCAAAGCGGTTATGCGGCGGCTTGCAACGCCGCCCAGACAGGTTCGACTCCTGTCCTCGCCTCGAATTCATCAGCGGGCTCAATTATGAGCCCGCTGTTTTTTTTACCTTCTGTCTTTCAAAGTTCGATCACCAGATCCGGCCGGAACGCCGCCTGCTCGCCCTTGTTCGCATAGCCGAGCGGGTTGGCGATCACGCGGCACGACCAGGCGCGCCCGGTTTCCAACACACCCTCGGCCAGGTAATCGTTGGCGCAGTGCAGGTGGCCGTGCATCCACAGGTCGGCGCCCGGGAAAAAGTCGTCCATCGCGTTGCAAAAGCCGGCCGTGCCGGGCGTCAAGCCGTAGCGCGGGTCGGCGCTGCGCAAACTGGGCGCAAAATGCGTGACCACCGCGGTGACGCCGTCGAACGGCGTGTCCAGCGCGGCGCGCAGCCAGGCCTGGCAATCCAGCGACATCTCGCGCTGCTGCTCGGCCAGCACCGGCTGGCCATCCTTGAGCGTGGTGTTCTTGCTGAGGTAATAGTTGGCCGCCCGGAAGGCCTTGTTGCGCGCCGCCAGCTGTCGCGTCAAGTCGGGCTGCTGCAGCGCCAGCGCGTCGAAATCGGCCCACAGCGTGGTGCCGATGAAGCGCACGTGACCGATGTGCAGGACTTCGCGGTCGAGCCACTCGATGCCCAGGCGCTCGCAGGTGGCGCGCAGGCGCGCGTAGGTCGCGTCGTAATCGAGGCCGTCGAACTCGTGGTTGCCGGGAATGAACAGCACGCGCGCGCGCGGCGCATCGGGACCCAGCGGCGAAAAGCGCGCCAGGCCGAAATCGTCGCCGGGCAGGCGCGAATGCGACTGGTAAGAGCCGATGTCGCCGGCCAGGATCACGACGTCGGTGTCGGGGGCGATGGGCGGGACGAAGCTGGGGTCGCGTTCGAGGTGCAGGTCGGAGAAAAGCTGGAGTCGCATGCCGCTATTATGCCTGCGATCGGTAGCGGAGATTGAAACGTGGGTGCGCCATCCCGCACCGGCCGGTACGGGACGGCGCGAGCCGATTATCGGCTGCCTTGCACCGGCGCAGGGGCAGGGCGGTTGGCCGCCTGTTGCTGCTGCGCTGCCTGTTGTTGCGCGGCCTGTTGTTGCGCCGCCTGCTGGCGCGCCTGCTTCTTGGCCATGTGGTGGCCGACCGCGCAGCCGACGGCCGCACCGATGACGCCGTGGTGGCCCGCCAGGTGGCCGCCGACGCCGCCGACCGCGGCGCCCTTCAGGCAGCCCGGCGCAGCCATGGCGGCGCCGGTGGTGAGGCTCAAGGCCAGGAATGCGGCTGTGATCTTGGTGTTCATGGCGATCCTCTCTTGTGTGGGTAGAGCGGGCTGATGCCCGCATGCGCTTTCATTATAGGCAGAGCCGGTTCAAGCCGGCGCGCGCCACACGAACCGGTTGCGGCCGTCCTGCTTGGCCAGGTAGAGATGGCAGTCGGCGGCCGCGAACAGGTCCTCGGCCGTCTCCATCCGCGCCGGGTCCAGCGTCGCGCCGCCGATGCTGACGGTCAGCAGCGGCGCCACCTGCGAGGCCGCGTGCGCGATCTGCAGCGCCGCGACCGCGTCGCGCACCTGCTCCATCAGCGCGCCTGCCTGGGCAGCGCCGGTGTCGGGCAACAACAGCACCAGTTCCTCGCCGCCGTAGCGCGCGGCCAGGTCGGCGGGATGGCGCAGGCAGGCCGCCACCGCGCGCGCGAGGGCGCGCAGCGCGCGGTCGCCCGCGGGGTGGCCGTAGCGGTCGTTGTACTGTTTGAAGGCGTCGATGTCGAGCAGCGCCAGCGACAGCGCGCCGCCGTTACTGCGCGCACGCTGCCATTCGCTAGCGTATACCTCGTCGAAGCGGCGCCGGTTGGCCAGCTCGGTCAGGCCGTCGACGTGGGCCAGGTGCTCGAGCATGCGCCGCTGGCGCACCAGCTGCAGGTGCAGCGCCACGCGCGCCATCACCACGGTCGCGTTGAACGGCTTGGCGATGTAGTCGGCGGCGCCCATCATGAGACCGTTGGCTTCGTCCTCGGGACGGTCCAGGCCGGACACGAAGATCACCGCGATCGACGCGGTCTGCGGATCCGCGCGCAGGCGCCGCAGCACTTCATAGCCGTCCATGTCGGGCATCATCACGTCGAGCAGCACCAGGTCGGGCGCATGGCGCTGCGCGCGCTCGAGCGCCTGCTCGCCGTTCTTGGCCAACAGGACGGTGTAGTCGGGCTTGAGCAGCTCGGCCAGCACCTGGCGGTTCAGGGCGTCGTCATCGGCGACGAGGACTTTCTGTGCTTCGTGGTTCATGCCTGTGCTTCCATCGCGTCGTCCATCTGCTGCACCAGCGGCACCAGCTGCGCCAGATGGGCGCGCGCCGCTTCGTATTCGATCTCGCGCACCGCGCGCCGCAGTGCGTCCAGGCGCGCGCCGTGGCCGGCGCGGGCGGCGTCCGGCAGCGCGGCTTCGAGCGCCGCCAGCGCATCCTCGGCGCGGGCGTCGTCGGCCACCAGGTAAGCGTCCAGGCGCGCCAGCAGCGGCGCCAGTTCGGCCGTACCGGCCGCGCCTTGCGCTGCGGTCGCGCCCGCGGCCTTGGCCGGCGCGCCGGTGCGGACGGCGCCGCGCTCGAGCCCCGCCAGGATGCCTTCCAGCGCGACGATCAGGTCCGGCACCAGCAGCGCCAGGTGCTCGCGGCGGCCGGCGCGCAGTTCCAGTTCGAGCGTGCCGGCGGCCGCCGCCAGCGGCTCGGCGCCGAGATACGACGCGCCCGACTTCAGGTTGTGCGCCAGGCCGTGCAGCAGCGTGTCGTTGCCGTCGGCCAGGGCTTCGCGCATGCGCTGCGGCGCGCCGCCGTATTCGCGCAGGAAGCCGTCGATACGGCGCTTGAGACGCTCTGGACGGCCGCCGGCGTTGGCCAGCGCGCGCTCCCAGTCGACTCCGCGCAGCGGCGCCGGCAGCGCATCCGCCGCGACGCCGGCATCGGCGCCGGCCGGCTCTTCAGCCGCATCGTCGGCGAGGATGCGCGCCGGCAGCGGCCGGCCGGCCAGGCGCTGCGGATCGATCCATTTCAGCAGCGCGCGGAACATCAGATCCGGATCGATCGGCTTGACCACGTGGTCGTTCATGCCGGCCGCCAGGCTTTTCTCGCGGTCGCCCGCCATCGCATGCGCGGTCATTGCCACGATCGGCAGATGCGCGCACTGCGGCAGCGCGCGGATGCGGCGCGTCGCCGCGAACCCGTCGACCTCCTGCATCTGGATATCCATCAGCACCAGGTCGTAGTCGCCTTGCGCGGCCATGCGCACCGCTTCCTCGCCGCCGGCGGCGGCGTCGACATGCATGCGCGCGGCGGCCAGGAAGTCGAGCGCGACCTCGCGGTTGTTGGCGTTGTCGTCGACCAGCAGGATGCGCGCGCCGTCCAGGCGGCCCAGGTCCTGCGGCGCGCTCCCGGGCGCGGCGCTTGGACGCGCCAGGTCGGGGCGCAGCACCTGCAGCAGGCTATCGTAGAGCAGGGCCGGGCCGACCGGCTTTGTGAGGAAGCCGGACAGCGGCAGTTCGCCCTGCAGCTCGCTTTCGCGCTGCAGCACGCTGTCGCGAGTGCAGGCGCTGACCATCAGGATCGCGGGCGGCGCATGCAGGCGGCCGTCGGCGCGGATGCGGCGGATCGCCTCGACGCCGTCCATGCCGGGCATCAGGTAGTCCATCAGCACCACGTGATACGGCTGGCCGCTGGACGCCGCCTGCGCCAGGCGCGCCAGCGCAGCGTCGCCCGAGGCCACCGCCTCGGCCTTGACGCCTAAGGTCGACAGCATCTCGAGCAGCGCCTGGCACGCGCTGGCGCTGTCGTCGACCACCAGCACGCGCATGCGCGACAGCAGGGCGGCCGGCGCGCCCGCGGCGTCACCGTCGGCATCCTGCACGCCCAGGCGCACCTTGAAGCCGAAGCGGCTGCCCACGCCCGGCGTGCTGGTCACGTCGATGTGACCGCCCATCAGCTCGACCAGCTGCTTCGAGATCGACAGGCCCAGCCCGGTGCCGCCGTACTTGCGCGAGATCGAGCTGTCGGCCTGGGTGAAGGATTCGAACAGGTGGCCGAGCTGGCCGGCGTCCATGCCGATGCCGGTGTCGCTGACCGAGAACTCGAGCACGACCTCGCCGCCGTGGCGCTCGGCGACGTCGACCGCGACCACGATCTCGCCTTGGTCGGTGAACTTGACCGCGTTGTTGGTCAGGTTGATCAGCACCTGGCCAAGGCGCAGCGGGTCGCCCACCAAGCGTGTCGGCACCGTGCGCGGTACCTTGAACACCAGCTCGACGCGCCTGGCGTCGGTCTTGAGCGCGGTGACGCTCGACAGGTGTTCGAGCATCGCGCCGAGGTCGAACGGGACCTGCTCGAGCGTCAGGCGGCCGGCCTCGATCTTGGAAAAGTCGAGGATGTCGTTGATGATGCCGAGCAGGTGCTCGCCCGCGCCCAGGATCTTACTCAGGTAGTTGCGCAGCTTCGGCTCGGGATTGCCCATCAGCGCCAGCCGGCTCATGCCGATGATGGCGTTCATCGGCGTGCGGATCTCGTGGCTCATGTTGGCCAGGAACTCGGACTTCAGGCGGGTCGCCGCTTCGGCGCGCACCATCGCGTCCTGGATGGCCTTGGTGCGCAGGCCGAGGATACGCATGAACACCAGCATGTCGAAGGTCGAGCTGAACTCGACCAGGTGATTGGTCCAGTAGTTAAACGGCAGCACGCCGGTGCACATCTGGCCGGCCACCGCCGACCCGGTAAAGCTGACGGTCCAGCCGACCAGGAAGTAGATGCCGACCGCATCGCCCTGGCGCGCCCGGCGGAACGCACCCGGCAAGCCGAGCAGCATCGGCAGCACGCCCAGCGTGATGATGATGCCGACCACGGTCTCGATCTCGATCAGGTCGAGGCTCCAGGCCAGCGCGCTGGCCAGGCAGAGCAGCGCGCCGGTCTTCATCAGGCGCGAGAAGATACGGTCGCGGCCGGGGCGCGCAAGCACGTGCTCGACGAACAGGTAGCCGCCGACCGCGGTCAGCAGCGTCATCACGCCGGGCATGTGCATGACGGCCCAGGCGTTGTAGCGCCACAGGTAGCGGTAGTCGTAGCCGAACCAGGTGAGGTTGTACACCGCCAGGCCGCCGACCAGCAGCGCGTACTTGGCGAACAGGCTGTCGCGCAGGCTGATCCACTGGGCCAGGCTGTACAGCAGCAGCAACAGCGTCAATCCGGCGAACAGGCCCTGCACCAGCTGTTCGTCCATCGTCTCGTTATAGAACGGCTCGGGCTTTTCGAAACTGATCGGCAGGATGATCGCGTTGAGCGTCTCGACCCGCAGCAGCACCTCGTAGCGCACGCCGGGCTCCAGGTGCACGGCGAAGGCCGGGCGCGGACCGCCGAGCGCGCCGCGGTTGCCCTGCACGCGGTCGAACACGCCGTGCTGGACGATGCGGCCATCGGCCGCCAGGTAAAAGTCGACGCGCTTGAGCAGACCGAAGTTGATGCGGAAGACCCAGTTGCCGTCGCCGCCCGTGGCCACCATGGCCGCTACGCGCAGCCAAGACGCGCCCGGGTGCATGCCGGCGGTGCCGTAGGCGCCCTGCGGAATGGCGAAGCGCTCCGGCGCCGGCACCAGCGCTTCGGCCACCAGCGTGCCGGCCGGGTCGTGCAGGATGGTCGCGGCAGGCCAGCCTTCGACCTGCGGATGCGCGTCGTCCAGCACCAGCGCGGCGGGCGCAGCCAGCGCCGGCCGGGCCAGCAGCGCGAGCAGCAGCGCGAGCAGCAGCGATTGCAGCAGCGCGAACAGTAGCGGGAAGGACCGCGCCAGGACGGTGCGCGGCAGGGCGGCCAACGGTTTCGATGCAGGCATGGCGGGTCCTCGTGGATCGTTGCGGGCCGGTTACGTCAGAAGCGGTAGTCGACGCGCACGTCGGCCGTGCGCGGGTCGCTCGGCACGGTCAAGCCGGTGCCCCCGATGGTCAGCGGGCGCACCTGGTTTTCCAGGTTGCGCACGCGCGCCTGCACGCCCCAGCGCGCACCCGCGGGCGCCCACGCGAGGCGCAGGTCGGACTCGCTGTGGCCGGGGATGCGGTAGACCAGCAGCTGGCTCGGGATGGTCAGCACGTAGCTGCTGCTCAGACGCGTATCCAAGCCGGCAGTGAGCCGGCCGCCATCGAGCATCCAGTGGTGTTCGTAGCCGAGCGACAGCGTGCGGCTGGGCGCGCGGTCGAGCTTGACGCCGGCAAAGGAATGCACGCCGTCCGGCGCATAGCTGCGGTAGTGGGCGTCGAGCAGGGTCAGCGCGTAGGTGACCCGATCGAACGCGCCGAGCAGCGCCTGGCCGTCGGCCTCGATGCCGCGCACGGCCGCCTGGCCGGCGTTGCTGGTCTCGTAGGCCGGGCTGCCGTTGGCCCGCACGATCTCGGAGGACAGCTGCAGGTTTCGGTAGTCGTAGTAAAAGGCGGCCAGGTTCAGGCTGGCGCGCTTGCGCCAGAAGCGGCTCTTGAAGCCGGCTTCGTAGGCGCGCACGGTCTCGGGCTGGTAGAACAGTGTCGACGCCGGCAGCGCCAGAGCGGGCAGGCAGGTAAAGCCGCGCGAGCTGGTGCCGGCCGCGCAGCCGTCGTTGAAGCCGCCCGCCTTGTAGCCGGTCGCGACCGAGCCGTACAGCAGGGTCGACGGCGCCAGGTCGTAGTCCAGGCCGAGGCGCCAGGTGGTCTTGTGGGTCGACAGCGTGCCGAAGTCCGGCTGGCGCAGGTCGGTGGCCGGGTTGAACGCCGGCGCCTGCTGGTAGCCGATCAGGGTGTCGTGCGATTTTTCGTCGCGGGTCGCGCGCGCGCCCGCGGTGGCGCGCAGGCCCGGGACCAGTTCATAGGTCGCCTGGCCGAACACGGCGCGGCTGCTGGAGGCGACCGGGTCGACGTCGAACACGTAATGCGGCGGCAGGCCGATCGCGCCCAGGCCCTGGAAGTCGTAGTTGTCGCGGGTGCGCTCGTGGAACCAGTACAGGCCGCCCTGCAGACTGAATGGGCCGCCGCCGTGGCTGGCCAGGCGCAACTCGTGCGAGTCCTGGACATAGTCGCCGTGGAAGGGCTGGACCACGCCCAGTGCCAGGCCCGGCACCACGCGGTAGTAATAGTTGTACAGATAGTCGTGCTCGAAGCGGCGGTGCGAGCCGACCCAGGACAGCGTCCCCAAGCCGAGGTCCCAGTTCAATTCCGCCGACAGGCCTTCGGTGCTCTTGTGCGAAAAGCCCTGCTGCGGCGCGATGTTGGGCGCGATGTAGCGGTTGGTGAGCCTGTCCTTTGTACTGGCGTCATGCCAGGTCGGCTGGCCGGCGTCGATACCGCGGTAGAAGTTGGTGTCGGGGACGGCGCTGTCGTTGTTGGTGTCGTCGCGGCTGGCGTCGAAGCGCACCAGCAGCGTAGCGTCGCGGTTGAAGTTCAGCTTGGCCGAAAGGCGCGCGGCGCGGTCGTCACGGTCCAGGCCAGGCCGGTAACCGGTGCCCTGGCCGTTACGCAAATAGGGATCGTGCTGGTTAACGCTGACGGCGGCGCGCAGCGCCAGCGCATCGTTGACGGGCAGGTTGACCATCGCCTCGAGCTTGCGCGTCGCGTAGTCGCCCTGGGTGACGGCGGCCGCGCCTTCGAAGTGGTCGCTTGGTGCACGCGTGATGACGTTGACCACGCCGGCCGTCGTGTTGCGGCCGTACAGCGTGCCCTGCGGACCGCGCAGCACTTCGATGCGGTCGACGTCGAAGAAGGCCGCGTTCTGGCTCTGCGGACGCGCGATGTACACGCCGTCGATCATGAAGGCGGCCGAGGGATCGCCTTTCTCGGTCGGGTCGTTGCTGGACACGCCGCGGATCGTGATGCGCAGGCCGTCGTAGGAATTCTCGAGGTAGGTATTGGGCAGGCGCGCCGCCAGGGCGCCTGGCGTGTCCAGGCCGAGCTTGGCGAGTTCCTCGGCCGTGATCACGCTCATCGTGACTGGCGTTCGCGCTTCCGGTGCGGCGATGCGCTGCGCGGTGACGACCACTTCCTGGATGCCGTCGGAAGAGGGCAGTGTTTGTGCGTGGGCGGCGCCCGCGGCGATGCTTGATACGGCGAGCGCGAGCAGGCGAGGGCGCAGATGGCCCCGTTGATTGTTCATGTGACTTCCCCGGTTCTTGTTGCTTCTTATTTGTTTCTTGGTGATGCGCCGGCGTCGCGTCTGTGCGCGGCTGCCGTCACCGCCCGAGTGACGAGTAGTGATTTTCATGCCAGGCGGATGAAGAGAGCAGTCTAGCAGTTCATGCTTTGGAGAAATAGTGTTCAATTACCACAAACCATCTTTAAAGCAACATAATCGACCGGGTTTTACATAGTTCACATTTTTGCGCTGACTTCTCATTGGGATGGCGACGTGGACCGCCCGCAGGAGGAGGCCGGCGCACGCATGACTTCGCGCAAACGCCGGCTCGAGCGGCTGACTATGCTGGGTGCATCTGACAGCGGCGAGGGACGGACGCGATGGACCATGCGGTGGAGCGGAAAACGGGCAGCGCACCGGTGCGGCAGGTGCTCAGCAGCCTTCTGACGGAGTACGTCTTGCCTGGCCTGGCCGCGTTGCTCGGACTGGCCGTGCTGGCGCTGCTGCTGTTCGCGTTGGTGCTGCGCACGTCCCAGCTGCGGGGATTGCGTGCACGCCGCCGGGCCCGGCCATGAGTGCGCCCGAGAGCACCATACCCGTGGTCAGCGTCCTGATGCCGACCTTCGAGCAGGCCGCCTTCATCGGCCGCGCGCTTGCCAGCCTGCACGCGCAGACGCTGACGCGCTGGGAGCTGCTCGTCGTCGACGACGGTTCCGAAGACGGCACGGCGCAGGCGCTCGCGCCCTGGCTGGACGATGCCCGCGTCCGCTACTGGCGCTTGCCGCACAACGCAGGCGTCGGGCACGCGCTGAACCAGGCACTGGATGCCGCCACCGCGCCATTCATCGCCTACCTGCCCAGCGACGACGTGTTCTATGCGGACCACCTGGCATCGCTGGCGGCGGCGCTGGACGATGCGCCCGACGCGGTGCTGGCCTGTTCCGGCCTGCGCCACCACGGCAACCGACAGGCCGAAGGCCGGCTGACGGGCAGCTGGCTACAGCTGGTGCAGTGCATGCATCGCCGCGTCGACCTGCGCTGGATCGAGCGTGCGCAACTCGAGTCCGACGACCTCGACCGCCTGTTCTGGAATCGCCTGCAATCGGCCGGCGCCGTCGTCGCTAGCGGCCGGGTCAGCTGCGAATGGACCGACCATCCGGCCCAGCGCCACAAAGTCATGCAGGAACCGCCGGGCGGCATCAATCCTTTCCGCCAGCGTTACCGCGTGCGCGCACCGCTGCGCTTTCACACGACGGTCGGCAACGCCATCGACGAACCCGGGCTGTACCGCGCCCTGCGCAAGCGCGCGCCGGCGCCGCCAGCCGGCGATGCCCTGAAGATCGTGCTGGTCGGCGAGCTGGCTTACAACGCGAGCGCGTGCTGGCGCTGGAGGAGGCTGGCCATCGCCTGTACGGCCTCTGGACCGATACGCCTTACTGGTACAACACGGTAGGGCCCCTGCCGTTCGGTCACGTCGAGGATCTGCCGCGCCACGACTGGCAGGCAGCGCGGCGGCGCCTCCGTCCCGACCTGATCTATGGCCTGCTGAACTGGCAGGCAGTGCCGTTCGCGCATGCGGTGCTGACGGCCACGCCCGGCATCCCCTTCGTCTGGCACTTCAAGGAAGGTCCCTTCATCTGCCTGGAAAAGGGCAGCTGGACGCAACTGCTCGATTTGTACCGACGTGCCGACGGCCAGATCTACAGCAGCGCCGAAATGCGCGACTGGTTCGACAGCGTCAGTCCCGGCTTGAGTGCCGCGCGCCCATCGCTGGTGCTCGACGGCGACCTGCCCAAGCGCGAGTGGTTCGAGGCGCCGCGCGCGCCGCTGCTGTCCGAATCCGACGGCGAGCCGCATACCGTGGTCGCGGGCCGGCCGATCGGGCTGCCCCCGCACACGGTGGCCGAACTGGCCGCGCAAAGTATCCATTTGCACTTCTACGGCGACTTCACCCATGGCCAGTGGCGCGACTGGATCGCCAAGGCGCAGGGCCTGGCGCCGCGCTACCTGCATTTGCACGCCAACGTGGCCCAGAACCGCTGGGTCGACGAGTTCTCCCGCTACGACGCCGGCTGGCTACACTGCTTCACCAGTCGCAACGCCGGCGATATCCGGCGCGCCGACTGGGACGACCTGAACCTGCCGGCGCGCATCGCCACGCTGGCGATGGCCGGCGTGCCGACGATCCAGCGCGACAACGGCGGCGCCATCGTCGCGGCGCAGTCGACGGTGCGCGCACTCGACATCGGCCTGTTCCACCGCGAGATCGAGGAGCTCGGCGCCCAGCTGCGTGCGCGTGCACGCATGGCGCGCCTGCGCGAGCAGGTCTGGGGCCAGCGCATGCAGTTCTGCTTCGACCGGCATGCGCCGGCGTTGCTGGCGTTTTTCCGCGCCGTGATCGAAGGAGCGCGGCATGCGAAGCGGCGCTGAGCAGGTTCATACTCTGAGTTTTCCAGCACATGCAATGCGGCGCCGGCTAGCGCGCGCCGAGCAGGTCGGCGCGCGGATAGCCCCAGCCCGGCACTGGATGCGGGCAGGGCAGCGCCGCCAGGTCGGCATACTGGATCGTCGAAAAATTGGTGCTGCCGGGCGCGCCCCAGCGCACATCGGTGGCCGTGCCGTCGTCCTGCGCCAGCGCGGGCGCGCGCGCGAAGCGCAGCCAGGCGTCGACATGGCAATTGGTCTGGCGCAGCGCGCGCAGGGCCGCCAGGGACTCGTGCTGCGCCGACTGCCAGGCGATTTGCGGCGTGGCGTCGGGTCCGGCCGCACCGGCCAGCGCGGCCGGACAGGCCGTGGTTGGATCGATGCCGGGCGCGATGCTCAGCAGGCCGCGGCGCAGGCGGACGCTGTCGCCTTCGCTGGCGCCGCCGGCGGCATCGGCGACGCCGGCCGGGACGCGCGCCACGGTCACGAACGACCAGCACAGCGGGTTGGCCGGATAGGCCGACAGCGCGGTATCGAGCAGCTGCTCGCCCGCGTCGAGCCGGCGCAGTTCACTCGCGACGACTGTCCGCGCCTGCTGCAGAGCGGCGGCCTGCACGCCGACGTAGGCGACCGAGCACGCCAGGCCGGCGGCCAGCGCCAGGCGCGAGCGTGCGCCGCGCGGGCGCCGGCGCGCGCGGCGTTCGATGGCGGCCAGCGCCACGCCCAGCAACAACAGGCCGGCCAGCGAGCCCCACTGCAGGAAGCCGACGAAGGTGACGCCGATCGGCACCAGCGCCATCAGCGCGAACAGCAGCCAGCGCACGCCCCTGCGCCGCACCATTGCCGCCAGCGGGACGCCGAAACCGATCCAGAACACCGGCTCGACGATGAAGATCAGGTCGCCGTAGTACCAGCTCGGATCGAAGGGCCAGAATGGATGCACGCCGTACACGTTCATCCCGTCCATGCCGATATGCAGCAGCAAGCCGACGCAGGCGGTACCGAGGGCCGCCGCGCGCGCCCGCGCGCTCGTGCGCAGCAGCGCGCGTGCGCCCGGCCACAGCAGCCAGATCCCGGCCAGCAGCGCGATCAGCTCGGCCAGCGCGCCGACCAGCGTGTGCGTGTGCCCGCGGTGCAGCAGCAGGTAGCCCAGTGGCGGCTCCAGCAGTTTGGTGGCGATCAGGTCGAGGTCGGGGAAGTTGCTGGCCAACGCGCCGATGACGAGCAGCATGCGCGTGCGCACGCGTTGAGCTCCGGTGTCGGGTTCGTCCGGCAGGCTGCGGTCGACCAGGGCGCCGATGCCGAGGCCGACGACGGAATGGGTAAGATTGTCCATTCAGCAATCTTAACCGCAAAGGGGCGGGTGCGCCGTCCGGCGAGCGCGGCAGTCGCGGATTCCGGGTCAGCCGGTCGCGCCAGGCGCGACCGCCAGGTAGCCGACGTAACCGTCCGGCAGGGCCAGCGGCAGGCAGGTGCAATGGGCCAGCGCCGCCACTTCGTCGGCGCGCCATTCGCCCAGCCCGAGGCCGACGCATTTCAGGCGCGCTTCGCGCTCGCTCCAGCCGCGGGCCAGGGCGGCCGGGCGCGCGCTGGCGTCGAGGTCGGCCAGCGTGCGCACGGCGTCCGGGCCGAGGTAGTCGTGCGCCAGCGCTTCCCAATCGGGAATGTCGGCGATGCGCATCACGTCGATGCCAACCGCGCCTTCCTGGCTGATGGCCGCCACCGACAGCGCCTCGTCATGGCTGATCGCCAGCGCGATACGGCGGGCGGCAGTGCCGGGCGAGGTGGCATCGCGGATCGAGGCGTACGGCGCTGCGCCGGGCGCGGCGGGCAGGTCGATCGTCGCCGGGTCGACGCCGAGCAAGGCGGCCAGCGCAGCGCGCAGCGCCTGGCGGATGTCGCGCCGCGCGGCCTCGCGCTCGGCCTGGCCGGCCACGCCGACCAGCCAGACCGGCGGGAGGTCCCGTGACGACACTGGCGTCAGTGCAGGCGCAAAGCCGTCGTCCGCGCTCCACCATGCTGGCCCCAGCCCAGGCGCTGCAGCTGCTGTGCCTGCACCTGCTGGCGAAATGGGCGGCCTGGGCGGCATGCTGGACCTCAGGCCCGTTGCGGCGCGGCCGGCAAGCCGCTCCAGCGCGTCGCGTTCGGGATGTGCTCGCCCTTCATCACCAGGGTCAAGGGACCGATATACGCGTTGTGGCCGACGCGCGCGCTGTACAGCACGGCGCTGCGCGGGCCGATGTAGACCTTGCTGCCGATCTCGACCTGGTCGATCTTCATCACGCGGTCCTCGAACAAGTGGGTCTGCGGACAGGACAGGGCGTTCATCTCGCTGTGGTCGCCGATGGTCACGCAGTCGAACTCGGTGATGTCGGTCGTGTCCATGTAGACGCCGCGTCCGATCTTGCAGCCGAGCAGGCGGAAGGCGATGGGCAGCCAGGGCGTGCCGCGCAGGTAGCGCATGAAGTTCGGCACCGCGATGCCTTCGTACATATTGGTCACGCCTTCCGACAGCCAGACGAAGGGCGTCCACATCGGATCGGCGCGCTTCTTGTAGCGGCCCAGCAGCAGCCATTTGAACGCCAGCACGAACAGGTAGTTACCGACGCCATAGGCCAGCCCGGTCAGCGCCATATACCAGACCACCAGGCCCCAGCGGCCCGCGCCGGCATACGGCATCAGGTCCAGCACCACCGTATAGCCGACCGCGATCACGACCGCGTGCGGCGCGACGATGCGGAAAGCCTCGACCAGCGTGCGCCCCAAACGTCGCAGCGGCGACGGGCGGTAGGTCAGGTGTTCCGGATAGCCGCTGACCTGTTCGCGCGCTGGCAGGTGGATCGGCGGCGAGCCGAGCCAGGTGTCGCCGCTGGTCATGCGCTCGTTGTTGGGCGCGTGCGTGTGCACGCCGACCAGCACGCCTTCCGGCAAGGTCGTGCCGTCCGGGATGTAGCTGCCGTTGCCCACAAAACTGCGGTTCGACACCACGGTCGGTTCCATCGTCATCCAGCCGCCGTCGATCTGTTCGTCGCCCAGCATCACGGCGTCGGCAATGAAGGTCTCGTCGCCCAGCGTCAGCATGTCGGGCACCACGCCCATCGCAGTCGAGATCTCGGCGTCGCGCCCGACCTTGGCGCCCAGCAGGCGGTACCAGAAGGGCGCGAACACGGTCGCGTAGATGCCGTGCAGCACCTGCAGGCTCGACTCCTGGATATGGCTGACCAGCCATTTCTTGCAGTAAGTATTGCTGTGGACAGCCGAACGGCCCGGTTCCAGGCGCGGCAGGAAGCCCCAGCGGATGCCGGCCGAGACCAGCATCGTCAGTGCGATCAGCACGGCGCTGGCCGGCAGCGCCAGTACGAAGTAGCGCGCCAGCTGGCCGCTGATGCTGTTCGCTTGCAGCACCGACAGCGCGCCGCGCTCGTCGAACCAGTCGATCAGCACGAAGCTTGGGAACACCGGCATGAAGAACAGCGTCGCCACCAGCAGCATGCCGAACATGAAGAACAGCGCTTCGCCGGTCAGGCGTGCGCGGCTGGCGCTTGGGCGCGGCGGCAGCGTCGACGGGTCGAAGGCGCCGGCGTCGCGCGCGGGCGAGCCGCTCCAGACGCGGTTCTCGGGCACGGTCATGCCGTCCTGCAGCGCCGACTGGCCTTCGAGGTGGCCACGCCGCTCGACGCGGGTATTGCCTTCCAAAATAGCGTAGGAGGAGACGAAAGCGTCGTCTTCGAGCGTGATGCGGCCCAGCAGCAGGCGGCCGCGTTCGACCCGCGCATTTTCGAAGTTGACCGCGTTGCCGATGCTGACGTTGTCGCCGATGTGCAGCAGGTCGGGCGTGCGCAGCGTCATCGAGCCGATCACGACGTCATGGCCGACCTTGGCGCCGAGCATGCGCAGCCACCAGGCGTACAGCGAAGAGCCGGCCAGCAGGTAGGTCGGCGCCGCTTCGACCAGGCGGTCGGCCAGCCACCAGCGGAAGTAGGTGCGGCCCCAGAGCGGATACACGCCCGGCTCGAGGCGGCTGGCAACCAGCCACTTGCCGGCCCAGGCGAACACGAATTCGAGGATGGTCGCGATCAGGAACACGCCGATCGAGGCGGCGATCGCGCGCGTCACCGAGTCGCCCGGGTCGCCAGTCAGGAAGTGGTAGGTGAAGAACGGCGCCAGCCATTGCGCCATGCGCAGCGTGACCAGCACCGGCAACGTCGCCAGCTGGGCCATGCCGCAGGCCCAGCGTTTCGAGCGGCTGGGCGGCGTCCAGTCCGGTTCCGGCACGGTGTTGCCGGCGGTCTGATCGAGGTTCGAGGCAATCGCGCCGATCTGGCGGTGCTGATAGATATCGCGCACCGTCACCTGGGCAAAGCGCGGGTCTTGGCGCAAGGCCGTAGCCAGGCGCGCGGCAAAGAACGAGTGGCCGCCCAGGTCGGAAAAGAAATCGAGCTCGCGCCGGATCGGCTGCCCGGGGAACAGGCCGGCAAGGGCCGCGAACAGCGCTTCCTCGGCGGGCGTTTCCGGATGGTCGGACTCGGCCGGATCGCTCGGCAGCGGGGCCGACAGCGCCATCACCTTCAGTGCCTTGCGGTCGATCTTGCCCGAGGTCAGGCGCGGCATCACGCTCAGGCGCTCGAAGCGGCTCGGTACCATGTAGGGCGGCAAGCGGCCGGACAGGGCTTTTCGCAGCGTCGCGGCCGACAATTGCTCTTCGGTGGCGCCGAGCGCCGGCACCAGGTAGGCGACCAGGCGGTCGATGCCGTCGTCCTTGCGCAGCAGCACGGCGGTGGTGCCGATGCCGTCCTGCTGGGCCAGCACGGCTTCGATCTCGCCGAGTTCGACGCGGAAACCGCGGATCTTGACCTGGTCGTCGGTGCGGCCCAGGCACACCACCTGGCCGTCCGGCTCGATGCGCGCCAGGTCGCCGGTGCGGTACAGGCGCGCATCGTCAGGGCCCGAGGCCCAGGGATTGGCCAGGAATTTTTCGGCGCTCAGGTCGGGACGGCCGAGGTAGCCGGCCGACAGGCCCGGACCGGTGATGCACAGCTCGCCGGTATCGCCGCGCGGCAGGATCTGCAGCTTGTTAGCGTCGGCTTCCAAGGCAATGACCAGCAAGCCATAGTTCGGCAGCGGCGTGCCGATCGTGATCAATTCCCCCGGCTTCAAGCGCGCCAGGCTGGCCGACACCGTCGCTTCGGTCGGACCGTAGGTGTTGAACATCTGGCGGCCGGGTTTGGAAAAGCGCTCGACCACGGTTTCCGGGCACATTTCGCCGCCCAGGTTGATGATGCGCAGGCTCGGCACGTCGTCCGCGAACAAGGCCAGCAGCGTCGGCACCGCGTGCAGCACGCTGACGCCGTTCTCCAGCAACAAGCGCGGCAGCGCTTCCGGGTCGCCGGCGGTTTCCTTCGGGCCGAGCCAGAGCGTGGCGCCGACCAGGTAGGAAATCCAGATTTCCTCGAACGACATGTCGAAGGCGACCGAAAAGCCCTGGTAGACACGGTCGTCCGCGCGTACGCCCAGCACTTCGTTTTCGCTGCGCAGGAAATGGCAGATGCTGCGCTGGTTGATCAGGATGCCTTTCGGCTTGCCGGTCGAGCCCGAGGTGTAGATGACGTAGGCCGGGGCGTCGCCGGCGACTTCGCCGCGGCGCTGCAGCGCCTCGCCCGCGCGCGCGGGCGCGAGCAGACCCTCGGCCATGTGGAGCGGGCGGCCCGCCTCACCCAGGCGCTCGCGCATGCGTTCGCTGCTCACCAGGGCAGGGGAGCCGGCATCTTCCATGCAGACCAGCAGGCGTTCGAACGGCGTGTCTTCGTCGACCGGCAGCCAGGCCGCGCCGGCCTTGGCGATGGCTGCCTGCATGACAAGCAGTTCGATGCCGCGCGGCATCCAAAGCCCGACGATGTGGCCGGGACGGATGCCGGCTTCGATCAGGCGCGAGGCGGCCAGGCTGGCTTGCTCGTCGAGCTCGCGGTAGGTCAGGCGGCGCTCGCCAGCGACCAGGGCCAGCTGGTCAGGCGCACGGCGTGCGCTGGCCTCCAGCAGATCGGCCAGGATTTCGTCGCGCAGCAGCTCGGGCTGGTGCGGTCCATACAAGACGTCGGCGTGCCGTGTCGGGGTGGAAATATCGTTCATCGACGGCAGCAAGAAATGTTAGTCAGGCACATGCGCGCAGAGTACATCATTTTCATGTTTCCCAGAGGCGTATTCGGCGTTTTTGCAGAGCGAAATATGGGTCACGTAGGCAATTTACGTGATGCAAAGGTGGGTGCTGAGCTCGCTGAATACAATGGCACGTCGGCGCGCGCAAAGCGAAAATCCGTAAGCAACTTCAACCCAGCTGTTTTTAATCGCCCGCCTGAGTCGTTCCGGTCCTGTCGATCGCCGCCATCGAGCAAGCGTTCCCGATCGCCTTTGCCGACTATTTTGCCGACGAACTGGCGCGGCTCGCGCAGCTGCAGTGCGACGGCCTGGTCGAGCTCGGCCCGCAATGGATCAGCGTCACCGCCAGGGGCGGCTGCTGATCCGCAAGGTGTGTATGGTATTCGACGCTACCTGGCCGGGCAGGCGGGCTCATCGAGGCATTCGAAGACCGTGTAGTCCGGACTGGAGCGCACTGGCGGCGGCCTTACATCGTCGGCCCGCGCCCGCTTCCTTGTGCCTGCTCGATGCGCTCCTGGCATTGCACGCAGGTCTGCACCGTCGGCGTGGCCAGCAGGCGCGCTTCCGGGATGTCGCGCCCGCACGAGACGCAGACGCCGTAGCCGCCCGCCTCGAGGCGGCCGAGGGCAACGTCGATCTCGTGCAGGAGGTTGGCTTCGTGCTCGGCGAAGTGCTCTTCGTTATGGGCGATCATTTCGCCGACCGGCGCGTCGACGTTCTGGCCGATGTGCGGACCGGGGGCGATCGACGGCTGTTCGTCGGGCGGGACATCGGTGCGCGAACGCACGGCGGCCAGCGTGGCTTCGCGGCTCTGGCGCAGACGCTTGCCGATTTCTTCGTGCAGCTGGGCGGAAATGGCCATGGGAGATCCTATCGTTCGGGTTCAGGGTCGATCCGAGCATAGTCGATTGCGGCACGAACTTGCGCTACCTTGCCGCCGGGTCAGACATTGCGGATTGTCTTTTTCATGGTAAATTTCTCAACGCCAAGCCAAGCGTCCCGCCGGGCTGGCGCCACCCTGAACGAAAGAGAACGATGCCGTCGAACCGTCCGCGCGCAGCCAGCCGCGCCATCCTCAGCCACGACCTCAATGCCGACCTCACCGGCGATCCCGATGCGGCCGATGCCGTCAGTCCCCGCCGCCGCAGCGCGCTACGCGCCGCCCTCGCCACGCTCGGCCTGCCGCTGATTGCCGGCGCCGCCCTGCCGCAGGCGGCGCTGGCCGCTGCCAGGCAGGCGCACCCGGCTGCAGCATCGACGGGCACCGCAGCGACGAACGACGCAGCGGCAAACACTGCCCGCAACCCAGCCTTCGACGCCTGGGCCGACCGTTTCGCCCAGGACTGGGTGCGCCTGAGCCCGCAATCCGCCACCTCGACCCAGTATTTCTCGGGCGCCGAGCAGGATGCGCTCGACCGCCAGCTGACGCCGCTGACGGTCGCCCAGCGCCAGAAGATGGTCGCGCTGGCGAAAACTGGCGTCGCCCGCCTCGACAAATTCCTGGCGGGGCCCGCAGCGACCCAACTGAGTGAGGACCAGCGCACCTCGGCCGCCGTCATGCGCTGGTCGCTGGCCAACGCCGTCGCCAGCGAGCCGTACGACGACTACGGCTTCATCTTCAACCAGTTCAGCGGCGTGCAGGTCGGCCTGGTCAACTTCATGACCAACACCCATCCACTGCGCCGTGCCTCGGACGTCGACAGCTACCTGGCGCGCCTGGACCAGGTGGCGGCCCGCATCGACGAAGCCCTCGCGCGGGCGCGCGCCGCGAGCGCGAAGGGATTGATTCCGCCACGCTTCATCCTCGAGCGCGCCCAGTACCAGGTCGATACCTTCCTCAAGCCGGATGCCGCGCACAACGTGCTGGTGACCTCGCTCGAGGCGCGCAGCGCCAAGCTGGCCGACGTCGCGCCCGAGCGCCGCGCCCAGGCCGTGGCCACCGCCACGCGCATCGTCGACACCAAAATCCGTCCGGCCTACGCACGCGTGCAAGCCTTCATGGCCGAGCTGCACCCGAAGACCGGCGAGGTGGCCGGCATCTCGCGCCTGCCGAACGGCGCCCAGGCCTACCAGCAGGCGCTGCGCACCTATACCAGTACCAATTTGACTGCGGCCGAGATCCATGCGATCGGCCTGCGCGAAGTGGCGCGCATCGAAGCCGAGATGGACCGCCACCTGCGCACCCTCGGCTACAACGACGGCGGCATCGAAGCGCGCATGAAGGTGCTGGACGCCAGCCTGCAGCCGCCCAAGGAACCCGATCCGCGCCCGGCGCTGCTGCAGCGTTATGGCGAAATCGTCGCCGATGCCTTGAAACGCAGCGAGCCGCTGTTCAACCTGAAGCCTGCCGCGCCGGTCGAGGTGCGGCGCGAACCGCCGCTGACCGAACCCTCGGCCGCAGCCCACTACACGCTGCCGGCGCCGGATGGCAGCCGTCCGGGCATCTTCTGGGTGCCGCTGCGCGGGCCGGACTTCGAGATCGCCGGCATGCGCACGCTGGCCTACCACGAGGCGGTGCCGGGCCACCACTTCCAGCTGGCGATCCAGCAGGAACAGACCGGGTTGCCGAAGTACCGTGCCCAGCGCATCTTCGGGGGCGGCAGCGCCCATAGCGAAGGCTGGGGCCTGTACGCCGAGCGGCTTGCGATCGAACAGGGTTGGTACAAGGGAAATGATCCCGCCAACGTGCAAAGCCTGCTCGGCGCGCTCGACGCCCAGCTGTTCCGCGCGCGCCGCCTGGTGGTCGACACCGGCATCCACACGCTGGGCTGGACGCGCCAGCAAGGCATCGACTACGGCATCCCGGCGACCGAGGTCGAGCGCTACGTCGCCTGGCCGGGCCAGGCCTGCGCCTACATGATCGGCATGCTGCGCATCGTCGAGCTGCGCGACAAGGCGCGGGCGGCGCTGGGCGACCGGTTCACGCTGCCGGCTTTCCACGACGTCGTGCTGAAGAACGGTTCGGTGCCGCTGGACGTGCTGGGGCAGGTGATCGAGCGCTGGATCGGGCAGCAAAAAGCGGCATAAATACGCAGGTACAGGGACGCTGCGGTGGCTGCCGCGGTATCGATCAGGCGATGTGTTTTTGGCGCGACCGAGGATCGTTGGCGGCGTCGCGCAGGTCGCCCAGGTCGTCGCCGTCGCGGTCGAACGCCATCTTGAGCATCCTGTTTTCGACGATGACCAGCGAAGCCGACCAGATGATCAGCGCCAGCCCGACCACGACGCACAGCGTGCCGACATATTTCAGGAACTCGGGCCGGCCGAACACGACGTCCAGGCCGCTCAGGATCAGCGTCGCCAGCAGCAGTATGGCGGCGTACAGGCCCAGATTGGTGGCCCGGCGCATGCGGTTCAGGCGTTCGCGGTAGAGGATGATTTCGTCGTGGATGGTTTTTCTGCGCTGGCCCTCGGCGCGGTTCTCGCGCAGGTCGTCGATCATCTTGCGGTAAAGCTCGTAGGCGCCGGCATAGCGGCCCTGCAGGAAGGTCATGAAGATCCATGACGCGAACACGAGCGAGGCGTTGGGGCCGACCGCCTGCATGACATCCTTGAATGCGAAATCCATCTGGCCCCTCCCGAAGATAGTGGCGTCGAGTGCCGAAACCAGAGCAAAGTGTGCATGCATGGCCTTGCCAGCGGCAGTCGCGCACGGCTCGTGTTGCTGTAGGACTCCACACACGGGCCTGCCTACCGTCAAGCGTGCGCACCCTTGGGCCGCCAAGCACTACACTTTCCGTAGGAATTTGCTAATGGGAGAGTCATGTCAGTCCAGCAGTTTGCTCAGGAGAACAATCAGCAAGGCGACGCGGCTCTCCAGGCGCCACCCGAATCGCCGTCCGGGTCGGCACCCGAGCCGACCCTGGCGACCATCAGCCTGCCGCTGGCCGACGAGGACCAGGCGCGCGCCGACTTCTATGCGCTGTTTGCGCGCCTGCTGCTGGCGTCGCCCGACGCGGCGCTGCTCGGCGCCCTCGGGCAGGCCGAGCCGATCTCGGCCGTCGGCGAGTTCGCGCTCGAGGACGCCTGGCTGGCGCTGACCCAGGCCGCCTCGGTGCTCGACGCAGACGCCGTGCGCGAGGAATTCTCGGCCCTGTTCGAAGGCATCGGCAACCCGCTGCTCAATCCCAACGGTTCCTGGTACCAGACCGGCCACCTGAACGACGTGCCGCTGGCGAGCCTGCGCCAGGACCTGGCGCGTTTCGGCCTCGCGCGCGCGCCAGGCGTCGGCGATTTCGAGGACCACCTGGGCGCCCTGTGCGAGACGATGCGCGTGCTGGTGGCCGGCGCGCCCGGTTTCAAGCGCCGCCCGCTGGGCGTGCAGAAGCAGTTCTTCGAAGCGCACATCCGCCCCTGGTACGCGGCCTGCCTGGCGGACATCGCCGCGGCCGAACCAGCCAATTTCTACCGCGTCGTGGCCCGCGTGGTCGACGCCTTTTTGTCGATCGAAGCCCAGGCCTTCGCGGTGCTGGACGCGCTCGATCCGATCGCAGCATGAGGACCATCATGGACCAACCCGACCCGACACCCGCCGATTCAAAGCCCGATGGTTCGAAGCCCGATGGTTCGAAACCCGACCTGGCGCGCCGCAGCCTGCTGAAGGCCGCGCCGTTGGGCGCGATCGCCGTCGCAGCCGCCGCCACCGGCCGCGCCGACGCCGCGCCGGCGGCGGTCCCCGCGGCGCCCGAACCGGACGCCAAGCCGGCCGGCTACCACGAAACCGAGCACATCCGTACTTACTACCGCACCGCCGCCTACTGGTGACGGTGTTGCGAACGAGGAGCATCCGATGACCCTGGTAAAACAAGCCCGCGACAGCGTCGAACGCGCCGGCCTGAAACGACGCAAATTCCTGGTCGGCGCGGGCGTCACCGCGGGCGCGGGCGCGCTCGCGCGTCACCTGCCCTTGAACGTGATCCAGCCGGCCACGGCCTCAGACCCGGCGCCGGGCGCGACCGTGAAAACCGAGATCAAGCACACGGTCTGCAGCCACTGCTCGGTCGGCTGCTCGGTCGAGGCGGTGGTCAGCAACGGGGTCTGGGTGCGCCAGGAAGCGGCCTTCGATTCGCCGATCAACATGGGCGCGCACTGCGCCAAGGGCGCCTCGGTGCGCGAGCACGGCTTCGGCGAGCACCGGCTGCGCTATCCGATGAAGCTGGTCAACGGCAAGTATGAGCGCATTTCATGGGACCAGGCCATCAACGAGATCGGCGACAAGCTGCTGCAGCTGCGCCAGCAATCCGGCCCCGATTCGATGATGCTGATCGGCTCGTCCAAGCACAGCAACGAGCAATCCTATTTGCTGCGCAAATGGGTCTCGATGTGGGGCTCGAACAATTGCGACCACCAGGCGCGCATCTGCCACTCGACCACGGTCGCGGGCGTGGCCCAGACCTACGGCTATGGCGCGATGACCAACTCCTTCAACGACTTGCACTACAGCAAGGCGGTGATGTTCATCGGCTCCAATCCGGCCGAAGCCCACCCGATCTCGATGTTGCACTTCCTGCACGCCAAGGAACTGGGCGCGAAGATGATCGTGGTCGACCCGCGCTTCACCCGCACCGCGCGCTTCGCCCACCACTACGTGCGCATCCGCCCCGGCACCGACATCGCCTTCGTGTGGGGCATGCTGTGGCACATTTTTGAAAACGGCTGGGAAGACAAGGCTTACATCGCGGCGCGCACCTACGGCATGGACGACGTGCGCAAGGAAGTCGCCAAGTGGACGCCGGACAAGGTCACCGAGGTGAGCGGCGTGCCGGAAGCCTCGGTGCGCATGGCCGCCGAGATGCTGGCCACCAACAAGCCGTCGTCGGTGGTCTGGTGCATGGGCATCACCCAGCACCACGTCGGTACCGCCAACGTGCGTGCGCTGTCGATCCTGCAACTGGCCCTGGGCAACATCGGCGTGCCGGGCGGCGGCGCCAACATTTACCGCGGCCACGACAACGTGCAGGGCGCGACCGACGTCGGCCCGAACGGCGACTCGCTGCCCGGCTACTTCGGCTTGGCCGAAGGCGCGTGGAAGCACTTCTCCACGGTCTGGGGCGTCGATTACGACTGGATCAAGTCGCGCTTCGGCTCCAAGGAACTGATGGAAAAGCCGGGCATCACGGTGTCGCGCTGGTTCGACGCGGTGCTGGAAGAAAACCAGTACGTCGACCAGCCGAGCAACCTGAAAGCCGTGATCTACTGGGGCCACGCGCCGAACAGCCAGACGCGCCTGCCGGACATGCGCGCGGCCATGCAGAAGCTCGACATGCTGGTCGTGATCGACCCCTATCCGAGCATGACCGCGGCGATGCACGGGCGCGAGAACGGCGTCTACCTGCTGCCGGCGGCGTCGCAGTTCGAGTCGACCGGTTCCGTGACCGCCTCGAACCGCTCGATCCAGTGGCGCGAGCGCGTGATCCAGCCGCTGTTCGAGTGCAAGACCGACCACGAGATCATGTACCTGTTCGCCAAGAAGCTCGGCTTCGGCGAACAGCTGGTCAAGAACATCAAGGTGGTGCACAACGAGCCGGTGATCGAGGACATCCTTCGCGAAATCAACCGCTCGTGCTGGACCATCGGCTATACCGGCTGCTCGCCGGAGCGCCTGAAACTCCACATGGAGAACAAGCGCACCTTCAACCCGACCACGCTGCGCGCCGAGTCCGGCCCGTGCAAGGGCGATTATTACGGCTTGCCATGGCCATGCTGGGGCACGCCGGAGATGAAGCATCCGGGCACGCCGATCCTGTACCGCACCGATGTCCCGGTGTCCGAAGGCGGGCTGGCCTTCCGCGCCAACTGGGGCGTCGAGCACAACGGCGTGTCCCTGCTGGCCGCGGACGGCTCGGCCACCAAGGACTCGGAACTGGACGTCGGCTACCCCGAATTCGACCATATCTTCCTTAAGAAACTGGGCTGGTGGGAAGACCTCACGCCCGAGGAAAAGGTGCAAGCCGAGGGCAAGAACTGGAAGACCGACCTGTCTGGCGGCATCCAGCGCGTGGTGATCGCGCACGGCTGCTCGCCGATCGGCAATGCGCGCGCGCGCTGCAACGTGTGGAACTTCCCGGACCCGATCCCGGTGCACCGCGAGCCGCTGGTCTCGCCGCGGCGCGACCTGGTGGCGAAATATCCGACCTACGACGACAAGGCCGCGTTCTGGCGCCTGCCGACACTGTACAAGTCGGTACAGCAGGTCGACTTCGCCAAGGACTTCCCGCTGATCATGACCTCGGGCCGCCTGGTCGAGTACGAGGGCGGCGGCGACGAGACCCGCTCGAACCCGTGGCTGGCCGAGCTGCAGCAGAACATGTTCTGCGAGGTGCACCCGACCGATGCGGCCCGGGTCGGCGTCAAGATCGGCGATTTCATGTGGGTCGAGACGCCGACCGGCGCGCGCCTGAAGATCATGGCGATGGTGACCGAGCGGGTGCCGGAAGGCCTGGTGTGGATGCCGTTCCACTTCGGCGGCTGGTGGATGGGCGAAGACCTGGAAAAACACTATCCCGAGGGCGGGGCGCCGACCGTGCGCGGCGAAGCCGTCAACACCGGCTGGACCTATGGCTACGACGCCGTGACGATGATGCAGGAAACCAAAGTATCGCTGTGCCGCCTGGTAAAAGCGTGATCGGAGACTGATATGGCAAGGATGAAGTTTATTTGCGATACGGAGCGCTGCATCGACTGCAACGGCTGCGTCACCGCCTGCAAGAACGAGAACGAAACGCCGTGGGGCGTCAACCGGCGCCGCGTGGTGACCATCAACGATGGCCACCCGGGCGAGCGCTCGATCTCGATGGCCTGCATGCATTGCACCGACGCGCCTTGCCTGGCGGTGTGCCCGGTCAACTGCATCTACCACACCGAGGACGACATCGTCCTGCACGACAAGGACCAGTGCATCGGCTGCGGCTACTGCTATTACGCCTGTCCGTTCGGCGCGCCGCAGTTTCCGGAAAGCGGCTTGTTCAACCACCGCGGCAAGATGGACAAGTGCACTTTCTGCGCCGGCGGCCCGGAACCGGACACCTCGGAAGCCGAATTCAAGAAATACGGCCGCAACCGCATCGCCGAAGGCAAGCTCCCGGCCTGCGCCGAGATGTGCGGCACCAAGGCGCTGATCGGCGGCGACGCCGAGACCATCGCCGACATCTACCGCCAGCGCGTCGAAACGCGCGGCTATGGTCCGGAACTGTGGGGCTGGAAGATCGCCTACGGCAAGCCCAAGCGCGGCGGCGACATCAAGGCCACCGGCAACGCCCCGCGCGAGAACCAAAACCTGAAGGATTCGCAAAACGACGCGGGGAGGTTGCCGACATGAAGACGCTCTTCAAGTATGTGGCGGCCGTGCTGCCGCTCGCGCTGCTGGCCGGCTGCCTCGAGGTCGACCAGCACCCGGTCTGGATCAATGGCAAATACGCCGGCAAGCCCGACGACCGCCAGTACAAGGTCATGTTCCACAACGACAAACTGGCCTGGTGGGGCGCGAACAGCAACCGCAACCAGTACCAGAACGAGTACAACCGGGCCAACCCGTAGGAGTGCCGACATGCGACCATGCCATTTCCAGATCCTCCTGCGCTCCTTGTTGCTGACGGTCGTGCTGGCTTTCGCCGGACTGAACGGCGCCCACGCCGGCGTGCCGAACAACCGCGCCGAGCCGGCCTACGCCCAGGAACAGACCATGCTGCAGGCCGAGCAGGATGCGCGCGTGCCCGAACCCGGCCTGGCCAACGCCAATTCGGGCCGCGTGCATATGGATCGCCACTACCTCGGTCAGTACGGCCAGAAGGAAGGCGACGTGATCGTCCAGCGCGGCGGCAATCTGTGGCGCGTGTGGCGCAACGGCCCGATCGCGACGCTGTCCGGCACCGTGCTGGTGGTCGTGCTGCTGGCGATCTTCGCGTTCTATAAAATCGTCGGCCCGGCCTCGACCGAGCAGCCGGACACCGGACGCAAGCTGCGCCGCTTTACCGGCTGGGAACGCTTCATCCACTGGTCGACCGCGGTCACCTTCATCGTGCTGGCCGTGACCGGCCTGGTGATCCTGTTCGGCAAGGACATCCTGCTGCCGCTGCTGGGTCACGACGTGTTCGCTTTCGTCGCCTACATTTTCAAGTACCTGCACAACTTCGTCGGTCCGCTGTTCATCCTGTGCTCGGTGGCGATGTTCTTCACCTTCCTGCACCGTAATTTCTTCCGCCGGATCGACTGGGAGTGGGTCAAGCAGGGCGGTGGTCTGGTATCGCACAAGCACGTGCCGGCCGGTTTCTTCAACGCCGGCGAGAAGAGCTGGTTCTGGTTCGGCGTGACCATCCTAGGCCTGATCATGTCGATCAGCGGCCTGATCCTGGACTTCATCACCTTCGGCCAGACCCGCTATGTGCTACAGGTCGCTAACATCCTGCACTTGCTGGGCGCGACCGCCTACATCGCCGCCGCCATGGGCCACATCTACATCGGCACCTGGGGCACCCCGGGCGCGTACGCGGCAATGCGCGACGGCGAAGTCGACGAAGCCTGGGCCAAGGCCCACCACGCGCTGTGGTACGAGGAAGCCAAGGCCGGCGTGAAGCCGGGTACCTTCGAAGACCGTCCGCCGCCTAGCCACCTGCCGCCGCGCGATCCGCCGGGCGGATCCGCGCCGGGACGCAGGCCGCCGGGCGCGCAGCCGGATCCGGCGCGCTGAAGGGGATTCCTAGATGAAAGCACATACCGTATCGATCGGGGCGGCCGTGGCGGCGCTGGTGTTGGCCCTGGCCGGCTGCAAGCAGCACGGCGACGCCAACCAGAAGCAGACCCATTTCCCGGGCATGGTCACGGCCGGCGGCCGCACCAGCGGCGAAGTGATGGCGGCCAACGGCGGCAACAAGACCAACGCGACCTATGCCGGCGGCACCCCGGGCATCGCCGGCGGCGCCGGCGGCAACACCTCGGGTGCCGGCGTCGGCGGCAGCACCCAGGAATCGGGCCAGGGTCCGACCCAGGGCGTCAGCGCCCCGAGCGGCGCCGCAGCGGCGGCCCAGGGCGCCAACCAGAGCCAGCCCGGCGAGCACACGCCGCCGCCGCCCGGTTCGCCGACCGCCCAGGGCGCCGAGAAGGACGCTGCCCATCGCGACCCGAGCCACAGCGCGGCGCCCGGACGCTGACAGGAGGAACCGCCGATGAACCATCCACGCATGTATCGCGCGCTGGTGCTGGCCGCAAGCCTGGCCGGCCTGGCCGCCCAGTCGGCGCAGGCTGCACTGCCGGCCAAGACGCCGGCCGAGCAGCAGGCCGCGGCCGAGAAAAAGGCGCAAGCCGATGCCCAGGCCGCCAAGGACAAGCAATCGCTGTCGGACAGCATGGACGCGATCGCCGCGCACTACCGCGTGCGCGCCAAGGCCGAGGGCTGGACCACGCATCCGCCGGTGGCGATCGCGGCGGCTGCACCTCCGGCCAGCGCGGCCGGCATCGCCAGCGCCGCCAACAACGAGGGGCCGGCCGGCCAGCCGCACGGCAAGCTGACCGAAGCCGGCGCCAATGCGCCCAAGACCAGCGAAAAATTCGGCACGGCCGCGCCCAGCACCGACGTCAAGGCCGGCCCGACGCCGACGCTGCCGGCCGGCACGCCGCCGACCGTGCAAAAGGGCACGCCCAAGGTGAAGAACAAATGAAGATCGCCAGCATGCCGATCGCGGTGCTGATGCAGCGCCGCACTGTCAAGCACGTCTGGGCCGACGAAGCCTGGTCGGCGGTCGGCGTCATCCCCGACCGCGGCAACCTGCCGCCGCTGCAGATGTTGAGCCAGTCGCCGGAACGCGACTACTACATGGTGTCCGGCCTCGAACTCGAACTGCACCGCGACGAGAACGAAGGCTATTACGAGAACGCGATGTCGCCCGAGTCGAAGGTGTTCGTCCACTGGCGCATGCAGGACGGCCGCGCGATGCCCGTGCGCGCCTCGGTCAGCTATGTCGAAGGCACGCGCATGTTCGATTCGGGCGAAGACGCCGACGGCGTGATGATGCCGGCCGAGATCTACGCCTGGCTGGCCGACTACCTGCGCACGCACTACCAGCCCAAGCCGCGCAAAGGCCGGCAGCACGGATGACGATGGCCGAAGAAGGATTTTTCAAGCGCTGGTCGCGCCGCAAGACCGAGGCCGAGCAGGGGCACGAACTGCCGCCGGAGCCGGTTCCTGAGCCGACGCCCGAACCCATGCCGGACGCTGCGCCGGCGCCGGTTTTTGCGCGCGCGGGCGTGGAGGCGTACGCGCCCGAGCGCGTGCCGGCGGACGCACACCCACTCGCGCCAGCGCCCGCGCGCGAGACCGCAAACCATGCTGAACCCGCGCCGCCGCCGACCATGGCCGACGTCGCGCTGCTCACGCCCGAGTCGGACTTTTCGGCCTTCCTGCGCCAGGGCGTCGACGCCGACGTGCGCCGCACCGCGCTGAAAAAACTGTTCGCCGACCCGCACTTCAACACCATGGACCGGCTCGACGTCTACATCGACGATTACAACAAGCCTAGTCCGGTGTCGGACGCGATGCTGGCCTCGCTGCGCCATGCCAAGAGCGTGTTCCAGCACCTGGCCAAGGACGATGAGGTAGAAGACGCCACCGTCGCCAAACCGGAACCAGCGCAAGCCGAAGCACGACCCACGCAAGACCCGCCCGCGCTGGACGCCGATCGCCAGCCGCATATGCCTGCGCCGGACGCATACCAACAACAACCACCTGAAACCGAGACACGATGAATATCCGTTTGATCGAAGGGCAGGGCGCCGATCCCGACCAGGAAGCGCGCAACCTGCTGGCCAGGACCGGCGCGCTGGCCGCGCTGGCCGCCTTTGAACCGCACGAAGCGCTCGACACGGTCGGCTACCGATCGGCCGGCCACACGCTGGTGATCGGCAGCCCGGCCGACGCCTTGCCCTGGGCCGACCGCCTGGCCGCCGTGCTGCCGGTCACCGTGCTGCTGTACGACGATGCGGGCGCGCTTGACGAGAGCGCGGCGCCGGCGCTGCGCCTGTATCCGGTCGTGCACGCGCGCGCCGTGGTCGTGAGCGGCTGGCTGGGCGCCTTCAAGGCCACTTGGCAGGCGCCCGGCCGCGCGCCGGAGCACGGCAGTTTCGACCTGGTGCTGGACCTGGGCGCCAGCCCGCAAATCGCGCATCACCAGAAACCGCACGGCTACTACGCGCCCGGCCCGGCGGAAGCCGCGCGCGCGGAGGCGTTCGAGACCCTGTGCGAGATGACCGGCGAATTCGAAAAGCCGAAGTACTTCGCCTACAAGGAAAACATCTGCGCGCACAGCCGCAACCGCCGTACCGGCTGCAATGCCTGCATCGACATCTGCTCGGCCGGCGCGATCGAAGGCAACGGCGACCTGGTCAAGGTCAATCCCTACCTGTGCGCCGGCTGCGGCGCCTGCTCGACGGTGTGCCCGACCGGCGCGATGCGTTATGTCTACCCGGCCGTCACCCACAACGGCGCGCGCGTCAAGGCGGCGCTGCAAGCCTATTTCGACGGCGGCGGCCAGGACCCGACCCTGCTGCTGCACGGCGCCGAGGGCGCGGCGCTGCTCGAGTCGCTGGATACTGACGTTCCGTCGCGCCTGCTGCCGCTCGGCCTGCAGCACACCGCCTCGACCGGCATCGATTTGTGGCTGGCGGCGCTGGCCTACGGCGCCGGCGGCGTCACCGTCCTGATGACGGAGGCGGAGGCGCCGCAGTACGCGGCCGCGCTCGAGGCGCAGATGGGCATCGCCCAGGCGGTGATGAGCGGTCTCGGTTACGCCGGCCCGCATTTCCAGCTGCTGCGCGCGACCACGCCCGACGAGCTGGCCGTCGCCTTGCAGCATGCGCCGCGCGGCGAATCCCCGGCCAAGCGCGCGCTGTTCAACGTGTCGAGCGAGAAGCGCAACACGCTCGACTATGCGCTCGACCACTTGTCGCGCCACGCCCCGACGCCGGTCGACGAGATCGCGCTGCCGGCCGGCAGCCCGTTCGGCGCGGTCGACGTCGACGCCAAGTGCACGCTGTGCATGTCCTGCGTCGGCGCCTGCCCGGCGGCGGCCCTGAACGATGGCCAGAATGCGCCGCAGCTGCGCTTCATCGAAAAGAATTGCGTGCAGTGCGGCCTGTGCGCCGACACCTGCCCGGAAAACGCGATCACGCTGGTCCCGCGCCTGTCCTTCCTGGAGTCGCGCAAGCAGCCGGTGGTGGTCAGCGAGACCCAGCCCTTCCACTGCATCCGCTGCGACAAGCCGTTCGGCACGCTCAAGATGGTCGAGTCGATGCTGGGCCGCCTGGCCGGGCACCCGGCCTTCGCCGGCCACCTCGACCGCATGCGCATGTGCGGCGACTGCCGCGTGGTCGACATGATGTTGCAGGATGAAGACCGGGTGAGCGCGGCGCCGGCCGGCGCGGGCGTCCACGAGCTCAAGCGCCGCTGAGCCGGGCAGCGGGCTTGCGCGCGCGCAGCCGGAGCGGTCGCGCGCGGGCGCTGCGCGTGGCAGAATGTGTCGGACTTCCAGGAACCGCAGAGTTCCGCCGACCACGTTCAGGAGACACCGATGACCGCATCCGCTCAGCCCTCCACGCCGCCGCCGTCGCCGCACCTATCCCCCTACCAGCGCTTCATCGCGGCGCGCGACTTCCTTCAGCGGCACCGCAGCGACTACGCCACCGCCTACCGCGACTACCGCGCGCCCGAGCTCGACGAGTTCAACTGGGCGCTCGATTTCTTCGACGTCCAGGCCGAAGGCAACGCCACGCCCGCGCTGTGGGTCGTGGAAGAAGACGGCAGCGAGCGCAAGATCAGCTACGCCGCCATGGCCGCGCGCTCGTCGCAGGTGGCCAATTGGCTGCGGGCCCTGGGCGTGCGGCGCGGCGACCGCGTGCTCTTGATGCTGCCCAACCGGGTCGAGCTGTGGGAAGCGATGCTGGCCGGGATCAAGCTGGGCGCCGTGCTGGTGCCGACCACGATGCTGGTCTCCAGCGCCGACCTGGAAGACCGCCTGCAGCGGGGCCGGGTGAAACACGTGATCGCCCAGGCCGGCGAGACCCACAAGTTCGCGGCGCTGCCCGGCGACTACACCCGCATCGCGGTCGGCTCTGACGCCGGCGGCGATGACATTCCCGACGGCTGGCGCGACTTTGCCGCCAGCCATGCGGCGGCGCCCGCGTACACGCCCGACGCGCCCACGCGCGCGCGCGACCCGCTGCTGCTGTACTTCACCTCGGGCACCACGGCCAAGCCCAAGCTGGTGCTGCACAGCCACCAGAGCTATCCGGTCGGCCACCTGTCGACGATGTACTGGATCGGCCTGCGCGCGGGCGACGTACACTGGAACATCAGCTCGCCCGGCTGGGCCAAGCACGCCTGGAGCTGCTTCTTCGCGCCCTGGAATGGCGGCGCCACGGTATTCATCTACAATTACGCGCGTTTTTCGGCGCGCGCCTGCCTCGAGACCATCCAGCGCTGCGGCGTGACCTCGCTGTGCGCGCCGCCGACCGTGTGGCGCCTGATGATCAAGGAAGACCTGTCCGGCTGGCGCCTGCCGCTGCGCGAACTGGTCGGCGCCGGCGAGCCGCTCAACCCGGAAGTCATCGAACAAGTCGAGCGTGCCTGGGGCATCCGCATCCGCGACGGCTTCGGCCAGTCCGAGACCACCTGCCAGATCGGCAATCCGCCCGGCCAGCCGATCAAGCCGGGTTCGATGGGGCGGCCGCTGCCGGGCTACCGGGTGGCACTGCTCGACCTCGACGACCGCCCCGCGCAAGAGGGGGAGATCGCGCTGGCCTTGGGCGAGCACGCGCCGCTCGGCCTGATGCTCGGCTACGAGAACGACGCCGCCAAGACCGCCGAGGTGATGCGCGCCGGGCACTACCACACCGGCGACAGCGCGCTGGTCGACGCGGACGGCTATTACTTCTACGTCGGCCGCAACGACGACGTGTTCAAGTCCTCCGACTACCGCATCAGCCCGTTCGAGCTGGAGAGCGTGCTGATCGAACACCCGGACGTGGTCGAGGCGGCCATCGTGCCCAGTCCCGACCCGGTCAAGCTGGCCGTGCCCAAGGCCTTCGTCGCGCTGCGCCAGGGTGTCGAGCCGACGCCCGAACTGGCCGAAGCCATCCTGGCCTTCGCGCGCGCGCGCCTGGCGCCCTACCAGCGCATCCGCCGGCTGGAATTCGCCGAGCTGCCAAAGACGATCTCGGGCAAGATCCGCCGCGTCGAGCTGCGCCGCGCCGAGGCGGCCGGCACGCGCGTGGGCGTCGAATACCGCGAAGAGGACGTGTCCGGCTAGCGCTTGCCGAACAGCCGTATCCCGATCGCCGCGGCCATCACGGCCACGCCCGCCACCAGCACCGGATTGGCCTGGCGCGCGGGCCTGCGCCGGCCGTCATCGTCGTGGCTATGAACGCCGCTGGCGCCCGGCGCCGGCCGATACAGCGCGCCGTCGGTGTCGGGCACGCGCTCGGCGCGTTTCGACCACCCTTCCAGGAAGCGGTTCATCAGCGTGGCGTTGACCGGATTGGCCGCCGCCATCAGCTTGAGCAAGGGCGAAGGCACGCCGATCACCGTCGTCGCGCGCGGCCGGTAAGCCAGCTTGACGACCGCGTCCGCCACTTTTTCCGGCGTCAGCGCACCGGGCGGAAGAGAGAGGCGCGCGCCGGTGTAGTTGCCGGCATGGGCGAAGCCGGGCGTGTCCACGAAAGTCGGATAGACGTCGCAGATGTGGATGTCTGGATGGCGCGACAGCTCGCCGCGCAGCGCCGCCGCGAAGCCGCGCAGGCCGAACTTGCTGGCGGCATAGGCGGCCGAGAACGGCGTGGTGACGTAGCCGCCGATCGAGATCATGTTGACCCAAGTGCCGCGGCCCTGCTCGAGGAAGATCGGCAGCACCGCGTGGGCGTCGTTCATGTGGCCGATCAGGTTCGCTTCGATCACGCGCCGGTGGTCCGCCAGCGGCACGTCGACGTACTTGCCGACCACGCCGATGCCGACGTCGCTGAACCACAGGTCGATCTCGCCCAGCAGCGCGCGCGCCTCCAAGGCGAAGTCGGCGACTGCGTCGGCATCGGTGACGTCGACGGTGCGCACCTCGGCCAGGCCGCCGGCGTCGCGGCAGCGCCGGGCGATGTCTTCCAGGCCTTCGCGTCCGCGCGCGCCCAGCACCAGGCGTGCGCCCTCGCGCGCGAACGCGATCGCGGTGGCGGCGCCGATGCCGCTGGATGCGCCGGTGATCACGACGCGCAAGTTGCTTCGTTTCATGGCAGAGCCCTTTCGCTGATGGTTGACATGCCATGATGCCCGTGCGGCGCCGCTGCGGTCGCACGGCTCGCTTGCACGAATCGGTCGCGGCCGGAATCCGGTGTGGCGGCCATGCTGCAATTCGGGCAATAATAGGCCGGATCACCAGCGCCCCCATCGACCCTTCTGAACCACAGCCTCATGAGCCCATCCGCAAAAACGGCAGCACCGTACGAAGTCAGGCAATCCCCGGTCCACGGCAAGGGTGTGTTCGCCCTGCGCGACATCGGGGCCGGCGAGCGCATCATCGAATACCGCGGCGAGCGCATCAGCTGGCCCGAAGCGACCCAGCGCGCCGAGGAGCGCGGCGGCCCGGTCAACCACACCTTTTACTTCAGCCTGGCCGATGGCCAGGTGATCGACGGCGGCAAGCGCGGCAACGACGCGCGCTGGATCAATCATGCCTGCGAACCGAATTGCGAGGCCTTCGAGGACGAAGGCCGCGTCTACATCCACGCGCTGCGCGACATCGAAGCCGGCGAGGAGCTCAACTACAACTACGCGCTGATCTACGACGAGCGCCACACACCGGCGCTCAAGCGCCTGTTCGAGTGCCGCTGCGGCGCCCCGTCCTGCAGCGGCACCATGCTGGCGCCCAAGCGGAGGAAGCGCGCCACCGGCAGAACGCAGGCCGCGGCCTGAGACTCGCCGTCCGCAACCGGCCGTCCGCGACTGGCCGAAAGACAGTGTCGGCCGCGGCGGCGGCAGGTTGCAATGGCGTGTTCACCGAACGAAAGGACCGCTCCATGCCCATCGCCATCCGCCACCACACCGTCACCGCCAACGGCATCCGCCAGCACTACCTGGAGGCCGGCGACGGCCCGCCGGTCGTGCTGCTGCACGGTTTTCCCGAGACCAGCTACGCCTGGCGCCACCAGATCCCGGAATTGGCCAAGCACTACCGTGTGATCGCCCCCGACCTGCGCGGCTACGGCGAGACCGACAAGCCGGCCGGCGGCTACGACAAGCGCACCATGGCGCGCGACCTGCTCGAGCTGTTGCGCAGTCTCGGCATCGAGCGCATCGCCCTGGTCGGCCACGACCGCGGCGCGCGCGTGGCCACGCGCTTCGTCAAGGACCATCCGCAAGTGGTGGACCGCCTGGTCGTGATGGACAACGTCCCGACCCGCATCGTGGCGCGCGAGTTCAGCCCGGCGGTGGCCAAGTCCTACTGGTTCTTCATCTTCAACCAGGTGCCCGACCTGCCCGAAGCCCTGATCAGCGGGCGCGAAGACCTGTGGCTGCGCCACCTGTTCTCGGACTGGTGCTACAACCCGCTGGCCATCGACGGCGAGGACTTCCGCACCTACGTCGAGGCTTACCGCCGTCCCGGCGCGCTGCGCGGCGCCATGTCGGACTACCGCGCGATCGCGGAAGACGTCGAGCAGGACCAGGCCGACGCCGACGTGAAAATCGCCTGTCCGACGCTGTCGCTATGGGGCGCCGACTTCCATGCGGTCGGCAAGCTGTTCGACATGGCCGCGATCTGGGCCGAGATGGCGAGCGACCTACGCACCTTCGCGGTGCCGCAGGCCGGCCACCTGCCGCAGGAAGAGCAGCCGGAGATCGTCAACGCCCAGCTGCTCGACTTCCTGCAGGGCTGGAAGGGCTGAGGATTTCTGTGCGGCATGCGCTGGCGCCGTGTCCGGTGCATGCATGAAACCGCGCCGCCCGGTAAGATGGCGCAGTCCAACAACAACATGCACGCGCCCATGAAACCCGTCGTCCGCAGCCTGCTCGAGACCGATCTGTATAAATTCACCATGTGGCAGGCCTTCCTGCACATGCACCCGAACGCCATCGGCGAGTACGAGTTCAAATGCCGCAACACGCCGGCCTATCCGCTGGCCGAGCTGAAGGAGGAGGTCGAGCGCGAACTGGACCACCTGTGCGAGATGATGTTCAGCGAGGACGAGGTGGAGTACTTGCGCAGCCTTCGCTTCATCAAGAGCGACTTCGCCGACTTCCTGACCCTGTTCCGCTTCCAGCGCAAGTTCATCCGCGTCGACACCGACGGCCCGCACCTGCGCATCCGCGCCACCGGCCCGATCGTGCACGTGATGGGCTTCGAGATCTTCGTGCTGTACATCGTCAACGAGCTGTACTTCCGCCGCTTCGACCAGGACGCGGCGATTCTCGAAGCGCGCGTGCGCCTGCAGCGCAAGATCGACGAGCTGCGCGCATTCGAGCAGGAACCGAAGCGTTTGAATCCGTTCGAATTCTTCGACTTCGGCGTGCGCCGCCGCTTTTCCGGCGAGTGGCACGAGGAAGTCGTGGCCACGCTGGGGCGCGAGCTGCCGCAGTTCTTCCGCGGCACCTCGAACGTCTACCTGGCCAAGAAACTCAAGATGGTCCCGATCGGCACCATGGCGCACGAGTACATGCAAGCCTTCCAGTCCTTCGACGTACGCCTGCGCGACTTCCAGAAAAAGGCGCTGGAAGACTGGGTGATGGAATACCGCGGCGACCTCGGTACCGCGCTGACCGACGTGGTCGGCATGGACGCCTTCCTGCGCGACTTCGACCTGTATTTCGCCAAGCTGTTCGACGGCCTGCGCCACGACTCCGGGGACCCGGTCGAGTGGGGCGAAAAGGCGATCGCGCACTACGCCAAGCTGCGCATCGACGCGCGCACCAAGCGCCTGGTGTTCTCGGACGCGCTGACGGTGCCCAAGGCCTTGAATCTGTACCGCCACTTCGCCGACCGCGTGATGACCGGCTTCGGCATCGGCACCCAGCTCACCAACGACACCGGCAACGAGGCGCTCAACATCGTCATGAAGCTGACCCGCTGCAACGGGCAGGCGGTGGCCAAGCTGTCCGATTCGCCGGGTAAGGGCTTCTCGACCGACGAGACCTTCATCGCCTACTTGCGTCAGGTGTTCGACCAGCATATCTGAGTAGTCGGGGCAAACGGGCGAGCCGTCGGGCTGGAACGCGGTATGCTGGGTTCACCTTCAACCCATCATCCAACCAGCGAGCGGACATGAAGTTCAATCAACGTATCGCCATCGTCACCGGCGCCTCCGGCGGCATCGGCAAGGCCACCGTGCGCCGTTTTCTGCAGGACGGCGCCAGCGTGATGCTGGCCGGGCACCACCAGGCCAAACTCGACGCCGTCGCCGCGGAACTCGGCAAGGAATTCGATGCGCAGCGCATCGCCACGATCGAGTGCGACGTCTCGAAAGAAGACCAGGTCGTCGCCGCGGTCGACGCCACCGAAAAACGCTTCGGCGGCTGGGACATCATGGTCAACAACGCCGGCCTGATGGACTTCAAGCCGCTCGAACAGCAAAGCGGCGACGACTGGCTCAGCGTGCTCAACGTCGACCTGATGGGCGCCTTTTACTTCATCAAGCAAGCCTTCCTCAGGATGAAGCCGGGCGGGGCCATCGTCAACATCTCGAGCGTGCACGCGGTCGAGACCGAGCCGCTGGTCGCGCCCTACGCGGCGGCCAAGACCGCGCTGCTATCGCTGACGCGTTCGTCGGCGCTCGAAGGCCGCCCGAAAGGCATCCGCACCAACGTCATCCTGCCCGGCGCGATCGACACGCCGATGTTGTGGGATAACCCGAACGTCAAGTCTGGCGCGGAAAAGATCGACAAGGCCGACGTCGGCCAGCCCGAAGACGTCGCCGCCGCGATCGCCTTTCTGGTCAGCGACGAGGCGCGCTTCGTGTGCGGCGCCGAGCTGCGCGTCGACGGCGGGCGGCTCGACCGCTTGTAAGCGGCGCCGGGCGGCGGTGCTACACTAGGCGTCGCCATGTCCAACGCCCTGCCGCCCACCATCCACGTCCGCAGCTACGGCCCGCCCAGCGCGCTGGACCGGCACGACTTCGCCCAGCTGGTGCTGCCCTTGTCCGGCGCGCTGGCGCTCGAGATCGACGGGCTCGGCGCCCGGCTCGACCCGCTCAAGGGCGCCGTGGTCGCGCCCGGCGCCTGGCATGCGCAGGACAGCGCGTGCGCCAACCGCAGCCTGATCGTCGACTTCGACGTCGATGCCGCGGCGACGCCGGACCTGGCCGCGCGCCTGCTCGAGCGGCCGTTTTGCGCGCTCGATCCGGCCGCGCGCAAGCTGATCGAATTCATGGCGATCCTGGCCGAAGAGGGCGGCGTAGCGTCGGGCTCGGTGGCGGGCGCGGCGGCCGGCGCACTGGCGGGCTGGCTGCCGCTGCTGCTCGATCGCCTGGCCCTGGACGCCCCGCGCCCGCGCTCGCGCCTGGCGGCCCTGCTGGCCCGGATCGAGCTCGACCCCGGTCTGCCGTGGCATACCGAGACCATGGCGCGTAGCGCCGGCCTGAGCGTCAGCCGCCTGCACGCGCTGTTCCGCGAAGAGCAGGGCGCCAGCCCGCACGGCTGGCTGCGGTCCGTGCGCCTGGCGCGCGTGCAGGAGTGGCTGGCGCAGGGCGACGCGCCGATCGCCGAGCTGGCCCTGCGCGCAGGCTTCGGCGACCAGAGCGCGCTCACGCGGGCGCTGCGCGACGCCACCGGGATGACGCCGGCCGCGTACCGGCGTGAGCGGCGCGCCGAGCGGGACGCGGCGCGCCAACCCGGCGCGCAGGAGAATCCGCCAAAAACACAGTAGACCGTGCCAAGACGGCGCGGCGCCTGCCGGGCACCATGCGGGGCTCGGGAGGTTCTCATCATGTCCATCGCAATGTCCACGAAAAACATCTGGCTCGGCATCGCCTCGAGCATCCTCGCCGGCGCCTTCTGGGGTCTGGTGTTCCTGACGCCGGCGCTGACGCGCGGCTTCGATCCAATTCAACTCTCCGCCGGGCGCTACCTGGCGTACGGCCTGATTGCCGCGGCGCTGCTGGCGCCGTCGATGCGGCGCCTGGCGCGCAGCCTGGACCGGCGCGACTGGCTCACGCTGTGCTGGCTCAGCCTGGCCGGCAACATCTTCTATTACGTCTGCCTGGCCAACGGCGTGCAGTCGGGCGGCGTGGCGATGACCTCGATCGTGATCGGTCTGCTTCCGATCACCGTCACGCTGGCCGGCAGCCGCGACCGCGACGCCGTGCCGCTGCGCCGCCTGCTGCCGTCGCTGCTGCTGAGCGCGGCCGGGCTGGGCTGCATCAGCTGGCAGTCGCTGGCGGCGGCCGGCGGCACTGCCGCGCCGGCGGGCGGGCACGGCGCCGTTTTCGGCCTGCTGTGCGCTGCCGGCGCACTGGCCTCGTGGACGCTGTACGCGGTCGGCAACCGGCGCGCGCTGATGCGCCTGCACACGGTGTCGGCGCACGAATGGTCGCTGCTGGTGGGCGTGGTGACTGGCGCCCAGGCACTGGTGCTAGCGCTGCCGGCCTTCGTACTGGCGCCCGGCGTGCACACGGCGCCGGCCTGGCTGGCCTTCGCCGGCGTGATGGCGGCGGTGGCGCTATTGTGTTCGGTGGTCGGCAATGCGCTATGGAACCGCGCCAGCCGCCTGCTGCCGATGGCGCTGACCGGGCAGATGATCGTGTTCGAGACCCTGTTCGCGCTGCTGTACGGTTTCCTGTACGAGCGGCGCTGGCCGACCGTACTGGAGGCGCTGGCGATGGTGCTGCTGGTGGCCGGCGTGCTGTCGTGCGCGTCCGCGCATCGCCCGCGCCGCAGTGTGCCCGCAGATGCGCCCGCGGACGGCGCGGCCCTCGGGAGCGCGGCCGCCGAGCGCTGAGCGCTGAGCGCCGAATGCCAAGTGGCCGACACGGCTGTGCTTGCCGGTGTAGACTCCGCGCATCGCAGCTCGTCTGCCGTCATTCACTCGCAAAGGAGTCAATGTGAAACGTATCGCCGTCCTCGTGCTGGCCGCCGCGGCCGCTGCTTCATCCGCCGTCTCGTCCGCCGCCCAGGCCCAGAGCCAGCCGCCCGCGCCCGGCCAGGCCCAGCGCGCGCCGCGCCCGGGCAACGTCACCAACCCATCCGACCCGGCGGTCAAGGCCGCCACCGATGCTGCCGGCAAGGCGGCGCAAGCCTGGCTGGCGCTGGACGATGCCGACAACTGGGACGCCTGCTGGGATGCGCTGGCGCCGCCCGTGAAAGGCCAGATCGCCAGGGAGGCGTTCGCCGACTCGCTGCGCACCGTGCGTAACGAACTGGGCAAGGCGAGCGCGCGCCGCCCGCACGCCGTCACCTTCACCCACAAGATGCCGGGCGCGCCGGACGGCGATTATGTCGTGCTGCAGTACGACACCGACTTCGCCAAGGGCAGCGCGCTCGAAACCGTCATCCCGATGCGCATGCCGGACGGTAGCTGGCGCGTGTCGGGCTATTTCGTCCAGTAATCGCTGCAATCAGCGTGTAATCCGCCTCGCGCGCGCGCTCGCCCGCGCGTGACGCGCTCGCCCATGGCCGACCATGCTTGCACATCGCGCGGCGCCGCCTATGCTGCATTCAAAGGGCGAGTGGCCGTGTGGAGGTGCACGATGACGGACATGAGAAGCGAGGTGGTCGCCGGCTTCCGGGCGACCCTGCGGGGGCCGGTGCTGCAGCCGGCCGACCCCGGTTACGACGAGGCGCGCCGGATCTGGAACGCGATGATCGAGCGCCGCCCGGCTTTGCTGGCGCGCTGCGCCGGCAGCGCCGACGTGATGGCGGCGGTCGCTTTCGCGCGCGCGCACGGCTTGCCGCTGGCCGTGCGCGGCGGCGGCCACGGCATCGCCGGCAGCGCGATCTGCGACGACGGGCTGGTGATCGACCTGTCCGCCATGCGCGGCGTGCACGTCGATCCCGCCGCGCGCCGCGCCTGGGTCGACGGCGGTGCGCTCCTGGCCGACGTCGACCACGAAACCCAGGCCTTCGGCTTGGCGGTCCCGCTCGGGATCAACTCGACCACCGGCGTGGCCGGGCTGACGCTGGGCGGCGGCTTTGGCTGGCTCAGCCGCATGCATGGCTTGAGCGTCGACAACCTGGTCGGCGCCGAGATCGTCACCGCCGACTGCCAGTGCCGCCGTATCGGCCCTGCGCGCGAACCCGAGCTGTTCTGGGCGATCCGCGGCGGCGGCGACAATTTCGGCGTGGTGACCCAGTTCGAGTTCGCGCTGCATCCGGTCGGCCCGATGGTCACGGCCGGGCTGGTCGTGTTCCCGGCCGCGCAGGCGCGCCAGGTGATGCGCCAGTACCGCGACTTCACGGCGCAACTGGCGCCCGAGCTGGCAGTGTGGGCCGTGCTGCGGCGCGCGCCGCCGCTGCCCTTCCTGGCGGTCGACGTCCACGGCACCGATATCGTCGCGCTGGCCGTATTCTCGCCACTGCCGCCCGAGACGGCCATGCCGCTGCTGTCGCCGCTGCGCGGCTTCGGCGCCGTGCTCGGCGAGCACGTGGGCCCGATGCCGTACGTGGCCTGGCAAAAGATCTTCGATCCGCTGCTGGCGCCGGGCGCGCGCAACTACTGGAAGTCGCACAACTTCACGACGCTGTCCGACGATGCGATCGACGTCGTGCTGCGCTATGCCGGCGCGCTGCCGACGCCGCAGTGCGAGATCTTCCTGGGCCTGATCGGCGGCCGCGCCAACCAGCCGCTGCCTGGCGCCACCGCCTACCCGCACCGCAACGTGCAATTCGCGATGAACGTGCATGGCCGCTGGGACGAGCCGGCGGACGACGCCCGAGTGGTCGAGTGGGCGCGCGAGTTCTTCAGCGCCGCCGCCCCGTTCGCGGCCGGCAGCGTGTACATCAATTTCCTGACCCAGGACGAGGGCGCACGCATCCAGGAAGCCTATGGTCCCAACTATGCGCACCTGGTCGGGGCCAAGCGGCGCTACGACCCGGACAACCTGTTCCGCATGAACCACAATATCCGTCCGGATGCGTGAGGGCGATGCAGCATGACCCGGGTTCGACCGGAGATCGATCGCGCGGAGTGCGCGGACGCACAGTCGGGGCACGCCCGGCTGGCTAGAGTGGCAGGCATCGGCCACCCGGCCTGCCATCGGAGATGACCATGGATTCCATCAACAAGAACCAACCCGAAAACAACCGCAAGGACCTGAGCGGCGCAGACGCCGTCCAGCGCGTCAAGGACATGACCGACGCCGCCGAGTCCTGCTTCTTCGTCACCGCCGCCAAGACCGGCGAAACCAACGGCGTGCGCCCGATGAGCGTGCGCAAGACCGACGACCAGGGCAAGCTGTGGTTCCTGAGCGCCGACGACAGCCACAAGAACCAGGAGCTGGCCGCCAATCCCGACGTCAAGCTGTACTTCCAGGTCGGCCACCACGCCGGCTTCCTCGAACTCGAAGGCCGCGCCGAAGTCTCGCGCGACAAGATGCGGATCCACGATCTGTGGAACCCGATGCTCAAGACCTGGTTCACCGAAGGCGAGGATGACCCGCGCATCACCGTCATCTGCTTCACGCCGCAGAATGGCTACTACTGGGACAACAAGCACGGCGCGGTGGTGGCCGGCGCCAAGGTCGCGGTCGGGGCCATGATCGGCAAGACTCTCGATGATTCGATCGAAGGGCGCTTGACGTTCTACGCGGCCTGAACCGCCAGTGCACGCCTCACGCGCGCACGCCCAGCGCGCGCGCGACCGCCGCCTCGGCGTGCAGCGCGGTCGTGTCGAACAGCGGCACCGGGCTGTCCTCCGGCTTGAGCAGCAGCATGATCTCGGTGCAGCCCAGGATGATCGCCTCGGCGCCGCGCTCGACCAGGCGCCGCACCACTGCGCGGTAGGCCTCGCGCGACGCCGCCACGATGCGGCCCTGCACCAGCTCTTCGTAGATGATGCGATGCACGACGGCGCGGTCGTCGGCGTCCGGCACCAGCACCTCCAGGCCGTGGCGCTCGATCAACCGGCCCTTGTAGAAATCGCGTTCCATCGTGAAGGCGGTGCCGAGCAGCGCCACGCGCTGCAGGCCGGCTGCGCGGATGCGTTCGGCGGTCGGGTCGGCGATGTGCAGCAGTGGCAGCTTGACCGCGGCCTCGACCTGGGGCGCGGCGATATGCATCGTGTTGGTGGCGATGACCAGGAAGTCGGCGCCGCCGCGCTCGAGCCGGCGGGCGGCATCGACCATCAGCTGCGCCGCCTCGGTCCAGCGGTCGGTGCGCTGCAGGGCTTCGATGTCGGCGAAGTCGAACGACCACATCAGGCAGCGCGCCGAGTGCAGGCCGCCGAGGCGGTCACGCACGCCTTCGTTGATCAGCCGGTAGTACTCGGCCGAGCTCTTCCAGCTCATGCCGCCGATCAGGCCGATGGTCTGGCCACTGGTTTGACCGATGAGCTGGCTGGTGTTGGAAGCGTCGTTGGCGGCGGTGGGGCGGTCGGCTGGCATCGGCGGTCCTCGGTAGTGGCGATCGCCTCAGTATAGCGCTGCTCCGGAATGACTTCCCAACGATTACTCCCAGCGATCACTTTCCGAATTTCAGCCTCCACAGTTGGGTCGGCAGAGCCAGCGGCGCCTGCCGGTTGAAAAACGCCGAATCCTGGATGTGCGAGGTGGTCACGTAGATCGCGCCGTCCGGCCCCTGGCTGAAGGTGTCCGGCCAGCGCAGGCGTGGGTCTTGCGCGACCACGGTCTGGCCGCCGGCCGGCCCCTGCGCCAGGTTGCGCGCCGTGACGGCGTCGTTTTCGATCGAGGTGATGAACAGCGTATGGCTGCCGCGCGGGATCCAGAAACCGTCCGACGGGCCGGTCTGGCCGTAGGGCTGAACCCAGTTTGACACGTCCGCGCCGGCAAAGCCCTGGGTTTCCAGCACGGCCGCCGGTATGCGGTACAGCGTATTGCCGGTCAGCGCCTTGTAGTACAGCGTGCCGCCGTCGCCGGACAGAGCGATGCTGTCGGCCGCGAACAAGACCTTGCGCCCGTCCGGATAGCGCAGCGGCCGCCCGTCGGTGCGCACGACGACGCCGGGCTCGGGCTGGGTCGACGGGTGGCCGTCGAGCACCCGGCGCGCCTGCCCGCTGGCCAGCTCGACCACGACCAGGGCGCCGCGCTGGCCCGAATCGGTGATGAAGGCGAAGCGCCCGTCCGCAGAAAATCGCACGTCGTTCAGGTAGGAGCCGGGGATCGCAACGTCCTGGCTGAAGCGGATGATCTGCGCCACGCGGTCGGTGGCCAGGTCGATGCGCACCAGCTTGGGGCCGCCCGGCACCAGGCCGTCGACCGCCGGCGCGGCCGGGTCGAGCACCCACAGGCTGCCGCGCCCGTCCGCCACCACGCTCTGCACGCAGACCCAATGCTCGCCCGGGCTCAACTCGTCGCGCAGCACGTTGCGCCAGACATTCCAATCGGCGTTGGGATAGGGCCGCAGCGCGCCACCCGGCAAGACCTCGGCCACCGACACCGGCGAATCCTCGGTCCAGCGCGGGAAGTTGACGAAGATGCGGCCGCGTTCGCTGACCGTGACGCCGGTGACCTGGCGCGCGAATTGCGCAACCAGCACCGGCGTCGCGGCGTTACCGTTCCAGCCGGGCGCGACGGGCGAGAGCGCGAGTGCGCCACCGCCCACCGCCGCACCGGCGAGCACGAGCGCGGGACTGACAAACCTGAACCTGGCGTTCACATGACCTCCCTGATCGAATTGGCGGGATCGAGGAGGATTGTGGCATGCGGGCGGGCGCCGCCCGGGTCGGCGTACGCTGCTTATGCGCTCAGATCTTGCCTGGCCGGTTGCGGAAAAATCCGCAGGGTGGCGCGCAGCCGGTTCAGGCAGCGAAGTTCAGCTTCCACAGCTGGGTCGCCAGCGCCGGCGGCGCTTCAGGCTTGAAGAAGGCCGAGTCCTGAATGTGCGAGGTGCTCACGTAGATCGTGCCGTCCGGTCCCTGGCTGAAGGTGTCCGGCCAGCGCAGGCGCGCATCCTGCACGACGATCTGCGGCTGTGCGTCGGGGCCGGCGCCGAGGTCGCGCACCTTGACCGAGTCGTCCTGTGGCGAAGTCAGGTACATCAACTCGGTGCCGCGCGCGATCAGGAGCCCGTCCGCCGGGCCGTTCTTGCCGAAGGGCTCGACCGAGCCGGACACGTCCTTGCCGGGCTCGCCCAAAGCGGAGATCAGCGCCGCGGTCGGGATGCGGTACAGGTCCTCGCCCTTGATCGCCTGCCAGTACAGGTAGTTGCCGTCGCCGGACAGCTCGATGCCGTCGGCCGAGAATTCGACGCCGCGTCCGTCCGGGCGGCGCAGCACCTTGCCGTCGGCGGTGACGTTCAGGCCTTTCTTCATCTGCGTGGACGGGTGGCCGTCGAGCACGCGCGCGCTCTTGCCGGCAGCAATGTCGACCACCAGCAGCGCGCCGACCACGCCCGAATCGGTGATGTAGGCGTACTTGCCGTCCGGCGAGAAACGCACGTCGTTCAGGTAGGAACCTTGCGGCGCCGTGTCCTCATCAAAAGCGATGGTCTGCGCGACCTTGTCGCTGGACAGGTCGATGCGCACCAGCTTGGCGCCCCCGGCGACCAGATGGGCCTGGGCCGGCGCGGCCGGGTCGAGCACCCACAGGCTGCCGCGGCCGTCGGCGACGATGCTCTGCACGCACACCCAGTGGTCGTTCGGTGTGACCTCGTCCTTGTTGGCGTTGCGCCAGGCGTTCCACGCTTCGTCCGGATAAGGCTTGACCTGGCCGTCGACCAGCTCGGCCACCGAAACGGCGCTGTCCTCGGTCCAGCGCGGAAAGTTGACGAAGATACGGCCGGTCTCGGACACCGAGTTGCCGGTCACCTGGTGGCCGAACTCGGCGACCAGTTCGACCGTACAGGCGCCCGGGCGGGTGGCTTGAGAGAGTGTCGTGGGGGATGCTGTCATCGTCCTTCCTTCGTTGTCGGTGAACTTACGGTGTGCAGAACAGGCGGTTCAAGCCGCCTTGCGGCTGACCTTCAGCTCGTTCGCGGAGCGCACGCTGTCGTGCTCCAGGCGTTGCTGCAGCATGGCCAGCACGGCCGCTTCCTCGGGTTCGAGCTCGTGCAGGTCTTCGGCCAGCTCTTCCTCGGCGCGTGCCAGCAAGCCTTCGACCATGGCGCCGTCGAGGTAGGCGTCGAGCACGGCCGGATGCACGTAGCACTTGCGGCACACGGACGGCGTGTTGCCGAGCTTTTCGGCGACCGACTCGATCGCGCGCACCACGTTCTTCTTGGCCTGCGCTTCGGAATCGAATTTCTCGAACTCCTGCAGCGCGATCGCGGCCAGCACCGTGCCGGACCAGGTGCGGAAATCCTTGGCCGTGTATTCCTCGCCAGTGATCTCGCGCAGGTAGTCGTTGACGTCGCCCGAGTCGACCGTGTGCGGCTCGCCCGCCTCGTCGACGTATTCGAACAGGTGCTGGCCGGGCAGGTCGCGCGAACGCTGGATGATGCGCGCCACGCGCCGGTCGTGCACCTTGACGTCGTGGTGCACGCCGCTTTTTCCACGGAAGCGGAACTCGACGTCGCTGCCCTGGATCTTGACGTGGCGGTTGCGCAGCGTGGTCAGGCCGTAAGACTTGTTCTCGCGCGCGTACTCGTCGTTCCCGATGCGCATCATGGTCGCTTCCAGCAGGTAGACGATGGTCGCCAGCACCTTTTCGCGCGGCAGGCCGGGCAGCGACAGCGCGCGGTCGACTTCCTTGCGGATCGCCGGCAGCGCCTTGCCGAACTTGATCATGCGCTCGTATTTCACTTCGTCGCGCACCTCGCGCCACTTGGCGTGGTAGCGGTATTGCTTGCGCCCGCGCGCGTCGCGCCCGGTGGCCTGCAGGTGGCCGTTGGCTTGCGGGCAGATCCAGACGTCGGTGTAGGCCGGCGGGATCGCCAGCGCGCGGATGCGCTTGAGCGTGGCCTCGTCCTCGACCGGCTGCCCGTGTGCGTCGAGGTAGCGAAAGCCGCCCTCGACGCCTGCGGCGGGTTCGCGCCGGATGCCGGGACGGTCGTCGTGCACGTAACGCAGGCCGGCGGCCTTGGCGGCGGCGGGCGGGTCGGCGTTCGGTATCGCGGCCGGTGCCGCGGGAAGGTCGTTCTTCATGGTGTCATCCGTGGTCGTGAGCGCTCGGGATGCAGGCAAGTCTACGCGCCTCGGGTGAACGCACCGTACGCAACCGCACGTTGTGCGGGCCTGGTGCGGGCCTGATGCGGGGCATTCCATGGTCAATCCGGCCGGTAGCGCGCTTCCAGCAAGTCGACGTTGCGCAGCAGCCGGCGCGCGGCTTCGTCCGAGATGCGCATGCGGCGCGCCAGGCGCAGCAGCGTGTCGCGTTCGGCGCCCAGGGCCAGCAGGCGCACCTCGCGCTCGGCCTGGCGCGCGTCGCGCTTCTCGGGCCGGCTGCCGTCCTCGCCGGCGAGCGGCAGGCGATGCTGGTAGACCCGCAGCACGTGTTCGATGGCCTGGTCGCGCATTTCGCGCTCGTTCGCGTCCGCGGGCGGGTGGTCGGCCAGTTCGCGCTTGGCCTTTTCCAGCGCGGCGATCGCCGCGAGCATCGCCTGGTGGCGCGCCTGGTCGGGACTGAAGTGGCCCTCCGGCTCGTCTTCCTGCGGCGTCTCCAGGTCGCGCAGCAGGGCCGGCAGGGCGGCGCTGGCCAGGATCAGCGAGACCACGATCACGCTGCTGGCCAGGAAAATGGCCAGCTGGCGCGCCGGGAACGGGCTGCCGTCGGGCATGGCCAGCGGCAGCGTGAAGATGCCGGCCATGGTCAGCGCGCCGCGCACGCCGGCCACCGAGGCCGCCAGGACCAGGCGCATGCGCGGCTTGAACACCTGCTTGCCGAGGCGCTTGCGGTTCAGCAGCGTCAGCTGCAGCGAGATGTACACCCACACGAAGCGCAGCAGCACCAGGCCGAACACGAACGCCAGCGCGACCTTGGCCAGCCACCACGGATCGAAGGCCGGGCCGCTGGCATCGGTGTGCAGGGCGCCGTGCGCGATCTCGGGCAGCTGCTCGCCCAGCAGCACGAACATGATGCCGTTGAGCGTGGTCTGCAGCGTGTCCCAGATGACGTTGCGGCGGATGCGCGTGGATGGCGAGGCGCCGCCGGAAAGCTCCAGGTAGCTCATCGTGATGCCGGCCGCCACCGCTGCCAGGATGCCCGAGCCGCCGACGTGCTCGGCGGCCAGATAGGCGGCGAACGGCGTCAGCACGTTGATCAGGATCGGCACGCCGTCGGCCTCGCCGAAGCGACGCTGCAGGATGCCATGCAGGCGCGTGATGGCGAATGTGACGAGCACGCCGATGGCGATGCCGGCGGCGAACAGCCAGATGAATGTCAGGCTGGCTTTGCCGAGCGAGAACTGGCCGGTCAGCGCTGCCGCCACCGCGAAGCGGAAGCACACCAGGCCGCTGGCGTCGTTGAGCAGCGATTCGCCTTCGATGATGTGCATCAGGCGCGGCGGCATCGGCACCCGTTCCGTGATCGACGACACCGCTACCGGATCGGTCGGCGCCACGATCGCGGCCAGCGCAAACGCCACCGCCAGCGGCATCGATGGGATCAGCCAGTGCAGCAGGTAGCCGGCGCCGAGCACGGTGAAGATCACCAGGCCGAGGGCCAGCTCGAGGATGGTGGCCTTGTCGCGGAACAGGCCGATCTTGGGAATCCGCCAGCCGTCGACGAACAGCAGCGGCGGCAGGAACAGCAGGAAGAAGATGTCCGGTTCGAGCTGCACGCCATGGCGGAACACGCCGGTCAGCACGGCGCCCAGTGCGATCTGGATCAGCGGCAAAGGCACGGCGACCGGCAGCATCTTCCCCAGGTAGCCGCTGACGATCACCGCCAGCAGCATCGCCAACACCAGTTCCACTGTCTCCATCCGCAACCCCCGCAATCAAAACCCGATGATATAGGGAATGTAAACAAGACAGCGTTTTATACGCCGTATGGACCCGATGGGCGCAGATGGCGACGCCCGGCGCGGCGGCGCCGGGTCAGCCTGCGGCTCAGCGCTTGACGCCGGTCTCGGCCACGGCCGCCAGGATGTCCGTCAGCTGGGTCGTATTGACCGGCTTGACCAGATAGTGGTCGAACCCGGCCGCCATCGCCGTGTCGCGGTCCTGCTGGCGGCCGTAGCCGGTCATCGCGATCAGCGTGGCGCCGGCGGTCTGGGGCAGCAGGCGCAGGCGGCGCGCCAGTTCGTTGCCGTCGAAGTCGGGCAGGCCGATGTCGAGCAGGCAGACTTCCGGCAGCAGCACCTTGGCCAGCTCGACGCCGTCGCCGGCCGAATAGGCGACTTCGACCTGGTGCCCGCCCGAGCGCAGGAACAACTGCAGCGTGTGCACCGCGTCGACGTTGTCGTCGACCAGCAGGATGCGCAGCGGCGCGCCGTCCGCACGCGCATCCATGCCCGGGCTCGGGCTGGCCGGCGCCACGTCCTGGGTGAAGCGCGGCAGCCGCACCGTGAAGGTCGAGCCGCGTCCCGGTCCCGGGCTGTAGGCGTTCACACGGCCGCCGTGCAGCTCGACCAGACTTTTCACCAGCGCCAGGCCCAGGCCCAAGCCGCCCTGCGAGCGGTCGGGCGTGCGCTCGGCCTGGGTGAACAGGTCGAACACGCGTTCGACGAGGCCGCTCTCCATGCCGATGCCGTCGTCCGATACGCTCAGCACGTAGTCGGCGCCGTCGGCTTCCAGTTGCAGCCGGAGGTTGCCGCCTTCGGGCGTGTACTTGGTGGCGTTGCCGAGCAGGTTGGCGACCACCTGCACCAGGCGCTTGTGGTCGCCCTTGACGCAGGCCGCGCTCGGGGGCAGTTCGACCACCACGCGGTGGCGCCGCGCGTTGGCCAGCGGCCGCACCTGCTCGGCGGCGTCGTCGATCACGCGCTTCAGGTCCAGCACCTGGCTCGACAGCGTGACCAGACCGCGCGTGACGCGCGAGACGTCGAGCAAGTCGTCGACCAGGCTGGTCATGTGATCGACCTGGCGCACGATGATCGAGCAGGTCTGGGTGATCTGGGCGTTGTCGGAGTGGAGCAGCTTGAGCAGGTGCGCGCCGGTGCTGATCGGCGCCAAGGGATTCCTCAGCTCGTGCGCCAGCATGGCCAGGAACTCGTCCTTGCGCTGGTCGGCGGCGCGCAGCTCGCGTTCGGCCAGCGAGCGTGCGGTTTCCTTTTTCTGCAGCGAGGCGGCCATCCGGTCCAGCGCCTGGGCCAGGTTGCCGATTTCTTCACTGCCGTAGTCGATGCCGGTACGCGATTCCAGGTCGCCGGCGGCGATGCGTTCGGCGGTGCCCATCAGCTTGCGCACGCGCTGCACGATCAGCACGTCGCCGACCAGCCAGGCCGCCAGCAGGGCCAGCATCGTGGTCGCGGCCAGGCCGAGCAGCGACATGATCTGGTCGTGGCGCGCGGCCCTGAGGATGTCCTCGAGCGGAATGCCGATCGTGACCGTGTATTCGGACAGCCCGGGCCCGCCCACGCGCGCGAAGGTGTGCAGGCGCTCGACGCCGTCTTCGTCGCGGATCGTGACGGCGCGCTGGCCGGCCCCGGCCATGGTATCGAGCGTGGCCTTCGACAGCCGGGTGCCGAAGTAGCGCTCGGGATCGGGGCGGCGCGAGATGATCGTGCCGCGCGCGTCGGCGGTGGCGAGCACCGAGCCGGGCGGCAGGCTGATGTCATTGATGAAGGTGTCCAGGCCTTCCAGGTCCATCGCCGCGAACACCACCGCCAGCACTTTGCCGCTGTGGTCGATCACCGGGTAGGTCAGGTTGATCGTGTGCTTCTTGATCACGCGTCCGAATACGTAGTCGCCGGCGATGAAGCGGCGCTCCGAAATCGCGCGGCGAAAGTGGCTGCGGTCGCCCAGGTTGACCGGGTGCAGCAGCGGCACGGCCGAGCAGGTGACGTCGCCGTTCAGCTGGATCAGGCCGAAATTGACGAAGCCCTCGTTGCGGTCGAGCACGTCCGACAACAGCGAGGTGCACTTGGCGGTGTCGCTCATCAGGTCGGGCACGCTGGCCAGGTCGACCAGGATCTGGCGCGCGCCCTCGAGCGACTGGGCCTCGTTGGCCGCCGCCATGCCGGTCAGGCGCCGCAGGTTTTCTTCGGACTGGTGGATCGCGTGCTCGCGCTCGCGAATCCCGGACAGGATCGTCATCACCGCGAGCGGGGTGATCGCCAATGCCACCAGTAGCATCAGCCGGCTGCGCAGGCTGTTGAGCTTGAAGCGGCCCGACCCGCGGGCTAAACCGGATTTCATCGTCGACTTGTCTATAACTTTTTTTACTTTCCGAACGCGACGATCCTGCGGATGCCTTCGCGCAGCGTCGCCACGTCGTCGGAAATATAGCCCAGGCGGATGAAGCCGGGTACGCCCAGCGCCTCGCCCGGCATCACCGCCACCTTCTGTTCTTCCAGCAGTGCTTCGGCGAAGCCGACCGTGTCCGGCGTCACTGCATGCACGTCGCCCCACAGGTACGGGCCCGAATCGGGCGCATGCATGACCATCCAGGGCGCCTCGGCGAAGGCGCGCACCGCCAGGTCGCGCCGTGCGCGGTAGTCCAGCATCATGTGCGCCGCGTAGTCCCGGCCGGCGCCGGAGAAGGCCGCCACCGCCGCCACCTGCGACAAGTGCGGCGCGGCCGCCGTGATCGGCCCCTGCAGGGTCTGCATCGCGGTCACCACCGCGCTCGGCGCGAGCGCGAAACCGACGCGCCAGCCCATCATCGCGTAGCTTTGCGAGGCCGAGAAAATCGTGATCGCACCGAGCTTGCGCCAGTCGCACAGCGCCGCCAGGCTGGTATGCCGGCCCTCGAAGATCAGGTGTTCGTAGCTTTCGTCGACGATCACCTGGGCCTCGATGTCTTGCACCCATGCACACAGCGTTTCCAACTCCCGCCGAGTGTACACCTTGCCGGTCGGATTGTGCGGGTTATTAATGATGACGATCTTCGGCCGGCCCAGGCCATCGAGCCATGCGCGCGTGATGTCCTGCGGCAGATCGGCCAGCACGGGACGCAGGCCGAGCAACTGCGAGGTCGCGACATAGGCCGGCCAGTGCGGTTTGAACACCAGCACGCTGTCGCCCGGATCGCTGATCGCATACAGTGATTCGTACAGCGCCTGCTTGGCGCCGTTGGTGACGATGATTTCGTCCAGGCCGGCCTCGATGCCGTTTTCCCGGCGCAGCTTGTCGGCCAGGTGACGGCGCACGTCGAGCGCGCCGACCACGCTGGTGTAGGGCATGGTGCGCTCGCGCTCGACGGCGGCGGCGACCGCGTCCAGCACCGTGCGCGGCGCCGGAAAATGTGAGATGGCAATCGAAAAATCGATCACATCCCGTCCTTCGCTGCGCAGGGTTTCGACGCGGCCGTGCATGGCGGTGGTGGCCAGGGGGCGGGAAGAGGCGATCCGGGCCGAGATTTTCATTGCTGTGTTCTTTCTGATTTTTGCATGACCGAAGGCAGGAACTTCGCTTAATGAGACACAATGTTTCCCGATTGTACTAATTTCACAGAAACCTGCATTTCGCGTGACTATCGTGTGCGCCACCGCCGGGCTGGACACGGGAGCGCCGTGCCGCCGCCGTTTCTGTTACGGTGGACCCGACCCATTTTTTGCAGGAGGCAGTCATGCAGACCACCATCGTACGCACCTTCAAACACGTGACGAACGCCGAGCAGGCCCGCGCCGAGCTGCTGGCGGCCGGGTTGCCGCCCGACGCGGTCGACATCAACGTGCGCATCGACGAAACCGGCCCGGTGCAAGGCAACTTCACCGTCGGCGACAGCCCGGCGGTGATGGGCAAGACAGCTTACAGCCATACCTATGCCCCGGTTGCGCAGGACGACGTGCGTGATTGCCAGCTGACCGTCAATGCCCTCGACGCCGGCCAGGCCGAGCGCATTGCCGCGGTGCTGGAACGCCACGGCGGCTTCGATCCGGACCCGGCCGCGGCCGCCGCCGCCCGCAGCGGTTCGCAACTGCCGCACTGACTGCTGCCAAAAAGAAGCGAATTGCGCGACAATAAGCCAATGCCGCCAGCACAGCCAGGCGGCGTATTCCGGATTTGTGGAGACAGCATATGAGTGCAATTCACCTCGAGCAGGGCGACGCGCTGCTCGTGATCGACATGCAGGTCGATTTCCTGCCGGGCGGTGCGCTCGGCGTGACCAACGGCCATGAAGTCATCGCGCCGATCAACCACCTGATCGAGTTGTTCAGGGAGCAGGGCCTGCCGGTGTTCGCCTCGCGCGACTGGCACCCGCAGGACCACTGCTCGTTCGCCGCCCAGGGCGGCCCGTGGCCGCCCCACTGCGTGGCCGGCACGCCGGGCGCCGACTTCTCGGCCGAGCTGGCGCTGCCGGACGACGCGGTCATCATCTCCAAGGCCGACACCGCGCCGGTCGATGCCTATTCGGCCTTCGCCGGCACCGACCTGTCGAACCAGCTGCGCGCGCGCGAAGTCATGCGCGTGACCGTCTGCGGTCTGGCGACCGACTACTGCGTGCTGAACACCGTTACCGACGCGCTGGAAGAGGGTTTCGACACGATCATCGTGCCGGAAGCGATGCGCGCGGTCGACGTCAAGCCGGGCGACGGCACGCGCGCCCAGGACCGCATGGTAGCGCGCGGCGCGGTGCCGGTGCGCCTCGGCGAACTGGGGATGACGGCGCTGTCGGTGGCTTGAATCATCCTGCTACGGAGTCGTGAAGCTCAGCGGGCGCGCAGCAGGAACAGGCGCCCGGCCACCTCGAGGCCGTGTTCGCGCCGCAGGCCGGCAGCTTCGTCGGCGACCAGATCGAAGCCGGCGCCGTGCGCCGTGACGTGCACGTACGCGCGCGCGTGGGCGTAGCGGTTCGAGGCGGTGAGGGCGTAGCCGGCGGCGCTGCCATCGTCCACGCCCGGCGTTTCGCACGAGAAGGCGAACAGGCCGCCGGGGCGCAGCGTGTCCTTCACTTGCGCGAACACCGGCGCCAGGTTGCCGAAGTAGACCAGCACGTCGGCCGCCACCATCAGGTCCCACGCGGCTTGCCGGCCTTGCGGCTGCCGGGCGAGGTAGGCGCCGATGTCGGCGCAGTCGAGCTGGTCGTACAGCTGCAGTTCGCGCGCCTTGTCCAGCATCTTGCCGGACAGGTCGACGCCGGCCAGGCGGCGCGCGAGCGGGCGCAGCATGGCCGCGCACAGGCCGGTACCGCAGCCCAGGTCGAGCACGTCGAGCGTGCCGCTGCCCGTCGAGCCAACGCCGGCGTCGCCGCTGGCCGCGACGCCGTGGCGCCCCAGCAGTGCGCCGAGCAGAGCTGGCGTGCGGTAGCCCAGCACCTCGACCAGGTGGCGGTCGAAGTGGCCGGCGTACTGGTCGAACAATTCCTTCACATATGCCTGCGGCGCGCTGGCTGGCGCATCGGCCTGGCCCAGCGCGGCCAGCGCGAAGCGGATCTCGCCGGCGTCGGCGCCCAGTTCCAATGCACGGCGGTAGCCGGCAATGGCTTCATCCGTGCGTCCGAGTGCGCGTAGGACGTTGGCGCGGTAGTGCGCGGCCAGCGCATAGTCGGGACGCAGCCGCAAGGCCTGGTCGTAGCTGGCCAGCGCCTCGTCCAGGCGGCCGGATTTCTTGAGGGCGGCGCCGCGTGCGCACCACAGGTCGGCGCGCCCGGCCTGCCGGTCCTGGGCCAGCGCACGGTCGTAGGCGTCGACTGCGTCGCCGTGGCGCTCCAGCGCCTGCAGCGCATTGCCCAGTGCCAGCAGGGCTTCCGGCCACGCGGGACGCGCGGCCAGGGCGCGTTCGGCGCTGGCGACCGCATCGGCCGGGCGGCCCAGCTCGAGCAGCACGATGGCGCGGTGGCACCAGGCGTCAGCGTAATCGGCGCGCAGGGCCAGCGCGCGCTCGTAGGCGTCGAGCGCTTCCGGCAAGCGGTCCAGGCGGCGCAGCGTGTTGCCGCGGTTGTCCCAGGCCAGCGCATACTGCGGATCGAGGCGCAGCGCGGTGTCGTAGCTGGCCAGCGCGCGTTCCGGCTGGCCCAGATCCTGCAGCGCCGCCCCCAGGTTGCAGTGGGCGCGCGCCTGGCCCGGATCGACCTGCAGCGCCGACTCGATCAATTCAACGGCTTCGGGCGCGCGCCCGCGCTGGCGTTCGATCACGCCCAGCAGGTGCAGCGCGTCGAACTGGCGCGGCTCGAGGACGAGCACCTGCCGGTACAGGTCCTGGGCTTGTTCCAGCCGACCCTGCTGGTGCAGATGCACGGCTTGCTGGAGCAGGGTGCTTGCGTTGCTCATCAGCTCCAGCTCAAGACCAGCTGAGGTCCGCCTTGGCCAGCGGCAGCTCGCGTACGCGCTTGCCGGTCGCGGCGAAGATCGCGTTGCACACGGCCGGTGCCAGCGGCGGGAACACCGGCTCGCCCAGGCCCGTGACCGGGTAGTCGGTCTTGAGGAAGTGGGCCTCGATTTTTGTCGGCGTGTCCGGCATGCGCAGCAGCGGGTATTCGTGCAGGTTGGTCTGCACGATGCGCCCGTGCTCGACGTCCAGGCTCGGATACATCAGGGTGGACAGGCCGTCGATCACCGCGCCCTGCACCTGGTTCTCGGCGCCGGACAGGTTGACGATCTGGGCGCCGATGTCGCTGACCACCACGACGCGGTCGACCGTGAGCTTGCCGTCCTTGCTGACGGTGACCTCGGCCACCTCGGCCACGTAGCCGCGGTGGCTGAAGTGGAAGGCGACGCCGGCGCCTTTGCCGCGCGCGAACTTCGTCGAGCCCCAGCCCGACTTCTCGGCCACCGCCTTGAGTACGCCGCGCATGCGCGCCACGTTGTAGGGCACGCCGCGCTCGCCGGTGCCGGGGACGGTGTCCTTGTCGCCCAACATCTCGAGGCGGAACTCGACCGGGTCGCGCCCGCCCGCGTGCGCGAGCTCGTCGATGAAGCTGTGGAACACCCAGGCGAACACGTTGCTGCCCGGCGCGCGCCACGGCCCCATCGGGATGCGGCACTCGATCGGCGTCTGCTCGAGCAGGCAGTTCTGCAGCCAGCGGCCGGGGAACTCGTCGCCGGACAGCGACGCGCCGCTGCCGGGCTGCAGCACGCTGCCGTCGGCCGAGCCATCCTGTGCCTTGCGCTCGACGCGGTTGGCGAAGGTGACGAAATGGTTGTGCCAGGCCACCAGCTTGCCTTGGGCATCGACGCCGCCGCGCAGAAAGTGGAAGCCCCCGGCGCGGAAGTGGTCTTGCTGCAGGTCGTCTTCGCGCATCCAGGTCAGCTTGACCGGCGCCTTGACCTTCTGCGCGATCGCCACCGCCTCGACGATGAAGTCGGACGACAGCCGGCGCCCGAAGCCGCCGCCGCTGCGCGTGATGTGCAGCAGGATCTTCTCTTTCGGAATATTGAACGTCGAAGCAACGAGGGCCTGGCCGGCGCCCGGATTCTGCGTCGGCGCCCACAGTTCGACCGAGCCGTCGGCCGGCTTGAACAATGCCGTGCAGTTCTGCGGCTCCATGCTCGCGTGCGAGATGAATGGGTAGGTGTAGGCCGCCTCGACGGTACGCGCGGCCCCGGCCAGCGCGGCATCGACGTCGCCATCCTTGCGCAATGTTGCCGCGCCAGGCTGCTTGCTGGCAGCCTGCGCCTGTGCCACGAAGCTGGCCCAGCTGTGCTGCGCGCCGTCGCCTTCATCCCACTCGACTTGCAGCTGCTTGCGTGCGCGGAACGCGTTCCAGGTCGAGTTGGCGACGATCGCCACGCCCGGCCGCAAGCCGTTCAGGTTGTCTGTGCCTTCGATGACGAAGGCGTCCTTTACGCCCGGCAGCGCCTTGATCGCAGCCAGGTTGGCGCTGACCGGGCGGCCGCCCAGCGTCGGGCACTTGACGTAGGTCGCGTACAGCATGCCCGGCAACTGGGTGTCGATGCCGAACAGCGGCTTGCCGGCCACCACCAGGCCATTGTCGACGCCGCCGATGCGGGTGCCGAGCAGGCGATACGTCGACGGGGCTTTCAGCTGCACCGTCTTCGCGTCCGGCACCGGCAGCGTCGCCGCGACCTTGACCAGCTTCCCGTAGGCGAGCTTGCGCCCGCTGGCTTCATGCAGCACCTGGCCGTGCTCGGCGCGGCATTCGCCGGCCGGCACCTGCCAGGTCCGGGCGGCGGCTTCGACCAGCATCGCGCGCGCGGTCGCGCCGAGTTTGTGGAAGGGTTCGTAGTTGGTCGGCGTCGAGGTCGAACCGCCGGCGCCCTGCGAACCGTAGACCGGGTTCAGGTCGCCCTGCACGATGCGCACGTCTTGCCAGTCGACCTCGAGTTCTTCGGCGATCACCATCGGCAGCGAGGTCTTGATGCCCTGGCCGATTTCCGGCTGCTTCGACACCAGCGTCACGCGGCCGTCCTGGCCGATGCGGATGAAGGCGTTGGGCGCGAACTCGGCGTTGCCGCTGCTGCTGCCGCTGCCGGAGGTGGTATCGGCCGCGGGATCGGACGCTGCGGCAACCAGGCCGCTGGCCTGCACGCCCAGCACCAGGGCCGCGCCGGCCGATTGCTTGAGGAAGCGGCGGCGCGCCGCGACTGCGGTCGTCGTCGTAGTCGTGGTCGTGGCGATGGTCGGATCGTCGCGCTTCATTTCCTGGCCTTTCCGGCGGCGGCGGTGTTGGCCGTAATTTCAGCCGCGCGGTGGATCCCGGCGCGGATGCGCGTGTAAGTCGCGCAACGGCACAGGTTGCCGGCCATCGCCTCGTCGATCTGGGTGTCGCTCGGACGCGGATGCTGCTTGAGCAGCGAGCAGGCGCTCATGATCTGGCCGGCCTGGCAGTAGCCGCACTGCGGCACGTCGAGTTCCTGCCAGGCTTGCTGCAGCGGGTGCATAGCGTGGGCGTCGAGACCTTCGATGGTCGTGATCTTGCGCTTGCCGATGCTGGACACCGGCAGCTGGCAGGCGCGCGCCGGCTGGCCGTCGAGGTGGACGGTGCAGGCCCCGCACGTGCCGATGCCGCAGCCGTACTTGGTGCCGACCAGGCCCATGGAATCGCGCAGCGCCCACAGGAGCGGCGTATCCGCTTCGACCTCGACCGCATGGGCCTTGCCGTTGATGTTTAGGTTGTATTTACTCATCGTGGATGCAGCATCGCCGACGCGACGGCCGGATAGGTTGAGAATATCTTGCCAAAACTTAACGATGCACATCGTAAACCAAAGCGGGTCGTCAAGACCAAGGATTTTTGTGAATTTCCGCCGTTCCGTTACGGGTTTTTGTGGTTTGCATCAGGGTGGACAAGGGCGCGAGCGCGCCCGGCGGGCGTTGAGGCGATGCGCCGTTGCTGGCTCGTTCGCTCGTGCGCGTGCGGGTCCGCGCGGACGTGTGGGCGCGCGGCGCGGCTGCAGGACAGCGCGCCGGCGTGACGTTCAGAGACCGCCGGGATACGTTTCCGGCGGCTCATCCCCATGCCAGCCGCCGCCCGGATCGAGCGGCGTGACGGCGGTGGTGCGGTCGATGTGGATCACGGCGTCGAACTGGACCGCCATCTGCGCCGAAAAATAATGGCTCTGGCGCTCGGTGCGCGGCAGGTAGATGACGCCGATCGCGCGCTCGAGCCTGCGTTCCATGAGGGCTTCACGCGCCGGGTTGTCGCCGCGCAGCGGCACCAGGAAGCGCTCGATCCCGGTGCTGTGCAGCAGTTCCTCGTAGCTGCCGGGCATGCCGGGGCGCACCTGCTTGTGCTCGGCCGGCCCATCCCACTCCGACGCGGCGGTCACGAAGCCTTCATAAGTCGAAAAGCCGATCAGGCGCGTCTGGCCATTGTAGGCCTTGCGCGCCAGCTCGCCCAGGTTCCATTCGCCCAGCTCGCCGACCTCGGTGGCGCGGGCGTCGCCGATGTGCGAGTTGTGCTCCCACACCACGATCTTGGCCGGCTCGCCATCCTTCGACAGGTGCCTGGCGAGCGCGTCGAGCGTCTCGGCCATGTGGCTGTCGCGCAGGTTCCACGACGAGACGCGGCCGCGGAACATGGTGCGGTAATACTCTTCGGCGTTCTTGACCAGACGCGCGTTCTGCTGGGCGTAAAAAAAGGCGTCCTCGCCGCCATCCTTTTGCACGTACTCGTAATGGCGCTGGTGCAGCTGGTGCAGCTGCTCGATCACGCCTTCCTCGCACGAGGCCGACAAATTCAGGTTGGCGGAATAGCCGTAGTGCTGGCTGTCCTCCTGGTAATGGTCGAAGCACGCGTAGCGCTCGCGCGCCACCCTGGCCGCTTGCGGATCGACCTTGTCGAGGTAGCCGAGCACTTCCTGCATCGAGGTGAATAGGCTGTACAGGTCGAGGCCGTAGAAACCGACCTGACGCCCGCCTGGCGCATTGCGCTCGTTATGCGCGCGCAGCCAGTCGACGAAAGCGGCGACGTCGGTGTTGCGCCACATCCAGTTGGGGAAGCGGGTGAAGCCGGACAGGGCCGCGTTCGCGTTGGCGTCCGAATCGGCGCCCGCAACCTGGCCGCGCACGTAGCGGTTGACGCGGTAGGCATCCGGCCAGTCGGCCTCGACGGCGACCGCGTGGAAACCCTTTTCCTCGATCAGGCGCTGGGTAATGCGCGCCCGCTCTTCGTAGAACTCGTGGGTGCCATGGGTGGCTTCCCCGAGCAGCACGAAGCGGGCGTCGCCGACCAGCTCGAGCAGCTCGTCGTAGTCGCGCGCACCGCCCGTGAGCGGGCGCGCGCCTGCGCGGATGGCGCTGATTGGATCCTTGTCCGCCATGATCGATGCGCGCCCTCAGTGGAGGAAGCGGTTGCCACTGCGCGGCTGGGTGCCGCCGCGTGCGCCGGCGCCGGACCTGCCTCCCGAATCCTCGCCGCGCTCGATGTACGCCTTCATGCGCGCCAGGTCTTCGTCCAGTTTGGATTTCGGATCCGAGCCGAGCAGCGTCGCCAGCCCATGGCCGAGGGCGCCGGCCGGCGGCGTGTACGACATGCGCACTGTGACGTCGGTGCCGCCGTGGTGCGGTTCGAGCTGGATCGAGCCGCTCTGCGGGATTTCGGCGCCCGGTTCGCTGCGCCAGGCCAGGCGGTGCGGACGGCTCTGTTCGGTAATGACCGAGTTCCATTCGAATGCGCTGCCGCTCGGGCCGCGCACGATCCAGTGCGAGCGGCGCCGGCCCAGGTCGCGCACTTCGACCACGTGCGACATGAAGCGCGGGAAGTTTTCGTAGTTGGCGAACAGGTCGTACACGTCTTCCGGCGACGCGTCGATGTGGATCGATTTTTCCAGGTCGATGGTCTGGTTCAGGCCCAGTCCGGCGCCCAGGTCGAGGGCGCGTCCGCTCGTCAGGCCGCCGGCGAGCTTGCGCAGCGGCTGGTTGGTGGCGCCGCGCGCCAGCAGCGCCGCGCCGGCCAGGCCGAGCGCCAGGCCGATCGGGGAGCGCCGCATCAGGCCGGTGAGGGCCAACAAGCCGCCGCCGATCAGGGCCGAATTGCGCAGCGTCGGTTTCCAGGCGTCTGGACCGCTCGCGCTGTCGCGCCAGGCGTCTGCGACCTTGCCGCCGATGCGGCCTGCGCCGCGGCTGGCCTGCTCGACGACGTCGGCCGCGCTGTCGCAGGCGCGCGCGATGGCGCCGCGCGCCTGCGAGCGGGTGTCGTCGGCGGCATCGCCGGCGCGTCCGATCGCGCTCTTGGCTTTCGACATGGTGTCGTCGAGCACGCTGCTGGCGGCGTGGCCGACGCGTGCCAGGGTCGAGCCGATCTTGCCGGCCTTGCCGTCGGGTTTGACCGATGCCAGCGCGTCGCCGGCGTTGTCGCGCACGTCGTCGGCCAGCGCGCCCACGCGTGCGCCGGCGGCGCGCCAGACGTTGCCGAGCGCACTCGATGTGCGCGTGCCGGCCCCGCGCACTGCAGCCGCCGATTGTGCGCGCCGTGCACCGCCGCGGTCGGGGTCGAGCATGTACATCAGCAGGGCGCCCGCCGCAGCGCCACCCAGCCATTTGGCCAGTTCAAGGCCTGGTTCGAAGCCTGTGTCCGTCGTCTGTTTCATGGTTCCGTCCTCCCGGTTGAGTCTCGAAGGCATGCCGGCTGTGCCAAGCGTCGGCCAGCAGGTGCTGTACTTGCGCGTCGTCAGTCTGCTCGAAGCTGTCGTACCACTGGCCGACCGAACGGAAGCGCGACGGCGCCAGCAGGCAGACCAGCGCGTCGACGTGCGGCGCCAGTATGCGCACGGTCTCGGGCGGCGCCACCGGAATCGCCAGCGCCAGCTCGGCCGGCCGCAGGCGCCGTACCACTTCGATCGCCGCCAGCATCGTCGAGCCGGTCGCGACGCCGTCGTCGACCAGGATCGCGCGCCGCCGGTGCAGATCCAGCGGCGCGCGCGCGCCGCGGTAAGCCTGTTCGCGCCGCTCCAGTTCGGCCAGCTCGCGCGCGGCCACGGCGTCGACGTCGCGTGCGCTCACGCCCATCAGGCCGGGCACGCCCGGCTGCAGCACGCGCACGCCGCCGCTGCCGACTGCGCCCATTGCGAACTCCTCGTACCCGGGCATGCCGAGCTTGCGCACCACCAGGACGTCGAGTGCGATGCCGAGCCGCCGTGCGATGGCATACCCGACCGGGACGCCGCCGCGCGGCAAGGCCAGCACGATCGCGTCGGCACTCCGCGCATAGCGCGCCAGCTGGCCGGCCAGCAGTTCGCCAGCGTGGCGGCGGTCCTTGAAGCGCTCGATCTCGGCCATGCCGTGCGCCGTTCGTTCGGGTCCTACTGGACCGTCAGACGGCGCGCCGAGCCGCCGGTCTTCTTGGGCAGGGTCAGCTTCAGCACGCCGTCCTCGAGCCGCGCTCCGGCCGCCGTGTCGTCCACTTCGGAGGGCAGGCTGAAGCTGCGCTGGTAGCGGCGCGTCGAGCGTTCAGAATACACCACCTGTTCGCCCTCGCGCTGCTCGTTTGCCTGCTGGCATTCCCCCTCGATCGTGACGCGCGGACCGTCGATCGAGACCTTGACGTCCTCCTTGCGCACGCCCGGCAGATCGGCCTCGACTTCGAAGGTTTTTTCGGTCTCGCGCACGTCCAGGCGCGGCGTGCCCAGTCCGTCTTCGCGCCAGCCGCTGCCTTGCGACATCGGACTGAAGAAATCCTGGAACATGTTCTCGACCATGCGGCCGAACTGGTCGTCCACGGAGCCCGGACGGTAGGTTGACAAGGGGCTCGATGCTCTCCTGATCAGATTCATGACAGACCTCCCATGGGTTGGATGAACCGGCGCGGCTTGGATGCAGATGCGGATGCCGATGCCGATGCCGATGCAAGGTGCATGCGCCGCGCCGAGCCTCATTTATAGGGCGGCGCCGAACCGATTTCAAGCGGCGTCCCGCTTGGCGCGCGGGTTGGCGAGCCGATGTTTGATCCCGGCCAGTTCGCGCTTTGATGAGGGGAATTTACGCTGCGCACCGGCGTCTGATCCGGTGTGCAGCGTCGGGAGGGAGCGTCAGGCCAGGCGTGCGGCGTGGAAGCGCAGGTGGTCTTCGACGAAGGTCTGGATGAAGTAATAGCCGTGGTCGTAACCCGGATGGCGGCGCAGTTCGAGCGTCTGGCCGGCGGCGCGGCAGGCGTCTTCGAAGGCGTCCGGGTACAACTGTTCGGCCAGGAATTTGTCGGCCAGGCCCTGGTCGATCAGGATGCCCTTGGGGAAGACGGCGTGGCCGGCGCGCGCCACCAGTTCGGTCGCGTCATAAGCGCGCCATGCCGATTCGTCCGGGCCGAGGTAGCCTTTGAGGGCTTTCTGGCCCCAGGGGCAGCGCGTCGGCGCGGCGATCGGCGCGAAGGCGGAGACCGAGCGGAACAGGTCCGGGTTGCGCAGCGCCATCATCAGGGCGCCGTGGCCGCCCATCGAGTGACCGAAGATGCCGATCCGGGCGCCGTCGGCCGGCAGTTCGGCCAGCATCAGCTCGCGCAGTTCAAGGATGTGGCTGTACATGCGGTAATGGCGCGACCACGGGTCCTGGGTCGCGTCGACGTAGAACCCGGCGCCGACGCCGAAGTCCCAGCTGTCGGCTTCGCCCGGCACGTCGGCGCCGCGTGGGCTGGTGTCGGGCGCAACCAGGATGACGCCCAGTTCGGCCGCGACGCGCTGGGCGCCGGCCTTGGTCATGAACGTCTCTTCGGTACAGGTCAGGCCGGCGAGATAGAACAGCACCGGCAGGCGCTGCCCTTCGGCGCCGGGCGGCAGGTAGACCGAGAAGCGCATCGGCAGGCCGATCGTGGCCGAGTCGAATCGATAGAAACGCTGCACGCCGCCGAAGCAGGCGTGCTCGCTGAGGAGTTCAGGCATGGCGAAATCCCTATTGTTAACTAGAGCGCAAGTATGCCTGTTTGGCCGAGTCGCCGCCAGCGCAGGCCCGAAGCACGCGGCATGAGGTACGCGGCATGAATTACGCGGCCAAGCGCGGCATCAGACCAGCCCGAACGCGCCCAGCAAGGCGCCCACGGCGAGCAGCCACAGCAAATGTATCCGGGTACGCCAGATCAGCAGGCAGGCCGCAACCGACAGCAGCCACAGGCGCCAGTCGGCCAGACCGCCGCCGCCGCTGGAGCTGCCGAGGATCCACGCGGTCGACAGCAGCAGTGCGATCACCACCGGCGCCATGCCCTGTTTGAAGGCGCGTACCGCGCGCAGGTCGCGGTTGCGATGACCCCAGCGCGCGGCGACGTAGGTGATCGCCGTCGACGGCGTCATGATGCCGACCATCGTCACCAGCACGCCGAACAGCGCGGCGCCCGTGCTGCCGGCGTTCATGCCCACGTGCCAGCCCATCAGGGCCACGAACAGCACGTTGGGGCCGGGGGCGGCCTGGGCCAGCGTAATCGACTGGTTGAACTGGTCCTGGCTGAGCCAGTGGTGCTGCTCGACGAGAAAGCGGTGCATCTCGGACGAGGTCGAGATCGCGCCCCCGAGCGACATCGCCGACAGGAGCAGGTAATGGCCGAACAGGTTGAGCCAGTCGGACCAGTTCAAGACGAGGTGCGGGGCCACGTTCGACACCAGTTGCGCCGGCGTGCTCATGCTTTCAACTTGCGATAAGTCAGCACACAGCCCAGTCCGCCGAGACCGAACAGCACGTAAGGCAGCGGACATTTCAGCAGCGCCACCAGCACGAAGCCGAGCGCGGCGATGGCGAGGCACCAGGCCAGCGGCAACGGGCTCTTCCATAATGCGCTGGAGAGCTTCAGTCCGGCCGCGCCGATCAGCCCGGCGCACACGGCTGCCATCCCACGCAGCGCCCCCGCCACCGCCGCATTGTCGGCAAAGCGGTCGCGCAGCACGGCCAGCGTCAGCACGACGACCAATGGCGCTGCCAGCAAGCCGGCCAGCGCTGTCAGCGCGCCCGGCAGGCCGAAGTAGCGCCCGCCGATCATCAGCGACAGGTTGACCACGTTCGGCCCCGGCATGATTTGCGCCACCGCCCAGTCTTCGATGAATTCTTCCTGGCTCAGCCAGCGCTTACGCTCGACCAGTTCGCGCTGGACGACCGCCATCACGCCGCCGAAGCCTTGCAGGGCCAGCAGCGTGAACGAGACGAACAGGTCGGTCAGGGAAGCCGGGCGCGGGTGCGCGGACGGCGGGACGGCACTGGGGGCGGAATGCGGGGCAGGAGTCATCCGCCGATTATCGCGCCGCGGCCGGTCCGCTGTCCATGGACGGGCGGTGTCAGCCGCCGCCGATACCGCGTATCACGCGGCCCGAGCCCTCGCACTCAGGACAGGTTTTGCCGTCGGCCAGCTTGCCGCTGCCGCCGCAGGTTTCGCACAGGTCTTCGCCGGCGCCGGGCGTGCCGGGTTCGGCTTCATCGCCGGGCTTCAGGTCGGGATCGGGAAATGCGCTCATGGCTGCCTCGCTCGAATAAGATCACGCAACCATTCTAGGCCGAGCCTTGCAGCCGTGGCGCACGTCCGGGCGCGATTGTGCGCGGACGGCGCGGGCGCCGCTGTCATCGAGGTTTCACGAATTCATGAGAAATTTGCTTGACTTTAGCGCGTGCTGGGAAATACTCCTGTAGCGGTATCCCTTTACCTTCCATCAAAGTCAGGACTGCGATGAATCACGATACTTTCGACCAAGCCGACGGCGAAGCCCTCATTTCTTATCAACGGCGCGATACGCGCCAGCGGGACGTGGTCGACCTCGGCATCGCGCTTCAGCAGCGCAGCAATACTATGTCCGCTGTGGAATATCTGCGTTCCCAGGATGTCGGCCACGACGTCATCGAACGGGTGCTGACCGAGCCGGGACGGAGGCGCTCCTGGGTCGGCTAAGCTATTGATTTTGCATAGTTCGCGTGTTGCTCACCCGATGGGCAATGTGTTGAAAGCCGCATTCCAGCCGGGTTCCGCGATGTCAAGGGGGTGCTTTTCCACAAGCTTATGCACAAGTTTTGTGGATATCTCATAAAGCTTTGATAAGCACTGATCTTTATCAAATCAAAGCCAGCAATGTGGATGGCTTGATGCGGTTTCGCGACATTGCGCAAACGCGGCACCGTTGCCCCTTGCGTGAAAATACTGGACAAATGTACAGTTGAGCCACCTTGTCATTCGCTCATCCATGTCCGCCGCCACCGCCACCGCCACCGCAACCCTCGACCCGATCTCCGACACCGCCGCGCCCGCCGTCGTCGACCCTTTCGATAGCCTGAATCCTGCGCAGCGCGCGGCCGTCGAGCACGATATCGGCGTGGCGGCGCCGCGTCCGCTGTTGGTGGTCGCCGGAGCGGGGTCGGGCAAGACCAACACGTTGGCGCACCGGGTCGCGCGCCTGATCCAGTCCGGCGCCGATCCGCAGCGCCTGCTGCTGCTGACCTTCTCGCGCCGCGCCGCGGGCGAAATGGGCCACCGCGCCGCCGGCGTCCTGCAGCGCATCTTCGGTGTATCGAGCCAGGCCGTGGCCAGCCTGCCATGGGCCGGCACCTTTCACAGCATCGGCGCGCGCCTGCTGCGCGAGTATGCCGGCCGGATCGGCCTTGAAGCCTCGTTCACGATCCACGACCGCGCCGATTCGGAAGACTTGATGGGGATGGTGCGCCAGGAGATCGGACTGGGCGCCGGCGGACTAGGCGCGGGCGCGCAGGGCGGCGCGGGCCAGAAGCGCTTTCCGCTGAAGGGCACCTGCCTGGCGATCTATTCGCGCGTGGTCAACAGCCGCGATCCGCTCGGGCACGTGCTGCAATCGCATTTCCCGTGGTGCAGCGAATGGGAAGACGCACTGAAACGCCTGTTCGGCGCCTATGTCGACGCCAAGCAGGAGCAGAACGTGCTCGACTACGACGATCTGCTGCTGTTCTGGGCTGACATGGCTTCCGACCCGGAACTCGGCCCGGCCCTGGGCGACCTGTTCGACCATGTGCTGGTCGACGAGTACCAGGACACCAATCGCCTGCAGGCCGCGATCATCCAGGGCATGAAGCCGGACGGACGCGGCGTGATGGTGGTCGGCGACGACGCCCAGTCGATCTATTCCTTTCGCGGCGCCACCGTGCGCAACATCCTCGACTTCCCCCAGCAATTCTCGCAGCCGGCGCGTGTCGTCACGCTGGACCGCAACTACCGCTCGACCCAGCCGATCCTGGACGCGTCGAATGCGGTGATCGAGGCGGCGCTGGAACGCCACGCCAAGAACCTGTGGACCGATAAAGCGTCGAGCGCCAAGCCGCAACTGGTCTTGATCCCGGACGAAGCCGAGCAGGCGCGTTGGGTCTGCAACCGCGTGCTCGAGCAGCGCGAGGCCGGCATCAAGCTGACCCAGCAGGCCGTGCTGTTCCGCGCCGCCAGCCATAGCGCGGCGCTGGAGCTCGAACTGGTGCGACGTAATATCCCCTTCGTGAAATTCGGCGGTCTGAAATTCCTGGAGGCGGCGCACATCAAGGACGTGCTGGCGATGCTGCGCTTTGCCCAGAATCCGAGCGGGCGCCTGGCCGGCTTCCGGGTTGCGCAACTGGTACCCGGAATCGGCCCGGCGACGGCGGCGCGCCTACTCGATGCGGTAGCGGCCAGCGTCGAGCCGGTCGCAGCTGTCGAGGCGTTCGACGCGCCCACGCGCGCGGGCGGCGACTGGGAGGCCTTCGTCGACCTGTTCCGTACCTTGCGTACACCGGGCCTGCGCTGGCCACTGGATGTCGAACTGGTGAGAAACTGGTACCAGCCGCACCTGGAGCGCCTGTACGACGACGCACCGGTCCGCAGCGCCGATCTCGAGCAGCTGGTGGCGCTGGCCGGCGGCTATGGCTCGCGCGAATCGTTCCTGACCGAGCTCACGCTCGACCCGCCGGAAGCGACCAGCGACCGCGCCGGACCACCCCTGCTCGACGAGGATTACCTGATCCTGTCGACGATCCACTCGGCCAAGGGGCAGGAATGGAAGGCGGTGCATGTGCTGAACGTGGTCGATGGCTGCATACCGTCGGACATGTCGACCGGCAGCGGCGAGGAAATCGAGGAAGAGCGGCGGCTTTTATATGTGGCGATGACGCGCGCCAAGGAGCATCTGCACCTGATCGTGCCGAACCGCTTCTTCATCAGGCAACAGGCACAGATGGGCGACCGCCATGTCTACGCCCAGCGCAGCCGTTTCGTGACGCCGGCCATGCTCAAGCACTACGAGGAGTGCGTGTGGATCAATGCGGACACGCCGCATAGCCGCAAGCCGATGCCGGACAGCGTACGCATGCTGGTGCGCGAGCGGGCGCGCAATGCCTGGAAGTAAAGACCGGACCGTCGCTCGAGGCTGGAATCCGCTTGCTTGCCCACCTATGGCTGGGTGTGAAGCGATGTGCGCTGCAAAACGCGCCCTCGTGGACGCGCCGGCGTGGCGGGCCAGCCATGGTGCATTGCTTCGTATGCAGCGTCAGCTGTAGCGAGTTATCCCCGGTCATGATGTTTTGTAGGATTTTGCCGCATGGTCAAATTTTTCATTAAAGCGGCTGGCTCACAAGTCTTTGATTTTTAAGGGTTTGCGAATTTGCCTGTTGAATGGGCATTTTGTTGGAACCCGCATCAGTACTGCGCTTCCGGCTTGTCAAGAGGCGCTTGTCCACACAGTTATCCACATTTCTTGTGGATATTAAAATAAACGTTGTGGAATCAATGCCTTAGGTCATCAACTTGATCTCGGCTCTAGATTTTCCATGCAGCCAAGGTTCGCGTTGGCCAAGCAATCAATGTCTTACAGGACCACTTGGTCATGCATGGCGCATGTGTCAACCCAGCAGATCGTGCAAGCGGCGCAGGCCGTTGAATGGGCGATCGCCATGAAGCCGATGCCGATGCCGGCGCCGGCGCCGGTCAGCAACGCTTTGGCATCGCGCGGCACGGCAGCACGCGCGCCATGGCGGCTTGCATACTACCGTCTGGCGCCTTGACGCTCATGTTGCTCATGACGCTGTACTGCCGTCGACGCGGCGCTTGGTCTCGTTCAGCATCGCCAGGAAACGCTCGGCGGCCAGTAGCGGCGGCCATGGTTCCCACGGCGTGCAATCGTACAGCGTGGCCAGCGGATCGTGCTCGAGCACGGCCGAACGGATCTTGAGCGTGGTGCGCACTTCGTCGACGTTCCAGCCGGCCACGTGCACGGCTTCGCTGGCGGCGGCGAGGCGATCGGCGCGCTTGTGCGCGGCGTGTTCGGCCGCGGTCCAGGCCGGCAAGCCGTAGCGCAGGAACACCGCCTGCTCGAGGCGGCGGGTGAGGGCGGCGAAGCCTTCGCCCAGGAACGGTTTGATCGGCGATACCGCGTCGAAGCCGAGCAGGCCTTCCTCCGCGTCGTGCAGCAGTTCGCGCAATTCGACGATCGGGGCCAGGGGCGCCGGCGCGGCGGCGCGGCGCAGCAGCATCACCGCGATCGAATGCTGGGCCACCGACAGCGGCAGTGGCCAGGCCGAATGCCCGCCCCAGCGGTAGGTGCGCGCCAGGCCGAGCGCGAGGTCGGCATCGTCCCAGTCGAATGGGGTTGGATCGAGCAGGTCGAGCCGCTTGCCCGATGGCATGCGGACCCAGGCGCGCAACTCGGACGGCATTTAACGGTATGCAAGGGAAATGGTCATGCAGCGATTCTACACGCGGCCGGCGGCCGGCCACACGCCTGCTCACATCCGGCTCCCGCCGCGTTGACATGGCCGAACACCGGACCGGCGTGCGCGGCTAGAGTGGATGCAGACCGGCCTGGCGCCGCAACTGGAGTTGCAATGAGAGCTGCATTGAAAGCTACGATGGGAGCGGCAACGGGCGACATCCCGAAACGCATCGATTGCGATGTACTCGTGGTCGGCGGCGGCATCAACGGGACCGGCATCGCGCGCGACGCCAGCGGACGCGGCCTGCGCGTGCTGCTGTGCGAGCAAGACGACTTGGCCAGCCATACCTCGTCGGCGTCGAGCAAGTTGATCCACGGCGGCTTGCGCTACCTCGAGCAATACCAGTTCGGCCTGGTGCGCAAGGCGCTGGCCGAGCGCGAAATATTACTGCGCGGCGCGCCCCACATCGCGCGCCCGCTTCGCTTCGTGATGCCGTATGCGCCGGACGCACGCGTGCGCGGCCAGCGCCCGGCCTGGATGCTGCGCGCGGGCCTGTTCCTGTACGACCACTTGGCGCGGCGCGACTTCTTGCCGGGCTCGAGCGCGCTCGACCTCGGCATTGACCCTGCCGGCGCGGCGCTGCAGCCGCGTTTTACGCGCGCGTTTGCGTATTCGGATGCCTGGGTCGACGATGCGCGCCTGGTGGTGCTGGCCGCGCTCGACGCGCGCGAACGCGGCGCCACCGTCCTCACGCGCACGCGCTGCACGAGCGCGCGGCGCGAGGACGGGCGCTGGTCGGCGCGCCTGGCAGGCCCGGACGGCGAGCGCCTGGTGCATGCGCGCTGCCTGGTCAACGCCGCCGGTCCCTGGGCCGCGCGCTTCCTGGGCGAGAGCGGCGCGCTGCCGCCCGACGGCAAGCGGGCCGCGCTGCGCCTGGTGAAAGGCAGCCACATCGTGCTGCCGCGCCTGTTCGAGCATGCCCAGGCGTACATCCTGCAGCAGCCCGACGGCCGCATCGTGTTCGCGCTACCGTACGAGGGCGAATTCACACTGGTCGGCACCACCGACGTCGAAGTCGGCGGCGAACCGGGCCGCGAACGCCTGGACATCGACCCGGCCGAGACCGCCTACCTGGTCGATGCCGTCAACCGCTGCTTCGCGCGCCGCGCCGGCCTTGACGACGTGGTGTGGAGCTTCGCCGGCGTGCGTCCCCTGATCGGCGACGACGGCGGCGCCGGTGATGCGCGTGCTTCCAGCGTCAGCCGCGACTACCGGCTCGTCAACGATCGCGCCGGGGCGCCGCTGCTGTCGGTGTTCGGCGGCAAGGTGACGACTTTCCGCAAGCTGGCCGAGGACGCGGTCGACTGGATCGCCGCCCAGCTCGGCCGGCCCGTGTCGGGCTGGACCGCGCAAGCCTGCCTGCCCGGCGGCGACGTCTATGGCAAGGCGCCGAGCGCGCGCGCGGTGCTCGAGTTCGACGCCTGGCTCAAGACGCGCCAGCACCAGTACGCCTGGCTGCCCGCGGACTTGCTGGCGCGTTGGGCGCACGCCTACGGCACCCGGCTCGGCGCGATGCTGGCGCATTGCCGCGCGCCGGCCGACCTGGGCGAGGAGATCGTGCCGGGCCTGTTCGAGGTCGAAGCGGATTACCTGGTGCGCCAGGAATGGGCGCTCGAGGCCGAAGACATCCTTTGGCGGCGCAGCAAGCTGGGGCTGCACCTGGCGCCGGGCGCGTCAGCACGAGTCGATGCCTGGCTGGCCGCGCGCCGGGCCGGACAGCGGCGCGGCAGCGTGGCTGCGTCCTGAGGCTCTCCCTCGGCGCCGGCCTCAGCGCGTCAGGTCGATGACCTCGTCGCCAGCCTGTGGCGTGCATTGCGCGTCCAACGGTTCCCAGCCGTGGCGCACGACGATGCGCCGGGTGTCGTGGCACAGCTCGACGCGGCGCGTGCCGGGTGCGTGCGCGCGTACGAATGCCTCGAGCGCGGCCGGCACGCTGGTGTGCAGGGCCAGCGCGTAGATGTCGTCGAGAGGGTGGTCGTCCAGGTGCACCAGCGGCACGAACTGGCCGGCGAACATCAGCCAGTGCGAGGGCACCTCGACCGGTCTGGCGGCATAGCCCTGGGCGCGCAGCCACGCCTGCGCACGCGTACGGGCGCCCATGCGCGCACGTGCATCTACGCGCGAGGCCGGCGCCGCCGTCCCATCCGCGCCGGCCGCCGCAGCGCCGTCGGCGCCGCTGCCGCCGTCATCATCGGCGTCGCCATCCCGATGGCGCCCGACGCCGCCCCAGGCCCCGGCCAGCAGCTCGGCCACCCACTGATTACAGTTCTGGTAGCGCGTGCCGAAGGCATACGCGTTGGCGCTGTAACGCGCGCCCAGCAGCGACAGCGCCAGCCGGTCGTCGAGCGCGGCGCGCTGCAGAGGCGCTGCATCGGCGCTTGGTGGGAACAGCAGCGCCACGTGGCCGCGTGCGGGCGCATCGGCGCCCAGCACGAAGCCGGCCATGCCCTGGTCGAACAGGCGCGGGCGCGATTCGTCACAGGCGTAGTAGAGCTGGCGCACGGCCCAGCGGCCCGCGGGATTGTCGGCCAGCGCGATGCCGGCGTGCGAGTACAGTAGCTTGAAGCGGCTCAGGTCCAGGCCCGAGCGCGCTACCAGTGCAACCGTGGCACCCGAACGATCGAGCTGGTCCTTGACGGCGCCGGCGAAGCGCAGCACGCGGTCCTGTTCAAAGGCGCTGATCTCCTGGCCGCGCTCGCACAACACCGGTAGGCCGGCCCGCGCATCGAGGCAGGCGCAGGCGGCGGCCAGGCCCAGCGCGGCCGCAAGCGCGCGCGGGAAAAGCCGGCGCACCCGATTCAGATCGCGACCTTGCGCGAGGCCAGTTCGCGGTACCAGTCGTCCTGCAGCGCCAGGAAGAAGGGCTGGGCGGTGTCGGCGTAGGCGAACTCGTAGCCGTACACGCGCTCGCTGACCTGGACCGTGTCGCCGGCCGTCACGCGGCGTGCGGCCAGGGCGCGGTCCGGCACGTCGAGCGTGAATTCGCGGCCGCCATCGAGCACGGCGCGCAGCAGCATGCGCGTGGCGCCTGGCTTGCCCGGGGCCTGGGCCACGTCGATCACGCGGTAGGGGCCGGCGGCGACGCGGCGGTCGTGGTTCGAGCTGTTGCTGGATGCGCCGATCGAATCGGAAATGCTGCCCGAAGATGCCGAGCCGGCGCTGGACGCCGACGAAGCGACGCTGTCGGCGTGCGCGGGCAGAAATGCGGACAGGGCGCAGGCGCTGGCGAGCAGCGCCAGGCGCGCTGCGCGCGGGAAAATGGAAACGGTCATGGAAGCCTTTGATGAGTCGAAATGCAGTCGAGCTGCATAAGGCCAATGGTACAAGCGCGCGGCGTGCTTGAGAAGCGTCTGCCGATTTTCGGCATGGTCGAGTTTTGAATTTGCCAGAATTTTTTGCGATGTAACCGCAAAGCGACACTTTATGGTGAACCGTTCAGTTACAACGTTGTCCCTGTAGCGGCATTCAAATGAGCACTCAGAGGTTCCGGTTTGCATGGATAAACAAGAGTAAGCGACGCCGGGCATTTGGCCCGCCGCGAACGCACCGGCTTCTCGGCCAGGCCGCGCTGGACGCGGAACGCCCGCAATCGGTGGTGCCGGACATCCGCATGCCGGGGATGCACGGCTACCAGGTGGCGCGCCGCATCCGCGCCGAGCCGCGCTATGAAGGCATGCGCATCATCGCGCTGACCGGCTGGGGCCAGCACGCCGACCGCATGCAGAGCGCGGCCAGCGGCTTCGACCACCACCTGACCAAGCCGGCCGACCTGGGCATGCTGCAAGCCCTGTTGACCGGCCGGGTAGTTTGACGATCAACCCCCGTTCTTGGCCAGCCAGGCGTCGATTTCCGGCAGGCGCGCGCCATTGACCTTGATGCGGTCCTTGATCGCGGCGATCGCCAACTCGACGTCGCCGCGCGAGGTCGGGGCCAGGTTGGCGCCGGCGTAGGCGTTCAGCTTGCCAACCATGGCCGGATCGGACGAGCCGCCGGCCAGGCGCGCGATGTAGCGGCTGCGCGAACTGGCGTCGACGCGCTCGTTGATCTTGGCCAGGTTGGCCAGCGCGAACTCGAACGCCATGTCCGGATTCTCGCCGGCGACCTGCGAGATCATCGACGCGCTGTTGGTCAGGCCCGGCTCGTCGGTGAGCGCCAGTTGCAGCGCGCGCTGCGCCAGCGCCTTGTCCTGCGGCGCGGCCAGCAAGCTGTACAGGCGGTCGCGCACCAGCGGGTTTTTCTCGGCCTTGGCAGATGCGTGCAGCCCGTCCCAGGTGGCGGCGTCGGCATGCGTCGCGACCACGCCCATCACGGCCTTGCGCAGTGCGGTCGGTACGGCGTTCGGGTCGCTGTTCATGGCGGCGTAGCGGCGGCGCGCCTCGGCGATGACCTTGGCGTCGCCCAGGTTGCCCAGAGTCGAGATCAGCTGTTCGCGCAGGTTGGCCACGCTCGAGTTCTCGCCGTCGCGCGCGCTCCAGCCGATCTGCGCCATCACCGGGGCCAGGCGGCTGGTGGCGAAGGCGTCGAAGCGGCGCTGGCGCTCGGCATCGCCCTTGTAGCGCGCGTGGATGCCGGCCAGCTGGCTGGCGATGCTCGACCACAGCACCGGGTCGGCGCCGAGCGGGGCGGCCTTGACCAGGTCGAGCTGGTCGGTCGCCGGTTGCAGGCCGGCCCAGCCAAGCGAGCTGACGTCGGCCAGCAGGCCGATCTGGTCGATCGGCGCCAGGCTGGCGTAGTTCTGCGCCAGCTGGGTGAACTGGGCCGGGGCGTACAGCGTGCGGAAGTAGCCGGTCTGGCCGGCATTGACCACGACCGCGCCGCAGCCTGGCAGCGTGATCGATCCCTTGCCGCCGGAGACCAGCGTATTGGCCGTCTTTCCGCTGCCGATTTGGGCGATCACCGGCACGCGCCATGCGAGCGGCTTCTTCTCCGGACGGTCGCGCGTAAACTCTTCCTGGGTCAGCGTGACGCTGGTGTTGCCGCCCTTGCAGACCGGCTCGCCGACCTTGATGAGCGGGATGCCCGGCTGCAGCGTGAAGTCGTGCGCGATCGCCGTGACCGGTTTGCCGGCCGCCTTTTCGACCTGCTTCCACAGGTCGTCCGACACCGTGTTGCCGTAGGCGTGGGCCTTCATGTACGCGCGCACGCCGTTGCGCCAGGCATTCTCGCCGACGTAGGCCTCCAGCATGCGGATCACCGATTCGCCTTTCGAATAGGTGATCTCGTCGAATGCCTGGTTGGCCTGCTCGACGGTCTCGATGTGCTGCACCACCGGGTGGGTCGCGGCCACCGAGTCGCGCCGCATCGCGCTTTCGCGCACGCCGACCGCGTACAGCTTGGTATTCCATTCCGGATGCAGGCGCGCGGTCTCGCGGCTTTCCATCCACGAGGCGAAGCCTTCGTTGAGCCACAGGTCATCCCACCAGCGCATCGTGACCAGGTCGCCGAACCACTGGTGCGCCATCTCGTGCGCGGCGGTCGTGAAGATGTTCTGGCGGTCGCGCTGGGTCGAGATCGCCGGGTCGAGCAGCAGTGCGTATTCGAAAGTGAAGATGGCGCCCCAGTTTTCCATCGCGCTGAAGAACTGGCTGCCGCCCGGGCCGGCGATGTTGTCCAGCTTGGGCAGCGGGAACTTCACGCCGAAGTAGTCGTTGTAGTCGCGCAGGATGTCGGCGCCCGATTTCAGCGCGAAGTCGGCCTGCTTGATGGCGCCGCGGCGCGCGATCACGCCGATTTCCGTGCCTTCGGACTTGACCGTGGCGCGCTCGAAGTCGCCCATGCCGAAGAACAGCAGGTAGGTCGACATCTTGGGCGTGGTGGCGAAGCTGACGTGCTGGCGGCCGTCCGCCAGGGTCTCAAGCTTCGAGGCCGGCATGTTCGACACCGCCAGCTGGCCCGCGGGCGCCGTGACGTCGAGCGTGAAGGTGGCCTTGTAGGCCGGCTCGTCCCACGACGGGATCATGCGGCGCGCGTCCGAGTTCTCGAACTGCGTGAACAGCGCGCGCTTCTGCTTGCCGTCCTTGTCCGGGTAGTCGAGCGAGAACAAGCCCACCGCCTGGGTGCCGATCTTGCCGGTGTAATCCGTGGACAGACGGTACATGCCGGGCTTGACCGGCTGCTCGAATGCGAAGGTCGCAGTCTGGTTGGCCGCGTCGACGCTGACCTTGGCCGCTTGCGCGCCTTGGGCGCCGCCGCCGGCCGGACTCAGGGTCGCGTTGGCGAACTGCAGGTCGGCGGCGTTCAGCGTGATGCTGTTGGTCGCCTTGGTGACGTTGATCGCGATCGCGGCCTTGGCCGAGAAGCTGCCTGCCGCCGGATCGGGCGTCAGCGAGATGTCGTAATGGCTCGGGATCACGCCGCGCGGCAGCTGGCTCGTGGCTTCCTGGACAGCTGCGCTGGCATTGGACTTTGCCGGTGCAGCCTGGGCGTGGAGGGCGGGCATGGCCGCGAGCGCGAGTGCGACGGCGGCGGAAAGCAGACTACGGTGCATGGGTTACCTTGTCTTGTATGGAGTATGTACAGGGATCGGTACGCGGAACTTGCGGCGGGTTGCGCAAGGCCAGCCTGTGAATCTACGGGTAAAACCGGATCCATGTCAATGCGGCAATTCGGCCCAGGTCGTTGTTTTGCCGGGTCATGAATCGGCTATCATCGGTCGGGTTCCATCCGCACGTTACGACAACCAGGAGACCGCATGAAGCTCTACACCAGCCTGCGCGCACCCAATCCGCGCCGCGTCCTCATGTTCATCGCCGAGAAGGGTATCGAGGGCATCGAGATGGTCCAGGTCGACCTAGGCAAGGGCGAGCAGCGCGCGCCCGACTTCCTCGGCCTGAACCCGATGGGCCAAGTGCCGGTGCTCGAGCTGGACGACGGCCGCCGGCTGACCGAGACGCGCGCGATCTGCACGTATCTGGAAGGCTTGCATCCGCAGCCAAACCTGATGGGAGAGGGTTTCGAGGAGCGCGCCTTCATCGAGATGATGGACCGCCGCTGCGAGCTGCAGCTGTTCCTGCGCATCGCCAACTGTATCCGCCACAGCCATCCCGGGCTGGCGGCGCTGGAGCAGCCGCAGTTCGCCGAGTTCGGCGCCTCACAGGGCGACAAGGTGAGGGAGACGGCGCGCTGGCTGGACGGCCTGCTGGCCGCCCAGCCTTACGTGGCGGGGGAGCGCTTCACGATCGCCGACATCACGGCGTTCTGCGCGCTCGAGTTCGCGCGTGGGCTGATGAAATTCCGGCCGGGAGCGGAGGGCTTCGGTCACTTGCAAGCCTGGCGCGACCGGGTTGCGGAAAGGCCGAGCGCTGGCCGGGCGTAACGGCCTTTCGTGTGCGGACGCGTTGGGAACTTACTCGTCCGCACACGACGCGTTCGGATTCACGGCTTTTTGCCCGATTTGGGAAGACACTGGTCATTCAGCGCAATCCGCTTTTGCCCAAGCGTCAGTGTCGAGCCGGTCAAGGCCACTTTGCCGTTGAATGGATCACTTTTCCAACGTACGGAACATGTGTTCAGGTCGAACAGCGCAACTGTCCTTGAGCTGCCGGAATACGTCGTGACGTAGAGGAGGCGGGAAGGCGTGAGCGCCAACGGCTGTTCGATGATGCCGATCTCGAAGGTACATGCGCCGGCTGTCAAAGGTCCCTGCCACGCGGTCGGCGCGGACGGTTCGTCGGCATCGCCAAGCTTGACTGTCGACCTACCGACCGTGACGGCGCTGCCGTGAGGTACCAGCGGCTTCAAGGCGCAGCCGGCTGCAGCTAAAGAATCCGGCGCGAGTGCCGACGTGATCAGCAAACAAAACAAGGGATAGAGAAATGTTTTCATCGCTTGGCCGCATAGAACTGTACTTTGGGTAAATCGGTTTTATTCCAGCTCCAGTTGATCGCCGTGCGCTTTTTCCCGACCGCGCCAAAACGGCCCCAGTAAGCGATCGGATAAGCTGCGCTCGAGGTTTTCACGACGATGACAATATGGCCGTGCCCATGCGCCTTGAGGCCGCCGATGACGAGATCGCCCATCTGCGCGCGAGTGACTGCCGCTTTTCGATCAGCACCGAGTTTGACCCAGCGCGATGAATCCTCCAGCGCATCGATCATCGAATTGGCTTGACCAATCAATATGATTCCCAGACGGCGCGCAACTGCTTTGGCAAATCCACTGCAATCGCTCTTCCACTTGTTCCACTCGGCCTCGCACGCAGCAGTGACGGGATCCGCTTCGCTTTCCATTTGCACCTCCAATTAAGCCCTTTGAACAGAGCATTCATGGACGATACAAATGGAGGCCGCGGTCGCCTCTGCGAGACCGCAAGCTTCTTATTGAATCGAGGAATTTTGCGACTTGAACCCGTCAGCGGACGGGGAAAACCCGACGCACGATGCGCCGGCTATCGGTTGTTCAACCCACCCGCTTGTACCACGGCCGATCGCCTTCGATCGCCTGGTACGAGCCGGCGTGCGCATCCGACACCGACAGCGGCCGGTCCAGGCACAGCACGCCGAAGCGCGCCAGGCTGTCGTGGAACAGGCGCAGCACGCGCTGGCGCAGCACCGGGCCGAAGTCGGCCAGCGCGTGGCAGCACAGGATGGCTTGGAACTCGTTGAACGAGGCGTCGGTCACCAGGCTGTACTGCGACCAGGTGATGCGCCGCCGCAGCTGCGCCTGCAGGCGCGCCATGCCGTCGCGCACCTCGAAGTAGGACAGCAGCGTGCCGGCGCCGCCGCTCTCGCGGTAGCGCCCCTCGGCCGCTTCCAGCTCGGCCAGCGGCAGCCAGGCTTCCTGGTTGTGCGCCACCAGCTCCTCGTTGGCGAGCGTGGCGTGGATGTCGAGCTTGCCCAGCACGCCTTCCTCGGCCAGCACGATGGCGAGCGTCCAGGCATCGCCGACGCCGGCACATTCGGCGATCCACACCCGTGGCACCGGCCAGCCGCGCAGCGCCGGCGCCAGCACGCCGCGCAGGCGCGCCGCGAACTCGACGTTGTCGAACAGCGCGGCCGGCGCCACCGACAGCGCGCGCAGGACGGCGGAGGCGGACTCCGGATCGTGCAGCACCTTTTCCTGCAGGCCGGACAGGGTCGCGGCCCCGCGCGCGCGCGTCACGCCCGCGAACTTCTGGCGCAGGGAAGGGCGGTCGTAGGCCCGGAAATCGTAGCCGAAACGCTGGAACAGCGCTTCGAGCAGCAGCTCGGTTTCCAGGTCCTCGATCGCCAGCCCGGCCGCCAGGCCGGTCCAGGCGTTCATGATGACACCTTCGATACAGCCATCAGTGCAACCAGACCCGCATCATCGACAGCAGCTGCGCCACGTCGACCGGCTTGGTGATGTAGTCCGAGGCGCCGGCGGCGATGCACTTGTCGCGGTCGCCCTTCATCGCCTTCGCGGTCAGGGTGATGATCGGCAGCGACTTGAACTTCGGGATGCGGCGGATCGCGCGCATCGTGTCGTAGCCGTCCATCTCCGGCATCATGATGTCCATCAGGACGATCTCGATGCTCGGGTCTTTCTCCAGCACCTCGATACCGTCGCGGCCGTTCTCGGCGAAAAGCACCTGCATCTGCTGGCGCTCGAGCAGGGAGGACAGCGCGAAGATGTTACGCAAATCATCGTCGACGATCAGCACCTTGCGTCCGGCCAGGCCGGAGTCGAGCGCGTGGATCTCTTCGAGCATCTTGCGCTGCACTTCCGGCAGGCTGGCTTGCGAGCGGTGCAGGAACAGCGCGGTCTCATCGAGCAGGCGTTCGGGCGAACGCGCATCCTTGACCACGATGGTCTTGGCGTAGCGCTTGAGCTTCGTGACTTCCTTGCGGTTCAGTTCCGCCGCGGTGTAGATCACGATCGGCAGGTCGCGCACGGCCGGCAGCTTGCCGATCTGGTCGAGCAGGTCGAAACCGGAGACGTCCGGCAGGGTCAGGTCCAGCACCATGCAGTCGAAGTGCTGGTCGGCCAGCGCTTCCAGCGCCGCGGCGCCGGTTTCGGCCGTGACGATGCGCACGTCCGAGTCGCCGATCAGCGAGACGATCGACTCGCGCTGGGCCATGTCGTCCTCGACCACCAGCAGGCTACGCTTGCCGCCCATCAGGAACTTCTGGATGCGCTTGAACTCTTCCTGCAGCATGTCGCGGCTGACCGGCTTGTTGATGTACGAGATCGCACCCTGGCGCAGCGCGCGCTCGCGCTCGCGCAGGGCCGACATCACGTGCACCGGGATGTGGCGCGTGCTCGGGTCGCGTTTCAGGCGGTCCAGCACGGTCAGGCCGTCGATGTCCGGCAGGTCGATGTCGAGCAGGATCGCCGACGGCAGGTAGTCGCGCGCGAGCGACAGCGCCGAGTCGCCGCGGTGGGTGACCACACCCTTGAAGTTCTTTTCGCGCGCGAAGTCGAGCAGGGTCTTGGCGAAGCGCTCGTCGTCCTCGACGATCAGCACCGACGGGTCGCCCGGCACGATCAGGCCGCGGTCGTCGAGCATGGTCGCGTATTCGACCAGGCCGTCCGCCACGTCCGGTACGGCGACGCCGGTCGTTACGACGCTGCGGCGCTCGGTCTCGGCCTCGGTTTCGATGCCGGTGTCGGCCAGCAGGGTCGGCGCGGCGAGCACCGGGGCCGGTTGCGGCGCAGCCAGGCGCGCCGGTTGCGGCTGGCGCGTCTGTTCGTAGTTGATGAAGCCGGCGCGGTTGTACGGCAGGTACAGCGTGAAGGTCGAGCCGACGTTGATGGTCGATTCGACGCGGATCTCGCCGCCCAGCAGGCGCGCCAGTTCGCGCGAGATCGACAGGCCCAGGCCGGTGCCGCCATACTTGCGCGCGGTCGAGCCGTCGGCTTGCTGGAACGCTTCGAAGATCAGCTGCAGCTTGTCGGACGGGATGCCCACGCCGGTGTCCTGCACCGAGAACGCCAGCACGGCGTCGGCATGCAGCAGGTGCGGGTGGTCGGCGGTCCAGCCCGAGGTCACCAGGCTGATCGTCAGCGACACCTGGCCGTGGCTGGTGAACTTGAACGCGTTCGACAGCAGGTTCTTCAAGACCTGCTGCAATCGCGTGGTATCGGTCATCAAAGCGGTCGGCAAATTGTCGGCCAGCTCGACGCCGAAGCCCAGGTGCTTCGCTTCGGCCATGTGGCGGAAGGTGCGGTCGACGTAGTTTCGCAGGTTCGAGAAGCGGTACTCGGACACGTCCAGCGTGACAGTGCCCGACTCGATCTTCGACAGGTCGAGAATGTCGTTAATCAGGGTCAGCAGGTCGGAACCGGAGCCGTGGATGGTCTTCGCAAATTCCACCTGCTTGCCCGACAGGTTGCCTTCCGGGTTATCCGACAGCTGCTGCGCCAGGATCAGGAGCGAGTTCAAGGGCGTACGCAGCTCGTGCGACATGTTGGCCAGGAACTCGGACTTGTACTTCGAGGACAGCGCCAGCTGGGTCGCCTTTTCTTCCAGCGCCAGCTTGGCCTGCTCCACCTCGCGGTTCTTGCGTTCCACCTCGATGTTCTGCTCGGACAGCAGGCGCGCCTTTTCGGCCAGCTCCTGGTTGGTCTGCTGCAGTTCCTGCGCCAGCGATTGCGACTGGGTCAGCAAGGACTCGGTACGGCTGTTCGCCTCGATCGTGTTCAGGACGACGCCGATCGATTCCATCAGCTGGTCGAGGAAGGACAGGTGGGTTTCCGTGAAGCGGTCGAGCGAGGCGATCTCGATGACCGCCTTGACCTGCTGTTCGAACAGGATCGGCAGCACCACGATGTTGTTCGGCGGCGCCGCGCCCAGGCCCGAGGACACCGTGATGTAGTCGCGCGGGACGTCGGTCAGCCAGACGCGGGTCTTCTCCAGCGCGCACTGGCCGACCAGGCCTTCGCCCGGCAGGAACGAGGTCGGCAGCTTGCGCGAGGAGCGGTAGCCGTAGGAGGCGATCATGCGCAGGCGCGAATCGGCGCCTTCCGCATCCATCATATAGAACACGCCATGGTGCACCGAGACCAGCGGGGCCAGCTCGGACAGGATCAGCTTGGTCACGGCCTCGAGGTCGCGCTGGCCCTGCAGCAATCGGGTGAAGCGCGCCAGGTTGGTTTTCAGCCAGTCCTGCTGCGCGTTCTTCTGCGTGGTTTCGCGCAGGTTGCGGATCATCTCGTTGATGTTGTCCTTCAGGTAGGACACCTCGCCGCGCGCTTCGACCTGAATCGAACGCGACAAGTCGCCGCGCGTCACCGCCGTCGCCACTTCACCGATCGCGCGCATCTGGTTGGTCAGGTTTGCCGCCAGCTGGTTGACGTTCTCGGTCAAGTCCTTCCAGGTGCCGGCCACGCCGGACACGTTCGCCTGGCCGCCCAGCTTGCCTTCGGTACCCACCTCGCGCGCCACACGGGTCACTTCGGATGCGAACGAGGACAGCTGGTCCACCATCACGTTGATGGTGTCTTTCAGCTCCAGGATCTCACCCTTCACGTCCACGGTGATCTTTTTCGACAAGTCACCGCGCGCCACCGCGGTCGTCACCGCCGCGATGTTACGCACCTGGCCGGTCAGGTTGGACGCCATGAAGTTCACGTTGTCGGTGAGGTCTTTCCAGGTGCCGCCGACGCCCGGCACGTAGGCCTGGCCGCCCAGCTTACCCTCGGTACCCACCTCACGCGCCACACGCGTCACCTCGGATGCGAACGAGGACAGCTGGTCCACCATCACGTTGATAGTGTTCTTCAGTTCGAGAATCTCGCCCTTCACGTCCACGGTGATCTTCTTGGACAGGTCGCCGCTCGCCACCGCGGTGGTCACTTCGGCGATGTTACGCACCTGGCCGGTCAGGTTCGAAGCCATGAAGTTCACGCCGTCGGTCAAGTCTTTCCAGGTACCCGCGACGCCCGGCACGTTCGCCTGGCCGCCCAGCTTACCTTCGGTACCGACTTCACGCGCGACGCGGGTCACCTCGGATGCGAACGAGTTCAGCTGGTCCACCATCACGTTGATGGTGTTCTTCAGTTCCAGAATCTCGCCCTTCACGTCCACGGTGATCTTCTTGGACAGGTCGCCGTTCGCCACAGCGGTCGTCACGTCCGCGATGTTACGCACCTGGCCGGTCAGGTTACCCGCCATCGAGTTGACCGAGTCGGTCAAGTCCTTCCAGGTACCGGCGACGCCTTTCACCTGCGCCTGGCCGCCCAGCTTGCCCTCGGTACCGACTTCGCGCGCCACGCGCGTCACTTCGGAGGAGAACGAGGACAGCTGGTCCACCATCACGTTGATGGTATTCTTCAATTCCAGAATCTCGCCCTTCACGTCCACGGTAATCTTCTTGGACAGGTCGCCGTTCGCCACCGCGGTCGTCACCGTCGCGATGTTACGCACCTGGCCGGTCAGGTTCGAGGCCATGAAGTTCACGTTGTCGGTCAAGTCCTTCCAGGTGCCGCCGACGCCCGGCACGTAGGCCTGGCCGCCCAGCTTGCCCTCGGTACCGACTTCACGCGCCACACGCGTCACCTCGGATGCGAAGGAGCGCAGCTGGTCCACCATCACGTTGATGGTGTCCTTCAGCTGCAGGATCTCGCCGCGCACGTCCACCGTGATCTTTTTCGACAGGTCGCCGTTCGCCACCGCGGTGGTCACCTCGGCGATGTTACGCACCTGCGACGTCAGGTTACCCGCCATCGAGTTCACCGAGTCGGTCAGGTCTTTCCAGGTACCCGCGACGCCCGGCACGTAGGCCTGGCCGCCCAGCTTGCCTTCCGTACCGACTTCACGCGCCACGCGCGTCACCTCGGACGAGAACGACGAGAGCTGTTCCACCATCGTGTTCGCGGTCATCGCCGCGCGCAGGTACTGGCCCTTGAGCGGGTGGCCGTCGACTTCCAGCGCCATGGTCTGCGACAGGTCGCCTTTCGCCACCGCGCCGATCACGCGCGCCATCTCGGTGGTCGGGCGCACCAGGTCGTCGATCAGCGTGTTGACCGAGCTGATGATGGTGCTCCAACCGCCGCCCGTGCCCGGCACGACCGCGCGCTGGGTCAGGTGGCCTTCGCGGCCGACCACGCGCGACACCTCGGTCACCGCTTCTACCATCTTTTGCTTGGTCTCGATGATGTCGTTCAGGGTGTCGGCGATCTTGCCGGACACGCCAGTCCATTCGGACGGCATGCGCACGGAAAAATCGCCTTTTTTCAGGGCCATCAGGGTGGACAGCAGGAGCTTGACATCCAGCTGTTCAGCCATGTCAGTCATGTTGTTCATTGACTTGGAGTCCTTGGAGTGAATAGATGTGGGAGACGCTGCGTCGGCCGCATGGCCGCCGTGATAGAGGTGCTGGAAAACGGTGCGATGATCACGTGCGGGCGCGATAGTCTTGACGTACGCTTTTTGTTAAGTGCTTGAAAGCTTTTTTTAATTTGCATGGCGCAAAGTCGCAACGATACTCTTGTGCTCGTTCAAGTCAAGCGCGAGGAAGGCTATGCGACATAAATATTACCTGCGCATGCATAAACTTGCATTTTGGCAATTTTCAACGGAAAATTCGATCAAGCATAATCAAAATCCGCCATGAGGCGCGCACGATTGAGGTGCAGATGCGGATGAGTTGTGTCGGCGCGACAACTAAACAGATGTCAAAGTTTAAGCATGGTGGATATTTTGATAATTTCTCGTGCTTTTCGGTTACAACTCAACTAGCATAGTGGATGTCTTCAGAACAACAGCGCGAGGCAGGCATGGCGACGGTCGAAGTGAGCGAGTTGCTGCACCAGGAGACGGCGTCCAGCTGGGGCGAAGCCTTGTTTGCGCTGGGACGCCAGCATGGTTTTGACAAAGTCCTGTTGGGGATGTCGGGATCACGTCATTCGCGCCTCGAGAACGCCTTTGTCCAGAGTAACTATCCGCAGAAATGGCGCGAGCGCTACGAGAGCGAGCGCTTCGCCAACGTCGACCCGGTCGTCAGCCATTGCATGACGAGCACCTTGCCGCTGATTTGGCAACCGGAACTGTTCCGCAGCGCGCTGCAGCGCGCCTTGTATGAGGAAGCGTGCAGCCACGGCGTGCGCGCCGGGGTGACCTTTCCGATGCACGGACCTAACGGCGAGTTTGGTTTGCTGAGTTTTGCGGTGGACCAGGAGCCCGATGCGCAGTTCTTGCGCACGGTCGCGGCAATGCTGCCGACGCTTGCCTTGATTCGCGACTACGCCTTCGCCTCGGGCGTGCGTTTCTGCCCCACGGCATCGACCGAGCCGGCGCCGCGCCTGACGCCGCGCGAGCTGGAAGTGCTCAACTGGGTCATGGTGGGCAAATCGTCGTGGGAAATTTCAAAAATTACCGGCTGTTCCGAGGCGACGGTGAACTTCCACATGGGTAATATCCGGCAGAAGTTCAACGTCAACACTCGGCAACAGGCGGTGGTGAGGGCGATTTCCCTCGGCCTGATCACTCCAGAAGATCACCATCGTTGAGCTTGCCGTTGACGTAAAGCTTCAATAGCAGCGCGACGGGCGCCGGGATCGCAAGACCGGTCTCGAAGCGGCTGCCGCTGGACTGGGTCACGCCGAAACGGCCCCAGAACTTTTCCTGGCTCTCGCGCTTGCTGATCCGGTATTTCTTCAGGTCGCTGACGGAGAGCGCCAGTGACGACACCTGCAGCTTGACCGCGTTCAGCGCGGGTTCTTGCAGGGTTGCTTCGGTAACGAAATCATTAGCCATCGCCGCTCCTCCGTGAAAAGATGTGTGGAAATCAAGTATTCCATGCATCATTCATTTAAACGCCTAGCAATACTGCTAGTTCCCGGAGGAATGATTGCACGGCGGTTAGGGAACCGTCGTGCATAGGCTATGTTTATTTGAGCTGCCTCAATAGAAAGGTGTATGTCAGCGCCCACATTTTCGCAGTTTGTTCATTATTTGCCGCACCGGCATGGCCGCCTTCTGTGTTTTCCCAATACAGCACGTCATGGCCCTGGTCACGCATGCGCTGCGCCATCTTGCGTGCATGGCCTGGGTGGACGCGGTCGTCGCGGGTCGAGGTGGTGAACAGCACGCGCGGATAGTGGCCTTGGTCCGACACGTTCTGGTAGGGCGAATAGCGCGCGATCGCCGCCCACTCGGCCGGATCGTCGGGGTCGCCGTACTCGCCCATCCACGAAGCGCCGGCCAGCAGCAGGTGGTAGCGCTGCATGTCCAGCAGCGGCACCTGGCAGACCACCGCGTTGAACAGTTCGGGCCGCTGCACCAGGGTCGCGCCGACCAGCAGGCCGCCGTTGCTGCCACCCATGATGCCGAGGTGGCGCGCACTGGTGATGCGCTGGCGCACCAGGTCCTCGGCCACGGCGATGAAGTCGTCGAATGCCTTTTGGCGCTGCTCCTTGAGCGCCGCCTGGTGCCAGCGCGGGCCGAACTCGCCGCCGCCGCGGATGTTGGCCAGCACGTAGACGCCGCCCTGCTCGAGCCAGGCCTTGCCGGTCACGCTGCTGTAGAACGGCGTCAGCGAGACTTCGAAGCCGCCGTAGCCGTACAGCAGCGTCGGATTCGTCCCGTCCAGTTGCGTGTCCTTGCGCATCACCACGAAGTAGGGGACCTTGGTGCCGTCGGCGGATACGGCTTCGTACTGGTGCACCGCGTACGGGCCGGCGTCGAAAAAGCCCGGCATCGACTTGAGCAGCTCGCGCCGGTCGCTGCCCGCATGGCCGAGATAAAAACTGCTCGGCGTGAGGAAATCGGTCACGTTCAGGAAGTAGTCGTCGGACTCGAACTCGTCGACGGCGGAGACGTCGAGCGAACCGATGCCGGGCGCCTCGACCTCGCGCCGCTGCCAGGCGCCGTTCACGTGCTGCAGCTCGACGATGCGGTTCTTGACCTTGTCGAGGATGGTCAGCAGGAGCATGCTGCGGGTGGCCGCGACGCCGTCCAGCGAGGTGGTGGGCGAAGGCACGAACAGGATCTCGAACGCGCGCTCGCCCGCCATGAAGCGCTCGAAGTCCATGGCCAGCAGCGCGCCCTGCGGATATGTATGGCCACCGGCGCCGGCATCGATCCGCCAGTCCGAGCGCAGCTCGACGATCAGCTGGTCGCGCACGGTGTAGGCATTCGCGTCCTCGGGCTTGTCGACCTTGACCAGGCGCCCGTCGGCGCTGCGCAGGAACAGCTCGCTGCTGTAGAAGTCGATCTGGCGCTGCACGAACTGGCGCTCGAAATCGGGCGTGGCGTCCTGCCAGGCCGAGGCCGACAAATCGTCCGGCTCCACTTCATACACGGTGACGGCGGCGTCCAAGGGCGTGCCGCGCTGCCACTGCTTGACGATGCGCGGATAGCCGGAGGAGGTCATCGACCCTTCACCGAAGTCGGTGGCGACGAAAATGCTGTCGTGGTCGATCCAGCCGATGCTCGACTTGGCTTCCGGCAGCGTGAAGCCGCCTTCTTCGACCGGCACGAAGGCGCAGGTGCTCAGGTCGAACTCGCGCACTACGTGGGCATCGCCGCCGCCGCGCGACAGCGAGACCAGGGCGCGCTCGCCGCGCGGCGGCAGTTTCTGGCTGCCGGCCCAGATCCAGTTCTCGTTTTCCGCGGCGGCCAGGGCGTCGAGGTCGAGCACGGTTTCCCAGCGCGGCGCCGGCTGGCGGAATTCGTCGAGCGTGGTGCGGCGCCACAGGCCGCGCGGGTGCTCGGCATCCTTCCAGAAGTTGTAATACCAGTCGCCGTGCAGCGCGATGTAAGGGATGCGTTCCTTCGAGTCGAGGATGGTCTTCAGTCCGGTCTTGAGCGGCGCGTAGTGGGCATCGGCCGTGAGCTCGGCTTCGGCTTCGGTGTTGCGTTCGCCGACCCAGCCGAGCGCGCGGGTCGAGTCGATGTCTTCGAGCCAGAGATTGGGATCCTGCGCGGCCGTGGTCTGTTCTTGCATGCTGCTTCCTTCTGAATGATCGTCGATGGCGCGCGTCGATTGCGTATGCCAATGCGTCATCTTAGCAACGTTCGCGCGCGCGCCCGCGTCCGCATGCGCGCGCAAGCGGGTCAGTGCACGCGCGCGCTGCGATTGACTGATCCATAAGTCTACCTTTCCGCGGTCGCCCGGTGTATCCTGCCCGAGTCTCCCCCGATGCATAATCTCCTGTCATGTCTTCCTCCAATACCTCCAGCAACGCACCCGCCATCGCCCCGGGCCTGCTCATCCTGCACGGTAACCAGATGGAGCTGCTGCGCGCCGCCGTGTTCGATTGGCTGCGCCAGCATCCGCTCGGTCCGCTCGAGGAAGAAATCGTGCTGGTGCAGTCGAACGGCGTGGCCGAGTGGCTCAAAATCGCGCTGGCCGAAGACCTCGGCGTGTGCGCGGCTACGCGCGTGGCGCTGCCGGCGCGCTTCCAGTGGGAGGCCTACCGCGGCATGCTGGGGCCGGAGCGGGTGCCCAAGCGCTCGCCGTTCGACAAGGATGCGCTGACCTGGCGCCTGATGCGCCTTCTGCCCGAGCTGCTGCCGAAGGAAAAATTCGAACCGCTGCGCCACTTCCTGCGCGACCCGGATCCGGAGCGCCGCCTGCAGCTGGCCGAACGCCTGGCGGATCTGTACGACCAGTACCAGGTCTACCGCGCCGACTGGCTGACCGACTGGGCCGAGGGCCGCGACCAATTGCGCCGCCCGGCCGGCGACCCGGTCCCGCTCGCGCACGACCAGTGCTGGCAAGCCTGCCTGTGGCGCGAGATCCACGCCAGTCTGCCGCCCGAGCGGCGCTGGTCGGGCCGCGCCACGATCCACCAGCAGTTCATGGCCGCGGTCGAAGAGGAGCGCAAGCCGGTGCTGCGCCTGCCGCGCCGCGTGATCCTGTTCGGTATGTCGACGCTGCCTTACCAGACCATCCAGGCGCTGGCCGGCCTGTCGCGCCACACCCAGGTGCTGCTGGCGGTGCCGAATCCGTGCCAGTTCTATTGGGGCGACATCATCGAAGGGCGCGAGCTGCTGAAAGCGGCGTCCAAGCGCCACAAGCCGCGCGAGGGTAAGGAACTGGCCGACGTGCCGGTCGAACAGCTGCACGCGCACAGCCATCCGCTGCTGGCGAGCTGGGGCCGCCAGGGGCGCGACTTCGTGCGCATGCTCGACGAATTCGACAACGGCGAAGGCGCGCAGTACGCCAACATGCGCGTCGACTTGTTCGACGAGGATCCCGGCGAGACTTTGCTCGGCCAGGTGCAGGCGGCGATCCGCGACCTGCTGCCGCTCTCCGAGCATCCGCATTTCCCCCCGCCGATTGAGGACCGCTCGATCGAATTCCATATCGCCCACAGCGCGCAGCGCGAGGTGGAGGTGCTGCACGACCAGCTGCTGTCGTGGTTTGCCGAAGCGAGCGATAATCCACTCAGGCCTCGTGACGTGGTCGTGATGGTGCCCGACATCGAAGCCTTCTCGGCCGCCGTGCACGCCGTGTTCGACCAGCACCGCCGCAACGACGCGCGCTACATCCCGTTCGAGATCGGCGACGTCAAGGACAGGAGCACGAACCCGCTGCTGGTGGCGCTCGAGTGGCTGCTGCGCCTGCCGCAGCAGCGCTGCCGCCAGAGCGAGGTGCGCGACCTGCTCGACGTGCCGGCGCTGGCGCACCGCTTCGGCGTCGAGGAAAACGACCTGGCCATCCTCGGCCACTGGATCGAAGGCGCCAGCGTGCGCTGGGGCCTGGATGCGAAGCACCGCGAAGGCCTCGGCCTGGGCTCGGCCGGCGAGCAGAACTCCTGGCTGTTCGGCATCCGGCGCATGCTGCTCGGCTATGCCAGCGGCGCCGGCAACAGCTTCGCCGGCATCGAGCCGTATGCGGAGGTCGGCGGGCTGGATGCGGCGCTGGCCGGTTCGCTGGCCGAGCTGGTCGAGGCGCTGCTGGCCTGGCGCGAACTGCTCGACGCGACGCTAACGCCGGTGCAATGGGGCGAACGCGCGCGCGCGCTCGTGAGTCGCTTCTTTCGCGCGTCGGACGACCAAGACCGCATGATGCTCAACCAATTGGAAGAGGCCTTGCAATGCTGGCTCGAGATCTGCGAGAACGCCTTGTTCGAGGAACCGGTGCCGCTGGCGGTGATGCGCGAAGCCTGGCTGGGTGAACTCGACCAGCCGGCGCTGAACCAGCAGTTCGTCTCCGGCGGCGTGACCTTCTGCACGCTGATGCCGATGCGCGCGGTGCCGTTTCGCGTGGTCTGCCTGCTCGGCATGAACGACGGCGACTTCCCGCGCCGCAGCCAGCCGTCCGATTTCGACCTCTTGATGGTGCCGGGCATGGGCCGTCCGGGCGACCGCTCGCGCCGCGACGACGACCGCTACCTGATGCTGGAAGCGCTGCTTGCCGCGCGCGACAAGCTGTACCTCAGCTGGGTCGGGCGCAACGTGCGCGACAACACCGAGCAGCCGGCCTCGGTGCTGGTGTCGCAGCTGCGCGACTACCTGGCCGCGGGCTGGGACCTCGACCTGCAGGAGCGCACCACGGTGCACGCGCTGCAGCCATTCTCGCGCCGCTATTTCGAGCAAGGCGGCTTGCTGACGTATGCCGGCGAATGGCGCTCGGCGTATCAAGACGAAAGCGGTGAAGACGATCCGGACACGGTGCTGGACGAATCCGCTACGGCCGCACATGACGTGCTGCCGCCGTTCGAACTCGACCCGGACGCGACCCTCAAGCTGGGCGAGCTGGCGTCTTTCCTGCGCCAGCCGGCGCGCTACTTTTTCCGCCGACGTCTCGCCGTCCAGTTCAACGACCTGGAAGTGGTCGGCGAGGACGAGGAGCCGTTCGCGCTCGACGCGCTCGAGCGCTATCTGTTGGAGGACACGCTGCTCGACGACAGCGGCGCGCCCGAAGCGCGTCACGAAGTGCGCCGTGTGCTGAACGCGCGCGCCGAACGCCTGACGCGCGAAGGCGTGCTGCCGATCGGCCTGATCGGCAAGCAATGGCAGGAGCAGCTGGTCGACGACCTGGTGCCGGTGCGTTCCAGCTGGCTGGAACTGGGCGCGCGCTACCCGGACAGCGCGTCCAAGCTGGCGGTCAGCCTGGAGCTGGCCGGCGTCGCGCTGGAAGACTGGATCGACCGCCTGCGCAGCAACGCGATTGAAACCGTGTGGCTGGTGCAGATATCCTCGCGCGTGCTGGACCGCAAGGGCGCGCCGCGCGGCGACAAATTGCTCGCGCCCTGGCTGCGCCAGCTGGCCGCGGCGGCGATGGGCGTGCCGGTGACCGGCTACCTGGTCGCGCGCGACGCCACCGTCGAGATGGCGCCGCTGGGCCAGGATGCTGCGCTGTACCAGCTGCGCCAGCTGGTCAAGCTGTGGAAGGCCAACCTCGATGCGCCGCTGCCGGTTGCCTGCAAGACCGCGCTGGCTCACCTGGCCGGCAACGATGCGCGTGAGATCTACGACGGCGGCTTCGAGCTGCGCGGCGAAGTCGAGAGCGATCCCTGCCTGGCGCGCTTGTGGCCGGAGTTCGCGGTGCTGCGCGCATCGGGCGGCTGGCCGGCCGTGGCCGAGCAGCTGTACGGGCCGCTGGCGGCCTGGCTGAAGGAAGGCGTCACCGTCACCCAGCATGGCGACGCCGCCGGTGCAGACCTCGGAGCCGCGGCATGAGCCAGCTGCTCGACGCGCTGCACTTCCCGCTGCACGGCTCGCGCCTGATCGAAGCCAGCGCCGGCACCGGCAAGACCTGGACCATCGCCGCCCTGTACCTGCGCCTGGTGCTGGGTCACGGCTTTGAAACCGAAGACGGCGAACCGGCTGGCTTCCGGCGCCCGCTGCTGCCGCCCGAAATCCTGGTGATGACCTTCACGCGCGCGGCCACGCGCGAGCTGTCCAATCGCGTGCGCGAGCGCCTGGTCGAAGCCGCCGCCTATTTTCGCGGTGAAACGTTCGAGGCCGACCCGTATCTCGAATCGCTGGCCGACAGCTACGACAGCGACGAGGCGCGCCTGGTCGCCGCCTACCGCCTGGTGCTGGCCGCCGAGACGATGGACGAAGCGGCCATCTTCACCATCGACGCCTGGTGCCAGCGCATGCTGCGCGAGCACGCCTTCGATTCGGGCAGCCTGTTCGACGAGGAACTGGTCAGCGACGAGCGCGCGCTGTTCGAAGACGCGGCGCACGACTACTGGCGCCAGCAAGTCTATCCGCTCAATGGCCACGCCCTCAAGATCCTGCTGAACAGCTTCGCCGACGTCGAGGCCCTGAAACGCGCGGTGCGCGAGCTGGTGCAGCGGGCCGAACGCCTGGGCGCGGACGGCGATGGCCCCTTGGGCGCGCTGATCGCCAAGGCCGAGCGCGCCCAGCAGGCGCAGCTGGCGGCATTGAAGGATGGCTGGGGCGCACGCGCGGACGCGATGGAAGCCTGGATCGCAGCCCAGCGCGAGCGCCATGCCAAGCCGTTCAATGGCGTCAAGATGAAACCGGAGTCGCTGACCAAATGGTTCGATGCCTTGCGCGCCTGGGCCGATGAACCATCGCTGCACATGCCGGACCTGAACGACACCGCCTGGAAGCGCTTGCGCCCGGAAGGCATCGAAGACGCCTTCAGCAAGGACTTCAGCGCGCAGGTGCCGGACGCCTTCGAGCATACCCGCGCATTGAAGGAAGGCCTGGATGCGATCGAGCCGCTGACGCATGCGCTGCTGCGTCATGCCGCCAGCCACATCGCACGGCGCATGGCGGAACTGAAGCGCCGCAACCGCCAGTTCGGGTTCGCCGACATGCTGGTGCGCTTGAAAACCGCGCTCGAAGGCGACAACGGCGCCACGCTGCGCCAGCGCATCCTCGACCAGTACCCGGTGGCGATGGTCGACGAATTCCAGGATACCTCGCCCGACCAGTACCGCATTTTCGACTTGCTGTACCGGGTGGCCGACAACGATCCCGGCCATGGCCTGTTCCTGATCGGCGACCCGAAGCAGTCGATCTACGGTTTCCGCGGCGCCGACATCCACAGCTATTTGTCGGCGCGGCGCGCCACCGCCGGCCGGCATTACCAGCTCGGCACCAACTACCGTTCGACGCACGCGGTGGTCGAGGCGGTCAACCGCCTGTTCAGCTACGCCGAGGGCGACGGCGCGCATCCCGGCTACGCGGCCGGCGCCTTCCGCTTTCGCCGCGGCGAGGAAAACCCGCTGCCGTTCGACGCGGTCGATGCCGCCGGGCGCAAGGAACAGCTGGTCGGCGTCGACGGGCCGTTCCAGGCGCTGGCCGTGTGCTCCACGCCGCGCGACGACATGCGTCTTGATGATTACCGCGCGTTCTTCGCCCACCACTGCGCCGAGCACATCGTGCGCCTGCTGAACGACCCGCAGGTCGGCTTTCGCGATCGCGACGGCGGCTTTGCACGACTAATGCCGGCCGATATCGCGATCCTGGTGCGCGACCGCAAGGAAGCCTCGGCGATCCGGCGCGCGTTGGCGCAAAGGAAGGTCGCCAGCGTCTACCTGTCGGACCAGGACTCGGTGGTCGAAAGCGCCGAGGCCCAGGACGTGCTGCGCTGGCTGCAGGCGGTCGCCAATCCGCTCGACGGGGCCCTGGCGCGCGCGGCCTTCGCGACCGCGACCTGCGCGCTGCCCCTCAGTGAACTCGCGCGCCTCGCCGTCGACGAACTCGAATGGGAGCGCCGCGTCGAGCAACTGAAGGCGCTGCACGGCGTGTGGCAGCGCCAGGGTGTGCTGGCGATGCTGCGCCGCTTCATCCACGAATTGCAGCTGCCCTCGAAGCTGCTGGCCACGACCGGCGGCGAGCGGCGCCTGACCAACCTGCTGCACCTGGCCGAGCTGCTGCAGGAAGCCAGCCGCGAACTCGATGGCGAGCAGGCGCTGATCCGCTGGTTCGCCGAGCAGGCCGAGGGCATGGGTGAAGGCCGAGGTGATGACAACAGCGAACGCGTGCTGCGGCTGGAATCGGACGCCGAGCTGGTCAAAGTCGTTACCGTGCACAAGTCGAAAGGCCTGGAGTACCCGCTGGTGTTTCTGCCGTTCGCCGTCACCGCGCGCAAGACCGACAAGCGCAACCGCGCCTTCTTCGAATACGTTGGCGACGATGGCGCGCGCCGCATCGACCTGGCCTTGACCGAGGATGCGCAGGCGGCGGTCGATCGCGCGCGCATCGAGGAAGACCTGCGCCTGCTGTACGTGGCGCTGACGCGCGCGCGCCACTTCCTGTGGCTGGGCGCGGCAGCGGTGGCGGCGCGCAAGAAGGGCGAGAACATGCTGCACGAGTCGGCGCTGGGCTACCTGCTGACCGGCGGCCAGCCGCTGCCGGCGGCGTTCATGCAGGAGCGCTGGGAACAGCTGCGCGGCAGCGTCGACGCGATCGAGCTGCACATGCTCGACGAGCCCGAGGGCAGGACGATGCTGCGGCGCGAGGACGTGCGCCCCGAGCTGGTCGAGGCGCCACAGTTCGACGGCCACTTCGAGCGCAACTGGGCGGTCGGCTCGTTCACCTCGCTGACGCGGCATACGATAGCGCCTCCAAGCAGGGCGCAGGACGAGAACCTGCTGGAAGAAGAGGAAGCCGGTATGGTCGAGGACAAGCGTGCCGAGGACGCGCCCTGGCACCGCTTCCCACGCGGCTCCACGCCCGGCAACTTCATGCACGAGCAGCTCGAGTGGATGGCCCAGGAAGGTTTCGACAACATCGACGACGAGAATTGGCAGGCGCGCCTGGCCCAGCGCATCGGGCGCGCCGGCTGGGGCAACCGGCTGGATGACGCGCTGGCCTGGCTACGCATGCTGGCCACGACCGGGCTGCCGCCGGTCGGCTGTTCGCTGGCCGAGATCGCGCAAGGCGGCGCGCTGCTGCCCGAGATGGAGTTCTGGTTCCCCAGCCGCCAGCTCGACGTCGGCGCGCTGGACCGCCTGTGCCGCCAGCACCTTCTGGGCAAGACGGCGCGGCCGATCCTGCCGGAGCGCCAGCTGCACGGCATGCTCAAAGGTTTCACCGACCTGGTGTTCGAGTGCCACGGGCGCTACTGGGTGCTCGACTACAAATCGAATGCGCTGGGTCCGGGCGACGCCGCGTATACGAAAACCGCGATGGCGCGCGGCATGGCCGAGCATCGCTACGACATTCAGGGCGCGATCTATCTGCTGGCGCTGCACCGCCTGCTGCGCGCGCGCCTGGGCGAGCGCTACCGCCCCGAACAACAGCTGGGCGGCGCGGTGTTCCTGTTCCTGCGCGGGATCGCCAACCCGGCCACGCGCGGCTGCTACCTGATCGAGGCCGAGCCGAGCCTGCTGGAAGGCATGGACCGCCTGCTCGGCGATGAAGGATCGCGATGAACGCGCCATCGATGTCCGACCCTCATGAGAACCAGGCCGCGTTCTGGCGCGAAGTCGAACGCCTGACCGAAGCCGGCGAGCTGCGCCGCTTGTCGGGCGCCTTTGCCCGCTTCATCGCCACGCTCGGCCCCACCGGCGGCGGCGGCGGCACGCCCTTGCTGCTGGCGGCGCTGGTGCTGTCCGAGCTCGAAGGGCGCGGCCACAGCTGCCTGCTGCTGTCCGACCTGGCCGGCGACACCAACGCCTTGCTGAACTGGGCCGAGGACGATTGGAAGGCATTGGCGAAAAGTGCGAAGCCGCTGCCGCGCAGCGTGAAAGGCTGGCTTGAAAAACTGGCGGCCTGCGAACAGGTCTGGCAGGTCGACCAGTTCGACTACGACCAGCCGCTGGTGCTGGACGGCGACCGCCTGTACCTGCGTCGCTACTGGCGCGACGAGACCCTGGTCGCCGACTCGGTGCGCGCGCGCGCGCTCGAGCGGCGCGAGCTCGATACGGCCGCAGTGCAGCGCTGGCTCGACCTGCTGTTTGGGAACGCGGCCCAAGGTGGGGCGCCGCAGCCCGACTGGCAGAAGCTGGCCTGCGCGGTCGCCCTGCGCGGGGCGCTGGCGATCATCACCGGCGGTCCCGGCACCGGCAAGACTTACACGGTGGCGCGCCTGCTGGCGCTGCTGTTCGCCACCGCACCCGACCCGGCGCGCCAGCGCGTGGCCCTGGCCGCGCCGACCGGCAAGGCCGCGGCGCGCCTGAAGCAGTCGATCGACAAGGCACTGAGCGAGCTGGCCGAGCGCGTCTGCGCTGCGCTGCCACTGCGCGAACTGACCGCCCGCATGGGCGCCGCGCGCACGCTGCACAGCCTGCTGGGCGCGCGTCCGGACACGCGCAGCTTCGCCTACCACCGCGGCAACCCGCTCGAAGTCGACGTCTTGATCGTCGACGAAGCCTCGATGGTGCACCTGGAGATGATGGCCTCGCTGCTGGACGCGCTGCCGCCCGGCGCGACGCTGATCCTGCTCGGCGACAAGGACCAGCTGGCCTCGGTCGAAGCCGGCGCCGTGCTGGGCGACCTGTGCCACAGCGCCCAGGCCGGCAACTACGATGCCGACACGCTGGCCTACATCCGCGCGGCCAGCGGCGAAACCGTCCCACCGGAATATGCAGGCGAGGGCGGTCCGCTGGCCCAGCAAACCGTGATGCTGCGCCACAGCCGCCGTTTCGGCGGTCCGATCGGGCGCCTGGCGCTGGCGGTGAACGCCGGCGACGTCGACGCGGCGGTCGCGGTGCTGCGCGAGGGCGCATCCTCACCAGGTGATGCGGCCGTGCGCTGGATCGAACACGCCCAGCCCGGTCAGCTGCTGGCGCTGGCGATCGACGGCTACCGGCCCTACCTGGAACTGCTGCGCGCCGGTCACGGGGACGAAGCGCACGAAGACTGGGTGTGCAAGGTGCTGCGCGAATTCGAAGCCTTCCGCATCCTGTGCGCGCTGCGCGAGGGCGAATGGGGCGTCGAAGGCTTGAACGGCGCGATCGAAGGGCGGCTGGAAAATGCCGGCCTGCTGGCCAAGAGCGGTGAGTGGTACGTCGGCCGCCCGGTCATGGTCACGCGCAACGACTACGCCACCGGCGTCTACAACGGCGACATCGGCCTGACCCTGCCCGATCCCACGCGCCCGGGTTCGCTGCGCGTCTGGTTCCTGGAAGGCGACAAGGTCAGGAGCGTGCTGGCCACGCGCCTGCGCCACGTCGAGACCGCGTACGCGATGACGGTACACAAATCGCAGGGCTCGGAATTCGCGCACACGGTGCTGGCGCTGCCGAAAGAGGGCGGCGCCGTGCTGGCGCGCGAGCTGGTCTACACCGGCATCACGCGCGCCAGTGCCCGCTTCACCTTGAGCACGCCGGGGCCGGCCGTGCTGGGCGAAGCGATCCTGAGCCGCACGCACCGGGCCAGCGGTTTGCGCGGGATGATCGAGCGCTAGGCGCCGGCGGTCTGGGCGACCGGCTGCCGCTGGTGCGCCAGCTGGTGCAGATGCATGGCGGCAGCGTGTGGCGGCCAGCGCCGGCGCTCGCGCCGGACTGCTTGCGCCCGCGCCCGCGCGCGTGCGAGACTGAGCGGCGGCGGCGCGGGATGCGGGCATGAAAAAAGGCCGCACGGGCTGACCCGAGCGGCCTTTTCTGATCTGCGCGTTCGCGACGACCGGATCAGTGATGGCGGTGATGGCGCGTCAGCACCACGTGGCGCGCGTGGGTGCGCACGTGGCCACTGGAGGCGCGGGCGCGCTCGCCCCCGACGGAAGCGCGGATGCGCGGCGCGGCCGCGGCCGACGCACGCACGCGTGGGGCGACCGCGGCGCTGGTCGATATCGGCGTGGCGTCGTTCAACACATGGCGGCGGATGTTGAGTGCATCCAGCACGCGCACCGACGAGGCGCCGGCGTTGAGCAGCACCATGGTCGCGTTCTTGCCGGCGGTTTTTACGCGCATGATCAGGCAGCGCCCGGCTTCCTGGGTGTAGCCAGTCTTGGACAAGCCGATTTCCCAGCCCTTGGCGCCGACCAGGCGGTTGGTATTGTGGTACTCGACTTCGCGGCCCTTGATGTTGATCAGGTCCTTCTGCGAGGTCGTGATGCGGGTGATTTCCGGATACTGCGACGCGGCGGTGGCCATCTTGACCAGGTCGGCGGCGGTTGAACGGTTCTGCGGATTCAGGCCGGTCGGCTCTTCGATCACGGTCTGGTTCATGCCCAGTGCAAGGATCTTGCGCTTGACCGCGCCCTTGAACGCGTCGATGCCGCCCGGGTAGGTACGGGCCAGCGCCGCGGCGGCGCGGTTGTCCGACGACATCAGGGCCAGCTGCAGCACGTCACGGCGCGGGATGGTCGCGCCGACCGGCACGCGCGAGCTGCTGTGCTTGAGCATGTCGACGTCCTGCTTTTCGATTTCGATCGGCTCGTTCATGTCCTGGTGCGCGTCCAGGATGACCATCGCCGTCATCAGCTTGGTCAGGGAAGCGATCGGCATCAACTGAGCGGAATTCTTTTCGAACAGGACCTTGCCGGTCTGGTCTTCGACGACCAGAACCGATTGCGAACCAAAAGGAACAGCGAGGGCCGCCGCGCTGGAAACAGTCATCAGCAGGGCCGCAAGAAATTTCTTGATCATGGGTTTTTATCAGGTACGGTTAATGGTCGGGCGCCGAATGGCGGCGGAGCATCAATACGTGAGGGCCGATCGCGACAGGCGACAAGGCTACTTTTTCCATTGGCCGAATGCATCCCGATTGACATTTATCAATGTCGTTCAGGAAAATCAAAACCAACGGCAAGATTCTACAAGAAAAAAAGGCCTCGCGTTGTCGCAAGGCCTTATTTATGAACGGAAATTCCAAAAAACTTAAGGTGAAATCTCAAAAAAGTCACTCAACTTAAGTACTGCTGAGTATTCACCTGTATGCCTATACAGCCAATAGAGCGTGGCTTATTTCGATTGGTAAATCTTGTCGAATTCGCCGCCGTCATCGAAGTGGCGTTTCTGAGCCGCGCGCCAGCCGCCGAATACGTCGTCGACGCTGAACAATTGAATTGGCTTGTAATTGGCCGCGTACTGTTTCATCACCTGTTCATTTCGTACTCGCAAAAAGTGCTTGGCGCCGATCGCTTGTCCAACCGGCGAATACAGGAAGTTCAGGTAAGCCGTGGCTTGCTTGCGCACGCCCTTGCGGTCGACCACCTTGTCGACCACGGCGACCGGGTTCTCCGCCAGCACCGAAATCTTCGGGTAAACGACTTCGAAATTGTCGCCGAACTCGGCGCGCACAAGATTGACCTCGTTTTCGAACGTGACTAGGCAATCGCCGATCTGGCGCGTGGTGAAGGTGGTGGTGGCGGCGCGCCCGCCGGTGTCCAGCACCGGGACGTTCTTGAAGATACCGGAGACCAATTTGCGTGCCTGGGCTTCGTTGCCGCCGGTCTTGATGACCGAGCCCCAGGCGGCCAGGTAGGTGTAGCGGCCATTGCCGGCCGTTTTGGGGTTCGGGATCACCACCTGCACGCCGGGCTTGGCCAGGTCGGCCCAATCGTGGATCGCCTTCGGGTTGCCTTTGCGCACCAAAAACACCATGGTCGAGTAATACGGTGCGGCATTGTCAGGGAACTTCTTGGCCCAATCCTTGGCGACCAGGCCGCGGTCGGCCAGCATGTCGACGTCGTTGGCCTGGTTCATCGTTACGACCGAGGCGTCCAGGCCGTCGGCGACGGCGCGCGCCTGCTTGCTGGAACCGCCATGCGACTGCTTGATGACGATGTCTTCGCCGGTCGTCTTTTTCCAGTCGGCGATGAAGGCTGGGTTGATGTCCTTGTACAGTTCACGCGCGACGTCATACGAGACATTCAGCAGTTCGGCCGGGGCGGCGAATGCCGGCAGCGCCGGCAACAGCGCGCCGCCGAGCGCCAGCGCCATCAGGGCGCGGCGCAGCGGGGAGGGCAGCAGAGTCTTCATATTATTCTTTCTGTAAATGGTTCTGGAGATAGTTGAGCTGCCAAGCAGCCGGACCGAATCCATGGCATGATCAGTCAAGCGATGCCGAAATAAAAGTACATTTTAATCATATGTTTAGATACTTTCCGGTCCTGCTGCGAGTGTCGCGTCACGACTTGCGCGAGCTCGCAAATTGGGCGTGGTGCGCTTGCGCCACGGAACCAGAAGTTTGCGCACCGCATGAAGCAGAGCCGGTCGCTTTGGGTTATAGTCCGGCCTGCTGCATCACCGTCATATAGTTGAAATACATGGGATTCGAAATTCGCCAGGCAACACCGGACGACGCGCCAACGGCTTGCGCCCTGCTGCGCCGTTCGATCGAACACGGATGCGCGGCCGACCACGCCGACCATCCGGAAATCCTGCAAACTCGGCTCGGCAACAAGACGCCGCAGAACGTGGCGACCTGGTTCGGCTCGCCCACCAATTATGCGGTGGTAGCGCAAGCGCAAACCGGAGGCGTGGTCGAGTTGATCGGCCTGGCGCTGGTCAACCAGGCTGGCCGCCTGGCCTTGTGCTACGTCGACCCAGCCTGGCTGCGCCGCGGCGTCGGCACCGCGCTGCTGGACGCGATCGAAAGCCAGGCGCGCGTCTGGAACATCAGCAAGCTCCACATGCACAGCCCGGCATCGGCCAGCCCGTTTTTTGAGCGCCTGGGCTACGTCAACTCGGGCAAGGACCGCGCGTGCTATGGCCTGGAATGCGATTTCCTGTGGAAACCGGTCGATGCGACTGCATCGCCGGCGCGCAAGCGTTTCTGCAACTGCAGTCAATAAGCGAGCAACTCAGCCTTAAGTCACGTCTGTTGCGTGAAACATTACGTAACATGAATGCGTCTTTTGTATCGAACATCCTTGCGCTATAGTGATGGGCTTGCAACGATGAGTTCGATATGGCTTCCCGCAGAGATTTCTTACACCACAGTTTGCGCCTCACGGCGCTCGGCTTGGTCGCGGTGCCGCTGGCCAATGCCGCGGCCCACGCCGGCGCCCACACTTCCACCCAGACGGGCGATGGCGACAACCTGAAGCCGCCGCCCGACCTGTTCGACGCCCAGGTAGTCGACACGGACTTCTGGGTCAAGCCGCGTACCCTGAACCTGATCCGCCCGCAGAGCGGCGAGCGCACCAGCGTCCTGTACTGGAAAGACGGTGACGTCATCGATTCGGCCTACCAGGAACTGTGCCACATCCTGCGCGACGTCAATGGCAAGGCCTCGATCCCGATCGACCCGAAGCTGCTCGAAACGCTATGGGCCTCGCAAGCCTTCGTCGCCCGCTACGGCCTCGAGCATCCGCTCGAGATCCTGTCCGGCTACCGCACGCCGGCCTCGAATCAGCACCTGCGCGAGCAGGGCGTGCCGGCCGCGCGCCAATCGCTGCACATGTCGGGCAAGGCGGCCGACGTGCGCATCGCCGGCCTGACCGAGGACGTGCTCGGCGGACTGGTGCAGAGCTTCCGCAAGGGCGGCGTCGGTTTTTATTTCCGTTCGGGCCCGAAAGGCGGCTGGATCCATACCGACACTGGCCTGAACCGCACCTGGAAAGGCTAGGCGGCGCACCACTCCAGGGGATTTTGCTATCTTAGGTCGGACGGCTTGCGCCGGATCGTAGCAATCTTTCCAAGGAGGACATGATGGCAACCATGAACGCACCCAGCATGGAACGCAGGCACTTACCCGAACGGCGCGCCGGCGTGCGGGAGGGGCAATCGGCGATGTCGGCGATCGACTACATCGCCATGGCCTTGCTGATCGTCGGTGGCTTGAACTGGGCGATGGTGGGCCTGTTCGACGTCGACGTCGTCGCCAGCCTGTTCGGTCCGGGCAGCCCGGCCAGCCGCATCATCTACGTGCTGGTCGGCCTGTCGGCCCTGTATTCGATCTACACCGCGGCCAAGATGGGCCGCAATCACTCGTAAGGTGTCGATGGCGGCGGCGCTGCGGATCGGCTTGATTTCCGACACGCACGGGCTGCTGCGCCCGGAGGCGCTCGACTTTCTACAAGGGGCCGACCATATCGTCCACGGCGGCGACATCGGCGGCCCCGACATCCTCGAGCGCCTTGGCGCGCTCGCTCCCTTGAGCGTCGTGCGCGGCAATAACGACACGGCGCCCTGGGCGCGTTCGATTCCCGAGACCTTACGCCTCGACATCGGCGGCATTGCACTGTTCGCGATCCACGACCTGAAGCAGTTGCCGCAGCACCTGGCTCCCGATCCGGCCGCGCTCGGCGTGCGCGTGGTCGTGTCCGGCCACTCGCACAAGCCGGCCTGCAGCGAACGCGGCGGCGTGCTGTACGTCAACCCGGGCAGCGCCGGCCGGCGCCGCTTCAGCTTGCCGATCGCGGTGGGCGAGCTGCTGATCGAAGGCGGACAGGTCCGCGCGCGCCTGGTGACGCTGGCATGAGTGCTGGCCTCTGTACATGAAATGTCTTAGCATACGCGCCAAAATCAACCCACTTGCATGCCATGACGCTAGATAACAAAGAAGAACGCCCCCGCTTCCGCCCGGTTCCCTGGACCGCGCTCGAAACTCCGCAAGACGTCGAGCTCTGGATCGCCGAGCACAACGCCACGATGCAGGAGATGATCAAGCCGCAGGAAACCGGCGTCGGCGTGCGCTTCACGCTGGCGGCCGGCGGCGACCTCTACCTGCAGACCACCGACGATGCCGTGATCCTCGAGGTCGAGCCGGACGCCGCCTGGATCGCCCCGCTGGTGATGGCAGCGACCGGCGCCGAGCAGCCCGAGGGCAGCTATTGGATCCTGCCAGACAACAAGCTGGTGCAGCTGATGCTGGGCCTGTCGACCTTGATCGAATATAGCCTGATCGTGACCGGCCATAACTTTGGCAAATACGGTCGACGTATGTTTTGATAGCAATTTTCTTTGCGCCGGCCGGCGTTTAGGTTATAAATCAGGCTCTGCCGTTAGATTTGGAACGTCCATGATGCCTGCGCTCTCCCGCCGTCCGACAGCCCGTCCGAACCTGCTCCGCCGCAGCGCCTGCGCCTTGCTGCTGGGCGCCGGCCTGCTGGGCATGTTGCCCGCCCAGGCGGCGGACCTGCTGGACACGGTCAAGGCGCGCGGCACGCTGCGCGTCGCGCTCGAAGGCACTTATCCCCCATTCAATTTCCGCGATGCCCGCACCGGTGAGCTGGCCGGCTACGACGTCGACGTCGCCAAACTGGTTGCCGCCAGGCTTGGGCTGAAGCCCGAGTTCGTGACCACCGAATGGTCGGCGATCCTGGCCGGTCTGGGCGCCGGCAAGTATGACGTCATCGTCAGCCAGGTCGGCATCACGCCCAAGCGCCAGCAAGCCTTCGATTTTTCCAAGCCGTACACGTATTCCGGCCCGCAGCTGATCGTGCGCCGCAACGAGACCGTCGAGTACAAGAGCTTGAACGAGCTCAAGGGCAAGAAGGTCGGCGTGGGGCAGGGCAGCGTATTCGAGCAGCAGGTGCGCGCGGTACCCGGCATCGACGTGCGCAGCTACCCGGCGGCGCCGGAAAACCTGCAGGACCTGGCCTTCGGACGCATCGACGCGGCGCTGAACGACAGCTTGATGGTGGCTTACCTGCTGAAGAATTCGCAGCTGCCGATCCGCGCGGGCGCGCGCGTGGGCGAGGTGGCGCGCATGGGCATCGCCTTTCGCAAGGGCAATCCGAAATTTCAGGCGGCGGTCGATGCGGCGCTCGACGCCGCGCGCGCCGACGGCAGCCTGAAGCAGATTTCGATGAAGTGGTTCGGCACCGACGCCACGCGCGCGCCCTGAGCCGGCATGGATCTGGCGCAGCGACTCACACAACTGCAGGCGCAACTCGTCGATTTGCTGGCCCTGTTCCATGAGGCCGCGCCGACGCTGCTGCGCGGCGCCGGCTACACGCTGCTGTTCGCCGTGGCCTCCATGGCGGGCGGATTGCTGCTGGGTTTCCCGACCGCGGTGTTGCGGGTGGCGCCCTGGGCCTGGCTGCGCGCGCCGGCCGCGCTGTACGTCAGCGTTTTCCGGGGCACGCCGCTGCTGGTGCAATTGTTTGTCATCTATTATGGCTTGCCCAGCATCGGCATCGAATTCACGCCGGTGACGGCCGGCGTGCTGGCGCTGTCGCTGAACGCCGGCGCCTATCTGTCCGAAAGCCTGCGCGGCGCGATCCTGGCGGTGAGCCAGGGCCAGTGGCGCGCCAGCTTCAGCCTCGGGCTGAGCTGGGGCCAGGCGTTGGGCCACGTGATCCTGCCGCAGGCGCTGCGCATGGCGGTGCCGGCGATGAGCAATACCTTGATCAGCCTGATCAAGGACACCTCGCTGGTGTCGGTGATCACCATGACCGAGCTGATGCTGGTGACCAAGGAATTGATCTCGATCACATTCCGTCCACTGCCCCTGTATCTTGCCGCGGCCGCGATCTACTGGGTGCTGAGTCTGTTGTTCGAGGCGTTGCAGCGCCGCGCGGAACGCCGTTTTGACCGCGCGCATCGACAACATTGACTCGACCAGTCCGACCAGCCGATCGTGGTCGAGCGGTTTACGCCGTGGCGCCAAATGAAAAAAGGCCAGCATGGGCTGGCCTTTCTTGATGGTGCGCGGCTGATTCTACGCCGCCGCGCTGTGCAACTGGTGTCCGGATTACAGCGGACGATGACCGTTCATGTGAGCGCGGCCGGTGAATTCGAGCGAAGCGCGCAGGCCGTTCAGGAAGCTGCGCAGGGCGCGGCGGAAAGCGCTGTCGGTAGTGGTGGTGGTGTTGGCGATGGTTGCGGTGTTCATGGTCTTTATCCTCAATGTGTTTTCGTTTGTCGATGAAGACACTTTACTCCCCCAAGAGATATAGATCAAATTTTGATTTCCAATCTCCGTCATAACTGTTTTAGATATCTTGTCGGCGCGATCAACGTTTTGGCACGGGATCGGATATTTGTTGAACGCATATCTGCTTGACTTGCCTTTGTCTCATCTCTGCTTATATACTCCACATACGAAACGTATATGGAGCATACAATGGGTATCGTAAACATCGACGACGATCTGCATGATCAGATCCGCAAGGCAAGCGGCGTGTCTTGCCGTTCAATCAATGCGCAAGCCGCTTTCTGGATCAAGATCGGCATGCTGTGCGAGCTCAATCCAACCCGCGGTTTCAGCGAGATCCTCGCCGAGGAACTGCGCGCTGCCGGGGTCGCGGCGCCGGGTTCGGGGCAAAGCCCGGCAGCCGGCCTGAAAGCGGTGGGCGCATGACCAAGCGTCCTGAAGAGATCGCCCTGATGGCGGCGGCCGGCAAGCTGCTGGCCGAGGTGTTCGCCGAGCTCGACAAGTTGAATTTGATCGGCATGTCGACCATGCAAGTCAATGACCTGGTCGACGGGTTCATCGTCGGCACACTGCAAGCGCGTCCTGCCAGCAAGGGCCAGTACGGCTATGCGTATGCGCTGAACGCCTCGCGCAACGCCGTGGTCTGCCACGGCGTGCCGGCGCCCGACGACGTGCTGCGCAGCGGCGACATCGTCAACTTCGACATCACACTGGAAAAGAACGGCTACATCGCCGACTCCAGCAAGACCTACCTGGTCGGCGAAGTCGCCCCGGCCGCCCGGCGCCTGGTGCAAGTGACTTACGAGGCGATGTGGAAGGGCATCAAGGCGGTGCGTCCGGGCGCACGCTTGGGCGACGTCGGCCATGCGATCGAGCGCCATGCGCGCCGTCACGGCTATTCGGTGGTGCGCGACTATTGCGGCCACGGCATCGGACGCGAGATGCACGAGCCGCCTCAGGTGCTGCACTGGGGCCGCCCGCGGACCGGCCTGATGCTGCGCGAGGGGATGGTGTTCACGATCGAGCCGATGCTCAACCAGGGCCGCGACGAGGTGCTCACCGAAGATGACGGCTGGACCGTGGTGACGCGTGACGGCCAGCTGTCGGCGCAGTTCGAGCACACGGTGGCCGTGACCCGTCACGGTGTGCGCGTGCTGACCCTGCGCGCCGACGAGAAGATGCAATGACCATGGTTGCGACAAGCAAGCCGATCCTGACCGTGTTCGAACAGGCGCCCGACCGCGGACGCGGCCTCGCGCGCGACCTGCGCGTGCGCTGGGCGCTGGAGGAAGTCGGTCAGCCTTACGAGGTCAAGCTGGTGTCGTTCGAAGCGCTCAAGCAGCCCGGCCACCTGGCGCAGAATCCGTTCGGCCAGATCCCGACCTACGAGCAGGACGGCGCCGTGCTGTTCGAGTCCGGCGCGATCGTGCTGCACATCGCCCAGCAGTATCCGGGCCTGCTGCCGCTCGAGGCGCCGGCGCGCGCGCGCGCGACGGCCTGGATGTTCGCGGCGCTGAACACGATCGAGCCGGTCATCGTCGAGCGCCAGAAAGCGGTGCTGTTGGAGGGCAAGGAGAGCTGGAGCGAACAGCGCCTGCCGCTGGTGCTCGAGCGCATCCGCACGCGCCTGGGCGAGCTGTCGCGCCACCTGAGCGGGGCGGACTGGCTGGACGGCGCTTTCAGTGCGGCCGACATCCTGATGGTCACGACGCTGCGTTGGCTGAGCGTGCCGAAGACCGGCCTGCTCGACGACTATCCGAACCTGGCCGCCTACGTCGCGCGCGGCGAAGCGCGGCCGGCGTTCCAGCGCGCGTTCGCGGGGCAGCTGGCGGTGTTCGAGGCCCTCGGCCGCGCCTGACCCAGGTCTCGTTCAGGCCGCGCGCTTGCGGGCGCGTGCGCGCAGGCCGCCGATCAACGCCAGGCCCGTCAACACGATCGCGGCCGATGCCGGTTCCGGCACCATGCCCAGCTCTTGCGCGGCGATGCGCTGCAGCGTCAGGGCGTCGGCTTGCGAGATGCCGAGGTCCTGCGCCGCGATCTCGTCGGCGCCTAGCGACAGCGGATCCAGTCCGGTGATTGTGCCGAACTGGACCAAGGCGTCGAGATAGGAACCGTACATGCTGGCGTGCAGGTAATCGTCCCACCACAGGTTCATCGCATCGCCGGGCTGGTTCGGCACGTACACGCCATTCGCATCGTAGAAACCGCCGGTCTTGACCACGCCTTCGTCGTAGGCGAGCTGGAAGGCGTCGCCGGCGCCGATCACGCCGGCGAAGTGGCCATTGGCCGCCGCTTCGCCGTAGATGCCGGCGTGCAAGTCGGCCGTCATCGCCCCCAAGGTCGGATAGTACAGCGTCGCCTTGTTGCCGCTGCCGTCCGGGATCGGCGCGCCGCTGGGGCTGTTCGGGTTCGCCGTGGTCGTCAGGTGGCCATATACCATGTCGGGACGCGCCCAGCTTTCGGTGAGATAGACCTTGGTATTCGGATTGGCGTTCGGGTTGGCCGGGATCGAGCGCTTGGTGTTGCAGCTGCTTGCCGACAGTCCGGTTGCCTGGCAGGCGGCCAGGCCGCCGAACAGATTGGTTTCCGTATAGGTCTGGGCGCCGCCCTGGTGGATGAATTTCTCGAACTGGTTGGCGTAGGCCTGGAACTGGGCCGGGTTGGCATTCTTGCCTTTGCCGACCGGAAGCGCGCCGTCGCTGCGTTCCTGCAGCACGACTACGCCCCAGCTCTGCGAGGCGACGTTGCCGCGCAGGTCCCAGGCCGGGCTCGAGGTGTTGAGGAACTGGCCGCGCAGCGAAGCCGCGTTGCGCGCCGAGATCGACACGTCGTAATTCAAGCCTTTCTCGACCGTCATCTGCTTGAAGATGCCGGGCACGCCGCCCCATGGATGCGGTTCGTAGGCATTGGCGCCGCTCGGGTCGGCGGCATAGAAGCCGGCCGTCAAGTCGTGTACGTTGGCGGCGTTGTAGCTCATCACCGGGTCGACCCGGCCGAAGGTGTAGCTGTCGCCGACGAACAGAATCTGAACCGGATCGGCGCTGGCGGAAGCGGCGCAGGCGAGGGCGAATGCGGCGACGGCGGCGCGCAGGGTGCGGCGATGGGTGGTGTGCGACTGATGCATGATGGTCTCCTGTATTGGTTGTATGCTGCTCATCATTCATGGTGCTGGGCAGCAGTGTAGGCAGGGTGCTATCGCGCACACAATAAGTAATTCTGCTTAAGTCCCGCTCGCCGTATTGACGCAATTTTTCGCAAAGACAGGCGAAAAAAAGCCGGCGCATCGCTGCGCCGGCTTCAGTCGTTCGCACGCGCGCATCACGCGCGCGAAAGCTTACATATTAGGATAGTTTGGTCCGCCGCCGCCTTCCGGCGTGACCCAGACGATGTTCTGGGTCGGGTCCTTGATGTCGCAGGTCTTGCAGTGCACGCAGTTCTGCGCGTTGATCTGCAGGCGGTCATTACCCTCGTCGGTCTTCACGTACTCGTACACGCCGGCCGGGCAGTAGCGCTGCTCGGGCCCGGCGAACTTGGGCAGGTTGATTTCGACCGGCACGTTCGGGTCTTTCAGCGTCAGGTGCACCGGCTGGTCTTCGGCGTGATTGGTGTTCGAGATGAACACCGACGACAGGCGATCGAAGGTCAGCTTGCCGTCCGGCTTCGGATACACGATCGGCTTGTAGTCGGCAGCCGGGCGCAGGCATTCGTGGTCGGCGTGCTGGTGGTGCAGGGTCCACGGCGCGCGGCCCTTGAATACGATCTGGTCGATGCCGGTCATGACCGTGCCCAGTTTCAGGCCCTTGCCCATCCACGGCTTGAAGTTGCGCGCCACGTACAGCTCGTCACGCAGCCAGGACTGCTCGAAGGCGGCCGGGTAGCTGGCCAGTTCGTCGTGCTGGCGACCGGCCGAGACCGCGGCAAACGCCGCGTCGGCGGCCAGCATGCCGGTCTTGATCGCGCCGTGGCTACCCTTGATGCGGCTGACGTTCAGGAAGCCGGCGTCGCAGCCGATCAGCGCGCCGCCCGGGAACACGGTCTTCGGCAGCGATTGCAGTCCGCCCGCCGTGATCGCGCGCGCGCCATAGGAAATGCGCTTGCCGCCTTCGAAGAAACCGCGGATCGCCGGATGGGTCTTGTAGCGCTGGAATTCCTCGTACGGCGACAAATACGGGTTCTGGTAGGCCAGGCCGACCACGAAGCCGACCGCGACCTGGTTGTTCTCCAGGTGATACAGGAAAGAGCCGCCGTAAGTGTCGGCGTCGAGCGGCCAGCCGGCGGTGTGGATGACGAGGCCCGGCTGGTGCTTCGCCGGGTCGATTTCCCACAGTTCCTTGATGCCGATGCCGTAGGTTTGCGGATCCTTGCCCTTGTCCAGCGCATACCTGGCGATCAGCTGCTTGCCCAGGTGGCCGCGCGAGCCTTCGGCGAACAGCGTGTATTTCGCATGCAGCTCCATGCCGAGCTGGAAGTTCTCGGTCGGCTGGCCATGGCGGTTCACGCCCATGTTGCCGGTGGCGACGCCCTTGACCGAGCCATCCTCGTTGTACAGCACCTCGGCGGCCGGAAAGCCCGGAAAGATCTCGACGCCGAGCGCTTCCGCCTGCTGGCCCAGCCAGCGCACCACGTTACCCAGCGAGATCACGTAATTGCCGTGGTTGTTCAGGGCGCTCGGCACCATCGCCTGCGGCGTCGCATACGACTTGGTCTCGGTCAGGAACAGCACGCGGTCTTCGGTCACCGGCGTGTTCAGCGGCGCGCCGAGTTCCTTCCAGTTCGGGAACAGCTCGTTCAACGCGCGCGGGTCCATCACCGCGCCGGACAGGATGTGCGCACCCAGCTCGCCGCCTTTTTCCAGCACGCAGACCGACACTTCCTTGCCTTGCTCGCCTGCGAGCTGCTTCAGGCGGATCGCTGCCGACAAGCCCGCCGGGCCGCCGCCGACGATCACCACGTCGTATTCCATCGCCTCGCGCGGGCCGTATTCTTCGAGGATGTTGTTGGTCTCGGTCATGTTTTATGATGGTAAAAAAATTTAAGCACGAGTGTGCACTTTTTCGCGCCACTTGGCAATGTCATGCGCCATTGTAGGGCAACAATTAGATGCGGCCATCTAAACTCGTGAATCAGCTGAAATGTGTAATGATTATGGCGTCGCAACAGCATAGTATTCCGTCCACAAACGGCTTGGGAGCGCACGGTGGGTATTGAAGTCAATTTCGAAGGCAAGATTGCGATGGTCACGGGGGCGTCCAGCGGGCTGGGCGCGCGGTTCGCCAAGGCGCTCGCGGGCGCGGGCGCGCAGGTGGTGCTGGCCTCGCGCCGCATCGAGCGCCTGAAGGAGCTGCGCGCCGAGATCGAGGCCGACGGCGGCGCGGCCCACGTGGTCGAGCTCGACGTGACCGATCTGTCCAGCATCAAGGCCGCGATCGCCCACGCCGAGACCGAAGCCGGCCCGATCGACATCCTGGTCAACAATTCCGGCGTGTCGACCACCCAGCGCCTGCTCGACGTCGGCGAGGACGATTACGCCTACGTGATGGACACCAACCTGCGCGGCGCCTTCTTCATGGCCCAGCAGACCGCCAAGCGCATGATCCAGCGCGCCAAGGGCGACCCGAAAAAACAGCACCGCATCGTCAACATCGCCTCGGTGGCCGGCCTGCGCGTGCTGCCGCAGATCGGCGTCTACTGTATGAGCAAGGCCGGCGTGGTGCAGATGACCAAGGCGATGGCGGTCGAGTGGGGCCGCTACGGCATCAACGTCAACGCGATCTGCCCCGGCTACATCGCCACCGAGATGAACGAGGATTACTTCGAGACCGAGCAGGGCAGGAAGCTGATCGAGATGCTGCCGCGCCGCCGCGCCGGCAAGCCGGAAGACCTCGACGGGCTGTTGCTGCTGCTGGCGGCCGAGGAAGCGCACTTCATCAATGGCGCCATCATCACCGCCGACGACGGCATGACCGCGCAATGAGCGACGCAGCGAGCGGCGCGGCGCGCACTGCTGCCGCTACGCGCACGCCGCTGGTGCTGATCCATGGCCTGCTCGGCTCGAGCGGCTTTTACCAACCGCAGCGCTACCTGCCGCGTTTCGAGGTGCATGCGCCCGACCTGCTCGGCTACGGCGTCCATCGTTCGATCGACGCCGGCATCGACCTGCAGCACCAAGCCGACGAGGTCGTGCGCGTGCTGCGCGCCGAGGTCAAGCAGCCGGCCTGGCTGGTTGGCCACAGCGTCGGCGGCGCGGTGATGATGCTGGCGGCCGACCGCGCGCCCGAGCTGGTCGCCGGCCTGGTCAGCGCGGAAGGCAATTTCACGCTCAAGGACGCGTTCATGTGCGGGCGTATCGCGGCGTTGCCGGAAGCCGATTGGGCAGCCGAATACGGCGCCATGGAAGACGATCCGGCCGCCTGGCTGGAGCGTTCCGGCATCGAAGCCGGCGACGAGCGCATCGCGTTCGCGCGCGAGATCCTGCAGAACCAGCCCTACTCGACGATCCAGGCGATGGCGCAATCGGTGCTCGACGTGACCGGCTCGCCGGCCTATCTCGAATGCGTGCGGCGCGTGCTGGCGCGCGGCACGCCCTTGTACCTGCTGGGCGGTGAATTGTCGGCCAGCGGCTGGGACATCCCCGAGTGGGTGCTGGCGCTGGCGCGCGCGAGCCTTGTTCAGCCCAAAGCCGGGCACATGATGATGCTGGAGGATCCGGCCGCGTTCTGCGCATTGCTGGAAAAAATCATCGACGGTGAGGTTTGCTAGAATCGCGGCTTTTTGGCAAAGAAGCGAAGCGTATGAGCGAACAGAAGCAACTTGAAGCGCAGCCGCGCAAGCTGGTCCACACGATGCGCCAGGACATCCGCTGGGGCGACATGGATGCCTTCGGACACGTCAACAACACGGTTTATTTCCGTTATATGGAAACCGCGCGCATCGCGTTCCTGGAAGAAGCCGCCGGACCGACCGACACGAGCGCGGAAGGGCCGGTGATCGTCACCGCCTACTGCACCTTCGCCAAGCAGCTGAAGTACCCGGGGCAGATCGAGGTGCGCACCTTCGTCGGCACGCCCGGCCGCTCGAGCGTCGAAGTGACCCACGAGATCCGCCTGGTGGACGAGCATGGCGCGGCCGAGGTCGTGCATGCCGAAGGCGGGGCGAAAGTGGTGTGGGTGAATTACGCGGCCGAGAAGTCGGTGCCCTTGCCAGAGCCGCTCAAGCAACTTTTGCCGCCTGCTTGACCTTATCCAGCCTTTCTGGGGCGACGTTCTGTCGCCCTGAACAATTCCTCTAATTGCGCTAGATCAAACAACAGTGTGACATTTCGCGCATTTTCCCACGGTTGCCTTGTGGCAAAATGCGGTCAGCATAATCGTGTATTGATCCGGCGCAGGGATACGGTCCCGCTCGCCTAAAGTTTCCCGATTAGCATCAACTTAGCCTTACAAAACTATTTGTGCAAGAGTCGTCAAGTGCTTGTCACAGCTTGTTGCAAAATAGTGCCGTTGCGCGACTGGTTATTCCTGTAGGCAAATCGCCCGATTATAATCTTTACCGATCTTTACGCGTCGCACAGTCGTTTCATCGTCTTTCTCTAGCCTTCCAACACTATGTCCGAGGTTGCCTTTTCCATCGCCCGCCATGCCGCCTGGGCGCCCGGTGTCGCCTCGTCAGAGCAGTGGAACCGCTGGGCGCAGGCGCCCTGGACCCTGGCCGGCGACGATGAACCAAAAGTCAGCGCGATGCCGCCCATGCTGCGCCGCCGCGCCGGCTTCCTGGGACGCATGGCGCTGGAAGTGGCCTACCAATGTGTCGACGCGCAGGACGACGTGCCGACCGTGTTCTGCTCGCGTCACGGCGAAGTCGAGCGTGCGGTCGGCTTGCTGGACGACCTCGCGCGCGGCGAGCCGCTGTCGCCGACCACCTTCGGCCTCGCAGTGCACAACGCCAGCGCCGGCCTGTTCTCGATCGCGCGCGCCAAGCGCGCCAACCACGTCGCGCTGGCGGCCGGCGCGGCGACGCTCGAACACGCCGTCATCGAAGCCTGCGGCCTGCTGGCCGACGGTGCGCCCATGGTGCTGCTGGTCGCCTGCGACGCGCCGCTGCCGGACTCGTTGTCCGGTTTCGAGGATTGCGACGAACAGCCGTTCGCCTTTGCGTGGGCGATGGTCGCGCCGGACGCGCGGCCGCTGCGCCTGACGTGGCGCGCCGACCTTGCCGGCGCGGACGCGGCGCCGGCCTCGCGCATGCCGGGTGGGCTCGAGGTGCTGCGCTTCCAGTTGGGCGGGACGGCGCCGCTGGTGCGCTGCGCCGGCGGGCACGAATGGACCTGGAGCCGCGATGCTTGACCGGATCTTCCTCGGCTGGCGCGTGTTCGCGACGGGCCTGAGCTTCGCGCTGTTCGGTCTGGGCGGCCTGCTGCTGCGCGCGCTGGTGTTCCCGTTGCTGTCGCTGTGCATCGTGCGGCAGCCGGCGCGCGTGCGCGCGGCGCGCGCCACCGTGCGCCTGAGCTTTCGCGCTTTTGTCGGCATCATGCGCGCGCTCGGCGTGCTGCGCTACGAGGTGCGTGGCATGGAAAAGCTGGCGCGCGACGGCCAGCTGATCCTTGCCAACCACCCGACCCTGATCGATACCGTGTTCCTGATGGCCTTCGTGCGCAACGCCGACTGCATCGTCAAGGGCGGGCTGTGGAACAACCCTTTCACGCGCGGTCCGGTGCGCGCCGCCGGCTACGTCTGCAACGACCGCGGTCCGGAACTCGTCGAGGACTGCATCGCATCGCTGGGCGCGGGCGGGAACCTGATCGTATTCCCCGAGGGGACGCGTACGCCGCGCGACGGGCAGCTGGCGCTCAAGCGCGGCGCCGCCAACATCGCCGTGCGCGGCGCGCGCGCGGTCACGCCGGTGCTGATCTCCTGCGATCCGCCCACGCTCGGCAAAGGCGACAAGTGGTGGCACGTGCCGACGCGCCAGGCCAGCTTTCGCATCGACGTCGGCGACGACATCGGCGTCGAGCGGTTCATCGGCCCGGGTGTGAACGAGGCGCTGGCTGCGCGTCGTCTCACCGAATACCTGCAACACTATTTTATGAAAGAAGCCCAGCACCATGCTTGAACAGGAAGTGAAGGACTTGATCGTAGATGTACTCCAGCTCGAGGACATCGCTCCGGCCGACATCGACAGCGAGGCGCCGCTGTTCGTCGAGGGCCTCGGCCTGGATTCGATCGACGCGCTGGAAATCGGCGTCGCGCTGCAGAAACGCTACGGCATCACGCTCCCGCCCGAGTCGCAGGAGACGCGCCGCCATTTTGCATCGGTGCGCGCGCTCGCAGCGATGATTGAAGCTAACCGCAAGAAGTAGGAGGATGCCATGCTAGCCCTGAATGAAATGAACCGCGACCAACTGTTCGGGTGGGTTGCAGACCTGCTGGCGGAGATGTTCGAACTGGACCGGGCAGGGCTGACTCCGGCGTCGAACCTGTATGCCGACCTCGACATCGACAGCATCGATGCCGTCGATCTGGCCGTGCATTTGAAGCGGTTGACCGGCAAGCGACTGCGCCCGGAAGTGTTCAAGACCATCCGCACGATCGACGACGTGGTCAGCGCGCTCGAAGCCCTGGCGAACGAAGCTTCCACCGACGCGCAGCCCGAAGCCCAGGCGGCCTGACGCGGTGGCGTGGAATGTCCTGACGGTTGCGCTCACGCTGGTGTATCCGCTGGCGATCTGGCTGGGCCATGGCGCGATCGAACCGCGCCGCCTTGCTTGGCTGCTGCTGCTGACGGTGGCAACGCGGCTGCCGGCGCTGAAGCTGAGCGCCGCCGCGCGCTGGTCGGCCGCTGCGGCGCTGGCGCTGGTCGCGCTCGCGGTGTGGGCCAATGCCGTGCTGCCGCTCAAGCTGTATCCGGTGCTCGTGAACGGCGCGCTGCTGGCGACCTTCGGCGCCAGCCTGATGTCCGGGCCGTCGATGGTCGAGCGCCTCGCGCGCCTGCGCGAACCCGATCTCCCGGCGGCGGCGGTTGCCTATACGCGCCGCGTGACCCAGGCATGGTGCCTGTTCTTCCTGGCCAACGGCGCGATCGCCCTGGGTACCGCGCTGTTCGCGCCGGAAGCCGTGTGGTCGCTGTACACGGGCGTGGTTGCGTATGGTCTGATGGGCCTGATGTTCGGCGGCGAGTACCTGTTACGCATGCGTTTCAAGCGGTTGCACCATGTCTGATTTCTTCGCCCGTGTTGCCGGGCGCGCCCATGACGCGCTGGCCGGACGCCGCCGCGGCGCCGAGGTGCCGCACGCCGAGTTGCTCGAGCGCGTCGCTGCCTGGACGGCGCTCGGCCGCCGTCTCGCCGGCAGCCAGGTCGCGCTGTACCACGACGACAGTATCGAGTTCGGCGCGGCCCTGCTCGGGGCATGGCTGTCGGGTAAGACCGTCTGGCTGGTGGCCGACACGCTGCCCGCCAGCTGCGCCGCGCTGGCCGGCCAGGTCGACGCATTCTGGGGGCAGTTCCCGGCCACCTGCGCACCGGTCGAGCCGGCACAGGGCGATCGCTGCGCGCTGCCGTGGAGCGTTCCCGCACCGGATTTTGCGGCGATGGTGGTCTACACCTCGGGCAGCACCGGTGCGCCGACGCCGATCCGCAAGCAGTTGCGGCAGCTGACCGGCGAGGTCGCTGCGCTGGAAGCCTGTTTTGGCGCCGATATCGGCGCTGCCGACGTGCTGTCCACGGTATCGCACCAGCACATCTACGGCCTGCTGTTCCGGGTGTTGTGGCCGTTGGCGGCGGGGCGCGTGATCCATGCGGAACGCTACGAATTTCCCGAGCCGCTGGCGCTCGCGCTGGCCGCGCGTCCGTGCCTGCTGCTGGCCAGCCCGGCCCACCTCAAGCGCCTGCCTGCGCATCTGGCGTGGGACGCAGCGGCGACGCAGCTGCGCGCGGTATTCTCGTCGGGCGGCATGCTGGAAGCGCAAGCCTCACACCATGCGCGCAGCCTGCTCGGGCAGGCGCCGATCGAGGTCTACGGCAGCTCGGAAACCGGCGGCGTGGCCTGGCGTCGGCGTAACGCCGCCAGCGGTGACGGCGCCGACGCGCTCTGGACCGCGCTGCCCGGCGTGGCCTGGCGCGCCGACGCCGACGGCTTGCTGCAAGTGAAGTCGGTGCAGGCCGGGCAGGACGGCTGGCAAAGTCTGGCCGACCGCATCGACGATCTCGGCGGCGGGCGCTTCCTGCTGCGTGGGCGCGCCGACCGCATCGTCAAGATCGAGGAAAAACGGGTTTCGCTGGACGCCATCGAAGCCGGATTGCTGGCAAGCGGCATGGTGCGCGAAGCGCGCGTGCTGGATTGTCCCGACACGGCCGGCGGACGCCAGCTGCTGGCCGCCTTTCTGGTGCCGAACGAAGCCGGCGCGGCGCTGCTGGAGCGCGAGGGCCGGCCCGCCATGAACGCGCGTCTGCGGACCCTGCTGGGAAGCAGCACCGAAGCGGTGGCGCTGCCGCGCCGCTGGCGCTACCTCGACAGCCTGCCGGTGAACGCCCAGGGCAAGACTACGCGGGCGCAGCTGATGGCCTTGCTCGAAGAGGCCGGCGCCAACGTATCGGCGCGTCCGCGCTTTCCGGCGCTGCGCGTGCTGGAAGCGTCGCCGCAGCGCATGCTGTTGGAGCTGACGGTGCCGGCGGACTTGCTGTACTTCGACGGCCATTTCAGCATCGCGCCGGTGTTGCCGGGCGTGGTGCAGGTCGACTGGGCCATCCATTACGGCCGCCGTTTTCTTGAACTGGGCGGCGGCTTTGGCGGCATCGCGGCCCTCAAGTTCCAGCAGATGATCCGGCCGGAACAGCCGGTTTGCCTGGAGCTGGTGCACGACACGGCCAAGTTCAGCCTGCATTTTCGTTATTTCTCGGAAGCGGGCGCGCATGCGAGCGGCCGCATCCTGCTGGGGACTTGAGGCATCATGTTGAACAGGAAGTTTTCGCCGGAGCGCCAGAGTGCCTTCGAAGCGCGTTTCGAGGCGCAGAAGATCGCCTTCGGCCCGGTCGTGTTCCAGTGCGTGCGCTATGCCTGGAAACGCGGCATGCTGCAGGCAATTGCCGACGCCGGCGACCGCGGGCTGTCGGTCGACGAACTGGCCGAGGGCGGGCGTTGGAGCGCCTATGTGCTCAAGGTGGTGCTCGAAACCTGCATGTCGGCCGGCGTGGTCTACCTGACGGAAGGCCGATACGCGCTCGACAAGGCCGGCTTCGTGATCCTCACGGACACGATCACCCAGGTCAACATCGACTTCAACCATGATGTCTGCTACCAGGCCATGTTCGACCTCGAGCGCACGCTGGATGCCCAGCGCCCGCTCGGGCTGAAGGTGTTCGGCGACTGGCCGACGCTGTACGAAGGCCTGGCGCAGCTGCCGGAGCCGGCGCGCAGCAGCTGGCTGGCGTTCGACCACCTGTACTCGGACACCTCGTTCCCGGCCATTATGGCGGACGTGTTCGCGAGCGCGCCGCGGCGCCTGATGGACATTGGGGCGAACACCGGCAAGTTCGCACTGGCGGCGCTGGCCGCCAACGAGCAGGTGGCGATGCACCTGGTCGACCTGCCGGGCCAGCTGGCGCTCGCCGGCCAGGCCCTGCGCGGCGCCGGCCTGGACGATCGCGCCACCTTGCATCCGGTCGACCTGCTCGACGATCGCGCCGCGCTGCCGGGCGAGATGGACCTGGTCTGGATGAGCCAATTCCTGAGCTGCTTCTCGGAAGACGTCATCGCCAGCATCTTCCGCCGTGTCGCGGCGGCGCTGGCGCCGCGCGGGCAGGTACTGGTGATGGACACGTTCTGGGATCGCCAGCGCTACGACATCGCGTCCTACTGCCTGATCAACACCTCGCCGTACTTCAATAACCTCGCCAGCGGTAACAGCAAGGTCTACGAAAGCGCGGACTACGTGCGCCTGGCGCAGGCGGCCGGGCTGACGCTGCTCACCACGCGCGACGGCGTCGGCTATTGCCACTCGCTGCTGCGCTTCGCCAAGGACGAATGAGGACCGGCATGTTCCATCCCTGCGTTGTCATCCCCGTCTACAACCACGAACACGCGATCGCCAAGGTGGTCGGGCAGGTGCTCGCGTACGCTCTGCCGTGCATCCTCGTCGACGACGGCAGTTCGCCTGCCTGCGCCGCTGAACTGGACCGCCTGGCCGCGCTGTACGCGGACCGGGTCGTGCTGGAGCGCCATGCGGTCAACCAGGGCAAGGGCGGCGCGGTGCTGACCGGATTCGCGCGCGCCGCCCGCGACGGTTACAGCCACGTGCTGCAGGTCGATGCCGACGGCCAGCACAGCGTATCGGACATGCCGCGCTTCCTCGACGCCGCACGCGCGCGGCCGGCGGCGGTGGTCGCGGGCTGCCCGGTGTACGACGAATCGGTACCCGCGCTGCGCCTCTACGCGCGCTACCTGACCCACGTCTGGGTCTGGATCAACACGATATCGCTGGCGATCCGCGACTCGATGTGCGGCTTCCGCGTCTACCCGGTGGCCCCGGTGCTGGCGCTGGCGCGCCGCCGCCGCCTGGGCCTGCGCATGAATTTCGACATCGAGATCCTGGTGCGCTTGTACTGGGACGGCCTCGAAGTCATCAACCTGCCGACCCGGGTCGGCTATCCTGAGGACGGCGTGTCGCACTTCAAGGCCTGGACCGACAACGTCCTGATCACCCGCCTGCACGTGGCCCTGTTCTTCGGCATGCTGCCGCGCGTTCCCTTCCTGCTGGGCCGCAAATGGCGAACCTGAACATGGAGCTGAACAAGCGCGCCGACGCGCGCCATTGGGCGGCCATCAACGAAGCCAGCTTCGTGGGCGGCATGCGCCTGCTGTTCTGGGTCTGCAAGGTATTCGGCCGCTGGCCATTTCGCGTCGTGCTGTACCCGGTGCTGATCTGGTACGTGCTGACCCAGGCGCGCGCGCGCCGCGCTTCGTCGGCCTACCTGGCGCGGGTGGGGGCGCCGCACGGCGTGGTCGGCGTGCTGCGCCACTTCGGCGCGTTCGCCGAGGCTATCCTCGACAAAATGCTGCTGTGGGGCGGCCTGTTCGACTTCTCGCGCGTGCGCCTGCACGGCGCCGCGCCGCTGCTCGAGATGACGGCGCGCGGCCGCGGTGCGCTGCTGGTGTGCTCCCACCTGGGCAACCTCGACCTCTGCCGCGCGCTGTCGCTGCGCCCGCCCGGCCTGAAAGTGACGGTGCTGGTGCATACGCGCCACGCGCAGGCGTTCAACGACATGCTGGCGCGGCTCGACCCGCGCAGCCAGCTGAACCTGATGCAGGTGACCGAGATGAGCCCGGCGATGGCGATGCAGCTGTCCGAGCGTATCGGCCGCGGCGAATTCGTCGTCATTGCCGGTGACCGCGTACCGGTGGCGGACAATCCGCGCGTGGCGTTGGCGCCCTTCCTGGGCCGGCAGGCGGCGTTCCCGGTCGGGCCCTACGTCATGGCCTCGGTGCTCGGCTGCCCGATGTACGCGATGTTCGCAACGCGCAGCGGCGCCTGTTACGACGTCCATTTCGAGCCGCTGTGCGAACAGGTGAGCCTGCCGCGGCGCGCGCGCGATCAGGCCCTGTCGACGCTGGCCGCCGAGTACGCGCAGCGGCTCGAACGGCACGTCAGGCGCGCCCCGCTGGAATGGTTCAACTTCTATGACTTTTGGCATATCCCCGGTTCGGAATCGACACATGCAGCTCACTGACCTCGACACAACCCCGCGCACGGTGCGCTTCGACCGCGAGCGCCTGGCGCTGGAAGACATCGTCGACATCGCGCGCGGCACGGCGCGGCCGGTCCTGTCCGACGATCCCGCCTTCCGCGCGGCGATCGCGCGCGGCGCCGATTTCCTCGACCGCCTGCTGCGTGAAGACGGCGCGATCTACGGCGTCACCACCGGCTATGGCGATTCGTGCACGGTCACGGTGCCGTTGTCGCTGGTCGCCGAGCTGCCGCATCACCTGTACACCTATCACGGCTGCGGACTGGGGCAGTTGCTCACGCCGGCGCAGACGCGCGCGGTGATGGGCGCGCGCCTGGCCTCCTTGTCCAAGGGCTTTTCGGGCGTCAGCGTGGCGCTGCTCGAGCAGATCGTGCGCTTGTTCGACGCCGGCCTGCTGCCGCTGATCCCGAGCGAAGGTTCGGTCGGCGCCAGCGGCGACCTGACGCCGCTGTCCTACCTGGCCGCCGTCCTGTGCGGCGAGCGCGAAGTGCTGCGCGATGGCCGGACGGTGCCGGCGGCGCAGGCGCTGCGCGACGCCGGCATCGAGCCGCTGCGCCTGCGCCCGAAAGAGGGCCTGGCGATCATGAACGGCACCGCCGTGATGACGGGCCTGGCCTGCCTCGCCTGGGACCGCGCCGGCTACCTGACGCGCCTGGCGACGCGCATCACGGCGCTGGCGTCGTTCGCCCTGGACGGCAACGACCACCACTTCGACGAGACCCTGTTCTCGGTCAAGCCGCACGCCGGCATGCAGGAAGTCGCCGCCTGGCTGCGCCAGGATCTGGAATACACCGGCCAGCGCGAGCGCAACGGCAAGCGCCTGCAGGACCGCTATTCGATCCGCTGCGCGCCGCACGTGATCGGCGTATTGGCCGATGCGCTGCCGTTTTTCCGGGCATCGATCGAAAATGAACTGAACAGCGCCAACGACAACCCGATCATCGATGCCGAGGGCGAGCGCGTGCTGCACGGCGGCCACTTCTACGGCGGCCATATCGCCTTCGCGATGGACGGCATGAAGAACGCGGTCGCCAACCTGGCGGACCTGCTGGACCGCCAGATGGCGCTGCTGGTCGACGCCCGCTACAACGCCGGCCTGCCGGCCAACCTGTCGGGCATGACCGGCGAGCGCGCCGCCATCAATCACGGCCTGAAGGCGCTGCAGATCAGCGCCTCGGCCTGGACCGCGGAGGCGCTCAAGCTGACCATGCCGGCCTCGGTGTTCTCGCGCTCGACCGAATGCCACAACCAGGACAAGGTCAGCATGGGCACGATCGCCGCGCGCGACTGCCTGCGTGTGCTGGAGCTGACCGAGCAGGTGGCCGCGGCGCTGCTGATCACGGTGCGCCAAGGCGCTTGGCTGCGCTTGCGCCTGGATCCGGCGCGCGCGCTGCCGGCGCCGCTGGCGCGCATGCTCGACCTGCTGGCGGCCGACCTCGAACCGGTCACCGAGGACCGCCGCCTCGATCCCGAACTCAATCTGCTGCTGGGCCGCATCCGCGACCAGGCATGGAGCCTGTATGCGTAACACCAAAGCCGCTTCGCGCTGGAGCGCCGAAGTCGAGATCCAGGTCCAGTTCCACGACCTCGACCCGATGGAGATCGTCTGGCACGGCAACTACGCCAAGTACCTGGAAGTGGCGCGTTGCGCGCTCCTCGACAAGATCGGCTACAACTATCCGCAGATGAAGGAATCGGGCTACATGTGGCCGATCATCGAGATGAACCTGCGCTACGTGGCGGCGGCGACCTTTTGCCAGCGCCTGTTGGTGCGCGCCGACATCGTCGAGTGGGAGAACGGCCTGCGCATCGACTACCTGATCACCGACGCCGCCAGCGGCAAGCGGGTCAACCGCGCAACCACGACCCAGGTCGCGGTCGAAATTGGCACGCGCGAGATGTGCTTCGCCTCGCCGCCGGTCCTGTTCGAAAAGCTGGGAGTGCAAGCACCATGAAAAAATTCCTTTTCGGTCTCCTGCTGGCCGCCGCCGGCGCCCAGGCCGCAACCCCTGCCGCAACGCCGGCCGCAACGCCGGTCGCGGCAATCCAGGCCATGCTGGCCAAGCCCGAACAGTTGTGTGGCCGCTTCGACCAGACCAAGCACCTGGCCGGCATGAGCAAGCCGCTGGCCGCCAGCGGACGCTTCTGCGTGGTCTCGGGCAAAGGCGTCCTGTGGCGCACGCTCAAGCCGTTCCCGAATACGCTGCGGCTGTCGCGCGACGAGATCGTGCAGCTGCAGGGTGAGCGCGTGGCGATGCGCCTCGAAGCGAGCCGCGAACCGACCGTGCGGATGATCAACGGCGTGCTGTTCTCGCTGCTCAGCGGCGACTTGAGCCAGCTCGATTCGCTGTTCGAGGTCGATGCCAAAACCAGCGCCAAGGCCGGCGTCAACTCGTGGTGCGTGGCGCTCAAGGCGCGCAGTCCGGCGCTGGCGCGGGCGATTGGCGTCATCTCGCTCGATGGCGACGCCTACGTCCGCGACATCCATATGGTGGAGCAGGGCGGCGACCGCACCGACATCGTCTTTTCCGACATCAAGACCGGCGCGGACGCGGTCTTGCCTGAAGAGGCAGCGCTGCTCCGATGAGCCCTGCGATCAGCCACAAGCGCCTCGCACTGCTGTGGGCACTGGTCGTGTGCCTGCTGGCCGGTCACAACGCCTGGCTGTGGCTGGGCAAGCGCATCGTGCCGGACACCGACATCCTGGCCTTGCTGCCGGCCGACCAGCGCGACCCGGTGCTGCAGCAGTCGTTCACCCACATGGTCGACACTGCCCAGCAGCGCGTCGTGGTGCTGGTGGGCGCCGCCGATTGGAAGGATGCGCAGCGCGCCGCCGATGCCTGGAGCGCTGCGCTGGCGCCGCACGCCGCATTGCTGCGCGCCGATGCCGCCGGCGATGAAGTCCAGGCCGGCTGGCTGGACGGTTTGCAGGCGCACGCCACGCTGCTGGCCGGCGCCGACCAGGTCGCCGCGCTGCGCGAACAGCCGGCCAGCTTCTGGACCGAAACCGCGCTGGCGCGCCTGTACGGCGCCTTCGGCGGCCCCAAGCTCGGCGCTTTCCGCGACGATCCCTTCGGCCTGCTGGCCGGCTGGATGCAGGAACGCGCCGGCGAGACGCCGGTGCGTCCGCGCGACGGCCGCCTGTTCGTGGCCGGGCAGGGCCGCGAGTACGTGCTGCTGACTTACACCATGCAGGCGCCGGCGTTTTCGCTGGCGGCGCAGCGGCAGGTGCTGCCCGTCCTCGACCGCGCCGCGGCGGCGGCCCACGCCGCCGTCCCGCAGGCCGAGGTGATCAAGGCCGGCGTCGTGCTGCACGCGGCGGCAGCCGGCAGCCAGGCCAGCCGCGAGGTCGAAACCATCGGCCTGGGCTCGCTCGCCGGCGTCGTCCTGTTGACCTGGCTGACCTTCCGCTCGGTCAAGCCGATTTCGCTGATCCTGCTGTCGATCGGCATCGGATTCCTGGGGGCGCTGTCGGTGTGCTGGCTGCTGTTCGGCCGCATCCATCTGCTGACTCTGGTGTTCGGCGCCAGCCTGATCGGCGTGGCGCAGGATTACGGCATCTATTTCCTTTGCCATCGGCTCGGCGCCGACCCGGCGCTGACCTCGCCGCGCCTGCTGCGGCGCCTGCTGCCCGGCCTCGGGCTGACCTTGCTGGCGGCCGTCATCGGCTACGCCGGACTGGCGCTGACGCCGTTCCCGGGGCTGCGCCACATGGCCGTATTCTCGGCGCTCGGCCTGGTGTTCGCGTGGCTGACCGTGGCGTGCTGGTTCCCGGCGCTGATCGGGGCGCGTACCCTCAGGCCGGGCTGGCTCGCGCGCCGCTACAGCGCTCTGGCCTTGCGCTGGCCGCGGGTGTCACGCCGCCCGGGCGCGCTGCTGGTCGTGGCGCTGCTCGGCACCGGCGCCGTGCTGGGTTGCGCGCGCCTGGGCGTGAACGACGACATCCGCTCGCTGCAGTCCTCACCGGCGCAGCTGGTGCAGGACCAGATCAAGCTCGGCAAGCTGCTCGACGTACCGAGCCCGGTCCAGTATTACCTGGTGCGCGGCGCCTCGGCCGAACAGGTGCTGCAGCGCGAGGAAGCGCTCAAGCGCCGGCTCGCGCCCTTGATCGCGCAAGGACAGATCAGCGGCTATCAGGCGCTGTCGAACTGGGTGCCCTCGCTGCGCACCCAGCGCGAACGGCTCGCCCTGGTCGAGTCCAAGCTGCTCGGCGACGGCGGAGCGCTGGCCGAGGTCGCGCGCCAGATCGGCGAGGGCGGTGCATGGGTCGAGGCCACGCGCGAGCACCTGCGCGCACGCGCAGCGCCGATGACGCCGGACGGGTTCCTGCGCACGCCGGCCAGCGAACCCTGGCGCCACCTCTGGATCGGCGACGTCGGCGGCACGCACGCCAGCATCGTCGCGCTGCGCGGCATGCGCTACGCCTCGATTCCCGTGCTGGAGCAGGCCGCCGGCGGACTCGAAGGCGTGCAGTGGGTCGACAAGGTCGGCGGCATCTCGGCGGTGCTGGGGCGCTACCGTGCCTACATGGGCTGGGTGGTGCTGGGCGCCTATGCGCTGGTCTACCTGGTGCTGTTCCCGCGCTACCGCGAGCGCACCTGGCGCGTGCTGGCGCCGACTGCGGCGGCGAGCGTGTTGACCCTCGCACTGCTCGGCTTCGCCGGCCAGAGCCTACAGCTGTTCCATGTGCTGGCGCTGATGCTGCTGCTCGGCGTCGGCGTCGACTACGGCATCTTCATGCAGGAGCGGGCCGGCCACGAGCAGCGCGGCGCAGGCGCCGATGCCCCATGGCTGGCGGTCGGGCTGTCGGCGGCAAATACCCTGCTGTCTTTCGGTTTGCTGGCCCTGAGCGCCACGCCGGCCCTGCGCGCATTCGGCCTGACCATGTTGTCCGGGACGGCGCTGGTCTGGCTCGCGGCGCCGTGCTTTACCGTCACCAAGGAGAAGGTTCATGCCCGGACCGTCCAAGTTTGAACGCGCCGCACTGGCGCCTGTACTGGCCGCCGCGGTGCTGCTGGGAGGCTGCGCGCCGCAGCAGGGCGGGCCGGCGCGTCTCGGCTTGCATCTGGCGCCGGCCGCACTGGGCCAGCCGATCAGCGTCCAGCAGCACCTGACCGTGCAACGCGGCGGCAGTACCAACGACCTCGACGTCGCCCTCGAAGTCGACGCCAGCCGGGTCGACCTGGTCGGACTGGCGTTCGGCCAGCGGGTGCTCAGCCTGCAGTTCGACGGCAAGGACATCACCGAATGGCGCCATCCGATGCTGCCGGCCCAGGTGCGCGCGGCCGACGTGCTGGAAGACCTGCAGTTGACCTTGTGGCCGGCGGACGAGATCGCGCGCGCCTTGCCGCCGGGATGGACGGTGGACGACCAGGGCCTGCGCCGCACCCTGCGCCTGGACGGCAAGGTGGTGACGACCATCGATTACAGCGGCACGCCGCGCTGGCAGGGTACTGCGGTGCTGGACAACGTGCGTTATCAATACAAGCTGACCATCGAGTCGGCGCCTGAATGAGGCTGGGGATGCAATACCTGAACGATTGCGCCATCGTGTGTGCGCTCGGCAGCGGGCGCGAAGCCGTCGCGCACCGCCTGCTGCATGAGGCGCGCAGCGGCTTGCGCGTGCTCGATGCCTATTCGCCCGGACGCCCGCTGCCGGTGGGCCAGGTCGACGCCGTGCTGCCGAGCGCCGATCATCTGCCGCTGCCGCTACGCAGCCGCAACAACCGGCTGGCGCTGGCGGCGCTGGAACAACTGCGCCCCGCGGCCGAGGCGGCGATCGCGCGCTATGGCGCCGACCGCGTCGGCGTGGTGATCGGCACCAGCACCTCGGGGGTGGCCGAAACCGAGGCGGCGCTGGCGGCCCGCCTTGCCGATGGCGCGCTGCCGGCCGGCTTTCACTATGGCCAGCAGGAGATGGGCTCGCCGGCCGCACTGATCGCGCGCGAACTGGGCGCGGGCGGGCTTGCCTACGTTCATTCGAGCGCCTGCTCGTCCAGCGCCAAGGCGCTCGCCAGCGCCGCCCGCCTGATCCGGATGGGCTTATGCGATGCCGTCGTGACCGGCGGCGTCGACACGCTGTGCGCCTTCACCGTCGCCGGCTTCAGCGCGCTCGACTCGGTCAGCGCCAGCCCGTGCAATCCGCTCGGCGCCGGCCGCAACGGCATCAACCTGGGCGAGGGCGCGGCGCTGTTCCTGATGAGCCGCGAGCCGGCCCCGGTCGCCCTGTGCGGCTGGGGCGAGTCGTCGGACGGGCACCATATGTCGGCGCCCGATCCGGCGGGCGGCGGCGCGCGCATCTCGATGCTCGAGGCCTTGCGGCGCGCCGGCATCGGCGCCGGCGCGATCGATTACATCAACCTGCACGGCACGGCGACCATCCAGAACGACGCGATGGAGTCGCGCGCCGTGGCCGAGTTGTTCGGCGCTGAAGTCGCGGTCAGCTCCACCAAGCCGTTCACCGGCCATACGCTCGGCGCGGCCGGCGCGGTCGAGGCGGCGTTCTGCTGGCTGGCGATGCAGGACGATAATCCCGAAGGCAGGCTGCCGCCGCACCTGTGGGATGGGATCGCGGATCCGGCGTTGCCCGCGCTGAACGTGGCGCGGCCGGGCGCGCGCCTGGGCCGGCCGCTGCGCTGGGCGCTGAGCAATTCGTTTGCCTTCGGCGGCTCGAATGCCACGCTGGTGTTCGGGAGGACCGCATGAACCTTCCCGACATCAAAACGCTGGTGCCGCACGGCGGCGCGATGTCGCTGCTCGACGCGCTGCTGGCGGCCGATGCGGAAAGCCTCACCGCCCGCGTCGCGATCGGCCCGGAGACGATGTTCTGCAGCGGCGGCGCGGTCGGCGCCTGGGTCGGCGTCGAATACATGGCGCAAGCGGTGGCGGCGCATGCCGGCTACCTGGCGCGCGCGTGCGGCGAGCCGGTGCGCGTCGGCTTCCTGCTCGGCAGTCGCCGCTACGCCTGCGTGGTGCCGGCTTTCCCGGTCGGCAGCGTGCTGGACATCCAGGTGCAGTGCACCCTGAAGGGCGAGACCGGCCTGGGCGCGTTCGACTGCCGCATCCTCGACGCCCCGACCGGCGCCGAGCTCGCGAACGCGACCATCACCGTGTTCCAGCCCGAAAATGTTGAAGAATTTTTGCAACGGAGTTCCGAATGAGTAGTACCGACAAGACTGTGCTGGTGACGGGATCGTCACGCGGCATCGGCAAGGCGATCGCATTGCGCCTGGCGCGCGATGGCTACCGGGTGGTCGTGCATTGCCGCAGCCGCCGCGCCGAAGCGGATGCCGTGGCGGCCGAGATCGAAGCGCTGGGCGGCGCCGCGCGCGTGCTGCAGTTTGATATCGGCGACCGCGCCGGCGCCGCGGCGGCGTTGGCGGCCGACATCGAGGCCCACGGCTGCTATTACGGCGTGGTCTGCAATGCCGGCATCGCCCGCGATACCGCATTCCCGGCGATGACCGACGACGAGTGGGACCAGGTCATGAGCACCAACCTGGACGGTTTCTACAATGTGCTCAAGCCCCTGGCGATGCCGATGGTCCAGCGCCGTAAGCCGGGCCGGATCGTCACCATGGCATCGGTATCGGGCCTGATCGGCAACCGCGGCCAGGTCAACTACAGCGCCGCCAAGGCCGGCATCATCGGCGCGACCAAGGCGCTGGCGCTGGAGCTGGCCAAGCGCGACATCACCGTCAATTGCGTCGCGCCCGGCCTGATCGAGACCGACATGATCGAGGACGCGCCGGTGGAGGAGGCCCTCAAGCTGATTCCGGCGCGCCGCATCGGCCGTCCGGAAGAAGTCGCGGCCACGGTCGCGTTCTTGCTGTCGGACGACGCCGGCTACATCACGCGCCAGGTCATCTCGGTCAACGGAGGCCTGGCATGAACCGCCGCGTCGTCGTCACCGGCATGGCCGGCATCAGCCCGCTCGGCAACGACTGGGCCAGCGTGCGCGCGCGCCTGGGCGAGTACCGCAACGCGATCGTGCGCATGCAGGATTGGGAATACGAGGGTCTGAATACCCGGCTCGGCGCACCGGCCGCGCCGTTCGAACTGTCGGCGCGCTTCAACCGCAAGACCCAGCGCAGCATGGGGCGCGTCGCGCTGCTGGCCACGCGCGCCAGCGAACTCGCGCTGCAGGATGCGGGCCTGCTCGACCATCCATTGCTCACCAGCGGCCGCATGGGCGTGTCGTTCGGCTCCTCGGCCGGCACGCCGAGCGCGATCGGCGACTTCGGACGCATGATGGAAGAGCGCACTACGCGCGGCATCAACGCGACCACCTACATCAAGATGATGGCGCACACCGCGCCGGTGAACATCGGCGTGTTCTTCGGCGTCACCGGGCGCGTGTTCACGACCTCGTCGGCCTGCACCTCGGGCAGCCAGGGCATCGGCTATGCCTACGAGGCGATCAAGACCGGCCGCCAGGTGGCGATGATCGCCGGCGGCGCCGAAGAACTGGATGCGACCGAGGCGGCGGTGTTCGACACCCTGTTCGCCACCAGCATCCGCAACGACGAGCCGCAGGCGACGCCGCGCCCGTTCGACCGCGCGCGCGACGGCCTGGTGATCGGCGAAGGCGCCGGCGGCCTGATCCTGGAAGAACGCGAGCACGCGCTGGCGCGCGGCGCCACCATCTACGCCGAAGTGGTCGGCTTCGGCACCAACAGCGACGGCACCCACGTGACGCAGCCGAATGCGGCGACGATGAAGGTGGCGATGCAGCTGGCCCTGGAAGACGCCGGCCTGGCGCCGGAAGCGATCGGCTACATCAACGCCCACGGCACCGCGACCCAGCATGGCGACATCGCCGAGACGCAGGCGACCGCCGAGGTATTCGGCAAGCACGTACCGATCAGCTCACTCAAGAGCTACATGGGACACACCCTCGGCGCCTGCGGCGCGCTGGAGGCGTGGTTCAGCATCGAAATGATGCGCGAGCGATGGTTTGCCCCCACCATCAACTTGACGGACGTCGATCCGGCTTGCGGAGAGCTCGACTATATCCGCGACGAAGGCCGCAGCCTCGACTGCGAATACGTCATGTCCAACAATTTTGCGTTTGGCGGCATCAATACGTCGTTGATTTTCAAGAAGTAGTTCCACCACCAAAACCAGGGAGAAAAAAACATGAATAACCATCGCCGTACCGTCCTGCTGGCCTCGGCCGTGCTGTCCGTGGGCATGCTGCAAGGCTGCGCCACCCGGATCAAGGCTTCGTCGACCGAAAACCCGCCGCCGGAAGTCGCCTTCAACAGCTACAGCCGCATCGAAGTCAAGCCGGTGGTCTTCAAGCAAGGCTACCAGGGCGACGCTGGCGGGCTGGCCAAGATCGAAGCAAACATGAAGAAGGACCTGGCGCCGAAGCTGGAGCAATGGAACCAGCGCGCATCGGACGGCCGCACCCTGGTGATCGAGCCGGTGGTGGAAGAGCTGTCGTTCAAGGGCGTCGGCAAGCGTATCTTCCTGGGGCCCCTGGCCGGCAGCTCGGGCGTGCTGATGCGTGTCACGATCCGCGACAACAGCGGCAAGGTCATCGCCACGCCGCAATTCTTCCAGCGTACCGCGGCCTTCAGCGGCGGCTTTACCATCGGCGTCCAGGACAACCTGATGCTGACGCGTGTCGCCAACCTGGCCAGCGGTTACATCATCAGCAACTACGACCAGGCCGTGGGCGGCCCGACCGGCGCCGACGCCAAGGCCGTGCGTCCGAACTAATCGGAGGAAACGATGTTGACCAAGAAAATTGGGTCCGCACTGGCGTGTGCGCTGCTCTTGAGCGCTGCTTCGTCGGCACAGGCGAACGACCGCAAAGTCATGTTGCCGGTCAAGGACGCGCTGGCGAGCAGCACGGCCGATGCCCGGCTGGGCGATTCGGTGAAATTCTATTTCGGTAACCAGCCGGCCCCGGCTGTCGTGACGCGCCTGGCCGTGCACCAGACCAGCCAGAAGACCAACGCTTTCGGCAAGTCGGACGAGACCGCATGCAACTGGGCCTTCCTGTCCGCGATGCGCCAGCTGGAAAAGCGCGCTCTCCAGCTGGGCGCCAATGCCGTGGTCAACATCGTCAGCAACTACAAGAACGTCGAGTTTTCGAGCGATACCGAATTTGAATGCCATGCAGGCGCAATCATGGCCGGGGTCGCGTTGAAAGGCGAGTTCGTCAAGGTTGCCCAGTAAGGCCGCAGGCATGCCGCATCGGGCATTGGTCTGGCTGCTCGATGCGGACGCGCTGTCCGACGGGACGCTGGCTGCGTATGCCGCCTGGCTGGATGCGACGGAACGCCGCCGTCTCGAGCGTTTCGTCCGTCCGGCCCGGCGCCGCCAGTTCCTGACCGGCCGCGTGCTGGCCCGGCTGGCGCTGGCCGAGGTCCTCGGGATTGGCGCCAAGGACGTTCGGCTCGAGGATCGTCCGGGCGCCGCGCCCTTGCTGGCTGCGCCTGCCGATGAGGTTGCCGGGTTCAGCATCTCGCACAGCGGCCGCTGGGTCGCCTGCGCCGCCAGCGTAAGTTCGAAGCTCGGGCTCGACATCGAAGTGGTCGATCCAGCGCGCGATATCGATGCGCTGGCCGCCCAGGCATTCGATGAGGGTCAACTGGCGTGGCTGGCCGCCCGGCCGCCGGCAACCCGGCTACGCGATTTTTACGGTCTGTGGAGCTTGGCGGAGGCGCAGTTCAAGCTGGGACGACTGGCGCGCGGCCGCTTCGATCTGTCCACGCCGGCGCTGGCGATCGTCTTGTGCAGCGAACAGGCACTGGGCGCTGCGCCGGAGGTGGAGATCAAGACCCTGGGCTTTTGAAGAGTGATAAAAATTACACTATAACAATGGAAAAGAATATGAAAACCTTGCTGGCCAGTGTCTGCCTGAGTATCGCCCTGGCGGGATGCGCCGCCTCTTCTTATAACAGTGCCCGCGCCAACGCCAACCTCGTCACGAATGGAATGACCGTCGCACAGGCAGTGCAGGTCATCGGCATGCCTCCCACCGCCCAGACCGGCACTGACGTCGAGTGGACCCGCGGGACGGCCCAGACTTACGATGCAACGCTCGGCGGCGCCATTCGCTTCCAAGTGAAGGACGGGGTGATCGTCGGCGTGCCGCAGGGTGGCATCTTCGGCGCGGAAGCGCGCCGGCGGTTCATCGCGGAATGGTCGGCGGAACAGGATCGCAAGCAGGCTGCAAGACAGAAAGAGAATGAGGCGCGGGACAAGGCGGCGGCGCAGGCGGATGCCAAGCGTGCGGCCGACCTGGCGGCGCAAGCGGAAACGGATCGGACGCAGCAGGCGGCCCTTGCCGCACAACGCGCAGCCGAGATCCTTCAGGAGCAAAAGGCGGCAGCTGGCGCAAAAGTCATGTGCAACGTGAAAACCAGCTGTGCGAAGGTGTTCGCCCTGGCCCAGATCTACATCGCCACGGAAACCGACCAGAAAATCCAGGTCGTCACGGACTCCGTCATCCAGACCTATAATCCGACCGAGTCCGGCAACGTCGGCGCATCCATCATCAAGATGCCGCAGCGGGGCGACAGCGCCGAGGTGTCGCTGACGCTGTCCTGCAAAACCGAGGATAACGATACGTTTGGCAGCCTGTGCCGCCACAAGAAGACGAGGCTGTATGAGGGATTCCGGCCGTTTATCGAACGCCGGCTGGCGTCCTGATCGGCGTCGTGAGCAGGCAGCGCCTCAGCGCACGGCCCCCACCAGCTTGTGCACCAGCTCCGACGAGGTCGACGCCGCGAACTTCTTCATCAGCTTGGCCCGGTGCATCTCCACCGTGCGCGGCGACAAATCGGTCTCGCGCGCGATCACCTTGCTGGTCTTTCCTTCGACTAACAAAGCGGCGATCTCGCGCTCGCGCGGGGTCAGCGCCGCCGTCACCGGGCGCTTTTCGCTGACGTCCTCGAAGGTCCAGACGCCGGCGCCGAGCGGCGCGCGGGCATCGAGCGCGCGTCCGCTCACGTGGCACCAGAACAGTTCGCCATCAAAGCGGCGCATGATGCGCTCGTCGGAATAGCGCCCCTTGGCGTTCATGATCGGGATGATGCGGTCGCCCGTGCGCTCGAATTCATCCTGGGTCGGGTACAGCACCGCGAACGATGCGCCGTTCAGGGCGGCGCAGTCGTAGCCGAACATCGATGCCAGCGCATGATTGCAAGCCTGGATCACGCGGTCGACCGAGATACACATGCCGACCGGCGCATACTGGAAAATCGTCTCGTAATCAATCGCGTATGATGCGTTCTTCTGATGCAAATCGAGTGTCTCCACGAAGTACCGCCGACCGGTAGTTCTACGGTATTGTGCTTTGTAGGGGGGTATTTTATTCTCGAATTCTACTCTGCTGTACAGAAAGAGCGCCTGGTTGCGGGCGCGGCTTAACTATCAAAGGGACGGGTATGAATAAAGTTTATCCAGATGCGCGGTCCGCACTCGAAGGCGTGGTCCGGGACGGTCAGACCATCGCCGTCGGCGGCTTCGGCCTGTGCGGCATTCCGGAAGCGCTGATCCTGGCGCTGCGCGATTCCGGCGCCACCAACCTGACCGCCATCTCGAACAACGCCGGCGTCGACGATTTCGGCCTTGGCCAGTTGCTCACCACGCGCCAGATCAAGAAGATGATTGCATCCTACGTCGGCGAAAACAAGGAGTTCGCGCGCCAGTACCTGGCCGGCGAACTCGAGCTGGAATTCACGCCGCAGGGCACGCTGGCGGAAAAGCTGCGCGCCGGCGGCGCCGGCATCCCGGCCTTCTTCACCAAGACCGGCTACGGCACCATCGTCGCCGAAGGCAAGGAAACCCGCGAATTCGACGGCGAGATGTACGTGATGGAGCGCGCCTTGAACCCGGACGTGTCGCTGGTCAAGGCTTACATGGCCGACCGCGCCGGCAACCTGGTGTTCCGCAAAACCGCGCGCAACTTCAACCCGAACGTCGCCGCCGCAGGCAAGGTCTGCATCGTCGAGGTCGAAAAGCTGGTCGAGATCGGCGAGATCGATCCGGACCAGGTGCACACCCCGAGCATCTTCGTGCACCGCATCGTCCACAATCCCACGCCGGAAAAGCGCATCGAACAGCGCACCGTGCGTCAAGCCTGACACAAGGACCGGAGACAGAACATGGCATGGACTCGTGATGAAATGGCCGCGCGCGCGGCGAAGGAACTGCAGGACGGCTTTTACGTGAATCTGGGCATCGGCTTGCCGACCCTGGTGGCGAACTACGTCCCGAACGATATCGAAGTCTTCCTGCAGTCGGAAAACGGCTTGCTCGGCATCGGCCCGTTCCCGCTCGACGCCGACGTCGACCCCGACCTGATCAACGCCGGCAAGCAGACCGTGACCGCGCTGCCCGGCTCGAGCTACTTCAGCTCGGCCGACTCGTTCGGCATGATCCGCGGCGGCAAGATCAACCTGGCAATCCTGGGTGCGATGCAGGTGTCGGAAAAGGGTGACCTGGCCAACTGGATGATTCCAGGCAAGATGGTCAAGGGCATGGGCGGCGCGATGGACCTGGTGGCCGGCGTCAAGCGCGTGGTGGTCGTGATGGAGCACGTCGCCGTCGCCAAGGACGGCTCGGTCAGCCACAAGATCCTGAAAAAATGCGACCTGCCGCTGACCGGCGTCGGCGTGGTCGACCGCATCATTACCGACCTGGGCGTGATCGACGTCACCGACACCGGCCTCAAGCTGGTCGAACTGGCGCCGGGCGTGACGAAGGAGCAGGTAGTGGCGGCCACCACTGCGGAGCTGGACACATCGGCGCTGTGATTCGCGCCTGAACGACAGCCGCAACGGCAGCAAAAGCGACAGCGGCGGCGCGTACGCGATGAGCGACGCGCCGCCGTCGTTTTATGGTCCAGGCCTCACTCCGTGGTCCAGACGTATTGAATCCCTTGCCAGGTCTGGATCGGCTGGCCCCCCTTGCTCGCGGGCGTGAAGCGGCATTTGGCCAGGGCTTCCACCGCCGCCTGGTCCAGCGCCGGAAAGCCGCTGGTGCGTTCGACGCGCGCAGCGCCGACCGTGCCGTCGACGTTCACCAGGAACTTCATGACCACCGTGCCTTCGTGTTTGGCGGCCAGCTCGTCGTGCGGGTACATCGGCTTGGCGCAGCTGTTGAAGTCGACGACGGCGCTGGTCTGGCGGTCGGCGCCGTCGCTGCTTTGGGCGAAGCTGGAACAGGCGACCAGCATCCCGGCCAAGGGCAGGGCGGCGACCCAGCGCGGCAGGGAGCGGACGGCAGCGCTGCGTTGCGCCGGTTGGTGTGCGGTATTGCGTGCGGTGGTACGTGCCATGATTTTCCTCCGTTGAAAATTAAGGGTGAACTCGTCCCTGCCCGGATATCGGGCATGGATGACAAAACATGGATGGCGACCCGGTCGTCCGGGGCAGGCTCAGGCGGCGGTCACGCGCCCGGGCTCGGCGTCATTCCAGCGTCCAGACATACTGCACCTTGGCCGTGGTCGCCACCGGCCGCGTGCCCGCCAGCGCCGGGTGGAAGCTGCAGCGGGCGATCGCGCCGCGCGCCGCCTCGTCCAGGCTGGCATAGCCGCTCGACTTGTAGACGGTCGCCTGCTGCACCGCGCCGCGCTTGTCGAGCACGAACGCAAGCGTCGCCGTGCCTGTGTGACCGGCCATCAGGTCGGCCTGCGGATATTCGGGCTTGCTGCAGGTGTTGAAATCGACGATGGCGGACTGGGTGACACGCGCCGATGCTGTGAGCGTGCCGCCGCCATGCGCATTCACGTGCGCATGGGCGGCGCAGGCGATCGCCAGGCCGAGCACTGGAATCGCGGCCTGCCAGCCAAGCGTCTGCGGGCTCGGACGCAGCAGGCGGCGCACGCGCAGCAGCAGGTCGCCGCCGTTGGCCGCCTGGGCCAGGCGCGCGCCGCCGAACTGCACGCGCTCCAGTTCCGACAGCGCCAGCGCCAGCCGGCGCGGCTCGCCCAGGTGACGCGCGGCGAAATCGTCGGCGATCTGTTCGCGCTCGAGGCGGATGCGGTTCGAGATCCACCACACCGCCGGGTGATAGAACAGCAGCGCCTCGGCCAGGTTCTGCAGCAGGTTGATCACGTAATCGTGGCGCTTGACGTGGCCCAGCTCATGGGCCAGCAAGGCTTCCAGCAGCTGCGGCGCCATGCCGGTGAGCAGGCTGGCGGGCACCAGCACCACCGGGCGCCACCAGCCGGCCGTCACCGGGCTGGCCAGGCCCTCGACCACGCGCAGGCGCACCGCGCGCGTCAAGCCGCAGCGCTGCGCCAGCTGGCTCAGGCGCGCCTGCCAGGCCGCGTCGAACGCCTCGGTGCGCACCGCGCGTCCGATCCAGACCAGGCCGGCCGCCAGGCGCAGGCCGAGCGCCCCGGCGCAGGCCGCCCATAAGCCGACGATCCAGTCCAGCTTGCCCTGCAGCCAGCCGAGCAGACCGGCCGTATCGCCCGGCATGGCGGCGCCGGCCACGCGGTCCATGCCGCGCGCCGCGCCGGCCGCGCCATCGGCGCTGCTCAGCGCCAGCGCCAGGTCGATGGCCGGCCAGGCCAGGCACAGCAGCAGGCCGAGGCAGGCCGCCAGGTAGCGCGTTTCGGGACGCGCATTGCGCAGCAGCGTCAGCACGACGGCGGTGGCGCAGCCGACCAGCGCGCCCTGCCACACGAAGTGCAGCAGGATCCAGCCGAGCGCGGCAACCAGCTGCGGGTCGATCAGATGCGCCATCAGATGCGCGGCGAGCAGGTGGGCGCTCATCGTCCGCCTCCGTCCTTGCGTGCGCCCTTGTCGCCGTCCGACCCGTTCTTGTCGTCATCCTGCAGCAGTTTTTCGATCTCCTCGCGCTCTTTCCTCGAGATGCCGGTCTTGAGCGCGGCCAGCACCAGCGCCTTGGCCGAGCCGGAAAACGCGCGCTGCATCAAATCCTTGAGCAGGTTGGTCTGCAGCGATTCCTGCGGCTGAGCCGGGGCGTACACGTGCGAGCGTTCGCTCTCGTCGCGGATCAGCAAGCCCTTGCCGTGCATGATCTGCATCAGGCGCAGCACGGTCGCATAAGTCACGTCGGGCCGCTCTTTCTGCATCGCCTCGAAGACCTGGCGCGCGGTGGCCGACCCGAGCGGCCACAGCACCTGCAGCAAGTCGAGCTCGGCCGCGGTGGGCTTCGGCGGGGCGGGGGGCTTGGGCATGATGACTCCTCGATAACACGGATTTGGACCTAGACTAGGCCTTCTAGATTCTTTTGTCTACAACTTTATTTGCGTGCGCGCGCTTGAACAAACGGCTGGCTCAGGCATAACATAGAAAAAGATGTCTACATCAAGGGAGCGGAGATGGGTATGCGTAATTTGCGCCTCGCGTGGCGCGTATTGCAACGCGAGTCGGCCTATTCGGCGGTCGCCGTGCTGGGGCTGGCGGTGGCATTGGCGGCCTGTTTCCTGCTGTTCGGCCTGGTGCGCTATGCCTGGAGCTACAACGGCGCGCTCGCCGGCCAGGATGTCTACGTGGTCAAGCAGCGCCAGAACCTGTTGCCGCGGCCCGACTGGGGCGAGAACGGACCGCAGCCGCTGCTCGAGCATGCGCTCGCGCATGGCCTGGTAACGGATGCCACCCGCGCCAAGGCTTCCGACCTGAGTGCGCGCATCGGCGAACGCGTCGTGCCGGTCACGCTTAGCGTCGCCATGCCGAATTACCTGAAGTTCTTCGGCATTCGTGCACTGGCGGGCGACGCCGATGCAGCACTGGCGCGGCCCGATGCCCTGGTCATCAGCCGCAGCGAGGCGCAGCGCCTGTTCGGCACGCCGGACGCGCTCGGCAAGACGGTGCTGATCGACGGCGCCGCCTTCACGGTGCGCGCGGTGATCGCCGACCTGCCGCCCAACACCAGCCCGGATTTCAAACTGCTGCTGGGCGAAGGCCTGCACAGCTGGGATCCGCCGCCGCAAACGACGATGAAAGCCTGGTGGCGCAGGGCGCGGCTCTATCTGCGCGCGGCGCCGGGTGCGAATCCGGCGACCCTGCAGGCGGCGCTGGAGCAGGCCGTCGCTGCCAATGCCGACGCCTGGCTGGCCGGCACCGGCCTGGCCGCCGGCCATCCCAAGCCGTACACGAGCGTCGGCGTGACGCCGCTGTCGAAGGTCTTTTTCGATGCCGACCTGCTGTCGGGCCGCGAAGCCGAACGCTACGGCAGCCCGGCCGCGATCGCCGGCCTGGCCGGTTTGGGTCTCGTGATCCTGCTGCTGGCGGCCACCAACTACGTCAACCTGGCGGCCGTGCGCACCGCCGCGCGCCGGCGCGAGATCGGCGTGCGCAAGGCGCTGGGCGTGTCCGGACCGGGCCTGGCGACGCAGTTCCTGGCCGAGTCGCTGCTGGTCGGCGCCGGCGCGACCGCGATCGGCGTGGTGCTGGCGTGGCTCGGATTGCCGCTGTTTTCCGAACTGGCCGGCCGTCCGCTTGCCGCCGTCTATGGCTGGGGCGCCTGGCTGGCGCTGGTCGGCATCGGGATCGGCACCGGTTTGCTGGCCGGCGTCTATCCGGCCTGGCTGGCGGTGCGCATGCCGGCCAGCAGCGCGCTTGCCGGCCGTGCCGGTGAGACGATCGAAGGCATGCGCTTGCGCCGCGTGCTGACGGTGGCGCAGTTTGCCGCCGCGATCGGCCTGGTGGCCGCCAGCCTGGCCGTGTGGTGGCAGGCGCAGTTTGCCAGCCACGTCGATCCCGGCTTCGATCCCAGCGCGCAGCTGGTGCTGGCCTTGCCGGACAAGGCCAAGCCGGCCGCCATCCATGCTTTCAAGGCCGAGCTGGCGCACCTGCCCGGTGTCGACGGCGTCACCGCGATGTCCGAAGCGGCCGGGCGCGACGGCATGAAGATCATCCGTAACTTCGCGCGTCCCGGCGGCGTGAACGTGAAGATCGAACAAAAGGCGGTCGACGCCAATTTCTTCACGGTGTTCGGCCTGCATCCGATTGCCGGCCGCCTGTTCACGCGCGAGAAAGAGCCGGGCGTGGTGCTCAACGCCCAGGGCGCGCTGGCGCTGGGCTTTGCCACGCCCGAGGCGGCCGTCGGCCAGATGCTCGACCTGGAGAACCGCATCATCGGCATCGCGCCCGACCTGCGCTACCAGTCGCTGCGCGAGAAGCCGGGCCCGATCGTGTACGCCCAGGACGATACGCAGAGCGTGGTCGTCGCGCGCGTGCGCGGACCGCTGGCGCAGGCGCGCGAGGCGGCCGAGGCGCTGTGGCGGCGCCACTTCCCGGACGAGGTGGCATCGATCGAAACCGCGACCTCGGTGTTCGCCGCCAACTACAGCGACGACCTGCGCCAGGCCAAGCTGCTGGCGCTGTCCAGCCTGGTGGCGACCGCGCTGGCCTGCTGCGGCATCTTCGTGCTGTCGAGCTACACGATCCGGCGCCGTTCGCGCGAGTTCGTGCTGCGCAAACTGCACGGCGCATCGAAGCGCCAGATCGGCTTGCTGGTCGCGCGCGAATGGCTACTCCTGCTGGCGCTGGGCGCCGCGCTGGCGGCGGGCCCGGCCTGGCTGTGGAGCGAGCGCTACCTGGCGCCCTTCGTCGAGCGCGCGCCGATGGGTTGCTGGCCGCTGGTCCTGGCGATCCTCGGCGTCGGCGCGACCGCGCTGGCCGCCTGCCTGCGCCAGGCCGTCACGGCGATGCGCCTGGCGCCGGCGCTGATTTTGCGCGACTGAATGTGCCACTGAAGGCGCCCACCTGAATCTTCGCGAATCTTCGTTTTGACCTGAACTGGAGTGACCATGCCGAAGCACCCGCTGTCCCGTACCATGCTGTCCGCCGTATTGTTTACCGTGTCCTTGTCGGCCGTCTCGAAACCGGCCGCGGCCGAGTCCTTGCCGAGCTATCCCTTCATCCACGTGACCGGCAGCGCCTTCCAGCAGGTGATGCCCGACATCGCCGCGCTCGACTTCGAGGCGGTCGCGGTCGATACCGACCCGGCCGCCGCGCGCGCCGTGCTCGACGCGCGCGTGAACGAGACGCGCGCGCTGATGCAGCAGCTCGGCATGGACCCGGAGGACGTGATCGTGCGCGAGGTGCGCCAGAGCCAGCCGAAGGACAAGCAGCCGGCCAGCGGCGGCCCGGTCTACGAGCTGCGCGCCGACGTCCACATCGAAGTGCGCAACGTGGGCAATTGGAAGGCCCTGGCCGGGGGCCTGCTCGGCAAGCCGAACCTGGACGGCTTCGCCTCGTCGTTCGACCTGAGCACGATGGACCAGGTCACCGACCAGCTGGTCGCCGAGGCGGTCCAGGACGCGCGCCGCCGCGCCGCCGTGATCGCCGCCGCCGACGGCCGCCGGGTAGGCGCGCTGATGGCGGCGACGCCGCAGGAACTGAAGAACCTGAGCACCGCAATGGGACTGGACCGCGGCGAGTTCCGCTACCAGCGCAACGCCACCAATGCGCGCCCGGCCGACGCCGCCGATCCCGACACGCTGCTGATGGTGCAAGCGATCAAGCTGCGCCAGCCGGTCGATGCGCTGTTCCGTATCGAGGCGCCGGCGCCGGTCAAGCGCAAGTAAGGCGCCGCAAGTAAGGCGGCGCACGCAACCCGCGCCACGGACCCTGACGCCGCCATCCCGGTCAAATGGGGATGGACCCGGAACGCTCACCCGACGCAGCCGCCGACCCCGACGCCCGGCGCCGCTTCGTCGCCGACCTGTGGCAGCTGATGCGGCGCTACCGCTGGCGCGTCGGCGCGTCGCTCGCGCTGCTGCTGGTGGCCAAGGTGGCGACGGTGGCGGTGCCGCTGGTGCTCAAGCGGATCATCGACGCCTTCCCGGAAGGCCATCTGCCGGCGCGTCTGCCGGCGTATCTGCTGGTCGGCTATGCGCTGCTGCGTTTTTCGGCCACGCTGTTCAACGAGTGGCGCGACCTGATCTTCGCGCGCGTCACGCAGAGCACGGTGGCCGCTTACGCCGAGCAGGTGTTCGCCCACCTGCATGCGCTCGGTCCGCGCTTCCATGCGCGGCGCCAGGTCGGCAGCCTGCTGCCCGACATCGACCGCGGTACCAGCGGCATCGCCTACCTGCTCGGCGTCGGGCTGTTCACGATCGTGCCGACGCTGGTCGAGATCGGCCTGGTGCTGGCGGTGATGCTGGGCCGCTACGCGCCCGGCTTTTCGCTCGCCATCGGCGTCACCTTCCTGCTCTACACCGGCTTCACGCTGGCGTTCACGGCGCGCCGTGTGCTCTGGCAGCGCCGCGTCAACAAGCTCGACTCGCGCGCCAAGGGCCAGCTGGCGGATAGCCTGATCAACTACGAGACGGTCAAGATGTTCACCGGCGAAGCGGTCGAGGCGGCGCGCTTCGCGGCGATCATGGCGCGCTGGCGCGAGGCCGCGATCGCCAACCAGCGCGCGCTGTTCCTGCTGCACGTGGGGCAGAGCGCCATCATCGCGCTCGGCGTGGGCGCGACCATGCTGCTGGCCGGGCAGGCGGTGATGCGCGGCCGCATGAGCGTCGGCGACCTGGTGCTGGTCAATGCCTACGTGCTGCAGGTGTGCCTGCCGCTGAACGCCCTCGGCTTCGTCTACCGCGAATCGCGCGACGCCTGGGTCAACGCCGAGCGCCTATTTGCGCTGCTGGGGCAGCGGCCCGAGATCGAGCCCGAGGCCGGCTTGCCGCCGCTGCGTCCCGGCGCCGGCGAAGTCGTGTTCGAGAACGTCCGCTTCGGCTACGAGCCGGGCCGTCCGGTGCTCGACGGCGTCGATCTGCGCATCGCGCCTGGCACGACGCTGGCGGTGGTCGGACGCAGCGGTTCCGGCAAGTCGACGCTGGCGCGCCTGCTGCTGCGCCTGTTCGACCCGGACGACGGGCGCATCCTGGTCGACGGCCAGGACATCCGCCTGTGCGATGCGGCCAGCGTGCGCCGGGCGATCGCGGTGGTGCCGCAGGAGACCGCGCTGTTCAACGACAGCGTCGGCCACAACATCGCCTACGCGCGCGCCGGCGCGACGCCCGAACAGGTCGAGGCGGCGGCGCGCGCGGCCCAGCTGCACGATACGATCGCCGCGCTGCCCAAAGGCTACGACACCCAGGCCGGCGAGCGCGGCGCGATGTTCTCGGGCGGCGAGCGCCAGCGCGTCGGCATCGCGCGCGCCATCCTCAAGGACGCGCCGATCCTGGTGTTCGACGAAGCCACCTCCGCGCTCGACGCCGACGCCGAGCACGCGATCGTGTGCGAACTCGAGCGCATGGCGCGCGGACGGACCACGCTGATCGTCGCGCACCGGCTCTCGACCATCGTCGATGCCGACGCGATCGCCGTGATGGAGCGCGGCCGCATCGTCGAGCAGGGCAGGCACGCCGACCTGCTCGCGGCCGGCGGCCGGTACGCGCGGCTGTGGCGCCTGCAGCAGCGCGAGTGCGAAGGCGACACCGACGGACCGTAAGCAGCGCGAAACATAAGGATACATTGCGACATAGTTTGTTGCCTTCCTTGTCATAAACAGGTCATACGGCTCGGCCAAACTGCCCGCCAGTTTCAGCCCTCCCTACTTCCATCAAGGATCGCTATGACCGGCTTTCGCCACACCCTCCGTACCGACGCACTCGCCCTGACCAGCCTGGCGGCCGCCGCCGCATTGCTGGCTGCCTGCGGCGGCTCCGACAACAATTCGTCGTCGCCGACGCCGGCTTCGCAGACCGCGCAGACGGTCACGATGGCCGGTGTCGTGGTCGCCAGCGGTTACACGCCGGGTAGCGCCACCGACCCGACTCTGTCGGCCGGCTACTACCAGAACGCCGTGGTGTGCGTCGACGCCAACAACAACGGCAAGTGCGACAGCGGCGAACTGCAAGCCACCACCGACGCCAAGGGCGCGTTCTCGCTCACCGCCACCAACATGGGCGCGCTGATCGCCGACATCGGCACCGGCGCCACCAACAGCGCTACCGGCGCCAAGGTCGCCACCCGCACCGTGCTGCGCGCATCGATCGACCAGGTCAATGAACAAGGCAAGGCCATCGTCATCAGCCCGCTGTCCTCGGAAGTGACGCGCATGATGGAAGCCAACGGCTCGACCTACGCGACCGAGAAGGCCAACCTGGCCGCGCGCCTGTCGACCGGCGCCGACAAGATCCTCGCCGACGTCAACGGCGTGGCCGACGCCGGCCTGAAGTCGGCGCTGCTGACCGAGACCAACGCGCTGGGCAACCGCTTCGAATACGCGATCACCAAGCTGGACCGCGGCGACCTGTACCCGGACGCGCTGGCCAACCCGGGCGGCGACCCGGAACTGGTCGGCGTGAACGGCGTCACGGCCGCCACCAACGGCGGCAAGGAAACCCGCAAGGCGATCACTTTCCAGCAGTCGCAGCAAGCCGCGTTCGAGATCGAAGGCATCCCGCGCTACGACGAGATCTTCATCGTCATGCTGGAAAACAAAGGCACGCAGACGATCCTGAATTCGCCGTACGCGCCCAAGATCAACGCCTACCTGAAGGCCGGCAACCAGTTCACCAGCTACTACGCGACCGGTAACCCGTCCGAGCCGAACTACACCGCGCTGGGCGGCGCCGACGACTTCGGCATCACCGACGACAGCCAGTGGAACTGCGACGCCACCGGCGCCAACGCCCCGCAAGACCTGCCGCTGCCGGACAAGACCCAGCCGGGCCTGGCCAGCTCGCCGTTCGCCGCGACCTGCACCCAGACCGCCGCGGTCAACCACAACATCGTCGGTTCGCCCAACCTGTTCAACGCGCTCACCGCCAAGGGCCTGACCTGGCGCACCTACAGCGAATCGATGAACCCGGGCCAGGACTTCCGCACCGACAGCGTGGCCGATGCCGCCGTGGTCGCGGCCGACCACGTGTACGCGCCGGGCACACTGAACGGCAACAGCGCCGCGATCGGCGACGCCACCCTGCAGCTGCCGATGCCAGCCGGCCTGTACAAGACCAAGCACCACCCGGGCATGGCATACCAGAACGTGCGCAGTGCGCCGGAGTTCAAGTACAGCAACCGTACCATGGGCGGCGGCCAGTGGGATGCTCAGATGATGAAGAGCACGGCCTACACCATCCCGGCCGGCTACGACGTCGACCAGTTCGGCACCGACCTGGCCGCCGGCAAGGTCGGCAACATCAACTTCGTGGTGCCGGACCAGTGCGACGACATGCACAGCATCACCGTCACCGGCACCAACGGCGCCGGCCAGACCAAGGTCGTCGCCAGCGATTGCGGCGGCAGCACGGTCAGCGGCGGCAACATCATCACCCGCGGCGACAACTACGTCGACTACGTGGTCAAGAAGATCCAGGCCTCGAAGGACTGGATGAACCCGCAGAAGAAGGTGGCGATCGTCATCATGTTCGACGAAGGCACCGCGACCTCGGGCATGAATGCCTGCTGCGGCTGGAACGTCTCGAACAGCACGGTCGCGCGTCCGCTCAAGCGCAATGCCGACGGTACCTGGTCGCCGGATACCTCGGTGGTCAACTACACCCGCGGCAACCGCGGCCACGGCGAATCGATCTTCGGCGTGCTGACCAACCAGGCCGCCGCGCCCAAGGGCCAGTCGGACAGCGATGCCTACAGCCACTTCAGTTTCGTGCGCACGCTGCAGAACATGTTCGGCCTGGCCGATCCTAAGGTGGATGCCTCGTACATGAACCGCTCGAAGTACACCGAGCGCTTCATCGCCCAGAACATCCTGAACCTGCCGGAGTACGCAGGCAGCGCCGACACCCACTTCGACGCGGTGCGCCCGATGAATCACGCCTACGTGATCCCGGCCGGCTACACCCAGAAGCAGTCGTCGGACATCGCGCCGGGCGTGGTGCCGCAAGTCGGTCCGGACGTCTCGCAGGCCAACCTGTGGGCGCTGAAGAAGTAAGCATGTAGCCGTAGCGCGGTCCACGCCTGAGGGTGCGGACCGCTTTTCACATTTTGCCCAGACATGATGAACCCATCCTTCTCCCCCCTGCGCGCGGCGGTCCTGGCGGCCACGTCGATGATCATGCTCGGCCTGGCAGCTTGCGGCGGCTCCTCGAACGGCGCGCCGGCCGGCCAGACCGCGGCTGCGGGCGCGAGCACGCCGGTGGCCGGCGCCACCCCGACGCCGGCCACCGGCGCCCAAGCCGTCAAGCTCAGCCTGGCGGCCCAGGTCGGCCAGAAGATGTTCTTCGATCTCAGCTTGTCCGGCTCCGGCAAGCAATCCTGCGCAAGCTGCCACGATCCCGACCACGCCTACGGTCCGCCCAACAACCTGTCGGTGCAACTCGGCGGCGCCGACTTGAAAGCCCAGGGCCAGCGCGCGGTACCGTCGCTGCGCTACCGTGAATACACGCCGGCCTACGCCGACCTGCTCGACAACCCGGACGGCATCAGCGTGCCGGGACCGGGCGGCGGCTTCACCTGGGACGGACGCGCGGCCACGCTGGCCGAACAGGCGCGCATTCCGCTGTTGGCGGCCAACGAAATGGCCAACGCCAGCGGCGACGCCGTGGTCGCCAAGATCCGCGCCGGCGCCTATGCCGACCTGTTCCGCCAGGCCTTCGGCGCCGGCGCGCTCGACAATCCGGCCAGCGCCTTCGACATGGCGGCCAAGGCGCTGCAGGCCTTCCAGATGGAAGACCCGAGCTTCCATCCGTACAGCAGCAAGTTCGACCTGTACGCCGCCAACAAGATCGGCGGCAGCCTCACTGCGGCCGAGACGCGCGGCCTGAAGCTGTTCTCGGACCCGAACGGCGCCAACTGCGCGTCCTGCCACTACCAGGGTGCGGGCCTGAACGGCAGCTCGGCGCTGTTCACCGATTTTTCGTACGAGGCGATCGGCGTGCCGCGCAACATGGGCATCGCCGCCAACGCCGATGCCGACTACTTCGACCTGGGAGTCTGCGGCCCGGACCGCACCGACCACCCGGATGCGGCCGACGGCAGCAACAAGTTCTGCGGCCTGTTCCGCGCGCCCAGCCTGCGCAACGTGGCCACGCGCAGCAGCTTCTTCCACAACGGCGTGATCCACTCGCTCGAGCAGGCGATCCGCTTCTACAACACGCGCGACACCAATCCGGAGATCTGGTATCCGACCGTCGGCGGCACGCCGAAAGCCACGCCGGACAAGAATTTCCCGACCTATGGCCTGGTCACGACCCAGTACGTGGGCGGCATGGTCCAGAAATTCAACGACCTGCCGGCCAGGTACCGTCCCAACATCGACACCCAGCTGCCGCTCGACGGCCGCAAGGCGGGCAGCACGCCGCCGATGACCGAGGCGCAGATCGGCGACCTGATCTGCTTCCTCAAGACCCTGACCGACGGCTACCAGCCGTCCACGCAGCCGACCTCCGGCGCCTGCGTCGACTGACCTATCGACCCCATCATTGAGCGAATCATGAAGCGACCGACCCTGACCCTCCTTCCGATCGCCGCCCTGGGCATGCTGGCCCTGCTGGCCGGCTGCAGCCACGGCAAGCGCGAGCTGAACCAGGCCAACCTGACCCACGCGATGAACGATTACCTGGCCAAGCGCGGCGACCTGTGCCTGGCCAAGAACACCTGGCCGGTGTTCGTCACCGAGGCCGAGTCGAAGATGGGTTCGCGCAACGCGCTGCAGATGCCGGTGCTCGAGCGCCTCGGCCTGGTGAGCGGCCGCGACGCCACCGTCGAGCTGGCCGGCGAGGACGGCGCGGCGCCGATGCCGGCACACGCGCGCCGCTACGACCTGACCGGGCAGGGCCGCAAATACTACCTGGCGCGTCCGCCCCACAAGAGCCCGACCGGCAACCGCTTCGCCGAAGCGGAGCACGACTTCTGCGCAGCGCGCCTGTCGCTCGACAAGGTAGTCGGCTGGGAGCCCTCGAACACGGCCGGCGCCAGGGAAGCGCTGGTGACCTATACCTACAAGGTCGACCCGGCGCCATGGGCCGCGGACGCTGCGCTGCGCGCGGTATTCCCGATGGTCGACGGCGTGATCCGCGGCGCCGGCACCATGCAGCTCAAGGAAGGTGTGGTACTGGGCGCGAACGGCTGGGAGGCGCGCGACCTGTGAATCCACCTGACCTGCCGTTCAGCGCCCAGCTGCGCGACTGGGCGCTGCACAACATCGACCGCGGCATTCCGCCGGCCCCGCTGGCGCGCGCGATGGTCGAGCAGGGCTTCGATGCGCGCCTGGCCGACGCGCTGATCCACGCGTTCTGGATGGCGCGCGCGACCGGCGCGACGCTGCCCCAGCACGGCTTCACGGCGGCGCAGCTGGCCGCCTCCCGTTATGCGCCGGATGCGCCGCGCATCGGCCCCGGCCACACCTTGCATGCCGACGGGCGCCGAGTGCGCGTGGCCGCGCGCCTGGATGCGAGCGCACATGCGCCCGCGTGCGCGCTGCTGGACGGCGTGCTCGACCCGGACGAGTGCGCGCAGCTGATCGCGCTGGCGCGGCCGCGACTGGCGCCATCGACCATCGTCGACCCGGGCAGCGGCAAGGACACGGTCAGCCTGGCGCGCACCAGCGAGGGCATGTTCTTCCGGCTCGAGGAAAACGACCTGGTCGCGCGCATCGACCGGCGCGTCTCTCAACTCATGGGCATGCCGCTCGGGAACGGCGAAGGCTTGCAGGTGTTGCGCTACCCGCCGGGCGCGGCCAGCCAGCCGCACTACGACTTCCTGATGCCGTCCAACGACGCCAACCGCGCCTCGATCGCGCGCAGCGGCCAGCGCGTGGCGACGCTGGTGATGTACCTGAACGACGTGGAAGAGGGCGGCGCCACGGTGTTCCCGGAAGCCGGCTTCGCGGCCGGCGCGTGCCAGGGCAGTGCGCTGTGGTTCGAGTATTGCAACGCGGCCGGCCAGCTCGATCCGCAATCGCTGCATGCCGGCGCCACGCCGCTCAGCGGCGAGAAGTGGATCGTCACCAAGTGGATGCGCCAGCGCCGCTTCGTCCCGGCCGGCTAGGTTTGCGCGGCCGGGTCCGGCGCGCTTCCTAACAAAACGTTAACTTGTCTGTAGGGCAATGTCGGCCGTACAGTGAAAGTTTGTCAACCACGATAAAGGCAGAGCATGTTCACCAAACGCGTATTGACGATGCTGGCGACGGTCGCGGTCATCGGCGCATTGCAGGCGTGTACGACCATCGGCCCCGACCAGATGGTCGTCACCAACGGCATGATCGCCGCGGCCCGCGTCGGCTACCCATATGATCCGACGCCGGTCAAGCAAGTCAATCGGCGCGATGGGGTCGTCGTCGTCACCAACCTGAAGTGGGAGCCGGCCGATGCCGATGGCGGCCGTCATGCGGTCAAGTGGACCTGGTACGCCGGCGACAAGCTCGTCGCGCAGCGCAACCGCGACGTAAAACTGGACAAGAGCCCGGCCCAACTGTTCTGGCGTATCCCGGCCGCCGATTTCGAGCCCGGCCACTATCGCGTCACCGTCGCGGTGGACGGCAAGGTCATCGATACCCACGAATACGACATCGTGCAAGGCTAGGCTAGGCGCGTTACGCGCTTTAGGCTTCGATATTGGCCAGCTTGCCCAGGCAGCGCCGCTGGAAGGCGTCCAGACCGTCACTGACCAGCGCGTCGTCCTCGTCCAGCACGCGCGCGTCGATCAGCAGGCGCAGCTTGGCGATGCGGTCGCCCAGCGCCAGCGCCTGGGCCAGGTGGCCGGCGGCGCCCTCGGCGGGCGCGTCGGCGGCGACGATCGCGCGTCCGACCTCGGGCGGGAAGGCCCAGTGGTCGGCGATCGCGCCCGACAGCTCGCGGCTGGCCGCGAACAGCGCCGTGCCGAAACTGCGCGAGCCGGGCACCTTGCCGGGCATGCGGTTGGCTTCGCAGACGCGGTCGGACAGCCGCAAGGCCACCACCAGGCCGACGTTCTGCATCAGCCCGGCCAGGTAGGATTCGAACACGCCGGTGGACAGGCCCGGCGCCATCAGGCTGGCCGCGAGCGCGCAGCCGACCGACTGGTTCCACAGCGGCGGCGCAGCCTGGCGCGCGAAGCCGTCCGGCTGCATCTTGATCAGCGGGCGGAAGGCGATCCGCGCCAGCAGCATGCGCAAGCCGTTCTGGCCCAGCATCATGATCGCCGCCTCGACGTTCTTGACCGGGGAAATGGGGCGGTAGTAGGCGCTGTTGGCTTCGCGGATGACTTCGGCCACCAGCACCACGTCCTCGGCCACCTGGCGCGACAGCTGGCCGACCGAGGCGTCTTCGTCGCCCAGGCTGGCGAGCAGGCGCGGGATCGCTTCCGGCACGCGCGGCACCAGGTTGGCCGCTTCGCCGGGCTGGCGCGCCAGGCGCTTCACCAGGTCGAGAATGCGTCCCTCGACTTCGCTCGGGGCGTCGTAGCCCTTCGATGCGGTCAGCCAGCGGTAGAACGCGGCGTCGGTCTCGGCGCCATAGTCGGGCGCGCCGGCCTGCGGGGCCGGCGCCGCGGCCGGCGTTCCGGCCTTGGCGGGTGCCTGGGCGTCGCCCGGTCCGCCGATCAAGCCTTTGATCCAGTTTTTCATGATGTCTCGGGATAATTCTGAGCGGCAATTTTATACGCGAAGTGCATGGCCGCCGCAGTGAAGATCCCATTCTGCCAAAAAAAAACGCCGGGCGAACCCGGCGTCGTGAACGAGCATCGAATCAATGCATCGTCGTTCAGGCGATTTCGTGCGCCGCTTCGGTGCGCAGCGAAGCGTCCAGGTCCGGGCTCGGGTTGCGCAGTTCGGCGGTCAGGCGCTCATGGTCCAGCTCGCCTTCCCACTTCGACACCACGATCGCGGCCACGCCGTTGCCGATGATGTTGGTCAGCGCGCGGCATTCGCTCATGAATTTGTCGATGCCCAGGATCAGCGTCATGCCGGCCACCGGGATGGTCGGCACCGCGGCCAGGGTCGCGGCCAGCGTGATGAAGCCGGCGCCGGTAATGCCCGAAGCGCCTTTCGAGGTCAGCATCGCCACCAGCAGCACGGTCAGCTCCTGGGTCAGGGTCAGGTCAGTGTTGGTTGCCTGGGCCACGAACAGCGCCGCCATCGTCATGTAGATATTGGTGCCGTCCAGGTTGAACGAGTAGCCGGTCGGGACCACCAGGCCCACCACCGATTTCGGGCAGCCCAGCTTTTCCAGCTTGCGCATGATGGCCGGCAGCGCGCTCTCGGACGAACTGGTGCCCAGCACGATCAGCAGCTCTTCCTTGATGTAGGCGAGGTAGCGGAAGATCGAGAAGCCGGTGAAGCGGGCGATCAGGCCCAGCACGATCACGACGAACAGCGCGCTGGTGAGATAGAACGAACCGACCAGCGAGGCCAGCGGGATCAAGGCCTTGATGCCGTATTTGCCGATGGTGAAGGCCATCGCGCCGAACGCGCCGATCGGGGCCGCCTTCATGATGATGTTGACCACGCCGAAGATGGCGTGCGACAGGTCTTCGATGAAGCGCGTGACCGGACGGCCGCGCTCACCCAGCAGCGACAGCGCGAAGCCGAACAGGATCGCGATCAAGAGCACCTGCAGGATGTCGCCCTTGGCGAACGCATCCACGAAGGTGTTCGGGATGATGTTCAGCAGGAAGTCGACGGTCGACAAGCCCTTGGTCTTGGCCGTGTACTCGGCGATCGAATGGGTGTCGATGGTGGCCGGGTTGACGTTGAAGCCGGCGCCCGGCTTGATCAGGTTTGCGACGATCAGGCCGATCGCCAGCGCGAAGGTCGACACGATCTCGAAGTAGATCAGCGCCTTGCCGCCAACGCGGCCGATCTTCTTGATGTCTTGCATGCCGGCAATACCGGCGACCACGGTACAGAAGATCACCGGTGCGATGATCATCTTGATGAGTTTGACGAAGCCGTCTCCCAAAGGCTTCATCGCGGTGGCGATGCCCGGATCAAAGATGCCCAGCAGGACACCAATAATAATCGCGAACAATACCTGGACATAAAGGACTTTATAGAATGGTTTTTTCATGACTAGGCTTAATAAGCTAACAGTAGTACGGTCATCATTACGCAAAATATCTCGTCCAGCTATTGTGGAAAACCGCAACGAAATGTAACTGCCGGCCCGGTCGTGAAACGTTCAGGGACGCTTGTAGACGGTCCCGCCCTTCATCACGAATCCCACCGTGCGCAGCGCCGCGACGTCGGCGGTCGGGTCGCCGTCGACCGCGACCACGTCGGCCAGTGCGCCCGGCTTGATCGCGCCCAGGTCCGGGCGCGCCAGGATGCCGGCCGCGACGGTGGTGGCGGCGCGCAGCGCTTCCAGCGGCGTCATGCCCAGGCGCACCATCCACTCGATCTCGCGCTCGTTGGTGCCGTGCGTGAACACGCCGACGTCGCTGCCGTTGCCGATCGTCACGCCGAGCTTGCGCGCCAGGCGGAAGGCGCGCTCGGCCTGCTGCATCGACGGCGTCGGCGCGCCGCCGCGCACGTAGTGCTGGAAGTATTCGCTGGTCGCTTCCGGCGCCGTCAAGGTCGGCACGTAGGCGACGTGCTGCTGCACCATCAGTTTGAAAGTGGCTTCGCTGGCGCCATAGCCGTGCTCGATGGTGTCGACGCCGGCCAGCACCGCGTTGCGGATGCCGTCGTCGCTGCTAGCGTGGGCCGCCACCTTGCGTCCGCTCGCGTGGGCCGCCGTCACCGCCGCCTTCATCTCTTCCAAGGTCAGCGTCGGCTTGGTGCTGCCGTCCGGACCGCTGCGGTAGTCGGCGTACAGCTTGATCCAGTCGGCGCCGTGGGCGGACTGCTCGCGCACCGCCTTGACCATCTCGTCGACGCCGGTCACGCCCTGTGCGCCGTACGGGATGTCGAGGTCGGGCCGATAAGTGCGCTCGGCCGGGCCGTAGCTGTAGCTGGCGACGATCGCGCGCGTGGCGACGAACATGCGCGGACCCGGCACTTGCCCTTCGTCGATGGCGCGCTTGACGCCGACGTCGGCATAGTCGGCGCCTTCGGTGCCGAGGTCACGGATCGTGGTGAAGCCGGCCAGCAGCGTGTCCTGCGCATGGCGCACGGCCAGCGCGATGCGGTAGCTGGGGGCTTCCTTCAGGACCTGGTCGTCCCAGGTGGTTTCGTTGTACGGGTGCAGCAGCACGTGCGAGTGCAGTTCGATCAGGCCGGGGATCAGCGTCTTGCCGGGCAGGGCGATGCGCTCGACGTCGGCCGGCACCGCCAGCGTGGCGCTCGGGCCGGCGGCCTGGACGCGGCCCTGTTCGACCAGCACGCTCCAGCCGGCGTGCGCGGCGCCGTCGCCGGTCCAGACGCGCTCGGGCGTGATCAGCACCGGGCGCGGGGACGCGGGCGCATCGGCCGCCGCGGCTGCCCAGCCGGTTTGAACGGCGCCGATCAATAGGGAAACGGTGAGAGCAAGTCGCGTGAAACAGGTCCGCATGAGTCTTCCTTCTTGTATAGAGGGTGCTTTTGGGAAAAGCACATGATAGCGGACGCTGCTGCCGAAGTGTGGACGTTCAGGCAACTCTCGGGCAAAGGTGCGCGCCCGCGAGCGCGAGCGCGTTTTGCGGGTGCATTGCGTTCACCCGCGCTCGGTATCAAGCATGGTCCGCACCCGCGCCAGCAGGGCGTCGAGATCGAACGGCTTGGCGATCAACGCCATCCCTGGCGCCATAAAGCCGCTGGCGGCCGCGGCCAGCTCGGCGTAGCCGGTCATGAACAGCACGGGCAGGTCCGGCAGCACGCGCCGCGCCGCCTCCGCCAGCTGGCGGCCATTCATCCCGGGCAGGCCGATATCGGTGATCAGCAAGTCGATGCGCGCATCGGCCTCGATTCCGGCCTGGGCTTCGAAACCGCTGGCGGCGGTGCGCACGCGGTACTGCGCCCCCTGCAACAGTTCGCACAAGGTCGCCCGCACCGACGGATCGTCTTCGACCAGCAGCAGCGTGGCGCCGTCGCCGCCGTGCGCGTTCGATGATGGCGCGGGCTCTGCTTCCACGTCCACGGCGCCGGCGCTGACCGGTAGGTAGATGCCGACCGTGGTGCCGCGCCCGACGCTGGTGTCAACACTGCTGTCGATGGTGGCGAAGCCGCCCGACTGGCCGGCGAAGCCGTACACCATCGACAGGCCCAGGCCGGTGCCCTGGCCGATCGGCTTGGTCGTGAAGAATGGTTCGCAGGCTTGCTGCACGACCGCCGGCGGCATGCCGACGCCGTTGTCGCGGACCGCGACGCAAATATACGCCCCTGCCTGGACGCCATGCTGCCGGGCCGTCTCGAGCCCGATCTCGACCACGCTCGTGCTGATCGTCAACACGCCGCCGTCGGGCATGGCGTCGCGCGCGTTGATGACGAGGTTGAGCACGGCATTTTCGAGCTGGTTCGCATCGCAGCGGGTCAGGCAATCCTCGCTCTCGAAGGCCAGCGACAGTTCGATCCGTTCGCCGATGGTGCGCCGGAACAGCTCGTCCAGGCCCCGCACCAGCAGCTTGACGTCGACCCGTTGCGGCGCGAGCGGCTGGCGCCGCGAAAACGCCAGCAGGCGGTGCGTCAGCGTGGCGGCGCGCCGGGACGACGCCATCGCCATCTCGACATACTGCAGGATGGCGCCATCGGACAGCTGGCCAATGCGCATGCGCAGCATATCGAGTGGCCCGATGACACCTTGCAGCATGTTGTTGAAATCGTGGGCGATGCCGCCGGTCAGCTGTCCGACCGCTTCCATTTTCTGGCTCTGGCGCAGCTGCTGCTCAAGTTGGCGCTGGCGCGTGGTGTCGATGCCGACGCCGGTGCGCCGTACCGGGTTGCCGGCGTCGTCGAAATACGTATGCCCGCGCGATAGCACCCAGCGAATCGAGCCGTCCGGATGGCGGATCCGGTATTCGAGCTCGAGGTCGCCGCTGCGCAGAAGGCCGCCGGCCATGGTCGCGCGCAGCGGCGCCAGGTCGTCCGGGTGCACGTTGGCCAGGAAGCCGCTGCGCGGGATGCCGGCCGCGCCTTGGTCCGGGTCGATGCCGTACAGTTCGGCGATGCCGGCGTCGCAGAAGAAACGGTCGCTGGCGGCGTCATAGGTCCACACGCCGACGCCCGAGACGGCGGACAGTGCAAGCCGGGCGAAGTCGAGCGAATCGCGCAGCGCCGTCTCGCGCGCGCGCTCGTCGGTGACGTCGCGCCCGGCGTGATGCCAGCGCGCGCCGGCCTGCACGCGCACCCAGCTGATCAGACGGTAACTGCCCTCGGCGGCGCGGCAGCGGTATTCTAAGCGCCCATCCGGACCAGCGTGCGCCTGATGCATGGCCCTGGCGGCAAGGTCGTCGGGATGCACCAGCCAATCCGAGCTGAGGCCCAGGATGCGTTCGCGCGGCCACCCGAGCAGGCTGGTCCAGGCTGGATTGACTTCGAGCCAGACACCCTGCAGGTCGGTGACGCCAAGCAGATCCGGCGCCGCCATCCACAGCGGCGATTCGCTGCCGGCCGGGTTGGATCCCGGTTCAAACGTGCGTTCGTACGCAGCCAATGCGCGGCGCAAGGCCAGGTTTTCGGCCTGAAGCTCGGCTTCTCGCACGCTCGAGGGCGTGGGCATTGGTGGAAAATCCGGCATCGGGCAAGGGTTGGATAATGAACATTATATTCTAACCCAGGCGCTGCCCAGCGCCGCCGCTGCCGCGCCGTCGGTTTTGCGCGAACCTACTCGTTCAGATCCTGCAGCGACTGCTCGATCCCCACCTGCAGGTCGCGCAGAAAGGCGCCGCCCTTGCCGGACAGCGCGATGCCCGGCACTGCCAGCTCGATCAGGCAGGCCAGCGCCTGGCGGAACCATTCCATGTCGGTGCCCATCAGCGGCAGCGCATGCGCGTCCGTCAGGTAGTGCACGGCGCGCCCGAGCAGGGCCGGATCGCGCCCGGCATTGGCGACCAGCAGCGCGAAGTCCAGCGCCTCGCGCTCGAAGCGGTCGGCCAGCGTTTCGAGGATGTCGCGCGAAACGTCCGGCTGGTTCGACGCCAGCACCACGTGGGCCAGCTCGACACAGGCTTCGTGCAGGCCCGGCGCGTGGATGCGCTCGTCGTCGCCGTCGTCATCGCCCCCGTTCATCAGGTCATTGATCGGATCACTCATTGCGCCACCCAGCCGCCGTCCATATTCCAGGCCACGCCGCGCACCTGGTTGGCGGCCGGGCTGCACATGAACACCGCCAGCGCGCCGAGTTCGTCCGGCGTGACGAATTCACCCGAGGGCTGCTTTTCCGTCAAGAGCTCTTTCTTGGCCTGCTCGTTCGAGATTCCGGCGCGCGCGGCGCGGTCGTCGACCTGCTTTTGCACCAGGGGCGTGAGCACCCAGCCTGGGCAGATCGCGTTGGCAGTGACGCCGGTCGTGGCGCATTCGAGCGCGGTCGACTTGGTGAAGCCGACCAGGCCGTGCTTGGCCGCCACGTAGGCCGACTTTTGCGCGGATGCGACCAGGCCATGCGCCGAGGCCAGGTTGATGATGCGGCCCCAGTTGCGGCGCTTCATGGCGGGCAGCGCCAGGCGCGTCGTGTGGAAAGCGGACGACAAGTTGATAGCGATGATCGCATCCCATTTCTCGACCGGGAAGTCCTCGACCTTGGCCACGTGCTGGATGCCGGCGTTGTTGACCAGGATGTCGACCGCGCCGAACTTGTCCGCCGCGAAGACCATCATCGCCTCGATCTGCTCGGGCCTGGACATGTCGGCGTTGTGATAGGCGGTCTGCACGCCGAACTCCTGGCCGATGTCGGTGTACAGCTTGTCGATCTGCTGGGCGTCGCCGAAACCGTTGAACACGATGTTGGCGCCGGCCTCGGCGAGGGCGCGCGCAATGCCCAGGCCAATGCCCGAGGTCGAGCCGGTGACGAGGGCGGTTTTGCCGCTTAACATCTTCGATTGCATGGGTTCCCTTTCTGGAATGAGTGGCCGCCTGGGTGGCGGTGGCGTTCTCTTGGTAGAATTCTAATCGCGCCGGCGGGTAAAATGTTGGCGGGTACTGGTATGGACGAACCGTCGAATGGAGCTGCATGTGATCGAACCGAGGCTGAAAACCGTGCAATGCAGCTCGCCCGCGGGCCTGCACCGCGTGGCCTACAAGGAGTGGGGCGATCCCGCCAACCCGCGCGTGCTGGTGTGCGTGCACGGCGTCACGCGCGTCTCGAGCGACTTCGACCAGCTGGCGCGCGCGCTGTGCGACCATTACCGCGTGGTGTGCCCGGACGTCGCCGGACGCGGACGCTCGGAGCGCCTGCGCGACCCGGCGCACTACGTGGTGCCGCAGTACGTGGCCGACATGGTGACGCTGATCGCACGCGTGACCGCGGTCGGCGACGAGAGCAGCGTGCACTGGTTCGGCACCTCGATGGGCGGCTTGATCGGCATGATCCTGGCCTCGCTGCCGGACAGTCCGATCAGCAAGCTCGTGCTGAACGACATCGGTCCGACGCTCGATCCGGCCGCGCTGGCGCGCATCGGCGAGTACATCGGCCAGGACGTGCGCTTTCCCAGCTATGAGGCCGGCGCGCGCTACGTGCGCGAGGTGTCGGCATCGTTCGGGCCGCACAGCGACGCCGAATGGGACAAGCTGGCGCGCGACGTGCTGGTGCAAGGCGCCGACGGGCAGTGGACGCGTCACTACGACCTCGGCCTGGCCAAGCCGTTCGCCGCGCTCACGCCGGAGCGCGCGCAGCAGGACCAGCAAATGCTGTGGCATGCGTTCGATGCGATCCGCTGCCCGACGCTGCTGGTGCGCGGCGGCCAGTCCGACCTGCTGTCGCGCGCGACGGCCGAGGAGATGACGCGGCGCGGACCGAAGCCGCGCCTGGTCGAATTCGCCGGCGTCGGCCATGCGCCGACCTTCGTGCACGACGACCAGATCGCCGCGGCGCGCAGCTTCCTCGTCGGGTGACCGCCGGGCCAATCATTCATTCACAACACAACAGAAAGCATATGGAAATCAAACGACTGCACGTAGGCAAGCGCCTGTCCGAAATCGCCGTCCACAACGGCACCGTCTACCTCGCCGGCCAGATCGCCGAGAACACCAGCCAGGATATCGGCGGCCAGATGCGCGAAGTGCTGGGCCACGTCGACCGCCTGCTGGGCGAAGTCGGCAGCGACAAGACGCGCATCCTGAGCTGCCAGATCTTCATTTCCGACATGGCCAACTTCCCCGGCATGAACGAAGTCTGGGACACCTGGGTCGTCCCCGGCCAGACGCCGCCGCGCGCCACCGTCGAGGCCAAGCTGGCCAATCCGGCCTGCCTGGTCGAGGTCGTGGTCGTCGCGGCGCTGGCCTGATTTCTGTTTCAGGTTCGATAAACAATGGTATCGATTGCCGCGCTCGGCGACGTCACGAGCCAGCTGATCTTCGGTCTCGGGCGCGAGGATTGCGTCCGCGTGCATGATGCGCTCGACTTTGCGGCCGAGGTCTACGGCGAGCACCGCACGCGCCGCGGCCAGGATGCGCTCGAGTTCTCGCTTGGCGTCGGCAGCACGCTGGCGCTGCTGCGCGTCGACGCCGAGACCCGCATCGCCGGCCTGCTGTTCGAGCTGGCGCTGCTCGAGCCGGGCGCCATCGACAAGATCGAGGTGCGCTTCGGCAAGGAAGTGTCGGACATGGTGCGCGGCGTGCAGCAGCTGATCCGCCTGCGCGACCTCACCGCAGCGCAGGCGCCGGTCGGGCGCGGCAAGAACGCCGCCCAGCAGGCGCTGGCCCAGCTGGAAACGCTGCGCAAGATGCTGCTGGCGATGGCCACCGACATGCGCGTGGTGCTGGTACGCCTGGCCTCGTGCGTGACCACGCTGCGCTTCTTCGCCGAGCAGAAGCGCTTCGACACGGCCACGCACGACTACGGGCGCGAGGTGCTCGATCTGTACGCGCCGCTGGCCAACCGGCTCGGCATCTTCCAGCTCAAGTGGGAACTGGAAGACCTGGCCTTCCGCATGATTGAGCCGGAAACCTACAAGCGCATCGCCAAGATGCTCGAAGAAAAGCGCATGCTGCGCGAGAGCTTCGTGCAATCGTCGATCGAGCGCCTGCAGGAAGAACTGGCCGCCGCCGGCATCCGCGCCGAGGTCAGCGGCCGGCCCAAGCACATCTACAGCATCTGGAAGAAGATGCGCGGCAAGGAGCTCGACTTCACCGGGCTGTACGACGTGCGCGCGTTCCGCGTGATCGTCCCCGACGTCAAGACCTGCTACACGGTGCTGGGCCTGGTGCACAACATCTGGACCCCGATCCCGAAGGAATTCGACGACTACATCTCGCGCCCCAAGGCCAACGGCTACCAGTCGCTGCACACGGTGGTCACGGCCGAGGACGGGCGCCCGCTCGAAGTCCAGATCCGCACCGCGGAAATGCACGGCTTCGCCGAGTACGGCGTGGCTGCGCACTGGCGCTACAAGGAAGAGGGCGGCTCCAACTTCAAGAGCCAGAAATACGACGAGAAGATCGCCTGGCTGCGCCAGCTGCTGGCCTGGAAGACCGAAGTGGCCGACGCCGTCACCGGCAGCGGCGACGAGGAAGCGCAGCGCGAGTGGGTCGAAAAGCTGAAATCGACGACGCTGGACGACCGCATCTTCGTGCTGACGCCGCAGGCGCGCGTGCTCGAGCTGCCGGTCGGCGCCACGCCGATCGACTTCGCCTACCACCTGCACAGCGAGGTCGGCCACCGCTGCCGCGGCGCCAAGATCGACGGCGTGATGGTGCCGCTGAACACGCCGCTGCGCAACGGCCAGACCTGCGAGATCATCACCGCCAAGGGCCCGGCCGGCAGCGCCGGGCCGTCGCGCGACTGGCTCAGCCCCGGCTATACGGTATCCAGCCGCACGCGCACCAAGATCCGCGCCTGGTTCCATGCGCAGGAACTGGCCGAAACGCTCGCGCACGGGCGCGCGCTGGTGGAAAAATCGCTGCAGCGCGAGGGCAAGACCGCGGTCAACCTGGAGGCGCTGGCGCACAAGCTCGGTTTCGCCAAGCTGGACGATTTGTTCATCGCGGTCGGCAAGGAAAAATTCAGCTTGCGCCACGTCGAGGCCGCGCTGCACGACCCGGCCGACGCGCCGCCGGCGCCGGCGCAGGACACCGCGCTGGTCAACAAGAGCCGCGCCTCGAGCGTGGACCAGGGCGCCAAGTCGGGCGTGCTGGTGGTCGGCTCGGAAGGCATGCTGACCCAGCTGGCCAAGTGCTGCAAGCCGGCGCCTCCGGATCCGATCGTCGGCTTCGTCACCAAGGGAAAGGGCGTCTCGATCCACCGCACCAGCTGCAAGAACTTCGCCGAGATGGCATCCAAGAACCCGGAGCGCGTGATCGAAACCGACTGGGGCCGCAGCGGCGTGGATACCGTGTTCCCGGTCGATATCTTCATCCTTGCGAGCGACCGCCAGGGCCTGCTGCGCGACATTTCCGAGGTGCTGACGATCGCCAAGATCAACGTGACCGGGGTGAACACGCAGTCGGCCAAGGGCCAGGCACGCATGGTGTTCACGGCCGAGATCAGCTCGACCGGGCAGTTGCAGCGGGCGCTGGCCTCGATTGCCGAGGTGGGCGGGGTGATGGAGGCGCGCCGGACCTGATCCGGGCGCGTCCAGCTCGGCCGGACGCGCTATCATGTCAATATGCCGCTCACTTCGCTCGTCTACATCAAGCCGCGTCTCTGGGGCCGCCTCGCCGCGCGCTACGCCGCCAGCTGGTGGCGCATGCTGCACCTGGGCGCGGTCGCGCTGGTGATGGCGATGTCGCCCTCGACCTACAGCCGCGCCAACCGGCTGGTCACCTCGCGCTACATCTATGCCAGCACATGGCAGGTGCTGCCCTGGTTCACGCTGCTCACCGCGCTGCTCAGCCTGGTGATCATCCGCATCGTGCTGGTCACGGCGCAAAGCTACGGCCTGTCGCGCTATGCGCTCGAGATGGTGGTGCGGGTGCTGGTGGTGGAACTGCTGCCGCTGTCGGCCGCGATGTTCGCCGCGCTGCGCGCCGGCATGGCCTTCGATGCCAGCGCGATGGGCCTGGCGCGCAGCAGCGTGCCGGGCATCACGACGGCCCAGGGCGCGACCGAGGAAGCGCTGCGCAAGCTGCGCCGCGACCTGGTGCCGCAAGTGGCCGCCAACGCTTTTTCCGTGCTCAGCCTGGCGATGGTCAGCAGCGTCATCGTGCTGGTGCTGGCCTACCTGAACGTCTACGGCTTGTCGCACTGGGGCTTGCCCGACTATACCCGCACCGTCGGCCGGGTGTTCGATCCGACCGTCACCATCGGCTTCGTCTTCAAGACCGTGCTGTTCGGCCTGGCCGTCGCCGTGATCCCCAGCAGCGCGGTGCTCGAACTGCTGCGCCATCCGCGCCAGCTGCGCTCGAACGTGCAGCCGGGCGCCTTGCGCCTGCTGTTCGTGCTGCTGACGATCGAGGCCGGCTCGCTCGCCGTCCGCTACATCTAGACCCACAAGGAACTGCATGCCCGAACCACTCGCCCCCGACCCGCGCGCCGACCGCCCTGACGAACGGTTCGACGAGCCGCGCCACGTCGAAGCCAAGGCGCTGCTGCTCCTGATCGCGATCGGCGCGTTGATCGTCGCCTTCGTGCTGTACGTGATGTACGCGCGCGGCGTGTTCGAGCAGACCCAGCGCCTGACCCTGGTCGCCGATGATTCGGAAGGCGTGATCCCTGGCATGGACATGAGCTTCGCCGGTTTTCCCATCGGGCGCGTGCGCCAGGTCGAGCTGGCCGCCGACGGCAAGGTCGGCATCGTGGTCGACATTCCGAAGGCCGATGCCAAATGGCTGCGCACCACCAGCGTGTTCACGCTCGAGCGCAGCGTGGTCGGCGAGACCCGCCTGCGCGCCTACAGCGGCGTGCTGTCCGATCCGCCGCTGCCCGACGGCGTGCGCCGGCCGGTGCTGCGCGGCGACGCCAGCGCCGAGATCCCGCGCCTGCTCGCCAGCGCCCACGCCTTGCTCGACAACCTCGAACAGTTGACGCGTCCCGATTCCCACGTCGCCAACAGCCTGGCCAACGTCGAGACGCTCACCGGCAAGCTGAACGGCCGCTACGGCGTGCTCGGCACCGCGCTCGGCGGCGACGCCCAGGCCCAACAGCTGCTGCAGACGCTGGCCCACGTCGACACCTTGCTGGCCAAGACCGACCGCCGCGTGTTCGGCCGCAAGGGCGTGATGGATGACGCCCAGGCCTCGATCCAGGAATTGCACGGCTTGCTGAGCGACGCCCGCAGCACGCTGCAAAAGGTCGACGGCGTGCTGGCCGAAGCGCAGGCGGTGGGCGCCAACGCGCGCGGCGCGACGCAGGATCTGGGCCGGCTGCGCGGCGAGGTCGACGCCAGCCTGCGCAAGGTAAACCGGCTGGTCGACGAGATCAACCGCAAGTGGCCATTCAAGCAGGACACGGAGATCAAGCTGCCATGACCGCGTCATCACGCACCTCACGCACCTCACGCACGTGCGCACCTGAGCACGCACCCGTGCCCGCGCGCAGGCCCGCGCGCGCACGCACCTGGCTGGCGGCCGCCTGCGCCGCGGCGCTGCTGGGCGCCTGCGCCAGCAAGGCGCCGCCGCCGAGCTGGCAGCCCGACGCCAAAAGCAGCCTGGACGGCTTTCTGGATGCCTGGCTGCACGGCGACACGCTCGCCGCCGACGCCGAGTTCGCCCGTGCGCGCCGCGCCACGGCCGCCACCGGGCGCTTCGACCTGGTGGCCCAGGCCGAGCTGGTGCGCTGCGCGGCGCGGGTCGCGGCGCTCGACTACGATTGTCCCGGCTACGCCGCGCTGGCGGACGAGGCGACGGCCGCCCAGCGCGCCTACGCGGCCTACCTGGACGGGCGCTGGCAAGGCCTGGACGCCCGCTTGCTGCCCGAGCAGCATCGCGCGGTGGTGGCCAGCGGCAGCCTGGCCGGCGTGGCCGATCCGCTGGCGCGCCTGGCCGCGGCCGGCGCCTTGCTGAAAGCCGGCCGCATCACACCCGCCGACATTGCGGCCGCGGTCGACACGGCGTCGGAGCAGGGCTGGCGCCGCCCGCTGCTGGTCTGGCTCGGCGTGCAGGAGGGGCGCGCCCAGGTCGACGGCGATGCGCAGGCGGTCGAGCAGATCCGGCGCCGCCGCATCCTGGTAGGCGGGTAGTCCTACAGGCCCGCCATCCGTGCTCCTATTGGTGACGCTGGCGAGCGCGCTACCATCGAACCATTGTCATCCAGCACAAGGAGAAAATGATGAGTGGAAAAAAAGATGACGCGCAAGGCAACAACGTGTCCCAGCAGGGCGGCGAACAGCGCAGCCAGCAAGCCACCAGCGGCATTCAGAGCAACTTTGCCCATGCCTCGCCCGAGAGCATGGTGAACCCGCCGGGCGCACCGCAAAGCGGCGCCGGCAGCATCGCCGGCAAACCGGCCGACGAGATCCCGGGCGGCGTCGCCAGCCAGATCCAGGCCAGCCGCAACCAGCAGGACCATCAAGATGCGCCGGCCCAGGGCGGCGTGCCCGGCACGCCGGCCGAGGATGGCCGCTACGGCGTGAACTCGTCGGAAGGCGCCGGCATGGAACGCGGCGACAGCTGATCCCGGCCGCCCCGGCAAGCAGGCTAACGGGGCAAAGGCAGGCCGCCCGGCGCAGTGCGCCGAGGGCGGCCGGCGTGCGTTAACTTCAATCGTGCGGACCGAGCCCAAGCTGCTGCTGGACGACCAAGTGCTGCTGCGCGCGGTGCGCCGGATCCCGCGCTATGCCGCGCTGCCGGCGATCGCCATCACCGGCCTGGCGCGCGAAAAGGACATCGCGCAGGCGCGCGAGGCCGGTTTCGACGCCCGCGTCGGCAAGCCGATGTCGGTCGAGCGGCTGATTGAGATCATCGGCGATCTGCTGCCGGGATGGGTGGCGCGCGGCTGAGTTCGCGCCGCCGGCCAGCTCAAGACGCGGTCCAGGCGGCCTGCCCAGGCCGCACCGGTGCCTGGCGCAGCGCCGGCGGCAGCTGGTTGTGGATGCGCACTGCCGCCTTGGCCGCGCCGCCGGTCGCCACTGTGATCTGGTTCAGGCCGACCGTGACGTCGCCGATCGCATACAGGCCGGGCACGCTGGTGGCGTAATGGTCGTCGACCACGATCTCGTCGCAGTGCGCGGTGTCGGCGCCCAGATCGACCGCCAGGTTCGAGCGCGCCTTTTCGCCCAGCATCGGATAAAAGGTGTCGGCCGGGTGGTCCTCGCCGTCGGCCGTGTGCAGCACCGGTTTCATCGACGCATCCAGCGTCACCGAGACCAGTGGCGAGTCGATCACGCGCACGCCGGCAGCGTCCAGGCGGCGCCGGTCTTCCTCCGTTAAAACCGAGGGCGCGCTGCGCTCGAACAGCGTCACGTCAGAACTGAAGCTGCGCATGAACAGCGCGTGCCCGACCGGATTGGTTTCCGAGGTCGCCACGGCGATGCGCTTGTCCATCACGTCGAAGCCGTCGCACACCGGGCACAGGCGCACCGAGCCGTAGGCGATCGCCTCGCGCCAGTTCTCGATCGGCAGGCCGACGTCGGCCACGCCGGTGGCCAGCAGCACGGTCAGGGCGCGGATCTGCATCGGCTCGGCCAGCGCGCCGTTGCGCTGCGCCTCGCCGGCGGCGCCTTCGGCCTGGCCATCGAATTCCGGCCCCAGCTCGGGCTCCAGCTCGGGCTGGTAGTCGGCGACGAACAGGCCGTCCTCGATACGCAGCGCGACGATCTCGCCGGCCAGCACCTGGCCGCCGTAGCGTTCCAGCTGCACGGTCAGGTTGCCGAGCAGCGTGTGGCCGGGCACGCCCTCCGGGAAGCCGGGATAGTTGTGCGAGACCGGGATCAGGCGCAATCGGCTGTGGCCCTTGTCGACCAGCGCGACGTTGCGGGTGAAGCGGCGCAGGTAGATGCCGGCGGTGAGGCCGGCGGGGCCGCCGCCGATGATGAGGGTGTCGTAGACATGATCAGTGATAGGCATGGTCCGATTATCGGCAGATGCCCTGGCGCCGGTCGATCAGCGCGCGCCCCGCGGACGGGTGGGAACAGGCTTACACTCAGCCGTAACGCTAACAGTGCAGCGCCGTCGCGCCGCCGTGCGGTTCCGGTTGCAGCGTCACGTGGTCGATGCCGTGCTTGGCCAGCAGCATCGCCTTGACGGCGCGCAGCACCTCGGGCCAGGCGCCCAGGTCGTCGATCTCGAGGTGGCCGATCAGCGCCGGTTCGCCGGGCGACATGTCCCACACGTGCAGGTCGTGCACCGAATGCACGCCATCGATCGCGGCCAGGTCGGCGCCGACCTGCAGGTAGTCGATGTGCTGCGGCACGCCTTCCATCAGGAAGTGGTAGGACTCGCGCAGGATGCCGAAGGTCGACCGCAGGATCAGCAGCGACACGAAGATCGACAGGATCGGGTCGATGCGCAGCCAGCCGGTGAAGTAGATGATGGCGCCGGCCGCGATCGCCGCCACTGAGCCAAGCAGGTCGCCCAGCACGTTGACCAGCGCGGCGCGGGTATTGATGCTCTGCTCGTCGCGCGACAGCACCCAGGCGGTCAAGAGGTTGATGCACAGGCCGATGCCGGCCACGATGAACACGGTGGCGCCGGCGACCGGTTGCGGGTCCAGCAGGCGGTGGGCGGCCTCGTACACGATCCAGCACACCAGCAGCAGCATCGCCAGGCTGTTGACGAAGGCCGCCAGCGCCTCGGCGCGTACGAAGCCGAACGAATGCCGGCTCGACGGCGGCCGGCGCGCGATCAGCTGCGCCATCAGGGCCAGGCCGAGGGCGGCCGCGTCGGTCAGCATGTGGCCGGCGTCGGAGATCAATGCCAGCGAGTTCGAGGTCCACCCGGTGACGGCCTCGATCACCGCGAACACCAGCACCAGCGCCAGCGCGATGCCCATCGCCTTCTGGCTGCGTCCTTCGATCGTGTGGGCATGGCGCGCATCGCCGTCGAGGTGGGCGTGCAGGTGGGCGGAAGGCGAACTCGGTTCAGGCATGGCGGAAGGTCGTGGAACGTGCAGCGCCGAAGTGTACTTGAATTCGGCGCTGCCGTCGCCGTTGCAATCGTCGCAGCAGTCGTCTTACGAGGCGGCGCCCTATGCCGCCGCGCTTTCGCGGGTGCCGAGACGCTGTTCGAGGGCCGCGCGCGGCTCCGGCCGGGCGAAATGGTAACCCTGCAGCTGGTCGCAGCCGAGCGCGGTCAACAGGCCGGCCTGATCGCAGGTCTCGACGCCCTCGGCGATGATCTTCAGGCCGAGCGCGTGCCCCAGGCTGATCATGCTGGAGATGATGGTGCGGCTCTCCGGATCGTCGGGTAAGCCGGTGACGAAGGCGCGGTCGATCTTCAGGTAGTCCAGCGGCAGGCGCGCCAGGTAGGCCATCGACGAGTAGCCGGTGCCGAAGTCGTCGAGCGCGATGCGCAGGCCGAGCGCGCGCAGCTGGCCCAGCTTGTCGATGGCGCCGTCGATGTCGGTCATCAAGAGCGATTCGGTCAGCTCGAGGTCGATGCCCGCATCGATCGGTCCGGACCCGAGCGGATCCGCCCCGAGCGCGGCGCGCACCCGCGCGACGAAGTCGGGGCGCAGCAGCTGGGCGGCGCTGACGTTGACCGCGATGCGCAGATCCGGATCGATCTGGCGCAGGCGCCGGCTGCTTGCTGCGGCCTCGCGCAGCACCCAGTCGCCGACCTTGTCGATCAGGCCGGTTTCCTCGAGCACCGGGATGAACTGCGCCGGCGAGACGCTGCCCAGCTCCGCGTTGTGCCAGCGCAGCAGCGCTTCGACGCCGCTCATGGCGCCGCTGCGGGCGTCGATCTTGGCCTGGTAGTGCAGCGTGAATTCGTTGCGCTCCAGGCCGTGCGCCAGCTGGTAATGCAGCTTGATGCGCTCGCTCACACGGGCGTCGCTGCCGTCGTCGTGGAAGCGCGCGCGCTGGCCCAGCGCGCGGGCGCGCTCGAGCGCGCTCTCGGCGTTGCCGAGCAGCGCCTTGGCGTCGCAGGCATCGTCCTTGCCGCAATCGTGCAGCAAGGCGATGCCGGCGAACGCCGACAACGCGAAGCGCTGGCCCATCGCCTCATACTCGCGCCCGAAGCAGTACTCGGCGATGCGCTCATAGGCGGCCGCGACTTCGGTCTCGAGCGCCAGGCCAGGCATCGTCAGCGCGAACAGGTTCGAGCCGAGGCGCGCGCACTGGTCCACGCCGGCAGCGTCGGACAGGCGGCGCGCGAACTGCTTCAGGGCGTCGTCGCCGACCGCGCGCCCGAAGGCGTCGTTGATCTGCTTGAACGCCACCAGGTCGAGCACGGCCAGCGCCAGTCCCTCGCCGCGGCGCCGCGACTGGGCGACGGCCTGGTTCACGCGCTGCTCGAACAGGCGCGGGTTGGCCAGGCAGGTCAGGGCGTCGAAGTAGGCCAGGTGGTCGAGCTGGCGGCGCTGCTCGAGGTGGCGGATGGCGAACACGATGTCGCTTACCAGTTCGTTCAACAGGCGCAGTTCCTCGGCATGGAAGAAGTTGGGAGCCTCGGCGTGCAGCTTGAAGATGCCGATGACCTGGCCGTCCAGGATCAGCGGAAACACGGCATACGAGCGGATGCCCTGGGCCAGCATCTCGGCATGGTACGGGTCGGCCAGCTCGCACGTGAGATCGTTCGATACGATCGGGCGCGCGCACCCGAAGGCGCGCGCGATCGGTCCGGGCCTGCCGTTGGCCGGGTTCAGCGACAGGCGCTCGCGCGTCGCCGCCACCTGCGCCGGATCGATGCCGGCCACCAGTTCGATCGACTGGCCGCTGGCGGCCAGCACGCCGAACCAGGCGCGCGGGAAGCCACCGCGCTCGACCGCGATCCGGCTGGCTTCGTGGAACAGGGCGGCGCGGTCGTCGACGTGAGCGATCAGCGCGTTGACTTCGCTGAGCACCGAGTACACGCGGTTCAGGTAATGGATGCGCGTCTCGGCGCGGTTGGTGATCGCCGTGTGCGACACGACCAGCGCCATCATCAACAGCAGCGAACAGGTGACGACCAGGCTGACGCCGAATTCGGTGCTGTACAGGTGCATGGCTTCGCCGCGCAGGCGCATCCAGGCGAACAGGGGCATCATGATCGACACCGACAACAGCATGCGCCGGCCCATCCGGGCCGCGACGGTGCCGCTGCACATCGGCGCGGCCACGCCGGTCTGCGGGTGCAGGCAGAGGATGCCGAGCGCCAGCAGCAGCGCGGCGATGGCGGTGCTGAGCGCCATCGGCTGGTACGAATGGAACAGCATGCGTGGCGCGCCATACAGGTAGCCGAGCAGGGTGGCGATGGCGGCGCTGCCAAAGCCGAGCGCCAGCGCCTGTGAGGCGATCACGAAGCGGCGCACGCCGCCGTTGGCGCAGGCCAGCGCGGCCGCGGCCAGCACCAGCACCAGCGCCGCCGGCGGCGCCATGCGGCCCGGCTGGCCCGCCGCGCCGGGGTCGGCGGCCAGCAGGCAGTCGATGCCGAAATCCCGCTCGAATAGGTATTCGGCCCCGGTCAAGGCGCCGATCAAGCCGCCCACGCCCGCGAGCGCGAACACGATCGGGAGCGGCCGCGCCGCGCCTGGACGGCGCGCCAGCAGCACCAGGGCTGTAGCGAGGCAACCCACGCTCAGCGCGGCATTCGCCTTGATTTGCATCTGGGCACTCTGCAGGAGAGGAGCGACGCCGATTCCGAGCAGCCAGCGCGATAGCGAGATGGAGGCGAAGACGATCAGCAGCGCGCCGGCGGCGAGCGGGAAAGTAAGGGCGGCGAACTGGCTGGGTTTGACGAGGCGCGCGATCTTCATTGGCAGGCTGAATGGAGTTTCGCTAAATTATATACAAGAAAGTATTGCTTTGCTGAATTTTCTGTTTAAACTGTTCGTTTTTGCCGACTTTAGGTGGCTGCGCTGCGTTTCGGGCATGCACAGCGACTTGCCTTGCGCAATCGCAGTCGACCGCCTATAATGTTCGGACACGGGCGGTTAGTTCAGCTGGTTAGAATACTTGGTCGACATCCAAGGGGTCGCAGATTCGAATTCTGCACCGCCCACCAGAATACTCAGGAGGCTTCATGCGAAGCTTCCGCAAAGTAAGAGCGAGAAAGGCACCGACGGTTATGACACCGCGAACTACAACCTGGTTGTGGGGGAATCGCTAGACGCGGTAGGGTGTGCCTTTGTCTGAATTTTCAAGACGAACTCGACAACACTGAAAGAAACGCGCCTGGTGCGCGTTTTTTTTCGTCTCGACTCTTTATATTTCAATTTTTTTAATACTCACTGGCGCACAAACGCCGACATGGAGATCAATATGCTGAACGTGCGACTCCCCGACGGCTCCAGCCGTCAATTCGACAGTCCGGTGACGGTCGCCCAGGTGGCGCAGAGCATCGCCCCCAGCCTGGCCAAGGCCGCGCTGGCCGGCAAGGTCGACGGCAAGGTCGTCGACACCTCGTTCCTGATCGAGCACGATGCCGACCTGGCCATCGTCACCGACAAGGATCCCGAAGGCCTTGACGTGATCCGCCACTCGACCGCCCACCTGCTGGCCTACGCGGTCAAGGAACTGTTCCCGGAGGCGCAGGTCACGATCGGCCCGACCATCGACAACGGTTTCTATTACGACTTCTCGTACAAGCGCCCGTTCACGCCGGAAGACCTGCAGAAGATCGAAAAGAAAATGGCCGAGCTGGCCAAGAAGGACGAGCCGGTCACCCGCAAGGTGCTGCCGCGCGACGAGGCGGTGGCCTACTTCAAGTCGATCGGCGAAGACTACAAGGCCGAGATCATCGGTTCGATCCCGCCCGGCGAAGACGTGTCGCTGTATTCGGAAGGCGGTTTCACCGACCTGTGCCGTGGTCCACACGTGCCGTCGACCGGCAAGCTGAAAGTATTCAAGCTGATGAAGCTGGCCGGTGCCTACTGGCGCGGCGATAACAAGAACGAGATGCTGCAGCGTATCTACGGCACCGCCTGGGCCAAGAAGGAAGACCAGGAGCAGTACCTGCACATGCTGGAAGAGGCCGAAAAGCGCGATCACCGTAAACTCGGCAAGCAATTGGACCTGTTCCACTTCCAAGAGGAAGCGCCTGGCCTGATCTTCTGGCACCCGAAGGGCTGGAGCATCTGGCAGCAAGTCGAGCAGTACATGCGCAAGACCTACCAGATCACCGGCTACAACGAAGTCAAGGCACCGCAGATCATCGACGTCAGCCTATGGAAGAAGACCGGACACTGGGACAACTATCGTGAAAACATGTTCACGACCGAGTCGGAAAACCGTACCTACGCACTCAAGCCGATGAACTGCCCGGGCCACGTGCAGATCTATAACGCCGGCCTGCGTTCGTACCGCGACCTGCCGCTGCGCTACGGCGAATTCGGCCAGTGCCACCGCAACGAATCCTCGGGCGCGCTGCACGGCCTGATGCGCGTGCGCGGCTTCACCCAGGACGACGGCCACGTGTTCTGCACCGAAGAGCAGATTGCGCCCGAAGTCGTGGCTTTCCACGCCCAGGCAATGAAGGTGTACGAAGACTTCGGCTTCGCGAACATCGACGTCAAGATCGCGCTGCGCCCGGAAAACCGTATCGGTTCGGACGAAGTCTGGGACCAGGCCGAGGAAGCGCTGCGTTCGGCGCTGCGCGGCTGCGGTGTCGAATGGACCGAGCTGCCGGGCGAGGGCGCGTTCTACGGCCCGAAGATCGAATACCACCTGAAGGACAGTCTGGGCCGCCCGTGGCAGGTCGGCACGATGCAGGTCGACTTCTCGATGCCGGGCCGTCTCGGCGCCGAGTATGTCGCGGAAGACAATACCCGCAAGGTGCCGGTGATGCTGCACCGCGCGATCGTCGGTTCGATGGAGCGCTTCATCGGCATCCTGATCGAGAACTACGCCGGTGCGCTGCCGCTGTGGCTGGCGCCGGTCCAGGTTGCAATCTTGAACATTTCCGATGCGCAAGCTGATTACGTGAAGCAGATCGAGGGCAAGCTCAAGGCCGCCGGGTTCCGTGTTCACGCTGATTTGCGGAATGAGAAGATTACCTATAAAATTCGCGAGCATTCCGTCCAAAAACTGCCGTACATACTGGTTGTTGGCGATAAGGAACGGGATGCGAATACTGTGGCCGTTCGTGCACGCGGCAATGTCGACCTCGGCGTAATGTCGATCGATGCGCTGCTGGAGCGCCTCCTGGGAGAGGTGGAAACCAAGGCGAAATAAGCGTCGAAGCGACGTGGTTTGTCTTGAGACGGCCCCATTTACTTAACTTTCAAAGGAAACAACATAGCTACTGACAAGTCGCAGAATCGCATCAATGGCGAAATCACCCATCCGGAAATGCGTCTGAACGGAGTGGACAACGAGCCGCTGGGCATTGTGAGCCTGGCCGAAGCGTTTCGTCTGGCCGAAGAAGCGAACGTCGACCTCGTGGAGATCGCGCCGAACGCGGTTCCCCCGGTCTGCCGTCTGATGGACTACGGCAAGTTCAAGTATTCGGAACAGAAGAAGCAGCACGAAGCGAAGCTGAAGCAGAAGATCATCCAGGTCAAGGAGATCAAGTTCCGTCCAGGCACGGACGAAGGTGACTACAGCATCAAGCTGCGTAACCTGATCAAATTCCTGGAAGAGGGTGACAAGACCAAGATCACCCTGCGCTTCCGCGGTCGTGAGATGGCCCACCAGGATATCGGTCAGCGCATGCTGGAGCGCCTGCGCGGCGACCTCGAGCCCTACGGCCAGGTCGAACAGTTCCCGAAACTGGAAGGCCGCCAGATGATCATGGTGGTTGCGCCCAAGAAGAAGAAGTAACTCTTCGCTTCGCGCGCGTTCGGCCTCGTGCCGGCGCGCCCGTTGTGACAGTCGAGCCGGGGGGGGGCCCGGCCCCGGGGGGGGGCAGGGGGCCCGGCGGGGCC